>Ga0315295_10004650_pt1 | contig 11724 bp, 12 predicted proteins | sample YL17G14_0_MG_FD_204453 | JGI IMG/M metagenome (GOLD analysis project Ga0315295, IMG submission 204453) | Sediment microbial communities from Yellowstone Lake, YNP, Wyoming, USA - YL17G14_0 | ecosystem: Environmental > Aquatic > Freshwater > Lake > Sediment | place: USA: Wyoming | collected...
GTGAGGGATAAGAGTAGAGCAAGCCCAGGAACAAAAGCGCCCCGGCTAAATGTCGGGGCGCTGTCTGCGTGGAATTGCTCACGATGACCGCATTATCAAAATGATAAGGACCGCAGCGCAGGACAGGATGCAAGTCATTACCACGATTGTGGATGCGATGATGATGTCCCGGCTGTGATCGCGTTCCTTCTGGGGAGTAATGGGTTCGTTCATTTCAGCCTCCTTAATTGTTGTGGTCTGTTACTCCGATATACGGTTTCAGGAGGCGATGGTTGTTTGTTATTTCGCCCGGTTCCTTCTATGCCCTGGCAGCTGCTAGTTCCACCTGGGTATACTTCAAGCGCTCGAGCACCGCGGCCGCGACGTGGCTCATCAGGATATAGCCCAGGACTTTATCCACCTGCATCAGGGCGCGCAGCGCTGCTCCGTCAATCTCGATGATTTTTACCGGCGTAGTAGCCCGGGAGGAAGAAATGTAAATATATGGTTCGATGATCGCCGAAACGCCCAGCATCTCACCTGGGCTGATCGTGCCGACCAGGGCGTTGGCTACCGCTCCTTCTCCACCGCCGCTGAAGACCAGGTCCACATCACCTTCCAGCAGCAGAACGAGTTTCGTGGCGGGGGTGTTCTCTTTGAACAGGAGGGTATCTTTTGGGCAGGTCTTTTCTTCAGAGATAATGGCAACCGCATTCAATTGCTCGGCTGAGAGCACGGCAAAGAAGGGATAGCGTCTCAAGAGTTCGGGGGAAATCATTTTTCTCTCCTTATGAATGACGGCCTGGTTGAGAAACCGCCCCCTGCCAGGCATGAACCAATTCCAGCACCGCATGCACAGCCTGGGGAACTGCCGCCTCGACGGGCGGGGAAAGCGTTTCGGAGAAATCATACACGTTCTCGGCTTCGACAGCCACGATAAACACATCCTCATCACGAGGCAGGGAAATATCCATGCTGCGGCCCACGTTCAGGGCGTTGCGCAAGGAGGTGTCGTGGGCGGCGGTGGTGTGACCAGCTGCAATGTTTGGCAACGTGTTTAGCGTGAACAAGCTCAGGGTCCCGACCGGTTTCGCGCCGGTGAAGATGGAGTCGATCAGGATCGCACGCTCGCAACCGGTCAACCGTTCCATCAGGCTGAGTCCGCCCAGGGATAAGCAATCCACCTCGACCTCGGGCCGGTCTGCGGTGGCTTTGGCGACTTCCTCCGCCACGCGCCAGCCGACGCCGTCGTCGCCCAAAATGGGATTGCCGAGACCGATTACGAGTGTCTTCATGGTCCTATTGTCCTAACTGGTCTTACCGGTTGAAGACCGGCAAGACCAGTTAGAATAGTCAGACGTTATGAGCTAATCCACGAACTGTTTCAACACGTCCAGGATTTCGCCGTCGGACTTGTGGATGGTCACTTCGAGCGGCATCTGGCCGGGCAGGGAGTGGGTGGCGCAGCCGAAGCACGGGTCATAGGCGCGGAAAGCCATCTCGACCATGTTCAGCAGGCCTTCGTTTACGTTGCCCTTTTTGATAAGGTTCTCGGCGGCCTTCTTGATGGACATGGTGATGGGGGCATAGTTGTTCGTGGTGCCGACGATCAGGTTAGCCTTGGTCACCACGCCGCGTTCATCCGTCCAGTAGTGATGTGTCAGGGTGCCGCGCGGGGCCTCGACGATGCCCACGCCCTCGGTGGGGGTAGCAGTTGGGATAGTGTGGAAGTTCGGGCTGGTGATCTCCGGGTCGGTGACAAGTTCCACCCAGCGTTCGGCGGCGTAGAGCAATTCGATCAGGCGCGCCCAATGGATGGCGAGACGCTGGTGCACCGGTTTGCCACCCAGGGTCTTGTAGAATTTATCATACTCGGCCTGGGCAAGAGGAGTAGCCATACCGTCAGCAGCGTTGAGGCGGGAGAGCGGGGTTGCCATATAGACGCCGGAGTCCGGTCCATCCACGAAGCCCTTCCAGCCAACTTTCTTCAGGTATGGGAACTTCAAGTACGTCCAAGGTTCGACGTGCTCGGCGATGTTGTCGGCGTAATCCTTGGGCGCGTACTTGACCAGTTCCTTGCCGTCCGGGCCGGTGACGCGCACCTTGCCATCGTAGAAGTTGACCTTGTTGTTCTCATCCACCAGCCCCATATAATAGGTATGGTGCGTGTAGATGTCGCCCAGGATGAGGTCCACGTAGGCTTTATTGCCCAGAACGATGCTGTTGAAGGCCTCCAGGCTGAATTGGGCGAACTCGATGGCCCAGCGGCCCATCTTCTCGATCTCGACGCGCTGTTCTTCGGTGATGCCCTTGGTCAACCCGCCAGGAATGGATGTGCAGGGATGGACCTTGCGCCCGCCAATCATCTCGACCACCTCGTGGCCGTATTTACGCATCTGGATGACCTTGCCTCCAACTTCCAGCCCAACCTTATGGATGACGCCGAGGATATTGCGCTCGGCAACCGGGGCATCGGGTCCCATGATGAAGTCGGGGCCGCCCAGGGCGTAGAAGTGGGTGGTATGGTCAGTGCAATAGAAAGCCGAGTAGAGCAGTTCGCGCAGCATCTTTCCGGTGCGCGGCACTTCCACATGATAGACGGCATCCGTGGCTTTTGCGGCGGCCATGTGATGCGCCTCCGGGCAGACGCCGCAGATGCGGTTGGTCAGCAGGGGCATTTCTTCCACCGGGCGGCCAACGCAGAAGCGCTCGAAGCCGCGCAGTTCGGGGATCTGGAAGTAGGTGTTGGCGACATCGCCTTCGTCGTTGAGGAAGATTTCGATCTTGCCGTGGCCTTCCAGCCGGGTGATGGGATCAATCGTGATTCTTTGAGTCATGTTTACCTCCAGATTTAACCACCGTTGGATTTCCAGGCGGGTTTCGCGGCTTTGAGCAGCGATCCGGCCAGGTTGAAGCGGTAGAACTGACCTGCCGGGTCCACCAGGCCATCCAGGATGCGGTCAATTTCCTCGGGCTTTTCGCTGTCAATGACCGAGGCGAAGGCCGAGACCAAACGAGCGCCATAATCCACAACACCTTCGGCGGGACCGTAGCAGCCGATGCACTGGGCGCCAGCCGTTGGGCAGCGGGCGTTGCAGCCACTGCGGGTGGCCACGCCGTTACAGGGGATGCCCTGTTCGAGCAGGCATAGTTCTGGATCGGCATGGGTGAGTTGAATACGCCCAAATTCTTTGATGGTCTTGACATTACGCTTCCGCTTGCACTCGTCGCAAACGGTCGAGTTTCCAGCGCCAATCGTCGCGCCCTTGGGGGGTAGTTCGGCCTTGCCTTGCAATACCTGCACCACCAAGTCGATGACTGCCGCGATCTGATGCGATTCTGGCGGGCAGCCAGGCATGTAGTAGTCCACGTCCACCACCTGGTCAAGGGTGCGCAGCACCGGGTAGAGGGTCGGTATGGTGATCTCGCCTTCGGGCATCTGGTAATGCGGCTGCGGGCGAAGGTTGTCGGGGTTGTCAGTGGTGAGCGTCGAAAAGGCCGTGTCCACGACTTCCTTGACGGACGAGAAGTTAGCCAGACCCGGGATGCAGCCTTCGCAGGCGCACGAGCCGAAGGCCACCAGGATCTTGGACTTCCTGCGCAGCAGGTGGGCGATGTGTTCATTCTCGTCGTTGCGAATGCCGCCGTTCCACAAGGTCAACAGGATCGAGCCATCTTCCATGGCCTCAACATCCTTGTATTTGGCGTCCATTGCGACCGGCCAGAAGACCACATCGAAATTGGCGTCCACATCCAGGATCTTTTCGTGGATGTTCAGGACGGCGATCTCGCACCCGCCGCAGGATGCGGCCCAGTACATGGCGAATTTTGGTTTACTCATGCTGTCACCTCCTCCATGATGGGTGTACTGACTTGCTCGCCTGGCTTTGGCCAGTTGAGCGGACCCAGCGCCCTGACCTCCTCGACGAACTTCGTGATCTCCTTGGCAAAGATCGCTCCTTCGGCGGCGCTGGCCCACAACAGTTTCAAGCGTCCGGGCTCGATGCCCAACTGGGTCAGGACGCGCTTCATCAGGTGGAAGCGGCGCATGGCCTTGTAATTCTGGCTGATGTAATGGCAGTCGCCCGGGTGGCAGCCGGAGATCAGCACCGCGTCTGCTCCGCTGGCGAAGGCCTTGAATACGAACGTCGGGTCGAGGCGCCCGGAGCACATCAAGCGGATGAGCCTGACGTTGGGGGCATATTTCATACGTGCAGTACCAGCCATGTCGGCAGCCCGATAGGAACACCAGTTGCAGGTGAAGCCGATGATGGTGGGTTCGAAGGGTTTGGTTTCTTCAGTCATAGTAGTCTCCTCAGCTCTAACAGGCTCGGTTTATGCAGGCACTGTCTCCTTGGGTGATTTTATATTCAGCAGCATGAGTCCCTCGATCTGCGAGAGGATTTGCATGTTCGAGAAACCCGTCCCGCTGATGGCACCTGCCGGGCAGGCTGCCACGCATGTACCGCAGCCCTGGCAGAGGGCCGGGTTGACCTCACTGACCATCTTATCCTCGTGGAACAGGATGGCGTTGAAGGGGCACATATTGTTGCAGATCCGGCAACCTGAGCACTGCTCCTCGTTGATGGAAGCACGAATGGGTTCCAGGGCGATTTCCTTTTGCTGGATCTTGCCGAGAATGCGGGCTGCTGCCGCGGCGCCCTGGACGACACTGGCCGGGATGTCCTTGGGACCCTGTACACAGCCTGCGATGTAGATGCCCTCTGTCACGGTCGCGACCGGATCCAACTTGGGGTGGCGCTCGATCAGCCAGCCATCTGCACTGCAGGAGATGCCGAACTGTTTCGCGACTGCCTTCGCGTCGCGGCGGGGTTCGAGACCGACGGAAAGGATCGCCATATCCACCGGGACGCGCAATTGGGTGGCAGTGAGCGTGTCTTCGACCTGGATGATGAGTTTTCCTTCTTCGCCGGGCAGACGCACAGCGTCGCTGATCTCGGCGACCTTGCCGCGCACGAAGTGCGTGCCCTCGTCGAGCAGACGATGGTAGAACTCCTCGTAGCCTTTGGCTGGGGCCCGGATGTCAATGTAGAAGTTGTAGATTTCGGCGCCCGTCCGTTCGTGGACGAGGTGGGCGAACTTCAGGCTCTGCATACAGCAGATGGCCGAGCAATACTCATTGTAGTTCTTATCGCGGCTGCCAACGCAGTGGACGATGCCCACCACTTTGGGAGTGGTCTTCCCGTCCCGCAGAAGTATATTGCCACCCGTCGGTCCGGCCGCGTTGCTCATGCGCTCGAATTCAAGGCTGGTGAATACGTTTGCCAGGCGCCCGTAGCCATATTGGGTGATCCGGTGTGCGTCGAATGGATCGTATCCGGTTGCCAGGATGACGTTGCCCACCTGGACATTCAGGATCTCGTCTTCCTGGGTAAAGTTGATGGATTTGGTTGGGCAGAATTTTTCGCAGGCTTTACAGGTGCCTTTGATGTAGTAGGTACAGTTTTCGCGGTCGATGACCGGATACTTCGGGACGGCCTGCGGGAAGGGGACGTACACGGCTTTGCGATTACCCATGCCGGCCTCGAATACGTTGTCCACCACCTTCTTGGGGCATTTCTCCCAGCAGATACCGCAGCCCGTACAGGTCGATTCGTCAATTGAGCGGGCACGCTTGCGGATGGAGACGGTAAAACTCCCAACGTATCCTTCCACTTTTTCAATCTCCGAGTAGGTCAGCAGGGTGATATTGGGGTGGTTCCCTGCCTGGACCATCCTCGGGGTCAGGATGCAGGCCGAACAGTCGAGGGTTGGGAATGTCTTATCGAATTGGGCCATGTGCCCGCCGATGGACGGCTCACGCTCGACCAGGTAGACACGAAAGCCAGCATCGGCTATTTCCAGCGCGGCCTGGATGCCGGCGATGCCACCGCCCACGACCAGGGTTGCCGGGTGAATAGGCACATACAGGGGTTCGAGCGGTTCGTTGTACACCACGCGCGACACACCGCCCGAGATCAGGGCCTTCGATTTCTCGGTGGCAGCGACCTTGTCGGTGTGCACCCAGGAGGCCTGTTCGCGGATGGAAACCAGTTCGCACAGGTAGGGATTCAATCCGGCTCCCTTGCAGGCGTTGCGGAAGGTGGCTTCGTGGAGATGCGGCGAACAGGCAGCAACGACCACGCGGGTCAGTCCCTGTTCTTTGATATCCTTCTGGATCAGTTCCTGCCCGAGGCTGGAGCACATGAACTTGTAGTCACGTGAGACCACCACGCCCTGATCCTTCAGGTTTTCTGCAGCCCAAGTACTCACTTCGCCGACGTTCACGATACCGGCGATGTTTGTGCCGCAGTGACAAACGTATACTCCTATCTTTTCTTTCTTTTCCATACGTTTTACTCCTTTATTCTCATTTTCCTCATTTTCTGGATCAGTCATTACTCTGTCCAGCCCGGAGCAGCGAGGGTGCAATCGAGATGAATTCCTTCCCGATCCCCAGTTTCTTTTGCGGAATTCCAAAGGCCAGGCCGATCAACTGGGTAAAATACAGGACCGGGAAGGAGAAATTCGTTCCGAATTCCTGGTTTACCTGCTGTTGGTAACACTCGAGGTTGACCTGGCACATCGGACACGCAGTTGCAATCACGGTTGCTTGAGCATCCACGGCGCACTGAAGCAGGTTGCGTACCATTCCCAGGGCGGCTGTACGACTTGAGATAATGAGGCTTCCACCGCAACAACGCATTTTCAGCGGGTAATTGACGGGGGTTGCCCCGATGGCAGACAGGATGCCTTCGAAGAATTGAGGCTGTTCGACATCTTCTTTTTCTTTTTGCGGTCTGACGATCTGGCATCCGTAATAGGGAGCGACCCGTATGCCTTCCAATGGATGGGTGACCTGTGCCTTTATCTCTTCTGCACTCACATCCTGTGCAAACACCTCCATGAGGTGCTTTATGTTTACACCGCCATTGTAATGCAGGTCATCCTCTTCGAGGGCGAAGTTGACGTGTTCTGCAAGGTCGACGTCCTTCTTCAGGTGGGCGGCTGTGAAATACATGTTTTTATAACAAGCGCTGCATGGAGCAACTATATCCAGTCCGGTCTTTTCGGCGATGGCCAGGTTTCGGGCGCACAGTGTGTAAGCCAATAGCTCGTCGATGTAGAAGTAAGTTGTAGCGCCGCAGCAGTTCCAGTCTTCGAGTTCTTTGAGTTTTATACCGAGTTTTTTTGTCGTTTCCAGCGCAGAAAGATGGTAACTGACAGCCATCTTTTCGAGGGAGCAGCCGGGGAAATATGCGTATTCCTTCATTCGAGGCCTCCCATCGGGATGATCCTGCCAATCATGCGCTTGAAACTTTCGATACGCTTGATACGGGCGGGGATGACCGGCAGCCGGCCCTTGAGCAGGAGTTCAGTCGCATTGGTGACTTCCTGGAGGATGCCGCGCAGGTTAAAACTGAAGATGTAGGAGGGAGCCAGAACCGGCTCGAAGGAGCGTCCGCCGCGCACGATCATTTTTACGAAGGCCTCCGAGAATGTCGGACCGATCAGCCCTTCTTTGTGCTGGCCCTTCCAGATGGAGTAGCGTTTCAGGGCGTACATCAGCTCGGTGATGTTGATTTCCTGCGGGCAGCGGACGGTGCAGTGATAACAGGAAGCACAGTACCAGAATGTGTTGCTCTCAAGCACTTGTTCTTTAAGCCCGGCATTGATCATGGCGATCATCTGGCGTGGCGTGTAATCCATGTAACCAGCCACAGGGCAGGTTCCGGAACACGTTCCGCACTGGATGCAGGTCCTGATTGGCTGCCCTTCGGTGGCATATAGGAGGTTGGATATCTCTTGGCTGAATGATAGGGTATCTGTCATAGGGTTGGCCTCTCTGCGTTGTCAGGCGGGAGTCGTACACTCCCTGGCCCTGGCAACAGGCAGCATAGTTTACTTCTTGCCGGCTTTCCTGGCCTCGGCGGCCTGGATCAGGGCGTTGACTTTTTCGAGGAGCAGTTTGGGTTCCACCGGTTTCTCGACCAGTTCATCCACATCTACGAAGCGGGGATGGACCGGTTCGCCGGGGAACAGGAAGGCGATCTGCTCTCTCATGCCGGTGAGAATCAGCACGGGCATTTCCCGCAATTTGGCATCTTTGCGGAGCTTGCGGGCGATCATGATGCCCTCTGCGCCGCGGCCCATCATGATGTCAAGCAGCAAGAGGTCATATTGTTTGGTCTGCAATGCGTTCAAGCCGTCTTTGGGGTTGTAGGTCACCTCAACCTCGAAACCAGCCGCATCGAGGATGGACTTGATGCCTGCAACGAAATCGGGATCGTCGTCGATCATCAGCAATCTTTTGGTCATACTACGCCTCCGTTCAAGGTTTGTAGGGATTGTCCCTTTATAGAAGTATCGTTTTTTAGACGGGCAGGCTGACCGCGAAGGTCGTGCCTTTGCCCAGTTCACTTTCCACTGCTATCGAACCATTGTGCGCCTCGACGATTTGCCGGGTGACGGCAAGCCCGATACCGTGCCCGGACATCGCCTGGCCGGATTTACCCCGGTAGAATCCTTCAAAAATATGAGGCAGATCTTCCTTCGAGATGCCGACACCGCTGTCTTGAATCGTTACCAGCAGGTAGTTTCCTTTTTCTTCGGTCTTCACGAAAACCTTCGTATTATCGGGTGAGTATTTGATCGCATTACTCAGGATGTTGACGAATACCTCTGCCAGGCTGAGACTGTCACCGGTCACCGGGCGCAACCCGTCGCTGATTGTGGTGACAATTTCGATGTTCTTTCTGGCAGCATACGGTGCCATGCTTTCCAAAGCACTGGATAGCGGAGCCGTGATTGGAATCTGTTTGAAGCCTTCTTTCAGCTTGTTAATATCAACTGAAATCACTCTTAACCAGGAGTTGATAAGTTTCAAAAGTTCATCGATCCTGACTTTTATGCGTTCCAGCTTCCCTTTTTGTTCCTCGTTGAGAGCGGGGGAAAGTTCAAATTCCAGGGCGAACAGATTCTGCTGGACTGCGCCCAGGGGGGCCTTCAATTCGTGCGATACGATGGATGCAAATTGCTCTCTCAATAATTCTTTTTCTCGGCGTAAAGCAATGGTCTCCAGTACCAATTTCCGTCTTTCGAACCCTCTGCGGGTGATCATCCGGAATTCGTCGGGGGTGAAGGGTTTTGGAAGAAAATCGTATGCGCCCTTCTTCATCGCATCTACAGCAGAACCGACCGTCGCAAACCCGGTGATGACGATGGTCACGATCGTTGCATCCATCTCGTGGATTTTTTCAAGCACCTCAAAGCCTGAGAGGCCGGGCATTTTCAAGTCAACGAATACCAGATCAGGATTGAACTCCTGCACGAGTTTAAGTCCGGACGTTCCATCGGTGGCGGTCGCCAACTGATACCCGCTGCCTCTCAATATCTGAGTGCAGGAGTCAATCACGACTTCTTCGTCATCGATGATGAGTATTCTGGAGGCGCTATCCATCGACTGTACCTGTTTCTTCTGCCAAATCTGTTTCTTCTGATGTGACAGGCAATCTCACGATAAAAGTGGTTCCTTTCCCTGCTTCGCTTTCGACAGAGATCATTCCCTTGTGCTCTTTGACGATACCGTAACTGATCGCCAGGCCCAGACCCGTCCCGTGCCCGGGGTCTTTGGTCGTGAAGAAGGGGCTGAAGATCTTTTCCAAATTTTCTTTCGTGATCCCGGGTCCCGTGTCCTGGAATCCAATTTCGACAAGGTTTTCAAGCGGGTCGATTTTGGTCATCAAAACCAGTTTTCCTTTACCTTCCATCGCCTCGGCCGCGTTGATGATGATGTTCATAAAGACACGTTCGATTTGCGATGGATCGAAAACAACCAACGGTAGTTTGGGATCCAGGTTGCTGACGATCTGTATATTATGGAATAATGCCTGACTCTCCAGAAGAGAAATGCACTCTTTTAGAACCATGTTGACATCATACAGGCGTTTCTCGATGGTCCTTTGCCGGGAGAAATCCAATAATCCGCGCACGATATCCCTGCACCGATTGGCCTGGGTGACGATCTTTTCGACGTTGCCCCGGGACCATTCTTCATTGGGCATACTTTCCAGGAGCAGGTGAGAGTAAGAGACGATCCCCTGGAGCGGATTGTTCAATTCATGCGCCACTCCAGCTGCCAACTGACCGATGATCGCCAACCTTTCCGACTCCATGATCTTGCTCGTCGTGTATTCCTTAAGTTTCTCGTCACGTTGTTTCAGCGCGGCGGCCATGGTGTTGAAAGAGATCGCCAGCTCTCCAAGTTCGTCGTTTGATCTGCTCTCCACCCTGGCATCCATGTTGCCGGATGCCACTTCCCTGGAGGCAGATACCAGCCGGTCGATCGGCCCGGAAATCCTGCGGGCAATGTAGTATGACAACAGCATGGATACCAGCGCACCGATGATCGTGATTGTCAGGAAAACAAAGATCGCCTCGCTCTTTATATCGATATACTTTTGTTCTGAAATACCGACATACAAGATTCCTATTCGATGGTGATCCATATCTTCGATCGGTTCATAGGCTGTGATGAACCAGTTATTGACCACATAAGCCCGGCCTATCCAGGGTTGGCCATTGATGATCACCTGGTTATAGACTTCTTCCATGATGCGGGTTCCCACGGCCCTCGAACCATCCTGGTTTTTAACGTTCGTGGAAATCCGCACGTCATCCTGAAAAATCGTTGCCGTCCCGATGTCCTGACCTTTGTATTCGAGGCCTTGAAAGACGGTTCGCTTTATTTCGTCAACGATTTCGTAGTTCCTGTTCAATAAAACGCCGCCGTACAACACACCGATCAACACGCCATTGTCGTCGCGTATCGGGGCCGCTGCCATCAGCATCATGCCGGCCGTTTCTTTGATCTCGTTCCTGGCCCTTGCCAGGGGTGTGTCAATAAACTCAAAGTACGCCTGTTCGGTCAGGAGGGGCGATTCATTTTTAAGGTCCTCTACTGAAATAATGTTTGTAGAGGAAACAGCCACATTTCTTTCCAGGACAGCGGCCACAAGCTCGTTGTGGCTTTGGCTATCACCATAATTGTCCGGGTTGTTAACTCGCAGAAGTACATTGCCGTACTTGTCTGTGATGGTAAGCAGGTCGAGACCTTCCGATATTTTTACTCTCTTTAGTTCACTGGCGGCGTCCTGGATATTTCCAGAGGCCAGCGCATCTGACAGGAAAAACCTTTCGCCGGTTAATCGAACCACATCAAAAATATGATTCAGGCTGCTGGTGTAGATTTCTCTACCGGCGTTCAGGTCCAGCCGGACACTCTCCTGGGCTTCTTTCACCAGGCGGTCGGCGATGAGGCGGATGCCGACAGCCGTGAAAACTGCACTGGTGATAACGATGATGAGCAAATAGCCCAGGATCAACTTGGTGGCGATTGGTATCCGAAACCAGCCCCTGCCTGTCGAGCGATTCGTGCGCAGGCGTTTCTGGCGGTTCGCTTCGGATCGTTTCGCCATGACCGTTTACATTGCTGCGTGAACCAGTTCGATCAAATCCTTGACCGTAAGCCTGCTCTCGTTACCGGTTGTTTTAACCGCATCCCGGTACATCGTTGCATCCTTGGGGCAGGCAACCACGAAAGTATTCACGCCTTCCAGGTTAACAGCTTCGCGGATGCGGGATTCACTCGGTCTTTCCTTGACGTCTTTCTCTTCCATCCAGATACGTCCACCGCCGGCTCCACAACAGAGAGCCCGGTCGCCGTGACGCGGCATCTCGACCAAT
>Ga0315295_10004651_pt1 | contig 11723 bp, 21 predicted proteins | sample YL17G14_0_MG_FD_204453 | JGI IMG/M metagenome (GOLD analysis project Ga0315295, IMG submission 204453) | Sediment microbial communities from Yellowstone Lake, YNP, Wyoming, USA - YL17G14_0 | ecosystem: Environmental > Aquatic > Freshwater > Lake > Sediment | place: USA: Wyoming | collected...
GCGGCGTCGTCGAGCCTCACGGTCTGCCCTGCTCCTGGCGCTTTCGCCGGGGGGCGTCGCGCCTCAGGGCTCCTTGCGCCCTTTCGGCTCCTCTGCGACGGCGTCTCTTTCGAGCTTGAGCTTCTCCTCTTTCGTCTTGAGCTTGGCCTCTCTCTTTTCGGTCCTTTTCTTTCTTTCCTCTTCGAGCTGCTCCTTGGACTTCACGAGCTCCAGGATGCAGATCTCGCTTCCGTCACCCAGCCGGCGCCTCACTCTCATAAATCTAGTGTAGCCGCCATGTCTCTCGGAGTACCAGAGTGCGATGGTGTCGAACAACTTCTTCACGATCTTGTCGCTCATGACGTAGCTGGCGACGATCCTGCGAGAGTGGAGGTCACCCCTCTTCGCGAAAGTGATCATGCGTTCAGCGACCCTTCTCGTCTCCTTGGCCTTGGCGACGGTCGTCTCTATCCTCTCGTGTTGAAACAGCGCGGTCACCAGATTGCGCAAGAGCGCCCTCCTGTGCTCGTGCGTTCTGCTGAGCTGCCTATGGTCTCTATTGTGTCGCATGAGATTCCCCTATTCCAGCTTCTCGTCTCTGGTTATCTCGTCGAGCTTATACCTGCTCACGTCCATCCCGAACTGTAGACCCATTTGTTCCAGGATGTCCTGTATCTCCTTGAGCGACTTGCGCCCGAAGTTGCGGTACTTGAGCATCTCCTGCTCTGACTTCTGAACCAACTCGCCGAGAGTCCTTATGTTGGCGGCCCGGAGACAGTTCCCGGAGCGCACCGACAGTTCGAGTTCTTCCACGCTCTTCTGGAGGAGCTGTTTCAACTTGTCCGTTTCCTTATCGGCTTCCTCTTCCTCCGCTAGCGATTCTTCTTCAAAGTGCACGAATAGACCGAAATGGTCGCGCAGGATCTTCCCGGCAAAGGCCAGCGCGTCCGTAGGAACAACGCTGCCGTCGGTCCATATCTCGAGTATGACTCTGTCGAAGTCTATGCGCTGTCCCACCCTCGCGCTCTCCACCCGGTACGTGACGTTCGTCACCGGACTGAACAGCGCGTCCACTGGGATTATGCCTATCGGTCTGTCGCCGCCCGCCTGCATCTCGGCCGTGAGGTAGCCACGGCCCCCGCTGATCTCGACCTCGACCTTGAGCTCGCCGTCCTTGTTCAGCGTCGCGATGTGAAGGTCCGGGTTGAGGATCTTGATCTCCTCGTCCACCTTGAGGTCTCCGGCGACGACTTCGCACTTGCCTTTCGCTTCAAACATGCCCCTCTTCACGCTGTCGGCAAGAAGTCTGAAGCGGATCTGCTTGAGATTGAGTATTATCTCCGCCGTGTCTTCGAGGACGCCCCGAAGAGTGGAAAACTCGTGCAGCGCGCCGTCCATCCTGACGGCCGTCACTGCGGCGCCCGGTACCGACGAGAGCAACACGCGGCGCAGAGAATTGCCAATAGTAATACCGAAACCACGCTCCAGAGGCTCGATGGTGAACTTGCCGTACCTGTCGCTGGCAGTCTTCTCATCGAGTTCGATCTTCTTCGGCATCTGGAGGTTTTTCCACTTCATATTTCAGACCCCCTGGTATTGTAACCTGGCATCATGACCCGGCATCGAAATCGCTTACTTGGAGTAGAGCCCCACGATAAGCTGTTCCTGAATCGGGACAGGAATGTTCTCTCTCGTCGGAACCTCGAGCAGTCTGCCCGTGAGGTTCTCCCTGCTGATCTCCAACCAGGTCGGCATCTCGCGCCCCTGGCCGGCCTCTATCGAGTCCTTTATGACCTTGATCGCACGGCTCTTCTCTCTAACGGAGATCTCGTTCCCCGGTCTCACCTCGAAGGAGGGTACGTTGACCTTGCGGGTGTTCACCATGAAATGCCCGTGCCTAACGAGCTGCCTCGCGCTGGTCCTCGACGGTGCGAACCCGAGTCTGAACACAACGTTGTCGAGGCGGCATTCGAGCAGCTGGAGTAGAGTCTCTCCGGTGACGCCCTTCTTCCGCTCGGCCGCAAGGAAGTAATTCTTGAACTGTCGCTCCAGTATTCCGTAGATCCTTCTCGCTTTCTGCTTCTCCCTCAGCTGGGTGCCGTAATCGGTTGCCCTGATCCTCCGGTCCCTGCCGTGTTCTCCGGGCGCGTAACCCCTGCGCTCGAAGGCGCACTTCTCCATCATGCAGCGGTCGCCCTTCAGGAAGAGCTTCGCGCCTTCACGTCTGCACTGTCTGCATTTCGAGTCTCTGTTTCTTGCCATCTATTGCACCACCTTTGACTCTCCAGATGTTCTGCGATGTTCCTCTATAAGTTCCACCGCTCCTCGCGACCCCGCTCGCCCGCCGAAAGGCAAGGGCCACCGGCCCGGTGACCGGCGCTGCCGCCATTCGGCAGCCGGCGCCGCCTCGAGCCCCTAGACTCTCCTTCTCTTCGGGGGACGACAGCCGTCGTGAGGAATAGGTGTGACGTCCCTTATGGCAGTCACCTCGAGCCCGGCGGCCTGAATCGAACGGATTGCGGCTTCGCGGCCGGCACCTGGTCCTTTCACCCAGATCTCCACCCTCCGAACGCCCTGGCTCAGAGCCTCTCTCGCCGTCGCCTCTGCCGCGACCTGCGCCGCGAAAGGCGTGCTCTTCCGGGAGCCTTTGAAGCCGACCTTGCCCCCGCTCGCCCAGCACACCACGCCGCCTTCTACGTCGGTTATCGTAATGATAGTGTTGTTGAAGCTGGCCTGGACGTGAACGACGCCGATGGGCGGGACGCGCCTTTCTTTCTTCTTTACCTTCTTTCCTTCAACTGCCACCACTTATGCCTCCTTTGGCCCTGGTTTCGGTGCTGGTCTCCTCGCCATCATGGCTTTCTTCTTGAGGGCGCCCGCAGTCTTCTTCGGGCCCTTTCTGGTGCGCGCGTTCGTTTTCGTTCTCTGCCCTCTCACCGGGAGTCCCCTCCTGTGGCGCAACCCCCTGTAGGTACCGATGTCCATGAGCCTTCTGATGTTCATGGAGGTCTCGGTGCGGAGAGCTCCCTCTATCTTGTACTTGGTCTCGATCTCCGTCCTGAGTCTGGCCGTGTCTCCCTCGGAGAGATTCTTCACGCGCACGTCCGGCTTCACGCCGGTCGCCCTCAGAATCTTATTGGCCGAAGACGGACCTATCCCAAAAATATAAGTGAGAGCAGTCACAATCGTCTTCTCTGCCGGCAAATCGACGCCTGCGATTCGTGCCAACTTACATCACCTTCCCTTTGTTGATGGCATCAAGCTCAATGAGCAACGTCTTCCGAAAATCCCCTGAGTCATCCGAGCGGGCGTCCGGTCAGCGGCCGGCCGCGCAGAATCCTCGTTCGTAGAATCCCCGTCTATCCCTGGCGCTGTTTGTGCCTGGGATTCTTGCACACCACGCGAATGACACCCTTTCTCTTCACGAGCTTACAGTGCTCACATATCTTCTTCACGGATGCTCTTACCTTCATTTTTCCTGTCCCTTCGAGCTGGAAATCACGAACGTGGCGCTCTGGCAATCGGGCCGCTGCGTGCGGAGCCGGGTCGGGCGCCCATCTCACTTGTATCGGTAGATTATTCTTCCTCTCGAAAGATCGTAAGGAGAAAGCTCAACGGTCACCTTGTCTCCAGGCAATATCCTGATAAAATGCATGCGCATTTTGCCGGAGATGTGCGCGAGCACGATGTGCCCGTTCTCCAGTTCGACCCTGAACATCGCATTAGGAAGGGGTTCGACCACGGTGCCTTCTACCTGTATTCCCTCTTCCTTGGCCACCTCGAGTTACCTCCTCAGGATGCCGGAACCGGCCTGAGTCAAAACCTGTGCCCGGCCGTCTAAAACAGCCACAGTATGTTCAAAGTGCGCCGAGAGAGACCTGTCCTTCGTGACGACAGTCCAGTTGTCCGAAAGAGTCTCTACCTCCCAGCCACCCGCGTTGACCATGGGCTCGATCGCAAGCACCATGCCCTCGACCAACAGAGGGCCGGTGCCTGGAGCACCGTAATTGGGAACCTGCGGTTCCTCGTGCATCTGGGCGCCTATGCCGTGCCCGACCAAGTCCCTCACCACCGAAAAATGAAAACTCTCAGCGCATTCCTGGATGGCGTGGGACACGTCGCCAAGAAAACCGCCGACCCCGGCCTTCTCGATCCCCTTCATGAGGGCGAGTTGGGTCACCTCCAGCAGCGTGTGTGCCTCCTCGGAGACGTTTCCGACCGGGAAGGTCATCGCACCGTCTCCAAAATAGCCGTTCTTGAGAACTCCGACGTCTATGCTGACTATGTCACCTTCGGAGAGAGTCCTGCTTCCTGGAATCCCGTGCACTACTTCCTCGTTGATCGATATGCACGTGTTCGCGGGAAATCCCCTGTAGCCCTTGAACGCCGGGATCCCTCCGCGCAACTTTATGAAGTCGTGCGCCCACCGGTCCAGTTCCGCGGTGGATATCCCGGGCTCCGCGAGCTTTCCCAGCGCTTCCAGGGTCTCGGCCACAATCACGCAACTCTCCCGGATCTTGTCCACCTCTTGCTTCGTCTTGAGCATTATCATGTACGTCTTTCCGGGAGCCTCGGTCTGTCTCCGAACGGCCTCGTGCCCGCTGCAGGGGCCGTCGCCTCCCCTGCGGGGGCCGCGATCGTCATGCCAGGTCCTTGCACCTCTGCTTCAGGGCCGCGTGCACGCTTGCGAAGACCTCGTCCACCCCACTCCCGCCGTTTATGTCAATGAGCTTGGACTTTTTCCTGAAATAATCCACCAGCGCGGACGTCTGAGCGAAATACACCGCGAGGCGCTTTCTCACGGTCTCGACGTTGTCGTCCGGACGAGTCACCACGGAACTCCCGCACACCGTGCATCGCCCGTCTCTGTCCGGAGGTCTGTGCTCCATGTGATACATCATCCCGCACGAGGGGCACGTGCGCCTCAGTGCAAGTCTCGGAACCAGCACCTCCGTCGGTATGTTTATGTTTATTACGGCGTCGAGCTCCCAGCCGCGCTCGCGGAGAATTTCTTCCATCCCCGTCGCCTGAGGAACCGTCCTGGGAAATCCGTCCAGGACAAACCCCCTCTCGACGTCCTTCTGCATCAGCCGTTCCCTCACCAGGCCTATGGTGAGGTCGTCTGGAACCAGTGTTCCTGCAGAGAGATACTTCTCGACCTGCGCACCCAGCGCAGTCTTCCCGGCTATGGCCTTCCTGAAAATATCTCCGGTAGAAATCTGGGGGATCCCGAAGCGCTGTTCCATCAGCTTCGCCTGGGTCCCCTTTCCGCTCCCCGGAGGACCAAGGAGCACGATTCGCATCAAACTAGTAGAACCTTCTACCTTTTATCTTCCCCTTCTTCATGAACCCTTCGTAGTGTCTCATCAGGAGGTGCGACTCTATCTGCTGGAGTGTGTCCAGCGCCACTCCCACCACGATCAGGATCGACGTGCCGCCGAAGTAGAACGGCGCGTGGAACCTGTTTATCAACACGTCAGGGAGAATCGCCACGAGCGCCAGGAATAGGGCGCCCGGGAACGTTATCCTCATGAGCACCCGGTCTATGTACTCCGCAGTCTTCCTGCCCGCGCGGATCCCGGGCACGAACCCGCCGTATTTCTGGATGTTCTCCGCCAGGTCCGTCGGGTTGAGCACGATCGCGGTGTAGAAGTACGTGAAGAAGATGATGATCAGACCGTACATGATGGAATATGTCAGGCCACCCGGCGAGAAGAGCATGGAGATTCTTTCCATGGTCACGTTCTCTGTCGCGAACGACGCCAGCGTGCCGGGGAACATGATCAGCGACTGGGCGAATATGATCGGGATGACGCCCGCCGTGTTGACGCGCAGCGGAATGTGGGTGTTCTGGCCGCCGTACATCTTCCGTCCAACGACCCGCTTCGCGTACTGAACGGGGATCTTTCTCATGCCCTGAGTCATGATGATCACGCCGGCGATCACCGCCACTATCAGGATGATCAGCCACGCGGCGTTGAAGATCTCGAGCGCGCCGAGCTGAATGGACCTGATCGTGGCCACCACGTCTCGCGGAAACCGAGCCACGATTCCGATGAATATGATCAGCGAGATGCCGTTCCCGATTCCTCTGTCCGTGATCTGTTCGCCGAGCCACATCACAAACACCGTGCCGCACGTGAGGGTCACCATGGTGAGCAATCTGAAGCCGAGCCCGGGATTCGAGACGACCGGCCCGAGCTCGCTTCTCAGCGACTCGACGAAGAAGCTCACTCCGTACGCCTGGATCAGCCCCAGAAACACGGTCCCGTATCTCGTGTACTGAGTTATCTTCTTGCGTCCCTCTTCTCCCTCCTTCTGGAGCTTCTGGAAGTAGGGAAGCACCGAGCCCAGAAGCTGGAGGATGATGGAGGCGTTGATGTAGGGCATGATGCCCATGGCGAAGATCGTGCAGTTCTTGAGCGAGCCGCCCGAGAACATGTCGTAAAGACCGAAGAGTGTGCTCTCCTTGCCCTGGAAGAACGCGGCGAGCGCCTGCCCGTTGACGCCCGGCGTGGGAACGTGACCCCCAAGCCGGTACACGACTAGGATGAGTAGCGTGAAGAGGATTCGTCTCTTCAGCTCAGGTATTCTGAATATGCTCTGAAATCTGTCAAACATCAGCTAACCAGCTCCACTGCTCCGCCGGCCTTTTCGAGTTTTGCTTTGGCCGTCCTGCTGACTGCGTGAACTCTGACCTTCAAAGGAACCGCCACCTCGCCCATGCCGAGCAATTTCACCGGCTTCGTGCGATTTCGAACCAGGCGTTTCTCGTAGAGAGTCTCGGGGGTGACCTCCGCAGACGAATCGAATTTCGCGAGCTGCTCCAGGTTCACGACCTGGTACTCCACGTGCCACTTGCCCACGAACCCGCGCTTCGGCAAACGTCTTTGAAGAGGCATCTGCCCGCCTTCGGACCAGGCCGCAACCTTGCCGCCCGCGCGCGCTTTGAGCCCCTTGTGTCCCTTGGTGGACGTCCCTCCGTGACCGGAACCGTCTCCGCACCCCAGTCTCTTCCGTTTCTTGCGGGCGCCTCGAGAAGGACGCAGACTCGTAAGCTTACTCATTCTTCGATCTCCTCCACGCGCACCAGGTGCCGCACCTTGTTGATCATTCCCCGAATCTGGGGAGTGTCATCGTGCACGACCGAATGGTGGACCTTCGTTATTCCCAGCGTGCGAATCGTCACACCCTGGTTCTCCTGTCTTCCCGATGCACTGCGAACCTGCGTGATCTTAAGCTTCTTTGCCATTGCTCCTAGCCCCTGCAACACCGAAAAGCTCGGACACTGTCATGCCCCGCTGACCGGCGATGTCGCGGGCCGTCCTAAGTTGTTGAAGCGCACAAACGGTGGCCTTGGCAAGGTTGTGCGGATTGCTCGAACCGAGGCATTTCGTCAGAACGTCGTGAATGCCTGCGGCGTCGAGAATCGCTCTCACCACGCCGCCCGCCACGATCCCGGTCCCGGGGGACGCGGGTTTGAGCAGAACGCGGCAAGAGCCAAAGTGCCCGACCACCTTGTGCGGAATCGTGCCCTTGAACGCGGGTACGGCGAAGAAGGCCTTCTTGGCGGTTTCGCTGGCTTTCCGGATGGCGTCTGCCACCTCCTTCGCCTTACCGAGACCCACGCCCACGTTTCCCTTTTGGTCGCCCACCGCCACCAAGGCGTTGAAACCGAATCGGCGACCTCCCTTGACAACTTTCGCGACGCGGTTTACGTGTATGACCTTTTCAAGAAGTTCAATTCTCTCGGCTTCTCCGTTAGTCAAGAATCTCTCCTTTCAACCCGAAAGTCCCGCAACGGGCTTTAGAACTTGAGGCCTCCTTCCCTCGCGCCTTCCGCGAGGGCCTTCACTCTTCCGTGGTAGAGGTAGCCTCCTCTGTCGAACGTGACTGCCTCGATCCCCTGGGCCCTGGCTTTCTGCGCCAGCAACATCCCAACCGCCTTGCCGACCTTGGCCTTGGGCCGTTTCTCGCTGGACTCCCGGATTTCCTTCGAGAGGCTCGAGGCCGTCGCCAGCGTTCGGCCCGAACTGTCGTCGATCACCTGCGCGAAGATGTGCCTCAGGCTTCTGAACACACAGAGCCTCGGCCGGTCAGACGTGCCCGAGACCCTCGCTCTGACTCTGACGTGTCTTCTCTTTCTTCCCAGATCTCTCTTTGAAGTACGCGTTCTCATTACCGTTTCCTGCCTTGCTAAATGGCTGGGTCACGCTCTACCGGGCCTCGTTCGCTCATCCAGACGCCGACCCGACGGCGGACTTACCGGCCTTCTTGCGCACGTATTCACCTTCGTAACGAATTCCCTTGCCCTTGTACGGTTCCGGCTTTCTGAAAGCCCTTATGGAATGCGCAACCTCTCCCACCAGGACCCTGTCGATGCCGCTCACCACTATCCGCGTCGGCGATTCGACCGCGAGCTGGATTCCGTCGGGGGCCGTGTATTCCACCGGCTTTGCGTACCCGAGGAACAGAACGAGCTTCTTGCCGTCCATCTGCGCCCTGTAGCCGGTCCCCACGATCTCCAGTGCTCTGGAGAATCCCTGGGTCACGCCCACCACCAGATTGGAGAGCACCGACCGGGCCATGCCGTGAAGCGCCCTCACGCGAATGCTGTCCGAACCCGGCACGACTCTGACCTGGCCTCCGTCCACGGTGACCGAGATTCCCACCGGGACCCTGGAGGAAAGCTCTCCCTTGGGGCCCTTCACTCTGACGGTGTCCCCGGCCACGTCGACCGTGACGCCCGAGGGAATCGGCAGAGGTTTCTTGCCAACCCTTGACATATAGTTAAGACCTCCCGCAGCAATCCTGTGCCTTCGTCTCGCCGCTTACCATATGAAGCAGAGGACCTCTCCACCGACCCTCTGCGTTCTGGCCTGCTTGTCGGTCAGAACGCCTCTGGAAGTGGAGATCAGCGCCGTGCCCATGCCTCCGAGCACCCGCGGGATCTTCCCGCTGTCGACGTATATCCTCCTGCCCGGCGTGCTCACGCGCTCGACCGCCGCTATCACGCTCTTGTTCTGCGTGTCGTACTTGAGGTAGATCCTCAGCACTCCCTGTTTCCGGTCATCGATGGTCTTGAAGTTGTTCACGTACTTCTCGTTCAAGAGCACCTTGGCTATCTCGATTTTCAGCTTCGACGACGGCACGTCGACTTTCTTGTGCCTGGCCTTGCATGCGTTCCTTATAGAGGTCAGCATGTCAGAAATTGGATCGGACACCGACATTTATGTTCCTCCACTCGATACCAACGTCGCTACCAACTCGACTTGACTACGCCGGGAATCTGACCCTGCAGGGCGAGTTCCCTGAAACAGATGCGGCAGAGACCGAACTGCCGGAGATACGCGCGCGGCCTGCCGCAGCGCCTGCAGCGGTTGTACTTACGGACGTTGAACTTTGGTTCTCTCTTCCACTTCTCGATCAGAGCTTTCTTGGCCACTTATCCTCCTCCGCAAGCTCAATCAAGGTCCATTCTCAAGATTTCGCTCGTGTAAACGGCATGTCCATCAACTTGAGAAGCTCGAACGCCTCCTCGTTGGTGCGGGCAGACGTCACGATGCTTATGTCCATTCCCCTTATCTTCACTACCTTGTCGTAGTTGATCTCGGGGAAGATGATCTGCTCGATTATCCCCAGGGTGAAGTTGCCGCGCCCGTCGAAAGACTTGGCGGGGAGCCCCCTGAAGTCCCTGATGCGCGGGATCGCCACGTTGACGAGCCGATCGTAGAACTCGTACATACGGGCTCCTCGAAGAGTCACACAGCACCCCACCGGCGTCCCTGCGCGCAGTTTGAAGTTGGCTATGGACTTCTTCGCCCGCCTGACGGACGGCTTCTGGCCGGTTATTGCGGTCATGTCGGCGACCGCGGCGTCCATCAGCTTTATGTCGGTGAGCGCGTCTCCGACTCCCATGTTTACGACGATCTTGGAGAGCTTTGGCACCTGCATCTTGTTCCGATAGCCGAACTTCTGCATCAACAGAGGGACGACCTCTTTCTCGTATTTTACTCTGATTCTGGGAATGATCTTCTGCGCCATTGTCAACTCCGGATTTTACTGAACACTTAAGGCCGCGGAATCATCTCGCCGCACTGCCTGCAAACGCGAACCTTGGAGCCGTCCGTCAGTTTCTTGACTCCCACCCGGACACCCGTGTCGCACTTCGGACACATCAGCATCACGTTGGACACGTGGATTGCGGCCTCCTTCTCGAGGACCCCCCCCTGGATGCGCGTCCTGGTGGGCCGCGTGTGCCTCTTGACGAAGTTCACTTTCTCCACGATAACGCGGGATTTCTTCGGGAACACCTTGAGTACCTTTCCGGTCTTCCCCCTGTCGTTACCCGCGACCACGAGCACTGTGTCGTTCTTGGCAATTCTCATGTTTGGACTCCGTGCTAGATGACCTCCGGGGCCAGCGAGATGATCTTCATGAACTCCTTGTCCCTGAGCTCTCTGGCGACCGGGCCGAATATTCGCGTGCCGCGCGGTTCCTTTGCATCGTCTATGAGCACTGCCGCGTTCTGGTCAAACCTCACGTAGGAGCCGTCCTTGCGCTTCAGCTCCTTCACCGTGCGAATGATGACGGCCTTCGCAACGTCGCCCTTCTTGACCGTGCCGCCTGGCAGTGCGTCCTTGATCGAGACCACGATTATGTCACCTACGCGGCCGTATCGCCGCCTGGTGCCTCCGAGCACCTTGATGCACTGCGCGACTCTGGCGCCCGTGTTATCCGAGATCGTCAACATTGTGCGCGGCTGAATCATTGGAATTCCTCACACGTCAGTTACCAGGATCTAGGTCTAATCTATTTGCTTCCCTCGAGCGGCATTCCTGAATACCTCTCTCGGACACCTGTTGGACAACCCCGGAGCGCTACTTGGCCTTTTGCAGGACCTCGACCAGTCTCCAGCGCTTCATCTTGCTGACGGGCCGGGTCTCCATCACGCGAATCACGTCGCCGACCTGGCACTCGTTCTTTTCGTCGTGCACGTGGAGCTTTTTCCTTCTCCTGATGTACTTGCCGTAAGTCGCGTGCTTCACGAGGCGCTCCAGCTCGATGACGGCGGACTTCTCACCGCTGCGACTCACCACTCGACCTGTTCTCACTTTTCTCATCGCTCTTTCTGCCATGTCTCATCCTCTGTTAATCCGGGCAGCGTCCAAGCCGTCCCTGTCCGTCCCGCGCTCGGGCTCGGCCTCCGGCCTCGGATACCCGACGGCGTCCCGGCGATCGAACCGCCGCTCACGTTCTCACGACGACTCGGAAGCCATTCTCCTGATGCCGAGTTCGTGTTCCCTTAGCACCGTCCTGATCCGCGCCAGGTCCCTCTTGACTATCCTTATCCTCAGAGCGTCGTCGAGCTGCTTCATGGCGTTGCGGAAGCGGAGGTTGAAGAGCTCCTCCTCGAGATCGACCAGCTTGCCGCTGATCTCCGCCATCGTCATCTCGCGAATCTCTCGCGTCTTGAGCGGCTTCGCCATTACTGTCTCAGAACTCCTTTCTCGCCACGAACTTTGTCTTGAGCGGCAGCTTCGAGGCGCCGAGGTGGAAGGCCTCTTTTGCGAGTTGCTCGGTAATGCCCTGAAGCTCGAACAGTATTCTCCCTGGCTTTACGACGGCCACCCAGAACTCCGGGCTCCCCTTGCCCTTTCCCATTCTCGTCTCGGCGGGCTTCACGGTGACCGGCTTGTCGGGGAAGATGCGTATCCACATCTTCGCGCCTCTCTTCACCTTCC
>Ga0315295_10004653_pt1 | contig 11720 bp, 14 predicted proteins | sample YL17G14_0_MG_FD_204453 | JGI IMG/M metagenome (GOLD analysis project Ga0315295, IMG submission 204453) | Sediment microbial communities from Yellowstone Lake, YNP, Wyoming, USA - YL17G14_0 | ecosystem: Environmental > Aquatic > Freshwater > Lake > Sediment | place: USA: Wyoming | collected...
GGGTGCGGGAGGAAATTCCCGGGACCTTAATGCGCCCGAAAGGGATCACCCACCCGAATTTCACGGGGGCACGGGATCTCTCCGCAGGCGGCGGTAGATCCGCCGGGCGAGGAGGGCAAACAGGCCAAGGAAGGCGGCTACGACGGCGAGGATCGCAAGCGGGTGCGCGACCGCGGCGTAGCTCCCGCCCACTGCCACGAAGTCCTCGCATAGGCTCAGCTCGAAGGGGGGGGCGGGGAAGTAGGGTGTCTATGGAAGAGGGCCTATGCACTTCTCGTCGTCGACGGTGGGGGCATTGACCCGGGAACTCACGGGGAATGCGAGCATGCCTTCCGGCGGGAACGGAACGAGAAGGGGCGCCAGCGATCCCGTGTTCAGGAGCGCCGGGTCGAGCCACCGTGCGTACTCCGTCGGAGGAAGGATCACCGGCATCCGATCGTGGATCGGGGCCAGGACGGTGTTTGGGGCGGTTGTCAGGATAGCGCACGTTTCGATGAACCCTTCGTCCGGGCTTTCCCAACGGTCCCACAATCCGGCGAATGCGAAGGGCCGCCCGTCACGCATCCGGACAAAGTACGGCTGTTTCCCGCGCTCCTGCCGCTTCCACTCATAGAATCCGCTGGCCGGGATCAGACAACGGTGTCGCCGGAAGGCATTGCGAAAAGACGGTTTTTCGCGGGCGGTTTCGGCACGGGCGTTGATGAGACGATTGCCGATCGAAGGGTCTTTCGACCATGAGGGGATAAGTCCCCAACGCAGGAGAGCGAGCTCGCGGCCGGTGCCCGCCGGCCCCTCGCGGACCGTCGCCACGGGCTGGGACGGGGCGATGTTGTAGCGCGGGGAAAGCGGGGGGATGTTGGAGACGCCGAACTCCCTGGAAAGGATCTTGTCCGCTTCGAACAGGGTGAACCGGCCGCACATCGTTCGACCTCCACTCCAGGAATCTTCAGTTCACATTACATCAGGTTCCATCTCCATTATCATGCAAGAAGTGGAAGCTGAACGGACGAGAGGAGGATGCTGCCGATGTCAGAACCAACCAAAGAGGAGTTGCTGGCCCGGATTGCCGAGCTTGAGAAGCAATCCGGATCGAAGAAAAGCGGAAAACTGGAGTTCAGGGTCGGTGAGAAGGGGGGCGTGAGCGTTTACGGATTGGGGCGGTTTCCAGTGACTCTTTATTACGGGCAATGGATCCGGCTGCTCGATGCCGCAGGGGACCTGATGGTTTTCCTGGAAGGGAACAAGAGCCGGCTGAAGCTCAAGGATCCCTCATGAACGGAGCGCGCCTGTTTTCCCCCCTTCGCCTGAGGGCCGGGATCGACATCTCGGGGTTCCCGCCGGGCGCCCGCGTGGTCCTCCAGGCGCTGAAGACCTATGGAATGATCTTGGCCGACAACGGGGGAAACTGGTTCCTTCGGGTTGGTATCCCGGTATTCGTTCAAATCGCATCTCAAAACGAGTTTCCTGTCGTGAATCCTGCATCATAGAAGAGCGGGAACAAAGGTTTCCGTTCGGGAGGTGTCCGATGCGATGGATCACGCGGGAAGACGCGAAAGTCGACAGAATAGCTTGTCCATGGCTCATAAAGCGGTTTGTGGACCGGGAAGCGGATTTTCTCTTCGTGCCGGCCGATCAGGTCATGGATATGGCAAAGGCCGAGGGAGCCATACCGTACGATGTCCCAGGGGTAGAACTGGGACACGTGGATGGGCGCTGCTCGTTTGAGAGCATCATGCTGAAGTACGGATTGGCGGAAGACCCCGGCCTGGTCGAATTGGCCAAGATTGTCCACGCGGCGGATGTGGATCAGGACATCGACACCTATCCGGAGGGGCGAGGCCTGCAGGCGATCGCGAAGGGGTTCTCCATCCTTCACGGACGGGATGACCACCGGAAGATCGTGCTGGAGAAACCGATGTACGATGCCCTCTACGCTTGGTGTCGGGAGAGGGCGAAGCGAAAGGCCGCTTGATGGAAGAAGTTCCGGGGCATATTTCCCAGGACCGCCCCTCCCGCGATCTTGTCCTCCTCTACGTCGCGGCATTTTTACGCGCACTCTCTACGGGACTGATCGGTGTTCTCCTCGGGATTTACCTCGCCAAACTCCGATTCGACGCGGAGCAGATCGGATACGTCATCGCTGCGGGCCTCGCGGGCGGGGCTGTAGCTACTCTCCTGGTAACCGTTGCGGGAGACCGGTTCGGCCGCAGGAAAGCCCTGCTGGTGATATCGGTCCTCGGGGCGTTGGGTGGTGCAGCCGCGGCGTACGCCTCCAGTTTCACCGCCGTCCTTGCCGCAGCGTTCCTGGGGATGCTCAACGGGATGGGTCGGGACCGGAGCGCGGCCCTCGTCTTGGATCAGGCAATCCTCCCGGCAACGACGACGGACGGAACGCGGACGCGCGCCTTCGCCTGGTACAACGTCCTCCAGGATACGGGCCATGCTTTCGGCAGCCTGATGGCCGGGGCACCGTACATTTTCCGTGCGGTTCTCCCGGTGGGGGAAATCACCTCGTTCCGGCTCGCCATAGCGTTGGCCGCAGCGTTGATCCTCGTCACAGCCGTCCTGTATAGGAACCTGTCTCCGGCGGTGGAAGTTCCCACAGGACGCAAAAAAGAGGGGGTGTCTCCGCAAACCCGCAGGATCCTCTTTCGGATATCGTCCCTTTTCGCCGTGGACGCCCTGGCCGGGGGGTTCCTCGTCTCGTCCCTGCTGTCGTATTTCTTTTACCGCCGATTCGGTGTGGGGGAGGGGACCGTGGCGGTGCTGTTCTTTGCCGCCCGGATTCTAAACGCCTTGTCGCACCTCGGGGCCGCCTGGCTTGCAAAGCGGATCGGTCTGGTGAACACGATGGTCTTCACCCACATACCGTCGAGTATCTTCCTGCTGACGGTGGCGTTTGCTCCAAACTTTCCAGTGGCGGCAATCCTCTTCCTCCTGCGGGAAGGACTCGTCGAGATGGATGTTCCCACACGGCAGTCGTACGTAATGGCCGTCGTTCGTCCCGAGGAGCGAACGGTCGCCTCAGGGGTGACTCACTTGGTGCGCGTAGGAGCATGGGCGGTGGCCCCGTCGTTCGCAGGAGTGATGATGCAGGGGGTATCGCTCGGCGTGCCTTTGATGATTGGGGCGGGGATGAAGATCGTATACGATGTACTCTTGTACACCGCTTTCCGCAAGGCAAAACCGCCCGAGGAAACCATCAAGGCTGGGAAGAGCTGATGCCGATTTTCATCCCCTTGGGTTTCGTACCCCAAGTTCGATATTTCCGGATGAGGGTCATAAAGTAACAAGTTTGACCTTCGGGTTATTTCGGGAAAGGTAATTTATGCCAGGCGATCTCCAGAAACAATTTTTTCCCTACGGCGTTGGCGACCTTCGCCAATTGTTGGATGGTTGGATTGGCGGATACAGGGTTTAACCTGTATTGTTCATTGGTGGATGGCCGTGAAATCTACTGTGCCGTGTATCCCCCATCGATCACCAGTTCGCTGCCAGTAACGAATTTGGCCTCTTCCGAAGCCAGGTAAACAATCGCCCAGCCAATGTCGTTTGGTTCCCCCATGGATCCGATCGGGTGCTTGGAATTGATGGTTTTGCGAAATTCATCGACTTCCAAGGAACTATCGTGCAAGAACTTCTCAACCATCGGGGTCCAAATGTACCCGGGGTGGATCGAGTTTACGCGGATATTATGGGGTGCATACAGGAGCGCATCGTTTTTCGTCATCAATCTCACGGCCCCTTTGGACGCGTGATAGGGCGGTACGTCCGCACCGCCGACGATTCCGTAAATTGACGAAAGATTGATGATACTGCCTTTACCGTTGGTCTTCATGTAAGGTATGGCATGTTTGGTACAGAAGAATACACCTTTGACGTTCACCGACATCAGATGATCCCATTCCTGTTCGGTAATTTCGTCTGTTGGTTTGTTCACTCCTGAAATACCGGCGTTGTTTACGAGCACATCGATTTTTCCAAACCGTTCCTGCACTCCTTTGAATCCCTTCTCCACTTCGGCCTCTTTGGCCACGTTCAGGTGCCAATATGCCGCCGTTCCACCAGCCGCTTTGATCTCATGGACAACTTCCATCCCCTTGTCATCCAGGATATCGGTCACCGCCACCGTTGCACCTTCCCTCGCGAGCAACACGCAAGCCGCCTGACCGATCCCGAGGGCGCCGCCTGTAACGATCGCTACTTTGCCTTTGACTCTATCCATCCGTGCCCTCCATACCTGAATTGCTGCGTCCCTTGGGAAAGAATGACCTGTACGGTCCCGGGATACTTCACCTGAATTATGCGCCTATAAGGAGGGGTGGGGATATGAAAAAGGGGGTCGCCCTACGCCCGGATGAGGCAGTTCAAAGTGAGACCGATTTCCAGTAGAGGTTGAGTCGTCGGGTCTTTCTGGAAAGAAAGCCTTGCCGGTTCGCGACCCCGACGGCCACGCAATCATGCTGTTGGAACCGTGAAAGGGAAACGGCCGTTGAATGAGGTGTCACATATGGTGTTCGATCCGGCAAGTGTTCGTTCAGGGTTGGAAAGCGCTACTTCTCCAGCTTCAATTCCTTCCGGATCTCGTAAACCTGCTGTTTCGTGAGATTCTTCCCTCGCTCGGCTTTGACCTCGTCGGCGCTGATGGGTTTGAAATCCTTGGGTAACAGTTTGTCATTCCCCCAACTCGTAAGGACATGGTTGAGTACCGCGGCGACCTCTTCGTCCTTGAGCGAGTAGTGGCTCGGCATGATTTCATATCCAGTCTTCTGGCCCTCGAAATCGATCTTTCCCTGCACCCCGTACAACAACACCGTGATCAGGTAGGATCGGCTACGCATTACGACCTCGGGAGCATGCTTCACCAAGGGAGGGTACAATCCGATCATGCCCGTGCCGTTCCCCCTGTGACAAGGGACGCAACGTTCGAAAACCTTCGCCCCCTCTCCCTGGCCCAACGCCAGTCCGCGGATTAGAAGCATCAGCAGTAAGGCCGATAGAAAGGTCCGCGACATGATCCATCCCTCATTTCATTGGTTGCTGTCTTTGGATACCGTACCGAAATAATCTATCGCACAAAATATCATGGGTGTTGACGTCTTCCAATATCCGATCGCATTTTACGCGGTATAATTCCGGTGAAAGAAAAGACCGGTTATCGAGAGGTGGATCATGAGTGCCATCGTCACCAGCCTGATCGTGTTCGCGTGCGTTTTCGGAGGCGCGCTGTTCGGGATGCTTCTTCGCGCCGTCCTGCCGGTGCATCATTTCGATGACGATACGAAAGATGTCATCAAACTGGGGATGGGACTGGTCGCGACGATGACCGCCCTCATTCTTGGTCTTCTGATCGCCTCGGCAAAGGGCTCCTACGACACGCAGAAATCGGAAGTGGCGGAGTTGTCCGCCAAGGTCATTTTCCTGGACATGACCCTGGCCCGTTACGGACCGGAGACGAAGGAAATACGGAATCTGGTGCGCGCCTCCATGGAGCGCGAGATCGATCGGGTTTGGCCGAAAGACCGTGCACGAGCGCCCCAATTTGGACCGGGGGGGTCGGCCGCATCCCCCTATGAAAAAGTTCTGGGACTTTCGCCGAAGGACGACGCTCAACGCTCAATCAAGGCCCTGGCGTTCAGCCTTATGACGGATATCCGACAAACGCGCTGGTTGATGTTCGTGCAGAGAGGCAGTTCGTTTCCCATGCTGTTCCTGGTGGTGGTGGTTTCCTGGCTCACCATGATTTTCATCAGCTTCGGCCTCTTCGCGCCTCGCAACGCGACGGTAATCGCCACCTTGCTCTTCTGCGCGCTCTCGGTTACCGCCGCGATTCTGATGGTTCTGGAATTGAACACGCCTTTCGAGGGACTGATTCAGATCTCTCCCGCTCAACTGCGCGACACCCTTTCGCTTCTCGGCCAGTAACGGGCGGAAAGCCGGCATCGACCATCCTGTTCTTCAGGACGCTCTTGACGGGGAGGTGGAATTTGAAGAGCTATCGGAAGGAGCTTTGGTTCAACATTCCCGGAAGACGGGCATTCGTCAACATCACGCCCGAAGTCGAGACATGTCTGCGGGAAAGCGGAATCAGGGAAGGCCTCCTTCTTTGTAAGACAAGGTAATCATTCTTTCGTCCCGGATTTTGCCTATGCCTATAAAGATATCGGGTGATGTTTGCTCCATATCCGCTTAACGAACTGACCAAGGGGTCCGATGCCTCACTCGCCGATGACCTTGACCAGTACGCGCTTGCGCCGTCCCCCGTCAAACTCTCCGTAGAAGATCTTCTCCCATGGCCCGAAGTCGAGCTTTCCGCCCGTGACCGCCGCCACCACCTCCCGCCCCATCACCTGCCGCTTGAGGTGCGCGTCCCCGTTGTCCTCCCCCGTCCGGTTGTGGAGGTACTGCGAGACCGGTTCGTGGGGTGCGAGCCGCTCCAGCCACCGTTCATAGTCATCATGGAGGCCGCTCTCGTCGTCGTTGATGAAGACGGATGCGGTGATATGCATCGCGTTGCAGAGCAGAAGTCCTTCGTTGATTCTGCTCTCTCTCAGGCATGTCTCCACTTGAGGTGTGATGTTGACGAAAGCCCGCCTGGCGGGGACGTTGAACCAAAGTTCTTTTCGGTAGCTTTTCAAGGATCGCCTCCTCGTTGATTATTTGGGATATTAGAAACCACCGGATTGGGACCATCTTAATTTATTCTTTCCGGTTTATTTAAAGTTGATGACGGGATTTCCGTCCTTTCAGCCGGAAGGTGTCGGGGAGGAACTTCTCCATTGATTCGGTTGCGGCCCAAGCCTCCTCACCTTGAGGGGGGTGTGGGGAAACTCGTGGGGTTCGAGTTCTTCGGCCTCCACATCGGGGACAGATCCAGAGAATGTTTCCCTTCACATTATCATTTAATATTTTCAAATTGTGTGCCGATAAGAAGCGAAAGTCCTAGTGAAATTAGGGACATATTTTACTGGTACTCAAAAGAGGAATTTAGAAAAAAAAGTGTTGCCGGCCAGTAGGAAAGGTTTATGGATCAATAGTTAGGTTTATATATCGGGAAGAAGATGTTCTTGCCACACATATTATGCGAAGAAGGGGGAACTGCTTATGAGCTCAACTCTAAATTCCTTTGCGCCGGGCCTCAGGGAACTTGAGAAATCTACACTTGAGAAAATGCATGCTGCCATTCACGAGAAAGAGATGAGAAATTCGGATAGGTTGTTGATTTTTTCCCACCTCATTGATCGGTATATTGAAGCGCGGACAAAAATCGTCATGGATGTGAATGAAGAAGCGTGGGGACAGATGGCAGAATGATTAGCACTCCACGTCATGAGAACTGGGGATCGTGAGGGGAATACCGCCGCCAGCTGCACGGACCGCAAACCCCATGTAAACAGTGGTTTTTCGCGGGGAAATAGGGGTAGCGGAGGGTAGATAAACCCGCGGGGGTTCGAGTCCCTCCTTCGGCGCCATCTCGATACTCAAAGGGGGCCCGGCTTCACGCTGGGTTCCCTTTTTTTGCGAAATCGGGTCATGGGCCAAACATGATTGCAGCGGGAATTGGGACCATTTTAATTTAATTTTCCCGGTTTATTTGAAATTGATGACGGGATTTCCGTCCGTTCAGCCAGAGGATGTAGGGGCGGAGCAGTCGGACAGTAGGGGCTGAACGCTCTCCCTCGCATCCCTGACAGATGACAATCAGAGATCAATTAGCGTATAGCAATACTCCTCACAGGGCCGAGGATGGCCATGCGCCCCCAAATATAGCCCCCCCAGAGGAACCCTCATTGACGATGAATATATTTGAATCAATCGACAAAGCTGCGTAAATTTTTTGGGCCCATAGCAACATATCTGCGGCATTGTTATTCCGCTCTTCCTTCCGACGTTCCACCACCTTCCCGATGAGTTCGAGCTTATTGTTCCAGTAACCGATACGATAGACAGTGTAGATTTTCTTATTCACACCATCCCTGTTACAGTTTATGGCGGGTGCGGCATCCGGCGCGTCCATAGGCGGAACGGTTTCCATCCATGGGGCGTGCTGTGCATGCTTCGATTCTTCTTCCGGTACGGTATCGCCCGGCTCAAAGGTGGGGACATACGCTTGCGACTCTACCGGGGGTTCCAACTCCGTCGGCACATGCGCTTCCGCAATGGGCTCAGGTTCCGCTTCCACTACGGGTACGATTTCCGATTCCCCTTCGATCCTTGCGAAAACCGGGAGAATCGCTTGTTCATCGGGGGGGGAGGAATCCAGCTCGGGCCACGCCGCGCTGGACATGTCCACCTGGAAGATCGGCGACACTTCGAGGATGTCCGACGTCTCCCCCCCGGGATTCCCCACGGGAACACCGGCCAGATGGGGGCCGGCGTCGTACGAATCGTCCCCTGAAGAAAACGGATTGGTATCCGCAACGGGGACGGAGGGGGAAAAGACGGCTTCCTCCGGCATGGGAGCTTCCTTCTCCGGCTCCGGTTTTGCGGGTGGCACCAGGGCGTCGCTCGACGGTGCATGAGAAAGCGGATTTTCGGTGGGCAACACGGGGGCCGTCACAGGACCTTCCTTGGGGACGCCGCCCAGTATTTCGGGAAAAGCGGTTGGAGCAGGCTCGTACCTGAGTGTGCTGGGCACCTCGGGAGCAGGGGGGACCGGTGATGCCTCAGGGTGCCGCACCTCGATGTGCCCGCCGCACTTGCGGCAACGGATGCGGGCCCCTTTCGCATCCTGAAAAAGCGCGTGGGTCATACGGAAGCGGGCTCCGCAGCCCCTGCACACGATGACTATCGATGACAACGCAGGCTCCTGTCGCAGACGTTAACTCATTATCTGGGTAATCCCCCGGGAAAAGCAATTCAGATAAGAAATTCCTTTTTCGCTCGTCGCGGCCGGAAAGGGAACTCGCCCTTTACGGCAGTCTTCCTGCGGTAGGTGCAGTAGTAGTGGACAAGCAGGGAGAAGCCGACCGGACTGCAACCCATTGCAAACGACTGCCGTTTTCGGGGTGAAAAGGGGGTTGCTCTCGGTTGCTGTTGACGGGGGAAACCCCTTCATGATTGCAACGGGAATTGGGACCATCTTAATTTGATTTTCCCGGTTTATTTGAAATGGATGACTGGATTCCCGTCCTTTCATCCAGAGGATATTGGGGCGGAGCTTCTCCATTGATTTGGTTTCGGTTATTGAGGAGTGGACCACTTTGAAGGGGGAAACCCCTTGTGTCGTTGGAGAGGTCTACGGGGTACAGACCAGCGCGACCTCGATGGTTTGTTGTTTTTCCTTGGTCTTATTTCCACTACTCTGGACTTACGGGGACCCGAGCACTTTCTGAAACCCGGTGAGGATTTTCGTCATGACCGAGACAGCACTGACTAGAGTGGTCGTTTTCGACAGGATCGACGCGAATCGTCGGAACACTGTTCTCCTGTACGGAATTTCCGCACTCGCGATGATCCCGGTGGTCGCAGGGCTGTCGTTCTATCTCGCCTTCTGGGTTGTGTTGTACCTGCCCGGCCTGTCGGATTTCATGCAGGATGCCAGCAAAGGGATCACGACGTACGTTGTACTGATTGTGTCCATCCCCTTGATCCTGGTGACCGGGGCCCTGTATCTCCAATACCGATATGCGGACCGGATCGCATTGCGCATGGCCCGGGCCCAGCCGCTCGGACGCGACAGGGAGAGGAGGCTTTGGGATACGGTCGAGGGCCTTTGCGTCGGCACCGGTCTCCCCCTCCCGAAGCTTTACGTCGTAGAGACGGAAGTCCCCAACGCCTTTTCCGTGGGCCTTACCCCGGACCGCTCCTCGCTCGTGGTCACCCGTGGGCTGCTGTCTCTCCTGGACCTCCGGGAACTGGAGGGCGTCCTTGCGCATGAAATCTCGCACATCGGGAACCAGGATATCCGTTTGAGCACGACGGTCACAGCCATGGGGGCCATCCTGCGACTGCCGTTCCGGTTGATGACCGCTCCGATCCGTTTCCTGTTCCACGTTCACTGGCTGCTGGGTGCCGGTGCCCTTATCCTTGTCGGCCGGATGTTCCTGCTTCTCCCGGACTTCGCGGAAAACCTTCGGACCTTTGATGAACTCGACCCGACCGGCCAGTTGCGCACCTTGGCGCTGATTCAGACCGGCGTGGTCCTCTACGCTTTCTTCGTTGCGCCCCTGATCGGGTTGCTCTTCCCACTGGCCATCTCCCGTCAGCGGGAGCTGCTCGCGGACGCGGACGCGGCGCGGTTGACTCTGAATCCACCGTCCCTGGCCCGGGCGTTGGCGAAGATCACCGGAGGGGCGAACGGGCCCATGAAGGGATCCCACGCGATGGCCCACCTGTACATCGTGGACCCACCGGGGGCAGGGTGGTGGTGGAAGGGGATATTATCGACCCATCCCCCCGTGGGGGCACGGATCGAACTGCTCGCCGGGATGGGGGACGGGATCCTCCCGGAGGTCGTGGAAGGAAGGGAACCGGAGGTGAGCGGACCCTCCCCCGATGTCCTCGTTCCTCCGGGGAAGCCGACCTCTGAATCCGGGGTGTTGGATGGTGAACCGGGAGCCGGTTTCCTGGACGCGTTCCTCTACGGCATCGCCGTGGGGACCGTGGCCATCGCGTTCCTGACAGTGGCGAATTGCCTTTTTCTGGTCTTGGGGTCGGGGAATTATCGGACCGGGTTGATCACGCCGTTCCACTTCCCGGCGGCGCTTGCCGCGGGGTTCTCGGCGCGGAAAAGAGGAATGGCGGGGATTCTCGCCCTGGGGTTCGCTCTGCTGGTTTTTCTACTGGGTTTTCCTGCCCCGTTGCTTCCGTTCATGCCGGATCCCGAAAAGTTCCCGCTGCGATGGATCGTGTGGTCTCTGATCAGCGATATTGCAGTGGTGGTGATGGCCGCCGCCGCCGGGGCTTCCCTCGATCGATGGACCGGTCGGGTGAAGGTGTTCTTTGAAAATTTGCTTAATAGGTCCGAGTAGATCTTCATCTGGAGGAACCTTTGAATACAGCCGGGACTAACCTGCCACCTTGAAAGCCCACCATCTGCACGAAGGGAATTCCTCCGGATGCTGTGTCCCCTCGCTTCCATGATGGCAACGGGAATTGGGACCATCTTAATTTAATTTTCCCAGTTTATTTGGAATTGATGACGGGATTTCCGTCCTTTCAGGCAGAAGAGGTAGGGGCGGAATTTCTCCATTGATTCGATTTCTGGGAGTAAGCAACATTGCGACCCAACGCCATGCACATAACGGCTTCCGTCTTCATCAACGACGACGAGAGCGGTCTCCACAATGACTATGAACGGTGGCTGGAGCAGCTCGCACCCCACGAGCCGGTCTCGCAGTACCTCCACAACCGGACGGGGGAGGACAACGGGGACGCCCACCTCAAGCGACAGGTGATGGGGCGCGAGGTGGTGGTGGCGGTCTCGGGCGGCAAGCTCGACTTCGGCCCGTGGGAGCGGATCTTCTACGGTGAGTTCGACGGAGGACGGCGCAAGCGGGTGCTGGTCAAGGTCATCGGCGAGTGAGTCGGCGGTTGAAGTCTGCGGCGCTTGCCGCCCTGTGTTCCGATGGGTAAGCCGAAGGTGCCCGGTTTCAAATCCTGGTTCCTAACTTGGGCGTGAAGGGTTGACGATTCCGTAGAAGGTGCACTTGTGGCAGTCTCCGATCTTCACGGCCACGGGGCAATGAACCTTTGTCTCGGATAATGTGCCTGCCACG
>Ga0315295_10004654_pt1 | contig 11719 bp, 12 predicted proteins | sample YL17G14_0_MG_FD_204453 | JGI IMG/M metagenome (GOLD analysis project Ga0315295, IMG submission 204453) | Sediment microbial communities from Yellowstone Lake, YNP, Wyoming, USA - YL17G14_0 | ecosystem: Environmental > Aquatic > Freshwater > Lake > Sediment | place: USA: Wyoming | collected...
ATTTCCCCATGGGGATGATTTCTTCCTTTTTTAGTCCCAATTTATCTTGCCATTCGTCCACAGAAGGCATATATTCTTCAGCTATCTCCGCAACCTGCCAATCTGGAAGCTTTCTTGGGTCTGCCTCATTATATTTTTTTGAAATATTGAAGCCCATGTGTTTTGCTCCTCCTTTCTTTTTTGTATTGTTTCAAACCTTTTACTTGGAACGCTCTAATCCATTAAATTTCAAGCGATTTTAGATTTAAGTTGAAGAATCCCCCCTTTCTCTTCTTTTGATTGTGGAAAAATGATTCTTGGAGGTTATTAGTAATTGGATTTTTAGTTAAATTCTTTATGTGACAACAGTCACAATGTCGAATGGGATACTAAAATAATGGTTTTTTTTTGTCAAGGGAAATTTTTGAATAAGAATATTAAGCTTTGAATATCGTTAAGCATGTTGAAATTATTAAAGATTTTGATTATATCATTGCGGTTAGATTGGGTTATAATTAAGTTATATAGATGGGATGTGGAGAGTGATACAAAATTATGGTCATTAAGACAGGTGAAAGAAGTCAATTTTTTAAGATTTTTTTAAGAACTGAGTGATTGACTTTTATTTTTTTTCGTTCAATAATGAAAGTAACCTTAAAAATTCTGGTGATGAAGTTCGCCTTTAATCGCTTCACTGTGATGGAGCTGATAACTTCTACTCAATTCTGGTAGAAGTTTTTTATTTTAAGGGAGAAGGGAGGTGAAATATTTATGAAGACAAGGAAAGAATTTCTTGAAGCGGTGATGAAGATGGCTAATTTGAAAGATTTAAAACAGGCTGATGATGCAGCACAGGCAGTGATTTCACTTACAAAGCTAATCATTGGGGATGAACTATCTCAGAAGATTGCAGAAGTCTCACCACCTGATCTTCGTCAGGGTTGGGAATCTATTAAGGTTGCACAAGAAGACGTTTTTCCGCGTGATGAACGGTTATTTGAAACTGGGGAGACCGATGAGGAATTAGAAAGAGAAAGACAATGGAAGATAACCTCTGAAAGTTAATCAGCAGAGGCGATGAAGTTCGCCTTTAATCGTCCTTCCATTAAGACGGGACTGATAACTTCTACTGGGTTACTGGTAGAAGTTTTTTTATTTTTGAGGCGAAGATGGTTTTTCAGGGAAGTGAATTGGCTTGTGAAGTTTGCGAGAAGACCTTTCCAAGAAAGGAGATGGTCTTCTCTGTGAAGAATAATATTTCGATTTGCGAGAATTGTTTAAGAAATTGGCGATTAAACGGCGGGGTCTGTGTTATTTGCCTTGAAATGGTAAATAGAAATCAACTCTGGGGTTTTTTTAGGGAAAAGAAAGCATTTGGTCATTTCGAGTGTGGTGGGGTTGAAGTAAACTTGTCTTCATTTAGTCCCCAGTTCAAAACCAATGGAAAAGCGTTGACTTGGGTCCTTTTTGGAGAAGAATTTATTGAAAATCAAACTTTAAAGTACTGCGAATTTCGGATCACAGATGACCCGAGCAACCCAGAGGGTAGGGGTGAGTATCGGATTGGACAGCATATTCTATGTCAAGCAGGTGGAAATTTTCGTCTTGGAACTGTAGGCGAGGATACTGGAAGAATTATTCAAATCTGTCAATCCTGTGATATTCCCACATCTATGTCAAAAGGACCCTCTACATGCCTTCATCTCATTCCCTTTCGAGTGTTCAATGGGAATGAAGTTAAAAGTTACTATGCTTGTCAGTGGTTTTTTTCATTCGATCCGAAGGGAGCCCATAAGAAAAGGGAATCCCAATGTGAGGGGAACTGCCTGTTCTGGTTTCAAAGACCGAAGAATAAGCCGAGGGTGTTCGATCCAAAGTGCGAGAAATTTTTGAAAATGTTTTTGGAAACCAAACCTAGAGGGAGACTTTTCCCACCCGCGCCCGATCGTGCAAGACCTTGGCGGAAAAGATGGCGGGTTTCATATTTTAGACATGATAAATCTTGACAACGGCATATGCTTAAAATAAAATGATCTTACAAACTGGCGATGAAGTTCGCCTTGAACGTCCCCATCTAAAGGGGAATGATAACTTCTACTGGGTTACCGGTAGAAGTTTTTTTTTGGAGAAACCAAGGTGGAGCAGAGACGGGCCAAATGGATCGACTATTTCGAGTTGCTTGATGCCTTAAAAGCGTCTGGTTGTCCTCTTTGCAACCGTGTCAAAGAATTGTCCTATAAGTTCCTCGATAATCTTTATTATGAGCGGGTATTGGATGGAGGAACCCGCGTGGGATTAATAAAGGCCAAAGGTTTTTGTAATTGGCATGCTTGGATGAGTGCAGAGATTCGCAATAGCGATTCGGGCATTGCAATCATTTACAAGCAACTCCTTGATATTGAGATTGAAAAACTATCGAAATGGATAAGGGCAAGGGGTCCTTCAGATAAGAAGCTGAAACTTAAAACTTGGAAAAAATACCTGAACACCATACTTTCTTCTTGGACCAATAAGGCTTCCTGTCCCATCTGTGAAGCAGTTCAAGAGCATGAACGGTTCGATGAAGGGGTACTTTTAGATTTTATCGATGAGGAGGAGTTTTCTCAGGAGTTTGAAAAGTCTTCTGGAATCTGTATCAGGCATCTGGTTCGTATCATGGAAACATTCGGAGAACATCCGAACCTTCCACGGCTGATAGAGAGACAATTGCAAAAATACAAATTCCTATCTTACGAACTCGGGGAATATGACCGAAAACGGGCTTACCAATTCTCAAATGAGCCGAAAGGCTCCGAGACGGATTCCTGGAGGAGGGTGATAGAGCAGTTCGCAGGAAAGAGGGAAGTGTTTGGAAACGAGATGAATCATATAAGATGAATGAGGGTCTTCAAATGTTAAAAAAAGAGATTGAGCGGTTAAACGATCAGTTTGAACTCTCAAAAGTCATCCAGTACCTTAAGGAACGTGAGAAGGAGGAGGGAGGGTTCAGTTTCGTCCCTGACCTTTACCCTGATATTGAAGATACATATTACGCCATCCGGACCTTACAACTACTGAATATCGATGTAGATCGAAACAATACAGCAAACTATCTGAAGAAAATCAATTGCGAGGAATTTGGTTTTTCAAGGGCAGTTTACATGCTTCTCTATCTCTACCTGTCTCTAAGTATAAAATTGCCTCCCCAATTGACTGATCTGGCCGATAGAGATTGGTCTGTAATGCGAACTCTTGACGCGCAGTATTTTTCCGATGCAATTCAGAAACTTCTTGACCAACCCTTGAAACCATTACGTTCCTCATTTTCTTTTCAGTTTCAAGCTAATGAGAACTTGCAGACCCTTCGAAAGAAGGTCTCAATTTTATTGGACCGCGACATTAACTTCGATAGAAAACAAATTATTCGATGGGTTCAATTATGTCAGAATGGGGATGGAGGATTTGGGTTTTATCCTGAAACGACCTCCTATATGGAAAACACTTATTGTGCCCTTGAAATTTTATCGAAGCTTAACTCTTCCCCTACGCAGCTTGATCTCTGTCGGAAATATATTCTTGGCTGCCAGACCAAGAGTGGAGGGTTCGGTAGAGCTCCTGCCAGTTTTCCATTTATTGAGAGCACCTATCATGCAGTGGTGGGGTTGCTTCTTTTAGAAAAGATGGGAGGAGGAGAGACTTGATTTTTTATTGCCCGAAATGCTGGTCTCGTGTGAAGGAAGATGAGAAGATCTGCCATGAATGCAAGACAGATATTGAACCTCTTGATCATCGAAGCTATTTTGAGAAACTGATTGGTGCCTTAAACCACTCCGAGAGGACTACCAGACTCAGAGCCGCCTATATCCTTGGAGAATTAAGGGACAGACGGGCAGTTAGACCGCTGAACGATGCGATCAAGAAAACAAAAGACCTATTTTTACTCGAAGGTATTGCACTTGCTTTGGGAAAGATAGGTGGAGAAGAAGTGCTTCCCGTTCTGATCCATTTGATGCAGCATAAGTCTTTTTTGGTGAGAGGTGCTGCTTTGAAATCGTTGGGCAGGGTTAAAAACAAAGAAGCTCTGGCGGCGATCAGAAAGGCATTGAAAGATCCCAGTCCAAACGTAAAAGAGTTGGCAAAAAGAATTCTTGAAACGGAAAGCGAGGCTATACATGCGTAGTTTTGCGAACGAAAATGAACCGGAGAAACAGGACGGGATTTCGAAGGGAACGGCCTTGAAATTTGTTGTTCTTCTTGGAGTTGTAAGCCTCTTTGCGGATATGACTTATGAAGGGGCTCGGAGCATCACTGGTCCATACCTTGCCATCTTGGGGGCAAGTGCGACAGCGGTGGGAATCGTTGCGGGATTCGGGGAATTGATCGGGTACGCCCTGCGCCTTGTCTCTGGCTATATCAGTGACCGGACAGGAAAATACTGGACTGTTACATTGTTTGGATATTTTATCAATCTCCTGGCTGTTCCACTTTTGGCCTTGGCAGGGAGCTGGGAGGTTGCTGCCTTTCTCATGATTACGGAACGAATGGGAAAGGCGATTCGCAACCCCTCGCGTGACGCCATGCTTTCGCATGCCACCCAGAGCATAGGACGTGGTTGGGGTTTCGGATTGCATGAGGCAATGGATCAGATCGGCGCAATTCTCGGCCCGCTTATTGTTGCCACGGTGCTATATCTTAATGGAGGTTATCGGATAAGCTTTGCTATTCTGCTCGTGCCAGCTCTTCTCGCGTTGGCTGTGCTTCTTGTGGCACGGGCGCTCTACCCCCGTCCCCGTGACTTGGAGGCGGTTACCGTTGAATTAAAAACTAAGGGCTTTTCACGTATCTTCTGGCTCTATCTTGCTGCGGTCTCTTTGATTGCGGCAGGCTATGTGGACTTCCCGCTCATCTCCTATCATTTTGAGAAACTATCCATTGTGTCCAAAATCTGGATTCCTGTTTTTTATGCGGTTGCCATGGGGGTTGACGCCCTTTCAGCCCTTTTCTTTGGCCGCCTTTTTGACCGAGTAGGTCTTTCAATTCTGATTGTCGTCTCATTGCTCTCCTCTCTTTTTGCTCCTCTGGTCTTCTTAGGGGGGTTTTATTTGGCTCTTATAGGAATGGCTCTGTGGGGCGTAGGCATGGGAGCGCAAGAATCCATCATGAGGGCTGCGATTGCAGGAATGGTTCCAATGGATAAGCGAAGCACAGCTTACGGGATTTTTAATGCAGTCTTCGGCTTGTTCTGGTTTTTAGGCAGTGCCCTCATGGGCGTTCTCTACGATGTCTCGATCCCCTCTCTCATTGTATTCTCAGTGGTAATGCAATTGGCTTCTGTGCCCCTGTTCGTTTTGATCAGAAAGGAACCAGGATGATTTTCAATAATACCGGTGCGCTGAAACAATTACGAGACCATTGTTGAGTGGATTAGCAAGCTGCTGTGACGACGTGATAGAAGTTGAAAGGGTGGTCCAATTTCCTAGGGGATATACGGAGACAGCGATGCTGAATTCAAGCCATAAAAGAGCTCTTATTGCAGCGTTAGGGGAGGTAGAGAACAAATTGACGTCTCTCAGGCGGTTTTTACTAAAGACTGAGGGGGAGAGGCTATTTCTGCATGTGACTGACGACCTTACCCTGGACGAAAAAGAGAAGCTCATTCAAAAAATAGAATGCCTGATGGACCGATTGATTTCTCTCAAAAGCCTTTTTGGCCTGAAACCATCAGAAAGGGTACTGCGCTGGATTGCGAGAGCGACTGCGGTTTACCTCTCTGTTCAATTGGAGGAGATCAAGTCCGATAGACTGAGAGGGTATGGAGAGGTCAAAACGGAAGCCAAAAACATCTTGGACCCGACGTTGAATGAGATGATACTGATCCTTCGCGAGATGGAGTCTACTGTGTGACTCCGACCCAGGACGGTATGGATCGGGGACAAGGGCCTTTCTTAGAACAGGGGGAACGAATGGACCGGTCTTTGCGGGAGGCCTTGAACTACAGAGGTTGTCTCATCTGTCACATGCTGGACAAAGACGAAACCAATTATATGGCCAACTTGCAGTATCAGATAATAAAGGACGTAAAGGTGCGACAGGATCTCGTTTCCTCAAAGGGTTACTGTAACTCCCATTTTTACCTGATGGCCCGCTTGTCGAGCCCTCTCGTAAACGCCGTCCTGACAAGGGACCTGATCGAACGAGAGATCCAAGAAATAGAGGGAGGATTTCCAGGATCAAATTGTAAGATCATTTGCCCGGTTTGCCGATACGTGGCAGAGCGAGAAGACTTCTATTTAAAAGAATTTGAGAACCTTCTTCTGGATAAGGGCTTTCAGAAGCAGTATGAAGGTACGGATGGACTGTGCCGAATTCATTTGAAAAGAGTTTTAAATTTAATGAAGGAATGTGAGTTGTATCAGTTTCTCCTCACTACACAAGTGCTGCATCTTAAAATTTTGAGATCCGAACTAGAAACTTTCATTTCCAAAGTGAGATCGACTTCACGGGATATGGGGGATGAGAAAAATTCATGGTGGGTAGCAATTGAGAAGTGGATAGGGAAAAAAGGGTTGAAAGTGAAATGAGCTTGACAGAATTCCGTTATCTGAAGGGTCTCATGTGGGATCGATTTAACCATGAAGCATTTTGAATCGGAGAGAACTTCTGCGGAATCACAAAATTGGCGATCCAGCGGTAGAGAGCCCTACGTCTTCAGTGTAGACAGACCACAAGACCTCTTCGGTGTTCATGCACATCTTATTGAAGCGGCTCTTCGTCGCAACGAGGGAATTCGCTACCTGATTTACGCACCAATATGGCAGGGGAGAGAGGCGCCATTTGGGATTCATGCTTCACCTGCCTCTCATGGTGTTGCAGTCACGGAGGACCGGTTTCTCATCTCAGAGGATCATCACATCAGAGAAATTGCTCCTACTATTCTCTCGATTCCTTTTGATCAGGTACTTTGTGTTGAGGTTGGCAGCGCTCTAATTTTAGGCTGGTTAGTTATCCGGTTTTTGGAAAACGATAAATTGTCTTGCACCTCACTACTTTATTCGGCTACGACCGGGGGAGATCACTTTAATTCAGCGATTCGAGAGTATCGCAGGATCATCAGGCCAACTTATAAACTTCCGTCGAGAAGGGGGCTGCAGTGGCATGAGGTCTATCAACATACGCCATTGGTGCAAGGGGATCGATTGAGATCACTTACCGTCAAAGGAGAATACCCGGTCCACATGGTCCGTTCTTCAGAGTTTTGGGGATCAAAGAAACGCTGGTGGAAAACCGTCCCGGTGTCTCTTGCCGCTAACGCTACTCTGATATCGACCAATGTTGGATTGACCTTTGCTGTGGAGGAATCAGCCATTAGGCCCAATGCATTTAGTTTCGGTGTCAATATATCCTGTATTTCTTTTAATGCTGTGAAATCTGCTCATTTATTTGAAGAGAAGAGGGATCAAGAACATCTTCGCTTCTTGCGCCTGGGAGTCGGACGCAATTCGGTGTCTGTCAATTTCGATATCCCTTTTGATGAAGAAAGTTACAAGGCTACCAATAATCTTGTTCGTTACTTGATGGAAGAGATATCGTCAAGGGGAAAAGAATGTATTTCGTAGGTCGAGAGAAAGAAATAAGGCAAATCATAGAAGCTCTGGAGGGAGGAAAGAATTTAATCGTTTCGGGGAAGTACGGAATGGGGCGGACGAGCCTCATTAAACAAGTTGCGGAGATGATGCAAGAAGAATGGCGGTTTCTTTTTCTCGACTTTTCCGAGACTCCAGGGAAGCTATGCCAACATTTGGTAGCCAAACTTTGGCCCGAGAGGGAATGCAGTGGAAGAAATGAATTCTCAAAATATAGGTCGGCCCGATTTCGGATCGTCAGCCTCGACTTCAGCGACAGCCGAAGACATGTGCTCGTCCTGGACAATATCGCAAAACTATCCGCCCAGAAGATCGATTTTATCCGGTATCTCGCCTGGGAGAAAAGGTTTCAATTTGTGGCGATTGTGGAGAGCTTCATATCTACAGATGATTTTTTACGCCTTCGGGTTCGGCTATACCCGGCAGAGATAATCATGCTTCAGCATCTCGATAAAAGGAAAGTGTACGAATTTTATCAGCACCTATCTGAACAGCACCGGTTTCATTGGACAGAAGGTCACATCAAGAACTTAGCTGAGATAACCGGAGGCTACCCGCTGAGAATGAGGGAAATTTCATTGAGAGAGCTTAAGCGAACAGAACAATTTTCAGGAGGCAAAAAATGACACGTATTATTTTGGTACGACATGGAGAGACGGAATGGAATCGTGTGGAACGTTTTCGAGGCCGTGCTGATGTGCCATTGAACGGAACCGGGCTTTTCCAGGCTCAGGCAACAGGGCGACGCATTGCTGATGAGTGGAGACCCGTAGCGATCTATTCGAGTCCGCTTTCACGGGCTGTTAGGACCGCTGAGGCCGTGGCCTGGCATTTTAACCTGCCGATTCAGGTGAACCCCGGCCTAATCGACATCGACTATGGACAGTGGCAGGGATTAACACCCGATGAAGCGAGAGAACGGTGGCCAGAGGTGGTCGATGCTTGGTACAGTGCTCCCCACACAGTGCATATCCCTGGCGGTGAAACTCTGGACGATTTGCGTGCCCGTGGCCTTAAGACTGTGAATGAGTTATCTGCTCTTCATAAGGGCCAGACGATTGTGCTGGTGAGCCACACGGTTATTAATCGCATCATCTTGTTAGGTGTTTTAGGCCTGGGTAACGATCGCTTCTGGCGATTGCGGCAGGACACATGCGCTCTTAATGTATTCGAGGTAGAGGGTAGTGTGTTTACCCTGGTGTCACTGAATGATACGAATCATCTACAATCCAGGATTTAATCAAATCGTTTGCGTCTGATTTGACCTATACTCTGTCATGGTCGTCAAATAACGGGTTTAGAACCGAAGAGACAATTATGGAAAAGCTTCGGATTATCGTTTTGCTTGTTTCAATCATGCCGATGATCTTGAGTTCTATTGTTTACCTTCTTCTAAAGAGCAAGAGGTTTGTAAGAGCCTTTTTCGGCGTCGAAACGGTCAATCAAACAACGTGGTTGCCATGGTTGTTTATTACCATTGGTTGGTTCCTTGTCAGTGTAGTGATTTCATTCTTATTTGACCTGTAAATAAGTGAAGGAACTAAGGGTGATGCGAAGTTCTATCGAACAAACGCGTTACGGCCAGCATAAACAGCTTCGTCCCCAAGCTCTTCTTCGATACGTAACAATTGGTTATATTTTTCAACCCTCTCGCCACGGCAGGGCGCACCTGTTTTAAGGTGGCCCGTGCCCATCGCCACGGTGAAGTCGGCGATGAAGCTGTCCACTGTTTCGCCGCTTCGGTGGGATATCATGGCGCCCCATCCGGCTTTTCGAGCCATCTGAATCGCTGCAATGGTTTCGGTCAGCGTGCCGATCTGATTAAGTTTGATGAGTACTGCATTGGCAGCATTTTCAGAGATGCCACGCTCAATCCGGTTAACGTTTGTGACGAAGAGGTCATCGCCCACCAACTCGATCTTTTGGCCCAGAGTTTGGTTGAGCAACTTCCATCCGGCCCAATCGTCCTCTGCCAGACCATCTTCGAGGACGATGATTGGGTACTTTTTGATCCATTCAGCATACATTTCCACCATTTCAGCAGAGGTCACCTTCCGGCCCTCCGTCCGGAGATGATAGTATCCATCCTCATAGAAACTACTTGAAGCGGGATCAAGGCCAATAGCAATCTGCTCTCCGGGGCGATAGCCCGCATTCTCAATCGCTTTAAGAATCAGTTCCACCGCATCCGAGTTCTTCTTCAGCGCTGGCGAGAAACCCCCCTCGTCGCCAACGCCCGTGGAGAAGCCAGCCTCCTTTAGAACGCTTTTCAGGGTGTGATAAATTTCGCTCCCCCATCGTAAAGCCTCCCTGAATGTAGGTGCCCCGACGGGAGCGATCATGAATTCCTGTAAATCCGTGCCCTGCCAGTTGGCGTGGACGCCACCGTTGAGGATGTTGAACATGGGCACGGGCAAAACCCTGGCAGTTACACCCCCCAAATACCGATAAAGGGGCAAACTGACTCCATTCGCTGCGGCTCGGGCAACGGCCAGACTGACTCCCAGGATAGCATTGGCCCCGAGCCGGCTCTTGTTAGGCGTACGATCCACTTCCAGCATGGCCTGGTCCACTGCCGGTTGATCCAGGGCATCCATTCCAACGATAGCTTTGGCGATCTCGTTATTGACGTGGTTAACCGCTTGGCTTACGCCCTTGCCGTTATAACGAGTCCTGTCTCCATCCCGGAGCTCAAGTGCTTCATGGGCTCCGGTGGAGGCCCCTGAAGGGACTGCCGCTCGACCCCTGGCTCCCCTTTCCAGCGAGACCTCTGCTTCTACGGTTGGGTTGCCACGGGAGTCAAGTATTTCTCGTGCCAGGACTGACTCGATTGTCTTGGTCATTCTAACCTCCTGATACTACGCTTATGTTTTTCTAATGTACCTCTATGATACACAAGTTTTCCCGTCAAAACAATGCCTTCCAACTATGTGCAAATGCAAATGAAAGTTGACTTTTTTAAATTCCTGCCCTAATATAAAGACAGATATTAGTAAAGGTGATGGAGTTCACCCAATAACCGCCGCTGAGGCTGATGACTCCTGCAGGGAGAACCTGAAGGAGTTTTTTTATGGACTTAGTAATAAAAGATGCACCCCTTGATTCTTTCCCGCATACCTATCAAGCTTTACTGGCCCGGATTCAGGAGATCTGCGATCAGTTTCATATCGTCTCCCTGAACCGCCAGATCGAGGCATGTAAAAATCTTCTCCGCCAAGATCGACTGATTGATGTAGCCATCCTGGGGCAATTTAAGGCCGGGAAAAGTTCCTTCCTCAACAGCCTGATCGGAAAACCCATACTCCCAGTCGGGGTCATCCCCGTGACCACCACGATCACCCGTCTGCAATATGGAAAAAGGGAAAGGGCCATCATCCGGCATTTTGACGGGCGAGAGATCGAAGCGGATATCGCCGCCATCGGAGAATTTACCTCCGAGGCCCAAAACCCTGCCAACCAGAAAAATATAGAAGTGGCTGACCTTGAACTTCCCTCCCTGGAGAAGTACGCCGGGCTGCGGCTGGTGGACACCCCTGGCCTGGGGAGCATCTTTAAATCCCACATTGAGACCTCCGAGAACTGGCTTCCGGAGGTGGGAACAGCTTTGCTGGCCATTAGTTCGGATCGTCCCTTAGCGGAGAATGATCTACAGTTGATTCGAGAGTTGCGGAGACATACCCCCAAGATTGTTCTCCTCCTGACTAAGGCCGACCTTCTATCCCCGGAGCAACAAAAAGAAGTCGTCCATTTTTTTCTGACCGCACTCCAACGGGAGTTCCACGAGGAATTTCCCATTTTTCTTTACTCCATCCGTCTGGACACTGAACGATGGAAACAAAGGCTGGAAAACGAAGTCTTTCGACCTCTGGCTATGAACCGGGAAGAGGAGTTTGGGAACATTTTGCTACACAAGGTGCAGTCCGTCGGCAAGGGTTGCCTGAGTTACTTAGAGATTGCATTAAAGACTTCCCTGCAAGCGGACTTTGACCGGGAGCAGCTCCGGAAACAGATTCTGGATGAAAAGGTGAATTACGAATTGATCCGCCAGGAAATTGGCCTCGTCGCCAGAGAAAATTCCCAGCAGACCCGGGAGATCATCCAAAATTACCTGGAAAAAT
>Ga0315295_10004656_pt1 | contig 11719 bp, 5 predicted proteins | sample YL17G14_0_MG_FD_204453 | JGI IMG/M metagenome (GOLD analysis project Ga0315295, IMG submission 204453) | Sediment microbial communities from Yellowstone Lake, YNP, Wyoming, USA - YL17G14_0 | ecosystem: Environmental > Aquatic > Freshwater > Lake > Sediment | place: USA: Wyoming | collected...
TTTCTTAACCCTTCCACCGTGCATATTACCCTCTACATACTACTAATTATTAACGGTTTACTTATTGCCACCGCTTTCCATATAGCGGTTATTTCATTTGGAATAATCACACTAGAGATTGACCACACGATCATGATTTATAGGGATCTTACAAATTTAGGTCGTTTACCGGTTGATATTTATATGGAGCCCCTTAGGGGAATTTTGACTTATCTTATTCCAGTAGGAATCATGGTTACCCTTCCGGCCAAGGCTCTAATGGGACTAGTATCTGCCCAAGGAGTACTGCTTTCTTTTCTGTTGGGATTAGCAGCTATCTTTATATCTTTACGCTTTTGGAATTTTGCCTTGACCAAATATACAAGCGCTTCTAGTTGAAAGCAGATTTAAAACCTTAAGAGGCTATAATACAGGTGGATATAAATAAAAATGAGAAAGCTTCTTATTGTCTGTGGTCAAACCGCTACTGGTAAAAGCTCCCTGGCAATCTCTCTTGCAAAGAAATTTGGCGGAGAGATAGTATCTGCCGACTCGAGGCAGATTTATAAAGGATTGGATATAGGAACCGGCAAGGAGCTTCCTGCAAACTCAAAACCCCAAAAGGAAGGATATTATAATATTGACGGGGCAAGAGTCTGGGGATACGACATAGCCGACTCCAAAAAGGGCTTTAGCGTTGCACAGTACATAAAAATTGCTCGAACAATAATTGAGAACATTCTGGCTCGGGGCAAGCTCCCGATAATTGTCGGAGGTACAGGACTTTACATTAAAGCTGTTATTGACGGAATTGCCACGGCGGAGGTCCGACCAAATTTAAAGTTAAGAAAATCCTTGTCCGAAAAAAGCCCAGAAGAACTTTTTGAAATATTGGCGAGGGTTGACGCAGTCAAGGGGGCTTCTCTTAATGCCTCTGATAGGAAAAACCCGAGAAGACTTGTAAGAGGTATTGAGGTGGCTTTAAACAAATCCAAAATTAAATGTCAGGCAACCGAACTTGAGGCAGACACTCTATTTATAGGGCTAAGTGCCCCGAAATCGGTATTAGAAAATCGAATCGACGTAAGGGTAGATCGCAGGATGCATTCGGGAATAGAAAAAGAGATTAAAAGTCTACTTTCTCGGGGAGTTACATGGGGGAGCCAGGCGATGGACTCCTTGGGATATAGACAATGGGAGATGTATTTCAAAAAACACGACAAAGCCTCCTATGAGAATGCGATTAAAAGGTGGAAAGCCGAAGAACATGGTTATGCCAAACGTCAGATGACCTGGTTTAAGAAAGACAATAGGATAAAATGGTTTGATATAACTACCCGAGATTATGAGCGAAGCGTGGAAAAATGCGTGAGTATCTGGTATTCTAACGGCAATGTTTCGTAAAATTGAGATTTCCCACAGAACAATAATTTTTACAGTACTTTTTCTGTTATTTTTATGGACCGTCTACCTTATAAGAGACATTATTTTGCAGTTTTTCGTGGCTCTTCTTATCATGGCGATTCTTAACCCCATGGTTTCCAAGCTCTCCAGGCGCAAGATTCCCAGAGCAATTTCGATAATTGTTGTTTATTTTCTTGCAATAGCGTTAATCGGGTTGGCCGTAGGCGGAATTATTCCAGCATTGGTCGAGCAGACGGGTTCTTTTGCCTCGGACCTACCCCGTTACCTTGCCAATTTAAAGGCGGGACCTTTTGGAGAGCAAATTCTTAAAGAACTACTTTCGGTTTTGGCAACACTTCCTGCCCAAATTGTTAAAGCGTCTGTATCGTTTTTCTCCAATCTTCTTTCGGTGTTGACGGTTCTCATTTTGGCTTTCTACCTACTTTTAGTAAGAGAGAAACTCGACGAACAGCTTGGTTCGCTATTTGGAGCAGAGAAGGTCCGGGATGTAGGCAAAATGCTTGATGTTTTGGAGAAAAAACTCGGCGGCTGGACCAGGGGACAGATGACTTTGATGGTTTTGGTGGGGGTGGCGACTTACATAGGACTTATTATTCTGGGTATTCCTTTTGCCCTTCCCTTGGCAATTGTTGCCGGGCTTTTGGAAATTATTCCCTATCTGGGTCCTATTATTTCAGGAATTCCCGCGGTAATAATTGGGCTTGGAATAAGCCCCCTAATGGGCATTGCCGCGGCGGCTTTGTATTTTCTTATTCAGCAGGTGGAAAACTACGTAATAGTTCCCAAGGTGATGGAAAAGTCCGTGGGGGTCTCTCCTATTATTACTCTTTTGGCACTTGCCATTGGATCAAGACTCGCCGGGCTTGTCGGGATCTTAATTGCGGTGCCTGTGTTTATCACCATCCAAACCATTGTAGGTCAGTATATTGCCTACCGCAAAGATTGAAAAATACCCTCAAATTTGATATAATAACCCCACTCTGGAGGAAGGACGATTACCCTGTATATAACAGGGAGGAAAGTCCAGGCAGCATAAAGGCAGGGTGGTCATCGCAAGATGACAACGAGTTGGGTTACACCAGCTCGGCTAGTTAGAGCCACAGAGACTATGTCGACCCTTCTACCCTAAAGGTATGAAGGATACGAGTGAAAAGGGGCAATCCTCCCCGCTGCAACCTCCGAATGGGACGTTAACAGGAGCCTTACCGAGTCCCGAAGCTTGAGGGCGTTAGATAGATTATCGTCTAAAAACAGAACCTGGCTTACTAGCCTCCAGAGTAAATGGATTAGCCCCTCCGAAAGGAGGGGCTTTCCTTTTTGGTGGCTCTTGACATCTTTGTAAGGTGAGTATAATAGGGCAAAGGGTATAAGTTATGGGACGTTTATTAAAGTTCCGATATCTACCCATCTTTACGACTTTCTTCTCAATAGCCGCCCTTATTATTTTCTCGATAAATTCTTTTTTTTCTCCCGTGAAGGCCCAATCCGAACCGCTCGCCCAGACGGGCCTAGTGGGGCAGTTCGGAGGCCTCGTCAATGCTATACAAAGTGAAGGAACAACAGCATATATTGGCATAGGACCGCGGCTTGTTGTTGCGGATGTCTCCAATGAATCACAACCCGTGGTACTCGGAAGAACCACGCCTCTTCCCGGCATCATCACCGATATAAAGGCCATTGGTAATTATGCGTATGTCGCTGTCTCCCGCCATGGTCTTCGTGTGATTGATGTATCGAACCCGGAATTACCCAAAGAGGTTGGTTTCATCGACAAACCTGGATACTACGCGGAGGCTATTGATGTGTCTGGTAGCTATGCGTTTGTCGCGGCTTGGAGCAAGGGTGTTCTGGTAGTCGATATCTCCAACCCAACAAGCCCACAGGAGGTCGCTCTATATTCTCAATATACTAACGTACATAATGTGAAGGTTTTTGGTAACCTCCTTTACGTTGCCGCAGGAACTGATGGTCTCAAAATTTTCAATATCTCATCTCCGACTTCGCCGGTCGAAATTGGAAGTTATATGACTTCCAGCTCCCCGACTGATGCTAGTGTGGTGGGAAATTTCGCGTATGTTACCGACTGGCTATTTGGGCTACGGATCCTCGATGTTAGCAATCCAGCATCCCCGTTCCAGGTGGGCTCTATTTCTCTCGGTATTTCAACTAATGATGTGACTGTACGGGGAAACTACGCATATGTCGCTGACTGGGCAAGCGGCCTCCACATTATCGACATTCAAAATCCAAATAGTCCCCAAGAAATTGGCCGTTTAGATTCTGACGAATGGATTGCCTCTCGGGTGAGCCTAAGCGATAACAACTTAGCCCTAGTTACTACCCAGCTTAATGGACTTCGCATCGTAGACATCGAAAATCCTTCTGCACCAGCGGAGGTTGGCTTAATTCAATCCTTGGGACAAGTGAAGGGTGTCGCCGTCTCGGGGGAGCTTGCATATTTGATAGATGAGGCGGCTGGTTTAAGAATTGTCAATGTTGCCGACCCCACCGACCCACAAGAGGTGGGGTTTTTCGATTCACCCGGTAGTTTCTGGAACACTATTGCACTCTCAGGACAGTATGCGTTCCTTGGGACAAACAGTGGACTGTATATCTCCGATGTTAGCATCCCATCTTCTCCAGCACAGGTCGGTTTCTATCAAGCATGGGTATCGAACAATATAGTATTCGTTGGAAATTATGCATACGTACCACATGGAAATCAACTGATGATTTTGGACGTTAGCAACCCTACATCACCTACCCTGGTTGGCGTTGCACCTGCCAACGGAGCAGAAGGAGTAGCCGTGTCAGGGAATTATGCCTACGTCGCCGACGCTGACGGACTTAGGATCTTCGATATCAGCAGCCCCTCCAGTCCGATTGAAGTTGGTGTCTTGGATACCCCCGGGTATGCTTGGAGAGTAGAAGTTGATAAGGATATTGCCTATATTGCCGACATGAATGGGGGCCTGCGAGTAATCAATGTTTCCAATCCTTCATCCCCGACTGAGATTGGATACTATGCGAACATCGGGAACACAAATGATATAGAAATCTATGGAGGCAACGCGTACGTTTCGAATACGGATGGATTCATCATGGCTTTCGATATAAGCGATCCAACCAGACCAGCATTAATGACAACATACAACACTCCCGGCGGGATCTACGGCATTACTGTAACAAATGGTCTTATCTATGTCGCAGGTGGGGGCGCCGGTCTTGAGATCATTGCCCTATCGCCTCAAGGTGGCAGCATTTCCGGATTTGTAACGGATAAGGCTACGGGACAGCCGATGGGGGGAGGAGCTATTTGTGTTAACGATCCTATTACATGGGCCCCTGTCGGTGATTGCCAACCCGTAGCCGCTAATGGAAAATATCGCATCTATGGTTTACCGAACGGTAATTACCACGTCCACAGTGAAGCCCCACCCGGATATGCCAAGCAGGTTTGGGAAAATACCTTTGATTGGGGAGCATTTACGCCGGTTCCTGTTGAGGCACCCAACGATACCCCAAATATCAACTTCAGTTTAGAAAAAGGAGGGGACATTCTCGTACAGGTTAAGGACACTAACGGAAATAATATCACGGGGGCTCAAGTTAGCGCCGGTCCCTACGACAAGGGGGGTTCCGGAGGCTGGGGAGGATGGATGCAAAGTGATGGGACATATATAGTCAATAACTTATTGCTGGGAGACTATTGGGTTCAGGTACAAGCACAAGGTTATGTAAGCCAGTATTACGACGGTGTGTTAAACCTAGAGGGAGCTACGCGTGTAGCACTTACTGAAAACCAGAATCCTTTTCTCATTGTGGTTATGCAACAGGGTGGCAGCATTACGGGCACAGTAAGAGATGAGCAACAAAACCCACTTCCAGGAGTTAATGTTTGTTTGGGAACATATGATACGGCCATTGGTTCCGGATGCTATCTAACCCAGGCGGATGGTACTTACCGGATCGAAGGACTTCCCACAGAAGACTATCGTGTAGAGATTGGTTGGCCGCCTCCTACGGGATATGCTCATATGTACTTTCGAGATACCCTTAATTACAATCAAGCGGAACCTGTGACGGTCACTGCTCCCAATGTAACAACAAATATCGACTTTCATCTTGTACGGGCAGGCAGCATCACGGGGGTTGTCCATAATGCGATTACACACGAGCTTATCCAGGGCGGCAACATTCGGGCTGAAGATTACTACACAGGCCAATGGAAGGGTTCGGGCGACATCGTGGACGGCAATTATTCAATTTCAGGGCTGCCAACTGGTGATTATTATGTTATTGTGGAACCCCCAACCGGCTATGCCCATCAGGTCTATGCGGGCGTTTTCAACTGGCAAGATGCAACACCAGTTCATGTTAATGCCCCGGACACAACTTCCGGAATTGACTTTAGCCTACCTCCCGGAGGCAGGATCCTGGGAAGAGTGACGGATACAGATGGGAATCCCGTGAGTGGAGTAACTGTCATTGCCGACCTTTATGATACTGATAAGGGGTGGGGATTTTCTACTGACGCAGATGGGTACTACGAAGTTAAAGGACTTATCGAAGGCCAGTACCGCGTGCGGGTCGAAAGCGGTGCAGGCTTAGCGACAACGTATTATGTAAGTACGCTGATACACGATGAAGCTACACCAGTCCCCGTTACCCCTCCAGGAGACTCAACCGCAAATATAACCATGCTTCGCGGGGGCAGCATTTCCGGGCTGGTAACAGACAAAGCAAATAGTCAGCCGCTTGGGGGAGGAACTATTTGTGTTGACTATCCTCCACCCGAGGGTGGAAACGTAACTTGTCAGGACGTAAACCCTGATGGTAGTTATCAGGTTATCGGAATACCAACGGGAGACTACCATGTTCATATCGAACCCCCAACTGGCTATGGGTGGCAGATTTATAAAGACACCACTGATTGGAATGCATATACTCCGGTTCCTGTTGAGGCGCCGTACGATACTCCCGGGATTGACTTTTCCCTAGCACAAGTCGCATACCTCACCGGTCGCGTCACCGATGCCGAGACAGGGGCGCCTGTTCCCAACGCGCATCTAGTGACCAATGGCGAGGGTTACCGCGGATACGCATGCACTGACACTAATGGCCTCTACCAAGTCGACGGCATACCACTAAACATTCCCTTCAAGTTAAGTGTTGGCTTGACTCCTTGCGATGATAGTGAACAAATTTATCCAAGAATGTTTTGGGAAAATGGGAAGGACAGTTTGGAGGCCACACCAATTTCTACCACGGTGCCTGGGAACCTAGGCGAATTCAACTTTGCTTTGCATAAAGGTAGTTATATCGAAGGAATGGTGTATGACGAAAACGGGCAACCTCTGTCGGGTGTCTGGGTGGGCGCCAGCCGGACTGAAGAATGGATAACACGCGGTGGAGATGGAACACAGAATGGTTTATTTCGATTTGCTGCCCATCCGGGTGACCAAAAAATCTTCCTTTGCGGAGAGTCTTGCGGAGAGTCTTTCCCCGATCTTTTTTATGATCAACGGCAATCTATTGAAAATGCAAAGACAGTTTTAGTAGCTGATGGACAAACTCTAAGCGGGATCGACTTCTATCTGGGAGGAATTACACATGCAGGTGATTCAATTACTGTCCACCCCCGGCCTGGAGTAACCCTCAACTATACCCAAGTCGGAGATGGTTTCACCTACGCTTCCCCGGCAGAGCCGCCCGCTATTCCGTCGAACTTCGAATTATTGGGTCAAAACTACTCAATCCAGACAGATGCGACCTTTTCCAGCGCACAAGTTTGTCTTTCTTACGACGATACTGGCCTAAATCTAGAGGAAGAGCAATCACTTGAATTGAGTCATTTCGAGAACGACATTTGGACAAATATCACCGATTCGGGGTATCCAGATACTTCCAACAACCTAATCTGCGGAACGGTAAGTAGCTTTTCCCACTTTGCCGTATTTCTTCCCCTCGACGTTACACCTCCGACTGCGAATATAGATATCGCGAGTGCTAACGATGCCCAATGTAACTTTTTCCTCCAGTGGTGGATTGATGACGGGTCAGTGACTTACGACACCGTTCATGGATGCTCCAGAATATCGGCAAATATAAATGCAGATACCTCTGGCTTAGATAGGTACGTCCTGACTATGAAAAATAGCAACAACGAGGTTGTAAGAGAAAAAGAAAATGGAAACATTGTTTTTAACTTTGATACCAGCGAATCAGTTTATTCAATCGAACTAGCGGTTTGGGATAATGCCGGCAATTACACTACAGTAAGCCGTATGGTTTATGAAGACGATGATAATGACGTAGCAATACTTAATGGTACTGGCGGTGCACCCGACATGTTTGATGTATGTCCCGCCCAGGCGCCTTCTGTTGATACAAATAAGGACGGTTGTCAGGATGTAGATGGAGTTAGCATAGAAGCGGCCAACTGGTGTATTGATACTTACACCGGAAGGGCCCAAACCAGTCTTTATCCTACAACTTCGCTCACGCAAGTTGGTGAAGCCTTTACTCAAAGAAACCGTACTTGGTATTCCATGAGTTCTACTATAAATAGTGGTGTTTTAGCAACGTACTCAATGAACTTTATTGGCCGTCAGGGGGTACACAATGACGAGATACATTGCTCGGTTGATGGAGATACAATTACTACATCTTCTGGCGTCGAACTTTCCTACACTAAAAAGGATGTAGCCCGATTAGTCTTCCGCAGTATAAACGGGGTTCTTAAAGTCAAAGAGAGTTATCACACGAATGAATTTAGCGATGGAGCAAAGATAAACGCAAGTATGAAGTACAATGAGAATCACGACACAAGCATTCTTCACTTTATGTACAACAATCAGGATAAAAGCAGAGCTTGCATCCAAGGGGCGGAAGAGGAGAAAGATAGTTGTATTAGTGCCTGTGGGAAAGATAAAGCGTGCATTAAAAATTGTAAAGATACCGCCGTTGAGGCAAAAAACAGCTGTATTGATACTTACCACTACCAATTTAGACAAGAGTACGATGGCTACCGTACATTATCGCTATACGACATCTTAAAATTCGCCCGCTACGAACTGTAATTTACTCTTTCTAGGATTATTTTTCCCATAGCTTGATTCTTCGTGAAAAATTGGGCAAAATGAGATGTAAAGAAGAAGGGGGTGAGTAATTTGTATACATTATCTTCTTGGCAGGCTGCGCTTTTGACTTCTTGGGCTGAAGTTTGGTCGTCTTTTATCAGGATACTTCCAACAATTGTTGGGGCTATTGTGGTATTTGCGATTGGACTTATTCTTTCCTACTGGGTCAAAAGGCTTTTGATTCACGCACTTAAACTGGTAAGGTTGGAAAAAGCAACTTCCAAATTGGGGATCGATCAGTATCTTGCCAAGGCGGAAATCAAGTTTAGCTTTATAGAGCTTATAGGAACTGTTGCGGAGTGGATAATTATCTTGGTTTTCTTCTTGGCTGTGGTGGATGTCTTGGGTCTTTCCGCCGTTTCCGGGGTATTGGCCAATGTCTTGGGGTATTTGCCCAATGTGTTGGCGGCTGCGTTAATATTTGCAGCTGGCTACATTGTTGCCGGGCTTGCGGATGGAATAGTCAGGGGCGCTTTGGTTTCGGTCGACCACGATTTGGCAAAGCCGGTAGGGAGACTGTCTCGTTGGGTAATTCTTCTGGTTGCATTTTTTGCGGCGGTTGATCAGCTGCAGATTGCCAGGGGGCTTATTCAGACCTTTTTCCAGGGACTTACCTATACGGTAGTTTTAATCGTTGGTCTTTCGGTTGGACTGGGATCCAAAGACTTGGTTGCGAAAATCCTAAACGATTGGTACGAGAAAATTAAAAAGTAGTCCCTCCCATTGTATTTGTTAAAACCTACCCAAAAAGCAGGGCTCTTCTTATTTGGGATTGGTCTTGGGTTATTGCGAAAATACGTTGGATTGGTCATAATCGAAGTTAATCTAGCCTACCCATGAAACTGCCCAACGAAAAGCTAAAAGAAATACTTGTTGGCTCCAAATTTATAGACGAAAAGGAATTTGACGACGCAGTGACCTCTGCCGCAGACGTCGGTAAGTCTACTGACGACATACTTATTTTTAGAGGACTTATCTCCGAGGACGCTCTGGCAAAGCTCGTTTCCGAATCCACAAAGGTTCCGTATGTAAATATTGGCAGGCAGGTAATTACCGATGAGGTTTTGGCCACAATTCCCGAAAAAATGGCCAGAAGCTATAAAATGGTTCCCTTTGCAAAAGAAGGGGGAAGGCTTCTTCTGGCAATGGAGAATCCTGATGACTTTGAAGCCCTGGAGTTTGCAAAAAGACACTCGAGGCTAAAAGTAGTTCCTCATTATGCCTCAAGTGCGGACATAAGGAGATCCCTGGGACAATACAAAAGAAACATCAGGCAGGACTTTGACAAGATAATCGCCGAAAACATTAAAAAGGCAGCTCCCGGAGAAAACCCGGCCAAGGCGGCGGAAGAGCTTCCCATTATCAAAGTCTTGGATACCATATTTATGTACGCCGTGGCGGAGCGGGCCTCGGATATCCATGTCGAAACGCAGGAAGATGAGGTAGTGGTAAGGCTCAGAGTAGATGGAGTCCTTAGGGATATTCTTAAGCTACCCAGAGGCATCGAAGACGCCCTGGTTGCCAGAATTAAAATCCTTTCAAATCTGAAAATAGACGAGCATAGAATACCTCAGGACGGAAGACACAAATTTAACATAGACGAAGAGGTAATTGCCCTTCGTATCTCAATAATTCCCGGATTTTACGGGGAGAATGTTGTTATGAGGCTTCTTCCGGAATCAACCAGACCCCAATCTTTGGAGGAGCTGGGTCTTACGGGGCGAAACTTCGAGATAATAGCCAAAAACATCAAAAAGCCCCACGGAATGGTCTTGGTTACGGGTCCGACCGGTTCCGGGAAAACCACAACATTATATTCCGTCTTAAATATTCTAAATACCATAAAAGTAAAAATATGCACAATCGAGGACCCGATAGAGTACGGACTGAAAAGACTTACTCAGATTCAGGTAAACCCCAAAGCGGGAATGGATTTTGCGGCCGGACTGAGGGCACTTCTTCGGCACGACCCCAACATTATAATGGTAGGAGAAATTCGTGACAAAGAAACCGCCCAGATTGCGGTCCACTCGGCCCTTACGGGTCACCTTGTGTTTTCCACACTTCACACCAACGATGCCCCGGGCGCCATTCCCAGACTTCTGGATATGGGGGTAGAAGGCTATTTGGTTGCCTCAACGGTTAACGTTATTGTTGCCCAAAGGCTTGTTAGGCGAATTTGCAGCAGTTGCATTACAGAGTACACGCCGGAAAAAGAAATAATAACCACCGCTTCCAAGGTTTTGGGGACGGATATTAAAACCCAAAAGTTTTATAAAGGAGCTGGCTGTGCTGAATGCCATATGGGCGGATACGCCGGACGAACCGGGTTATATGAAGTTGTGGAGGTTACGGAAAAGGTGAGGGAGCTCACATCGGGAAAAACCTCTGCCGACGAAATCAAAAAAGCCGCGATTGAAGACGGAATGATTACGATGTCGCAGGACGGTGTCAATAAAATTGCGGCGGGGCTAACCACAATTGACGAAGTACTAAGAGTCGTCAAAGAAGAGTAGATTTGAAAAATGCCACTTTTTTCCTACAAAGCTCTTAACGCCAAAGGCCAGGTTATAGAGGATACAATCCAGGCAACAAATAAAAAAGACGCGGCAACGATTCTTATGGGAAATGAGTTAAAGGTATTGACCTTAAAAAACCTGGAAAGCGGGATAATAATCGGCGGGGGAATTTCGGTATCCGAAAAGGCAAATTTTTGTAGATTCATGGGCATGATGCTTCGTAGCGGTCTTCCCCTTCCCGAGGCTTTGGAGATCATAAGAAGGGAATCCAAAAATAGCCATATGCAAAAAATCCTTGCAGATGTATCTTTTCAGACCAGAAAGGGAAGAAGTTTATCTTCCGTACTTGCAATGTACAAAAACGACTTCGACCCGGTATTTTTGACAATAATATCGGCGGGAGAACAGTCCGGAACCCTGGAAAAATCCTTCGACTATTTGGCAAAGCAACTTCTGGCCTCGTACGAATTCAGCCAGAAGGTAAAAGGCTCTTTAATGTACCCGGGGGTAATTATTTCCGCAATGGTTGGTGAGGGATTTCTGATGGCGTTTTTTATTCTTCCCAGGCTTTCGAATGTTTTTTTGAGTCTTAATATGGATTTACCGCTTGCGACAAAGCTTATCCTGGATGCTGGTAACTTTATCGGCGAAAAT
>Ga0315295_10004657_pt1 | contig 11717 bp, 9 predicted proteins | sample YL17G14_0_MG_FD_204453 | JGI IMG/M metagenome (GOLD analysis project Ga0315295, IMG submission 204453) | Sediment microbial communities from Yellowstone Lake, YNP, Wyoming, USA - YL17G14_0 | ecosystem: Environmental > Aquatic > Freshwater > Lake > Sediment | place: USA: Wyoming | collected...
AGGATGCCGGCGAGGGCGAGGTCGGCATCAACTTCGGGGTAGAGGGGGAACAGCGCCCGGCCCGCGCGGGCCATGTGGCAGGTGTGTTCGAGCAGGCCGTGCCGATAGGCATGGTGCATGGCGACGGCGGCAGGCGTGGTGCGGAACTGCTCCCCGATCTCGTCGAACACCGCCTGCACCGTTGCGCGCAGCTCGGCGTGGGTAATGGCCGCGATGTGCCCCTGGAATTCGGTCCACAGCGCCCCGGCGTCCTCGGGCGCGGTCTCGACGAGGTTGGCCATGAGCGGCGAGCCGGCGAGCTGGTCGGCGGGGATTTCCTCGGCGCGGAGCAGCTTCGGCGAGAGCCGGTTCTGGTAGTAGTCCACCCTGGCCTCAATGCGGACGATGGCGCCCTCGGTGAGCGACTTGAAGAACTCGAAGGCGGGGTTGTCGCTGAAGCAATTGACGGTAAACGAGCCGGTCTTGTCGCCCAGCTCGACCGCGAGGAAGGGATTGCCGGTCTTGGTGGGGCGCTCGGCCAGCCGCTTGACGAGCAGGACGCTGTGAAAGGTGTCGCCGCCCTTGGGGGCGAGCGCCCTGATGTCGCGGACGGCGAGCGGGGTGGAGATGTCGGACATGGGGATGGCGGTAAGGTTTAAGTTATAAGGTGTAAGTCTCGATACTCGTTAGTGCGCGTTGTCTGAAGTCAGGGGGCTGGAGCTTAAAACTTAAACCCTAAAACTTGGAACTGCCCGGAATCGCCTAGCCGTATTTCTTCACGAGTTTGGTGTAGTCGCGGAAGAAGGGGTGCTTGGCGTCGTGCAGGAGCGAATAGAAGACGGTTTCGGCGGGCAGCACGGCACAGGCGTCGTGGCGGAGCTGGGCGAGCGCCGCCGTGGCGTCTTCCGTCCGTCGGGCACCGATGCAGTCGCTGAGCAAGGTTACCTGATAACCCGCCTGCCGGGCATCGCGCGCCGTCTGGTAGACGCAGATGGGGGTCTCGATGCCGCAGAGCAGAAGGTGACCGGCCCCGCTGGCCTTGAGGTGGGCGGCGACCTTTCTGTCGCCAAGGGCGGAAAACGCGTCCTTGCCGAACACCACGGGGCTTTCCGCCAGCGCCAGCAGGTCGCCGGCGGTATGGCCCAGCTTGGCCGGCACCTGCTCGGTGAATGTCACCGGCAGTCCAAGACCCCGGGCCGCCTCGAGGGCGAAGGAGCAGCGCCAGTGCACACGCTGGCTGTCGAGGATCGCCGCGAGAAACGCCGGCTGCAGGTCGATGCAGAGCAGCAGCGGCGCGGCGGCGGGAGTCGTCATGGGTTGTAGTATCGCGCGCGCGCCTTCACCTGCACAATCCGTTTTTCAGGCAGGATGTAGGCGGTGAGGCTGCCGCCGAGCACACAGGCGGTGTCGATGCCAAGCGTCCACTTGGTGCGGGCGACCTCCTCGCGCGGCGTGTGCCCGTAGATCACAAAGGGCGGGCCTTCCCAGAGCGTGGACCAGTGCGGGGCGTCGGGCATCTCGGCGCGCTTGTGCGGCTCCCCGTCCTTCCCGACCACCTGGATGCGGGTGACAATGCGCGCGGGCTGCTTCTGCCAGGGGCGGTCGGGCAGGAAGCCCGCGTGCACGAGCACGACGCCGAGCTCCTCGTCCTCATAGGTGAGCTCCATGGACTCGAGATAATCCCAGTCCTTGCCGTTGAGCTGCTTCATCGTGTCGTAGTCGTATTTCTTCAGGTGGGAGGGATCGTCCGTCTTGCGGTAATTCAGCAGGCGCAGCTCGTGATTGCCCAGCAGCGAAGCCGTGGCGTGCTCCCGCGCCAGGCCCACGACCCGGTCGCTGTCCGGCCCGCGATTGACGAGGTCGCCTAGCAGGATGAGACGGTCATCCTTCTTCAGGTCGAGCTTGTCGAGGAGGTCCTCGAGTTCCTTGTAGCAACCGTGAATATCGCCAATGGCGATTAATCGTCCGTTCATCGGGCGAGAGGCCTAACAGAAAGCAGCAAAGAAACAAAGGAATGCGCTTCATTGCTTTGCTCCTTCGGGTTCATTCCGAACCTAATTTTGCTAGCGTTCAGGCCTTCCGAGGGTAAACAGGAAAACGCCCATGGAGCTGAATCTTCACCCTATCGCCACCAAATGCTTCGTCAGCGGCCGCGACTTCCAGGAGAACGATCGCGTGGTGAGCTACCTCGTGCGCCTTGCGCCAAGCTCTGGGCCTGGCGGCGAGGCTTATGGAGACGTGACCCGGCGTGATGTATTGGAGTCGGAGGACACCGGAGTCTGTCCGCCGGCCGCGGGCCCTGAGCTCGTCGAACGGGCGTTCGTCTATTGCCGCTGGGTCGTGGCTTTCAAGCAGCGCAAGGCGGAGGAGAACCCGGCGCTGACCCTGAAGCTCACCGCAGAGAACCTTTTTCTGACTCTGGCGACAGCGGCAGGCTCCGAAACCCAAGACCCAGGATCCCCGACCCTGAATACGCCCTTGCTTCAGTTCCTCGCCCTCATGCTGGAACGCAAGAAGCTCATCAAGGCCCGCGGCCGGTCCGAGGACGGCCAGCGCCATGTCTACGAGCACATGGCGACGCACCAGTTCTACGAGGTGCCGGTCGGCGACCTGAACCAGGAGTTTTTCCAGAAGATCCAGGAGCACCTCGGCGTGCTGGTCGGCACGCCGAAGCCCGAGACGGCGCCTACGCCGGCGGCCTAGGAGCATTTCAAGCAATCCAGCCGCGGACCGACGCGACGTTAAGGACTTTCCTGCACGGACAATATTGTCTAGGGTCGCCTTGGTCATGCCCGCCCGCACCCTGAACATCGACGAGCTTGCCGACCACCTGCACGTGGCCCGCCGCCACGTCGAGCGGCTGATCAAGGAGGGTGACCTGCCCTGCACGATGCGCGGCGGCCGGATGTTGTTTGTGCGCGAGGAAATCGACGACTGGGCCTCGCAGCGGCTCCTGCGCCTGCCCGGCCAGAGCCTGGACTGGTATCACAAGCGCATCATGCCGGCCACGCGGCTGCTGTTCCCCCGTGCGGCGCTAATCCCGGCGCTGCTGCCGGCCGGATACATCGACCTGGCGCTGCCGGCAAAGACGCGCGCGGCGGTGATCGGCGAAATGGTCGGGCTCGCCGAGCGCACCGGCCGGGTGTTCGACCCGCGGGAATTGCGCGACAGCGTGGAGGAGCGCGAGGCCCTGTGCCCGACGGCGCTGCCGGGCGGACTGGCCGTGCTGCATGCCCGCCAGCACCGGCTGTTCCGTTTCGAGCGCTCGTTTCTCGTGTTGGGCCGCACCATCCAGTCCATCCCGTTCGGGGCACCCGACGGCCGTCCCTCGCGCCTGTTCTTCCTGCTGTGCTGCCAGGATGAAAATGTCCACCTGCACACCCTGGCCCGGCTCTGCCTGCTGGCCCGGAAGACCAATATCATGGACGACCTCCTGGCGGCGCCCGACGCGGCCGCCGCCCATGCCGCCCTGATGGAAGCCGAGGCCAGCCTGCTGCCCGCGGAGGAGCCGGCGCAGCCGGTTTCCGGCAAACGGCGGCGGGGCAAAGTCCCGGCGTAGGGGCGGGGCGTTTGGCGGCGCCCGATCTTTGCAGATGTGCGGCCCTGCCCAGGCGTCGTCGCGCAACGCCTCTCCATATCAGGAATATCCTGCGGCGGTCATCCTGAGCGAAGCGAAGGGTCCAGCGGCATACGCGCATCCACCTGGATTCTTCGCTTCGCTCAGAAGACGGGTCGCGGGTATTAAACTGGCTCAGCCCACGACTTCGATCTGCTCGGCGGCGCGCTTCAGCGCGGCTTCCATGAAGGATCTCTGCGCCGAAAAGGCGGCCTCGCCCTCCTTGCGGACGGGCAGGGAATAGCTCCCGTCGGGCTGCAGCACGCGGGCGTCGACATTGTCGCGGAGCTCAGCCGGCAGGATGTCCTTGAGCAGACGATCGCGCAGCCCGGGGGTGTAGACCGGGAAAAGGGCCTCGACGCGGCGGAAGAAATTGCGGGTCATCCAGTCGGAGCTGCCGCAGTAGAGGAGGGAGTCGCCGCCGTTCTCGAAGTAATAGATGCGGGCGTGCTCGAGGTAGCGGCCGACGATGTTGCGCACGCGGATGTTGTCACTGAGGCCCTTCACGCCGGGCACGAGGCAGCAGGTGGCGCGGACGATGAGGTCGATCTGCACGCCGGCCTGCGAGGCGGCGTAGAGGTTGTCGATGGTGACCTTGTCCACGAGCTTGTTCAGCTTGGCGATGATGCGCGCCGGCTTGCCGGCGGCGGCGTTGGCCGCCTCGACGGCGATGAGCTCCTGGATGCGCGAGTGCAGGTTGAACGGCGCAACGATCAGGTGCTTGAACTCGGGCGAGCGGGCGAAGCCGGTGAGGGAGTTGAACAGCTGTGCGACCTCGGCCGTGATCTCCGGGTTGCAGGTGAGCAGGCTCAGGTCGGTGTAGAGGCGGGCGGTCTTCGGGTTGTAGTTGCCGGTGCCGAGGTGGACGTAGCGGCGGATGCCGTCGGCTTCCTGGCGCACGACCATGCTGCACTTGCAGTGCGTCTTGTGGCCGACGAGGCCGAACACCACGTGCACGCCGGCTTCCTCGAGCTCGCGGGCCCAGCGGATGTTGTTGGCCTCGTCGAAGCGCGCCTTGAGTTCGATGAGGGCGGTGACCTGCTTGCCGTTGCGCGACGCCTCGATGAGGGCGCCGATGATGGGCGAGTCGCCGCTGGTGCGGTAAAGTGTCTGCTTGATGGCGAGCACGCCCGGATCGCAGGCGGCCTGCTGCACGAAATCGACCACCGGCTGGAACGACTCATAGGGATGGTGCAGGAGGATGTCGCCGCCCTGCATGGCGCTGAAGATGCTCGGCGCGACGCGGAGGCCGGGCAGCTCGGCCGGGGCGTAGACCGGGTATTTGAGGTCGGGCCGGTCCACCAAATCCGGCAGGCTCATCATGCGGACGAGGTTCAACGGACCGGCGAGCTTGAACACGTCTTCCGGCGACAGCTGCAGGTGCTCGCAGAGCAGGGTGAAGACGGGCTCGGGCACCCCGGCCTCGATCTCGAGGCGCACAGCGGCGCCCCGGCGGAGGTTGCGCAGCTCCTCCTCGATCTTTTTAAGCAGGTTGTCCGCCTCCTCGTCGTCGATGTAGAGGTCGCTGTTGCGGGTGACGCGGAAGGCGTGGGCGCTGTTGAGGCGGTAGCCGGGGAACAGGTCGCCGGCGAAGAGCTTGATGATCTCGCTGAGGAAGATGAACGTCTGCGCGCCCGACCGGTCGGGCGTCACCTGCACCAGCCGCGGCAGGATGCGCGGAACGGGCAGGATGGCGGTGTGGCTCTCGTTCTCGGGGGTGTCTGGGTTGTCGAGCGAGACGATGACGTTGAGGGTCTTGTTGCCGATCTCGGGGAAAGGGTGGGACTGGTCGATGGCCAGCGGGGTCAGCACGGGATGCACCTGCTTCAGAAAATAGTCATGCACCCAGGTGCGCTCGACGGGAGTGAGCTGGCCGCCGGTCTTGAAGGTGATCTTCTCCTTCGCCAGCGCGGGCACCAGCAGCTCGTTCCAGCATTTGTATTGCTCCAGCACGAGCCGGTTGATTTCGGCAAAGGCGCGCTTGAGCTGCTCGCGCGGGCTGAGGCCGTCGATGCTTGCCTCACTGCCGGCGGAGTCCTTCTGCTGGAGGAGACCGGCGATGCGGATCTCGAAGAACTCATCGAGGTTGGAGCTGACGATGGCGAGAAACTTGGCGCGCTCGAGCAGCGGGTTGGCTTCGCTCTGGGCCTGCTCCAGCACGCGGTGGTTGAAGGCCAGCCAGCTCAGCTCGCGGTTGGCGTAGACGATCTTGCCGCCGCCCGCCACGGTCTGCGCGATGGACCGGCCGGTCTTGGCCGTGATCTTGCTGGAGCGCTGCTTGACGCGGGCAGTGGGAGGCATGGCGGGTGGGAAGGAAGTTGATAGCGATAACCAAGCACCGGAACCAGCGCGAAGCGGTTCCGTCACGCGGATTTAACCTGGCCCACGAAAAAGCCCCTGGCAATCAGGGGCTTGGGGGCTGCCCGGGGTCTACGCCCCGACCAGCGTCATGTCGGGATCGAAGCTGACCGCCAGGCGGTAGACTTGGCCGGGCCGCATGATGAGCGGATGGTCGCGGACGAACATCTGGACGTAGTGCAGCTTGCCGTAGTTGGTCCGGTAGACGGGGTCCGCGCTGACAACCTCGGTCTCGGCCCAGTTGGCCTGGAAGTCGTCCTTGAGCACGGTGCAGCGGTGGCCCAGCGGCCCGAGGGCGGGCGAGTGGCCGAGGCGGTATTTCGAGTGCGGCGCGCCGATGACGAGCGCGAAGCGGAACTTGTCGAGCTGCACCTGATTCCTGACCGTATAGGCGAACTCGGCGGAAATCCTGCTGCCGGTGAACGTCCACTGGATCTTCACGCTGCCGAGGCCCTTGACGATCTCCTCCTTCTTGTTGATCAGCTCGGGCTGCTCGTAGCGGAAGTAGAACGAGTTCTTCAGGCCGAGGCCGGTGACGCACTTCTGGCCGTAGAAGGCCGGGAGGGTGACGTGCTCGCCGAAGGTGAGTTCCGGCACCATGACGGGCAGGTAGAAGTTGTTCGGCCAGTCGAGCACGCCAGGGCAGTGCGGGAACGGCAGGTTGTCGGCGGTGCAGTCCACGCCGGAGCTGACGAGCGGCAGCTGCACGTGGAGGCCGGACTCGGCGTCGCGGTAGAGGAAGAGGCCCTGCTCCTTGCGGTTGCTCTTGTCGAAGATGACGAAGCGGCCGCTGGTGCGGATGGGGTCGGCCTTCACGTTGTCCGGCATCTGCACGGTCTGGGCGAGGCGGGACCACTGGCAGAGGTAGCGGGCGGCGTCGAAGTTCGCCATGCGGGTCGTGTGCGACGGCATGGCCGTGCGCTCGTCGTCGCGGATGTCGAGGAAGCCCTGTTCCTGGTCGAGGTAGGTCTGGAAGAAGTAGTAGAACAGCCGGCGCAGGATGTCGAAATACTTGTGCTTCTGCTCGTCGGGGATCCAGCCGTCGCGCAGGCCCTGCAGGATGAGGGTGATGCAGTGCATCTGGCCGTAGGCGCCGGCGGAGCGGCCGTAGGCCCAGCCGAGGCCGTCGGCGCGGACGAGGTCGGGCATCATCCGGATATATTTCTCGGCGTAGGTGCGGAGGGTGGGGAGCTTGCGCTCGCGCAGGGCGGAGTTGGCGTGGAGCTGCAGCGCCGAGCGCGTGAAGGCGAAGACCATCACGCCGTAGAGGTTGAAGTGCCCGCCGTAGCCCTTCTCGACGTCGTCGAAGAAACCGGCGGAGCTGGTCTGCTCGATGCGCTCGGCGAGGCGTTCGATGAGGCGCGAGGTCTCGTCCTTCTTGGAGAGGCCGAGGCTGTAGCGGCAGACGGCCTTGGCGATGTTGAAGGCCTGCCAGTAATTGTCGTAGTCGCTGCGGGTGAGCAGGAGTTTGTCGAGCCGCTCGCGGGTTTCCTCGACGAGGCGCTCCCAGACGCTGTTGCGCTCCTTGGAGGGGCCGAAGGAGAGGAGGCCGAGGGAGGCGTAGGCCAGGCCGTTCTCGCCGGTGGGCTCGGTGAAGGCCTGGGCGGTGATGCAGCGGGCGGCGAGATCGATCAGGTCGTAGCCCTTGAGGCTGGTCTCGCCGGTGGCGCGGTAATACTCGCCGAGCGCGAAGGCGACGTGGCCGGGCTCATCGGAGCGGGGGCTTTCGCCGGGAATGGGGGTGATGGTGCCGTCGGCATTGATGGCGTCGAGGTTGTGGCTCAACATCGACCGGGCCATATCGAGACATTGCTCGGAGAAGCTGTTCATTAAGGAGAAATTCGCGTCAGAGGGTGAAAAAGGGAAGGTAAGGTGTCTCGGCTTTGAAAAGATGGGGCAAGAGTGAAGTTACCGGGCGATGAGTTTGATGAATTCGGCGTTGGTCTTGGTCTTGCCGAGGCGGGTGACCATGGTGTCGGTGGCCTCCTCGATCTTCTGCTGCACCAGGGCGCGGCGGAAGAAGTGGATGCCCTCCAGCGTCTTCTCGTCGAGGAGCAGCTCCTCCTTGCGGGTGCCGGAGGAGGCGACGTTGACGGCCGGCCAGATGCGCATCTCGGCGGCCTTGCGGTCGAGGACAAGCTCCATGTTGCCGGTGCCCTTGAATTCCTGGAAGATGACGTCGTCCATGCGGCTGCCGGTCTCGATCAGGATGGAGGCGATGATGGTCAGCGAGCCGCCGTCCTCGGTGTTGCGGGCGGAGGCAAAGAGCTGGCGGGGCCGCTCAAGGGCACGGACGTCGAGGCCGCCGGTGCCGGTGCGGCCGGAGTTCTTGGCGGTGTTGTGCGCGCGGGCGAGGCGGGTGAGCGAGTCGAGCAGGACCACGACGTCCTTGCCGGCCTCGACGAGGCGCTTGGCGCGCTCGATGCAGAGGTCGGCCACGCGGAGATGGTTCTCGACCGGGTCGTCGTTGGACGAGGCCCAGACCTCGCAGGGGACGGTGCGCTTGAAGTCGGTGACCTCCTCGGGGCGCTCGTCCACCAGGAGGATCATGACCTGGCACTCGGGGTGGTTCTGCAGCACGCCGAGGGCGATGTCGCGGAGAAAGGTGGTCTTGCCGGTGCGGGGCGGGGCGACGATGAGGCCGCGCGTGCCCTTGCCGAGCGGGCAAAAGAGATCGATGACGCGGTTGGTCATGCGGCCGTCCTTCATCTCGAGCTTGAGCTGCTCGTTCGGCGTGATGGTCGTGAGGTTGGCGAATTCGATCGCCTTGCGGCGGGCCTCGAAGTCCATGCCGTCGACCTTCTCGATGAAGCGCACTTTGGGGTTTGGGAAACGCTCGTCGGGCGTGGCGAGCGCGGTGATGATGCTGCCCTGCTGCAGATGGAAGCGGCGCACGAGCTCGCGCGGAACGAAGGGATCCGTCGGCCGGCGCTTGCCATGCTTCGCGAGGTCGAGCAACTGGCCGTTGCGGCTGCTGTCGAGATCGAGGATGCCTTCGACGCGGATGCTGTTGTCCGGCTGGGCGGGAGGGGGGGTGGGAGCCTGCGACGCCGCGGGGGCGGCAGGCGGAGTTTCTTTATCCATACAAAACGGGTTGACGGAGCTGCCTAGGCTTGACCGTGTAATCCGTCGGGGACATTGCTGAAACCATTAAGCCTCAACCCCAATAAGAGGAGAAACTTGTGACGGACCAAACGATAACCTCAGTGTCCCGGGAGAGTCGAATTTTCAAGCCCTCGGCCGGGTTCAAGAGCCAAGCAAACCTTGGCAGCTACGCCACTTACCGTAGGCTCTACGCTGAGTCTGTCAACGCTCCAGAAAGATTTTGGGGCCGGATGGCCATCGAGCAGCTCGTCTGGCGGAAGCCTTTCAAGCAGGTCCTCGAGTGGAAATCGCCCCACGCCAAGTGGTTCCTGGGCGGGAAGTTAAACGTTTCCGAGAATTGCATCGACCGCCACCTCGGCACCGCCCGCGAGAACAAGGCGGCGTTGATTTTTGAGGGCGAGCCGGGCGACGTCCGGACCATCACCTACCGGCAGCTGTATTTTCACGTCTGCCGGATGGCGCACATCCTGGAAAACCGCGGCATCAAGCCCGGGGATCGCATCGCGATCTACCTGCCCATGATTCCCGAGGCGGTCATCGCCATGCTCGCCTGCGCGCGCATCGGCGCCGTGCACACCGTCATCTTCGGCGGGTTCAGCGCCGAGGCCATCAAGGACCGCATCAACGACTGCCAGGCCAAGCTCGTCATCACGGCCGACGGCGGCTGGCGCCGCGGCAAGGTTATCGAGCTCAAGGCCAACGTCGACAAGGCCGTCGAGGGCTCGCCCTGCGTGCAGTCCGTGCTCGTGGTCAAGCGCTGCGGCAATCCCGTCACCATGGTCGAGGGCCGCGACACCTGGTGGCGCGAGGCCTGGGAGGGCGCGCCGAACAAGCACGCCGCGAAGGCCTTCGATTCCGAGCACCCGCTGTTCATCCTCTACACTTCCGGCTCCACCGGGAAGCCGAAGGGCGTGCTGCACACCAGCGCCGGCTACCTGCTTGGCGCGCGGCTCAGCGCGCACTACGTCTTCGACCTGAAGGATTCCGACCGCTACTTCTGCTCCGCCGACATCGGCTGGGTCACCGGCCATAGCTACGTCGTCTACGGCCTGCTCTCGAACGGCTCGACCGTGTTCCTCTACGAGGGCGCGCCCAACCAGCCGGAGCCGGACCGGTTCTGGCAGATGATCGACCGCCACGGTCTCACCATCCTCTATACCGCGCCGACCGCCATCCGCGCGTTCATGCGCTGGGGCGACAACTACGTGCTGCGCCACCGCCTCGACTCGCTCCGCCTGCTCGGCTCCGTCGGCGAGCCCATCAACCCCGAGGCCTGGATGTGGTATCACACCATGATCGGCAAGAAGAAGTGCCCGATCGTCGACACCTGGTGGCAGACCGAGACCGGCTCCATCATGATCGCGCCGCTGCCGGGCTGCATCCCCACCAAGCCCGGGTCGGCCACGCTGCCGTTCTTCGGCGTCGTGCCGAAGATCCTCAACGCGGCCGGCCACGAGGTGCCGCGCAACCACGGGGGCAAGCTCGCCATCATGCAGCCCTGGCCCTCCATGCTCCGCACCCTCTGGGGCGATGATGAGCGCTTCAAGCAGGCCTATTACAGCGAATTCCCCGGCAAGCCCGACATCTACTTCACCGGCGACGGCGCCCGGCAGGACAAGGACGGCTACTTCATGATCGTCGGCCGCATCGACGACGTGCTCAACGTCTCCGGCCACCGCATCGGCACGGCCGAGATCGAGAGCGCGCTCGTCTCGCATCCCGCCGTCGCCGAGGCCGCGGCCGTCGGCCGGCCCGACGAACTCAAGGGCCAGGCGCTCGTCGTGTTCGTCACGCTCAAGTCCACGCACAGCCCGAGCGACGAGCTGAAGGAGGCGCTGCGCGGGCACGTCGGCAAGGAGATCGGCGCGCTGGCCAAGCCCGACACTATCCGCTTCGCCGCCGGCCTGCCCAAGACCCGCTCGGGAAAAATCATGCGCCGGCTCCTGAAGGAACTCGCCACCAGCGGCTCCATCAAGGGCGACACCACGACGCTCGAGGACTTCTCAGTCATTTCGGCCCTCCAATCGGAAGAATGATGCACCCCCCGGGATAAATGTTGCAGGCTTCGTCAGGGGCCACGGGCCGACAGGCAGCTTTCACGCTGCTTGAGCTGCTCGCCGTCATTACTCTCATTGCGGTCCTGGCCGGCCTGGTTCTCGGAGTGGGGCGGCGCGCCGTCGAATCGGGGAGAATTGCCCGCGCCAAGACCGAGTTGGCAGCGATCTCTGTAGCGCTCGAAGCCTACAAGCGCACCTACGGCGATTACCCGCGGACGGACGACGAGGCCCGATTGCTCCAGGCACTCATCGGCCGGCGCGGACCGGCGGGTGCGGCCAGCAACGGCCGCGCTGTGCTGGAACTGGCCCGGTTCACCACCGCGGGCGCGCTTGATCCCTTCAGCAATGTCTCGGCTGAGTTGATCGATCCTTGGGGACAGCCCTACCTGTATGCCTACAAGGTGCCGGCCAGCGGCTGGACCAACTTCGGGTATGTCCTCTATTCGGCCGGACCCGACAGGAGGAATGCGGTTGCGCTGTTGCCGGGCGGCTTCACCGACAACACACCGCCGGAGAATGCGGATAACATTCACGCCAGCCAGAACTGATCATGAGTGCAGGGATATTTCGCCAGTCGGGGGGTCGGGCGCTTTCTCCGAAAG
>Ga0315295_10004658_pt1 | contig 11717 bp, 16 predicted proteins | sample YL17G14_0_MG_FD_204453 | JGI IMG/M metagenome (GOLD analysis project Ga0315295, IMG submission 204453) | Sediment microbial communities from Yellowstone Lake, YNP, Wyoming, USA - YL17G14_0 | ecosystem: Environmental > Aquatic > Freshwater > Lake > Sediment | place: USA: Wyoming | collected...
GCTGGATATGGGTATTAAGATTATTTCTCTACCCACGGTCAGGGAACCCGACGGCCTGGCCATGAGTTCAAGGAATAAATATCTCGGCAGTGAAGAAAGAACCAAGGCTGTCCTCATATCCAGATCGCTCATGCTCGCGAAAGAGCTTAAAAGCTCCGGCGTGAGATCATCCAATATCATTAGATCAAAAATGAATAAGCTTTTAAGTTCGAAGCCGGGGATAAGCATCGATTATATATCTGTCGTGCATCCCGGGACGCTGAATGAGAAAAAAAATGTCTCAGGCAGAACGCTAATTGCCGTGGCAGCGCGTATCGGCGGGACGCGGCTGATAGATAATATTGAGATATAGGAGGAATAGTGAACCTTAAGATCGGTATAGTGGGAATGCCCAATGTGGGCAAATCAACGCTTTTTAATGCACTTGCGAAGGGCTGCCACGCTGAAGCGGCGAACTATCCTTTCTGCACAATAGATCCCAACATCGGCGTAGTTGAGGTGCCGGATGAAAGGCTTGAGCCTCTGGCAAAAGTGTCCAAATCGGCCAGGATAGTCCCCGCTGTGGTCGAATTCGTGGATATAGCGGGACTTGTAAAAGGCGCTTCAAAAGGGGAGGGGCTGGGCAATCAGTTCCTTTCCAATATCAGGGAATGCCAGGCCATCGCGATGGTCGTAAGGTTCTTTGAGGACCCCAACGTGGTCCACGTGGCCGGTAAAGTGGATCCTGTGGCGGACGTAAGCATTATTGAGACCGAGCTGCAGCTCGCGGACCTCGCGACGGTTGAGAAGAGAATGCAGTCCCTTGATAAAGAAATCAAAGCGGGGGCAAAGGACCCGGCATCACTGGCGAAATACGCGAAGACCGCACTCGAAAAGGTAAAAGCTCATCTGGAATCAGGAAGGAACGCAAGAGATGTCCAGTTGGATGAAAAAGAAGCAGCTGCCACAAAGGAGCTTTCTCTCATGACACAAAAGAGCATCCTGTATGTGGCAAATGTTTCGGAAGATGAACTTGCCAAATTCGAGCAAAACATCCAGGGGCACCATTTCATACCCATAAGCGCAAAAACCGAGGAGCAGCTCAACGAACTTTCCGAGGAAGAAGGCCGCCAGTATCTGGAGAGCCTTGGGGTCAAGGAATCGGGGCTGATAAAACTGATAAAAGAAGCTTACGGCGCGCTCGGCCTTATCACCTACTTCACATCGGGAGAAAAGGAAACAAAGGCATGGACTATAATGAAGGGCGATTCCGCCCCGAGAGCGGCCGGCGCGATACACTCGGATTTTGAGAGGGGTTTCATTGCGGCCGACATCATAAGCTGGAAAGACCTTGTCTCCGCGGGAGGATGGCACGATGCCAAAACAAAAGGCTTGGTAAGGACCGAGGGGAAGTCATATATCACGAAGGACGGCGATGTCGCCATATTCAAGTTCAATGTCTAGAAAGGGCTTTACCCTTGTTGAGCTGCTTATCGTCCTCGCAATAATAAGCACGATTCTGGGGCTATCTATAACGGGAATATCACGTTTGAGGTCCGTGCTCCTGTACAGGAACTCCGTCGATCAGGTAGTGACCGACATCAAATACGCACAGCAAATGACGGATGCGTCGAGGCAGACCTGCAGGATAGAATTCAAGGCAGGGAAGAACGAATACGCGATCTACAGGAACAATGTAATGATCAGGACTGCAAAGGTGGCTCAGGGGATACAGTTCTACGGGAAAAGTTATTTCAGCTTCGCCCCGAACGGTTATACCGATGTGGGCGGCAGCGGCACACTATATTTGGGTGGCTCATCCAGGGTCAAAAAGATCATAGTTTCTTCCAGAGGGAGGATCAGGGTTGAATAAGCGTGGTTCCAAAGCTTTCACACTGATCGAGGTCCTGATATCTTCACTGTTGATATGTATCTTCGCGGGCTCTCTTACATATCTTTTACGGGCAGGCATTTACGCGGTCAGATCATCGAGGTTGCAGACGAAGCAGACGATGATGGTCAAGAGCATCATGGAAGGCCTCAGGGCAACACCGTTCAATGAGCTTTATTCATATAACGGCTCCTCGTTCGATAACGGCAGGGGAAGGGTGTCAGTCATTCCATCGGGAAATGACCTGGTCGTTATTTCCGCGGAAGAAGGCGTAAAACTCGTCACGCTACGATCGAGGTATCAATGAGAAACAGATCAGCTTCATTCACTCTTATTGAGCTTCTGGTATCCATATCGCTCATCTCCATCGTTTGTATAACGCTTTTTTATTTTCTGTATTCATCCGTCGGCCTAATGAACAGGACCCTGGAGGTCGAGAGATCGGCGCAGGTGGTCCGATCTGTCGCGGGCAGGATGTCGGGAGATATCGTTCAGAGCGGCGGCATATCCCCTGGTTCGGGCTCCAAAAGGCTGGTGATAGGGGACATTTCTTACGAGTACGTGGAAGGCAAAATAAGAAGGACGCAGGGGGCGGATACATATTTCATGACAACGGATGGAGAGATAAGATCACTGGAATTCTATTATCCGACGAACAAACAGGTAAAGATCGCGATAACACCCAGGGCGGGGGGACAATATTATTTAAGTGTTTATGCCAGGAATTAGATCAAAAGGTCAGGTACTCGTAATAACATTGCTGATTATGACGGCCGTGCTTGCCGCAGCGTCGCTTTTTATAAGGAACATTGCGGCGGAAAAATGGTCATCGGAGCTCTATTCCCAAAAGGAGAAAGCCTTTTACCTGGCGGAGGCAGGAATAGAGGAAGCCAAAGCTTTGATCGCCGCGAATAACGAATGGTACACCGATGCGCCTCATTCTCCCGATGACGACGCAAACTGGCTCATCAGCGGATCCATAGGGTCGGAAAAGCAGTTAGGCGGCGGCAGATACAGGATGGTGAGAGAGAGCGGGGAAAATATCATGTATTCGGTCGGCACTTACAAACAGGGGAAGGCCGTGATAAGAATAAAATTCATCACCGCGCCGTTCCGCACATACGAATTCAAGATACTTTAGTGATATAATATCCGCATGAAAAATATCCTGACACTGATCCTTGTTGTCGCATTTGCGATGTGTTGCGCTGCCGTTGATATCAACACTGTCTCTCTTCCATATGTATCTCATGAAAAATATGACGGCAGGGAACTTAAGCTCGGTGTTATCGAATACACCAGGGACGCATACACTCGTTATCACATCACCTATATGAGCGGCAACCTGAGGATCTCCGGGATAATGGACGTTCCTAAAGGGAAAGGGCCGTTCCCTGTGGTCATAACCGCTCATGGTTTTGTCGATCCCAAATATTACACGACCGGCAGGGGCTTAAAGAGGGAGCAGGACTGGCTTGCCCGTCATGGTTATGTGGTCATTCATCCTGACTACAGGAACCACAACGGCTCGGACAAGGACCCGGAGAATAACATGCGCCTCAATTTAGGTTATACCGAGGATGTCATCAATGCGGTATATGCTATAAGGAGCTCAAGCTTTAGGTTCATCGATAAGGAGAACATCGGACTGCTCGGCCACTCTCTTGGTGGAGGTGTGGCGCTTAACATGATGGGAACTAAGCCGGGGCTCATCAAGGCGTATGTGCTGTTCGCCCCCATAAGCATGGACTACAGGGACAATTACAACAGGTGGATACTTAACCGTGGTGTCGACGTTATGAGAAAGTTCGGGCCTCCCGCGACAAGGTCAAAGATCATTGAACTTTACGGATCTCCAGATAATGATCCGGTTTTCTGGGACAACCTCTCCCCTAAGACCTTCCTAGGCAGCGTTACCGAACCCGTGATGATACACCAGGGAAAAGCGGACAAGGATGTTTCTCCCGACTGGTCCGTTAAGCTTGATCAGGCGTTAATGGCTAAAGGGAAGAACGTTACTCTATATCTATATAAGGGAGAACCGCACGAGTTCATCAACGCGTGGCCACTGGTCATGCAGAGATCTACTGATTTCTTTGACAGATACCTAAAAAATAAGAGCACGGAACGTTGATTCTCGTCCTATATTAGGTTAAAATCAAAGAATCACATATGCTTTCCATAATAGTTCCAACATATAACGAAAGTAAGAACATTGAAGAACTGCTTACCAATATATTTACCGTTCTTAAGCCTAATTATATACCTTATGAAGTGATCGTTGTCGACGATAATTCCCCTGATGGAACGGCTCAAATAGCGGAAGCTCTCAAATCCAAGTTCGATCTTAAGGTCGTTATCCGCCCAAGAAAGATAAGCCTGGCATCCGCCGTGCTTAACGGCTTCAAGGTGGCAAAAGGAGAGATCTACTGCGTTATGGACGCGGACCTGTCGCATCCAGCGGGGGCGATCCCGGAAATGTACAAGGAACTCACCTCAGGAGCCGATATCGTGATCGGCAGCAGATGCATATCCGGAGGCGGGGCTACCAACTGGCCGTGGTACAGGAGGTTCGGGTCAAGGTTCGCCCAGAGGCTCGCTCAGCCCATAACGAGCGTCTGCGACAATACATCCGGCTATTTCATGTTAAAGAAGTCCGTTGTCGAAGGGGTCGACATCAATCCCATCGGCTTCAAGATCCTGCTTGAGGTGCTGGTAAAAGGGAACTATTCCAAGGTGACCGAGCTTCCGATAATATTCAACGACAGGGGAGGGGGCAAGAGCAAGCTGGGCGGCAAGCAGGTGCTGGAATATTTGAAACAGCTCGGGACGCTTTATTACGGGATAATATCGGGCAAAATAAAGAGGAGGCATTGATATGGTTAATTATCTGTTATTGGTGATATCTATTTCCCTGGCCATTGCCGGCCAGATACTTATGAAACAGGGCATGATGATACTCGGAAAGTTCCCGGTGAAGAACCTTCTCTTTATGATCATACCGATGATATTCCAGCCTTTCGTTTTTATGGGTCTTGCCTGTTTTGCGGTAAGTTCGGTTTTCTGGCTTGTTGTGCTGTCGCGCATTGACCTGAGCTTTGCCTATCCGCTGGTGAGCATAGGGTATATCGTGGTGGCCATATATTCTTTTTATTTCCTGGGCGAGAACCTGTCGCTCATAAGGTGGATCGGCATATTAACGATATGCGCGGGCGTGTTCCTTGTTTCTAGGAGCTGATAAAAAGAAGGACGTCAGTCTTTTTTGTAGTATTTGGTGAAATCTTCCGGCTTGAGGTTGTTCAAAAAATCCTTGAACTTTTTTGTCTCTTCCGCGTCTTTTTCCGCATTGACCAGTTTTGCCTGCATCATCACCACTTCCGAGACGAATATCGGGGCACCGGCCCTTATGGCAAGGGCGATCGCGTCGGATGGCCTCGAGTCTATGCTCATCTTTTCACCGGTCGAGGTCTCAACGTCAATGAGCGCGTAAAAAGTACCGTCCTTAACGTCGTTTATCAGTATCCTGGTCACCTTTGTTTTCAGCTTGTCGAGGACAGATTTGATAAGGTCGTGGGTCATGGGTCTGGGAGGGTGGATACCCTGCATTTCCATCGCGATAGAAGCCGCCTCGAAAATCCCTATCCATATGGGAAGAAAGTTAAGCTCATCCTGGTCCTTGAGAAGCACGAGAGGGGAGAGATTCCTCGGATCGAACCCGAGGCCGCCCACTTCCATCTGGATCATTTTTTTGCTGCCTTGGCGCTTTCAGCCAGCTTCTTAAGCACTTCGGGATGCTTTACGGCCAGGTCGGCGAGTATCTTTCTGTCGATCTTTATATTGGACCTCTTAAGGTCGTTCATGAACTTTCCATATGTGGTGCCTAACTGCCTCACTGCGGCGTTTATCCGGGTTATCCAGATGGCCCTCATGTCGCCCTTTCTTTTGCGCCTGTGCCTTGTGGCATAATCCATGGAGCGGATAACTACCTGTTTTGACGTCCTGAAAAGGCGTTTAAGCGAGCCCCTGAAGCCCTTGGCCCTCTTGAGCACCTTTTTACGCCTGTGTCTGGCTACATAGCCTCTTTTTACCCTTACCATCCTATATTCCCCCGATCATTTGTCGCACTCTTCTGCGGTCGGACTTGGAGACTTCGACCATTTTGCCCAGATGTCTTATCTGTGACTTTGGTTCATGCTCCAGCAGATGCTTTTTTGTCGCCCTGTACCTGAATATTTTACCGCTGCCCGTTATCTTGAACCTTTTCGCGGCGGCTTTCCTCGTTTTTATTTTTGGCATAATATCGGGACCTCTTTCTGTTATTTAGGGGCAAGAGTCATGAAATATATCTTGCCTTCAAGCTTGGGCATGTTCTCGACAATGCCCGCAGTTGCCACATCGGCTATAAGTCTCTGAAGCACCTTCATCCCCAGCTCGGGGTGAGTTACCTCCCTGCCCTTGAACCTGAGCGAGACCTTTACCTTGTGCCCCCTGCTTAAGAAATCCATGGATTTGTTAAGCACCACATTGTAATCATGATCACCTATCTTTGTGGAGAGCTTGAGTTCTTTCAGCGTTCCGGTCTTCTGCTTTTTCTTCGCTTCTTTTTCCTGCTTGATTATCTCGTATTTCATTTTGCCGAAATCGGCTATCTTGCATACGGGGACATCTGAACCGGAAGAAACAAGAACGAGGTCGTAACCGCTTTCCCTTGCCATGCTGAGCGCCTGTGAAGTGGGCATTACTCCAAGCTGCTTGCCCTCCGCGTCTATAACCCTTACCTCAGGCACCCGGATCCTTTCATTAACAAGGTAATTCTTTATTTTATCAACCCTCCCGTGAAGAGTCCTCTTGAACAGTGTGAATTATATAGAATAACACTATTTTTTGCCAGCGATTTCTTCTTTGAGGGTCTTGATAAGAGCTTCCAGCTTCTGCGGTCCGAGGTCGCCTTTGCCCCTGGCGCGCACAGAAACCGTCCTGGCTTCGATATCCTTGTCACCCACAACGAGCATGTACGGCGTTTTCTGCATCTCCGCGTCCCTTATCTTGGCGCCGATCTTCTCGCGCCTGCCGTCGATATCCGCTCTTATGTCGACGGCTATCAACTGTTCCTTTATGCTGTTCGCGTAATCGATGTGCCTGTCGGCGATGGGGAGTATCTGGACCTGGACCGGGGAAAGCCATAGCGGGAATGCCCCCGCGTAGTGCTCGGTAAGCACCCCTATAAACCTCTCCACACTGCCCAGCACTACCCTGTGAAGCATGGCGGGCCTGTGCTCTTTGCCGTCCTCTCCGGTATACTTCAGGTCAAAACGCTCGGGAAGCTGAAAATCCACCTGTATGGTGGGGCCTTGCCACAATCTGCCGATAGCATCTCTAAGTTTTATATCGATCTTGGGCCCATAGAAGACCCCCGCGCCTTCGTCCACTTTATAAGTCTCATTCTTTGCTTTAAGAGCGTCTATAAGAGCATTGGTGGCGTGGTCCCAGTTCTCTTTGGTACCTATCGCATTATCCGGCATTGTGGAAAGATTGATCTCATAACCGAAGTTGAATACCTTCATCATGTCGAACACGAAATCAAGCACCTTCAGGATCTCATCTTTCAGCTGGTCGTGCCTGCAGAAAATATGAGCATCATCCTGCGTGAACCCTCTTACCCTGAGAAGTCCATGAAGAACGCCGGATTTTTCATGCCTGTAAACGGTTCCCAGCTCGAAATATCTTATAGGAAGGTCCCTATAGCTCCTTGATTTTCTCTTGAATATCAGGATATGGCCGGGACAGTTCATCGGCTTTATCACATACTCGTGTTCTTCGATCTTGGTGGTGTACATGTTCTCCATATAATGACTGGAATGACCAGAGGTGTGCCACAGGTCCATTTTGGCAAGATGAGGTATCACAACGGTTTCATAGCCTCTTTTCCTGTGTTCCGTCTTAAGCAGGTCTTCTATGATGCCCCGGAGCACGGCGCCCTTCGGGTAATAATAAACAAGTCCCGCCCCGGCTTCATCCTGAAAAATGTTGTAAAGGTCCAGCTGTCTTCCAAGCTTTCTGTGGTCGCGCTTTTCAGCCTCCTCGAGGAACTTGATATATTCATCAAGCTCTTTCTGGGTCTCAAAGGCGGTCCCGTATATCCTCTGGAGCATCTTGTTCTTCTCCGACCCTCTCCAGTACGCTCCGGCTAAGGACATCAGCTTGAAAGCTTTCAGATCTTTCGTAGAGGCTATGTGTGGACCCCGGCACATGTCGTTAAAGTTACCGTTCCGGTAGAAGGACACCTTTTCATCCGGTATCTCAGATAGCATCTCGAGCTTATAAGGTTCTCCCGCTTCCTTCAGCACCTTCTGGGCCTCGCTCTTTTTAAGTTCGGATCGTTCGAACTTTTCACCGCGGGCGACTATCTCCCTCATTTTTGATTCGATCTTCGGCAGGTCGTCTTCGGTGAGCACGTTCGGCATGTCAAAGTCGTAATAGAAGCCGGTATCAATGGCCGGGCCTATGGCAAGTTTGACGTCGGGATAAAGTTCTTTTACGGCTTCGGCCATTATGTGAGAGGCCGAATGCCTGAGGGTCTCGAGTTTTGATGTTTCTTCCAATTTTTTCTCCGATTTGTCTGGATTATACCATATCAGGATTTTGGCAAACTAGTCAATATCTCTTTCTTGGCCCACATGTCCGCTGCCAGAACGTCGTCAAGGGAAGGATCCTTGGTATAAAAGTGCTTGTCCATCGCCTGCTTTACCAGCAGGGCGATGTCCGTGAACTTTATCTTGTCATCCATGAACAGCCGGACAGCTTCGTTGTTCGCAGCGTTAAGCACCGCTGGGAGCGTTCCGCCGCGCCTGCCGGCCGCATATGCGTATTCCAGGCACGGGAATTTGTCTTTTTCCGGAGGAAGAAAAGTAAGGTTGCCGCTCTTTAAAAGGTCGATCTGCGCGAACTTGTTCATTAAGCGTTCGCCTTCGAGCAGCGCGTACTGGATCGGTATCCTCATGTCCTGCGCGGCAAGCTGGGCGATGATCGAGCCGTCCGTCAGCTCCACCAAGGCGTGCACAACGCTCTGGGGGTGAATGACCACATCGATCTTCGTGTAGTCCATCCTGAAAAGATGATGGGCCTCGATGACCTCAAAACCTTTATTCATCATGGTCGCGGAGTCTATGGATATCTTGTTGCCCATGCGCCATCTGGGATGTGAAAGTGCTTCCTGTTTGGTGACCTTCGAGAGCTTTTCCTTAGGAACATCAAGAAAGGGGCCTCCTGAGGCGGTAAGGATTATTTTTTTTATCTTTGAAGGGTCCTCGTTCTTTATGCACTGCATTATCCCGCAGTGTTCGCTGTCAATGGGGGTAAGCCGGACCTTTCTTCTCTCCACTTCCCTCATCACCAGGTCGCCGGCGGCCACCAGGACCTCCTTGCTGGCCAGAGCGATGTCCTTTTTCAGCCTGATAGCTTCGATCGTCGGGATTATACCCGCTGAGCCCGGGATCGCGACAACCACGGTATCCGCGTCCTTGTGGGTGGCGACCCTGTTCAGACCTTCATGTCCAAAGTAGACCACGGTCTGCGTCTTGCCGAGCTTTTTCTGGAGCGCCTCAGCCGAGTCCTCGTTGTCCACCGAGACGATCTTGGGAGAGAACTTCTTTATCTGTTCAGCGAGGATGTTCAGATTATCCCTGGCTGAAAGTCCCGTGACATTGAACCGGTTGGGGAATGCGGAGAGGACCTCAAGAGTTTGCCGGCCGATCGAGCCGGTGGAGCCCAGTATCGAGATGCTTTTCTTCACTTTATTATTTTTTAAGCCAGCTCATCATCTTGCGGAGCTCGGAGCCCACTTTTTCGATGAGCGAATCCCTGTCTTTCTGAAGAAGGGCATTGAATTTAGGCCTGCCTGCTACGTTCTCTGCGATCCATTCTTTTGCGAAAGAACCATCCTGTACCCTTTTAAGGGCGGCCTGCATCCTTGCTTTCACGGAATCATCGATTATATAAGGGCCTACTGTAACATCGCCGTATTTTGCAGTGTTACTGATCGCATCCCTCATGCCCGCTATGCCTTTTTCATACATAAGGTCAACGATAAGTTTAAGCTCATGCATACATTCAAAATAAGCTATTTCCGGCTGGTACCCGGCATTAATAAGTATCTCAAATCCGGCCTTAACTAAAGAGGTTGCTCCGCCGCACAGAACGCACTGCTCGCCGAAAAGGTCGGTTTCAGTTTCCTCTTTAAATGTTGTTTCAAGAACTCCGGCTTTTGTTGCACCGATCCCCTTTGCATAGGCAAGTGCAACTTCTTTTGCCTTGCCGGACGCATCCTGACCTACAGCGAATATTGCAGGAACTCCGCCGCCTTCAGTGTATACTTTTCTTACCAGAGGTCCGGGGCCTTTTGGTGCGACCATGATAACATCCACGTCTGTAGGCGGGACTATCTGTTTAAAGTGTATATTGAAACCATGAGAGAACATCAATGTCTTACCTTTTATCATGTTCTTGACTATCGATTGATTGTACACCCCGGCCTGCAGTTCATCCGGCACCAGCATCTGAACAATGGACGCCTGTTTTGATGCTTCTTCCGCTGACATAGGACTATAGCCGTCTTTTTTTGCTCGATCCCAGTTAGGGCTTCCTTCAACCTCCGCTACTATCACATTGAGCCCGCTATCCTTTAAGTTCATTCCCTGCGCGCCGCCCTGGCTGCCGTAGCCGATCATGGCTATGGTCTTTCCTTTCAGTATGTTCAGGTCCGCATCCTTATCATAATAAACTTTTGCCATTTTATTTCCTCCCTTTTCTCATTAAACACCATTCTGCATGATCACCGTGGTCAAATCTGCTCCGCACAAAGAACCATCCCCAAAAGAACAAGACGCACAAGGCCGAAAGCAATATGTCCTGATAATAAAGCAGGAAAGGGATCGGGAGCATCGCAAGCAGTAGCCAGGCGGCGGCCATCAGATCGTTGTCCACATCAAAATATCCCTTTTCCGAAATTATAACACAAACCGCATAAATTAAATAAAAGTACGGAAGCAGGTTGTTGTGCATGTAGAGCGCGATGACGCCGAACAATACCGACAGTACCAGAAGAACGGAATTCGAAAGACAGCCGAGGTCCTTACTGGTCACCTGTTCCCCTTTGCAAAGCGATCTTTCCCGTGCGTACAAGCTCCTTGATGCCGAACTTTTTCAGGAGCTTTTGAATGCCCTCAACCTTTGTCTCTTCGCCGGTCATCTCTATGGTCATGGCGCCGTCGGACACATCTATTATACGGCCCCTGAAGATGTCGACTATCTGCATTATCTCGGGACGCGTCTGGGTGGTGCAGGCAACCTTTATCAGCACAAGCTCTCTTTCAACCGCCTGCTCGCGCGGAATATCGAACACTTTTATTACGTCGATAAGCTTATACAGCTGTTTGGTTATCTGTTCCAGCACCTGGTCATCGCCCTGGGCGACAATGGTCATGCGCGATACGGCTTCGGTCTCCGTGGTCCCCACGGCGAGGGATTCGATGTTGTATCCTCTTCTCGCGAACAGCCCCGCTACTCTTGCGAGCACGCCGGGTTTATTCTCAACCAAAACTGAAATAGTATGCTTCAAAACCTCACCCCTAAACTAATTACATTCATGATCTACCTCAACCCCCCGTTTAACACCCCTCTCCTTTAAAAGGAGAGGGACAGGGTGAGGTTAATCCACCAGCAGTTCGTTAAGCGCCTGCCCGGGAGGAACGAACGGGAAAACGTTCTCCTCCTTCGCGACCTGGAAATCGAGCAGTGTCGGCCTGTCCTTTATCTTGAGAGATTCATCTATCGCCTTCCTAACATCCTC
>Ga0315295_10004659_pt1 | contig 11717 bp, 10 predicted proteins | sample YL17G14_0_MG_FD_204453 | JGI IMG/M metagenome (GOLD analysis project Ga0315295, IMG submission 204453) | Sediment microbial communities from Yellowstone Lake, YNP, Wyoming, USA - YL17G14_0 | ecosystem: Environmental > Aquatic > Freshwater > Lake > Sediment | place: USA: Wyoming | collected...
CCGCGGTGGGGCTCACCATCAGCGTGTTCTTCGAGGACCTGTCGGGCTTCCTCTATCCCGCGATGGGGCTGTTCCTGGTCTTTGGGCTGCCAGTCACGGCGTACTTCTTCCCGGCGCTCCAGGTGCTGGCGCTGGGACTGATCCCGTCGTATCCCTTGGCCTTCGGGATACGGGAGGTCCTCTTCCCTACTGGCAAGCAGGCGTTCTACCTTCCCGTGGCGGCAACCCTGACGCTCGAGGCTGCCGTGATGGCCCTGGTCTGCGTCCGGGCCGTGGGGAAACGTCTGATGAAGGAGGCGATCTGACATGGGACGGGTGAGGACCCTGATATCCAAGGACCTGCTGTACGCCTCAAGGGACAACATCCTTGTCTACTCCCTGGCGTTCCCGGTAGTGTTCGCCCTGCTGTTCGGGCTGTTCCTGCCGATGCTGGAGAACATGGAACTGGCTTTCGCCATCGACCCGTCTGTGCCGGCGACCATGGTGGAGCGCCTCCACGCGTACGGCCGTATCCTGCCCCTTGGCTCTGTTGAACAGGTCAGAGAGAGGGTCGAGCGCTTCGATGACGTCCCCGGCATCTACCGGGAAGGCGACAGATACGTGGTGCTGCTGGAAGGAAACGAGGAGGAAGCGATCAAGCAGCTACCCGGCGCAATCATCGAGTACCTGCTGGGGACCGGGCCGGAGCCCGACATCAACACGGTAACGATGGGGCGCACCTCCTCTTTGGCCAGGGAGTACGGCGCCATCCTGCTGTCTCTGACGTGCATCACTATCGGAGGCCTGGCGATCGGCCTGTCCATAGTTGAGGACAGGGAGACCCGTACAATCCGGGCGCTCTCGGTGACGCCTGTCAGAACCGGGGCTTACCTGGCCGGGAAAAGCGCTTTCGGACTGTCGTCGTCGTTTCTCCTGGCGCTCGCGTCAGCGGCCATCATCCTCGGCAGGGGTCACAACTACCTTGGATTGGCGCCCGCGTTGGCGACCTCCTTGCTATGGGGACTGGCGACCGGGTTCGTCATGGGGTACCTCTGCCCCAACCAGCTCACGGCCATCGCGCTGCTCAAGTTCATCGCGATGGGACTCCTCGGGATCCCTGTCGCCGCGATGGTAATGCCCGCTAGGTTCAAATGGGTCCTATACCCGTTCCCGAACTACTGGTCGTTCGAGGCAATGAGGCGAGTTCTGCTTGATCCCGATCTGTCGACGGTGGCGCCAAACCTTCTGGCGGCAGTGCTCGGTCTGGGGCTCCTGGCGCTGGTGTTGCCGCCGGTCAGCCGCAAGTTCCGGATGTAACAGATGTAAGAGAGGATCTCATGTGATCAAGGAGGTGACTCGCGATGCCCTGGTGGGGATGGGTGCTTATAGTGTTGACGGTCATCATGGTGCCGATCAAGTTTAGGATGCTGCAAAACCTGTTCAAGAAGAACAGGGATTGATGACGCGAGAACCTGAGACCTGAAAAGAGGTCGAGGGCCCCATGGCTGCTGGAGCCCTCCACTCTCTACTCATGTCACCCAACGGCGAGACCCGCCTTCGCCGCTACTGGCTGTATCAGAGGAACGCTTTGACGATAGCGCTCGCGAACCCATAGATGCCATCGCCGGCTATGAGTCCGGCTTCTCGGATCTCCATTACCTCAGTGCCGATAATGAGCCGGATGACGACGGCAATCAAGACTCCCACGCCATACACCGGGCTTTGTATGAGCAGCCCAGTAGCTAAGAGAATCCCCATCTGACGCGCCGACCCACCGATCGCCTGCAAAATGGCGCCCGGTATGGCCCACATCACGAGCTGCCGGATGATCTCCGGTTTGGCTCCGACCTTTATCGTCGAGGCGAAGACCGTGGCAACTGGGGGGAGAAGGTTCAACCTGAAGTGCATGTCCAGAAGAGCAAGGGCTACAACGAATCCGACAGCTGCGCCGATCAATTCGCTATAGACCTGCTGTTTGCGCCCAGCCATTTCGTAGGCGCGGTTCGCGCCTTTGCCTCTCAGGAGCCACCCGGTCTTGAGGTCATAGCCCATGTCCGCGAAAACCGGTGTGATGGAGGCGACGAAGCCAATGAGCAGAGCCAAGGGCACAGCAGGAATCCTCAGGAACAGGCCGATTGACATGAAGATCAGGGGCATAGGGAATCCCGGGAACCATCCGGAGTGCATGGCACACAGGCCGCCCAGGACCGCTGCGACCAGCGCGGAAAACGTGGCCCAGGCAAACCAGACGACTATCTGCCCAGCTGTCATCTGAGTGAGTATCCCGGCAATCACTGCCAAGGCAAGAGCGCCGACCAAGAACATTAGAGTGGATTGCACCAGGCCCTTACGAGCGGCATCGGCGCTCACCGTGAACTGTCCATCTTCATTGTGATCTGTCTCATTCCGGAGAGGTTCTGCGCCAGACGGGGCAGTCTCAGTTTCGAGGGGAGCGCGTTTCTTCCTGGAATACCTCAGTATAATGCCCACAGCCTGTACCAAGGCTACGATCCCCGCACCGATCATCACACCGTGAGGGATATAGCTCTTCGCGATCTCAAAGCCAGAGAAGAGCTGCTTGCTGTAGCCTCTTGCGACCAGGCCCACCCCCAAAGCTGTCATGGAATAGACGTTTGCTATGAAGACGATTCCGATACCAGCCATCGGCAGCCCGAAGTAAGACCCGACAACCCCAGCTGCAGTGCCCTCTAGTAGCCGTCGCAGCTTCTTTCCACCTTGGTCACCCGCTACGATGGCTGCCGCTGTCGCGACCCCAGGAGGCCACGGGGCCTCCCCGGGAAACAAGGGCGAGTCGAACAATCTGCCAATCATCAGGATGCCCACACACACGGCAATGAGAGAACCGATGACCATGGGCACAACCATGTTTCTGTTGCCCATGAGATAGAGGACACCTGCTGTGAAGAGAAAGCAGTTCGCTGCGGCGAAACCACCCGCTGAGGCGGCAGTCTGCAGCAAGTTCTGGCGCTCGAGTGACTTGAACTTGCTACTCAGAGATGCCAGTGGTACTCGGGCGAGCGCCATGGCAAGGACAGCACCTATGATGGAGGTGTTGGGAGTAATGCCGATCCTGCAGACGATTTGCATGCAAATCACTGCCGAGAAAGCAGCCATAAGAACGCTGCCCACTAACGCAGACGGGTCAAAGGCGCTAACGTGCAGCAACCCCTTCCTATCCTCGGGGCTCACCGATCATCCCTCCCTTTCGCATAGTTAACCATCAGCATGGCTTGATCAATGGTTTCATTTCCGAGGCTCAGTATCCCTTTGGGCCAGGTGTACAAGGCGAGCCCGGCAATTCGGCATCCTGCACAGAGAAGCGTTCGTCGGATCGTCCATTGGGAAGACCGGTTGCGTGGCTACTCGTCCATGGGAGGGGAAATGCAAAGGCGTGTCGAAAGAATATGCAGGTTGTTCCGGGAATGGGCGGTCAGCCATCATATTCGCGAGGGATTTGGTGGTCTCCGAACCAGTGCCTTCTTTCAGAGGAAAGGCAGTGGCAGAATGGGACTTAGCGTGCACGACGCCGTTTCCCTAGGATTCCTCGATGGATGTGCCCTGTTGGGCGGGCAAGATGGCCTCAACAGGGAGATTGAGGTTGTAAGCGTCATGGAGGTACCTGATGCGTATTCATGGGTACTGGGGGGGGAGTTGGTTCTCACTGCATTCTTCAGTGTAATGAGCGAACCCGGAAAGCAGGCCCAGGTCATCGAAACCATGGCTCGCAAGGGTGCGGCAGGCATCGTGATATTCTATGTAGGTACCTATTGCCAATCGATCGACTCAAGTCTCGTGGATAAGGCGAACCAACTCGGGTTCCCGTTGTTCCAGGCCCTCGATGTCCGAATGGCCTATGCCGATGTGATTGGGCCGATTATGGCTGAGCTGAGTCTCCGGAAACTTGCCACGGACATATCCAGAGCGACACACGCCTTCGACCCTCCTTCCGATCTGAGTACCCCCCGGTCCCTCCTGAAGCTTCTATCAGAGCGACTGGGAAGCACGGTGGTGTTGGTGGATTCCCAGTTCGTCCTGAGGGAGAAGCATATGCCGGTTGGCGGGCAAGATGCGCGTGCGGATCTGATTGAGGCATGGCGCATCAAGTACAAGTACCGCGCCCAGCAGTACTACTCAGCCATGGATGATATCGTGGAAATCGAAGCGGACTCCACGACCGCCGTGCTACTAGCTCCAATTCCCAGTGGCTGGAACAAGCCTCCCGACTATGTCCTGGTCATCTGCAAGCCAGGGGTGTCCTCTGACAAAGGTAGGCTAATGTTCATGTCTGTGGTCATGAGCATGTACAAGGTTCTGTTCTACAAAGAAGAACTGGGGACCAGTGAGTCACCATCCAGGAACAGCTATATCACTGACCTGCTAACGGGAAAGCTCACGTCGGCAGACGTCATCATCGAGAAAGGTAAGTCTGTCGGGCTCGACATGCAGAGCAAGCGGCGCGTGTTCGTGCTAGGATGGAAGACCTTCGGGCCAGCTGTCGACCGCATGTGCCAAAACCTCCTAGCGCAGACTGAACACGTATGTTTCAAGGGACACAACAGGCTAGTTGTGCTATCAGAACCTAGCACTGTCGACCCGGACGATACACACAGGTTGCGGCAGGAACTGCTGCGGATTTGGGTGTTAAGCGGAAAACCAGGGTGGGACGTTGGCTTTGTCATTGGAATCGGGTCACGTCAGCCCGCAGTCGAATTCCTGCTCCGCAGCTACAAGGAGGCATGCGACGCCCTGCGCCTTCACAGGGTCCTTAGCTCCAAGCTCGACTATTACGGCGAACCACCTCTGGTGTTTTACGAGAGTATGGGATGGCTATCGATGGTTGAGGAGCTAGCGGTCAATCCCGTGCATAGAGGCTCTATGCACACCCTACTTGCCCCGATCCGCGAATACGACGAGAAGTACGGGGGACAGCTTCTCAAAACGATGCTTGTATACCTGTGGGAGGGATGCAGCATCACAAAGTCGGCTAGCAGATTGCACGTTCACAGGAACACCCTGAACTACCGTCTTAGGAAGATCAGAGACCTTTTGAGCGAAGACCCGTTCGGGAGAGGCAACATGCTGAAGTATTGGCTGGCGGTAGGGGTGAATCTGCTTGACCCGACCTTGACCGGGTTTGAGGTCTTGTAGACCCGAGGCTGCCCCACTGGCTGCCGACCGAAACCTCACTTGAGCAGTATCGCCCCGTCCCGGACCCACGTCGTGCCGTCAATGACCAGGGTGGGTTTCAGAACGACGCCGTCGACGTGGATAGGCGCCTTGACCTGGCCACCCAGCGAGATGTTGTCCCCGAAGGCAAAATGCACTGTCCCCAGCACTTTTTCGACCTCAAGGAGGCTTCCTGACAGCCCGGCGTTCTCGTTGGTGCCGATGCCAAGCTCCGCCAGGTTCCTGGCGCTTCTGCCTTGGGTTTTCTCGATCATCTCCGTGAGCTGTCTCGCCGCTTGCCCGCCCCGGATTTCCTTGAGCTCACCGTTCTCCACAACGGCAAAGATAGGTTCGTCCAGCTCCCTGATGCCTGCCATGGCCCCGTCGATCACAATCGTTCCGCCGGCAGAGCCTTCGAGAGGCGCGATATACGCCTCGCCAGCAGGGAGATTACCGAAGCTTCCCGGGCTCTGTAACATGCCGGTATCGGCTAGGCCGTCTCTCCCCTCGATCGACACTGTTATGTCGGTGCCGCCGGGAGACGTAACGCGGGCAGTGCTTCCCCTGCTCAGAGCTTCCGCAAGGCGCGTGCTCAGGCTGCCGATCCTGCCGTAGTCACTGCTCATTGTCCGCCGCATCATCTCTTCCGTGATGCCCGGCATGGACGCTATCCTGACACCGAGCTTGCTTGCCTCACGACGTGCGCTTGTGTGAGAGAGGGATTTCGTGGTGGGCGCAATGACAACGTTGCTGGACTTCATGGCAACAGCGACGGTTTCAGGAGGTTCCTCTCCGTTCAAATCACGCTCCACAATCTCAACGAGGATCGCCTCGGCTTTGACCTCACAGCACACGCCGAAAAGCGACTCACCGATCCTCCTGGACTTGGCATCCACGACGATGAGTACCTCTTCGCCCTCCCGGACGTCCATGCAGCGCCTGATTACGGTTTCGCTCGCCTTGCGCAGAGATACGGCCATAATTGATCACTCCTGCTGTCTGTGGAGGTCGACAAGGGCCTTCACTACGTCATCCAGCATGCCGATGAACGCTTCCTCGTCTGTCATGCATGTGTACTTGAGGCGATCGATCTCGTCAATCACCGCCCCCAGCCGTTCGTCGGTGACTAGGTTGTTCTTCTTGAGCAAGTGGTACCATCGGCTCATGGAGTCTACCAGCCGCAAGGGTCCATACAGCCGTGGTTCAGCCACACAGCCTCGGGCAGCGACGGACATGAAGCTAAAGACGTCCAGTATGTCAGCCCAATTCATCGCACTACCCCCCATGTGTCGAAGTAAGTCACTTCACTTACGGGTTTTCGCTTCGGAGCTTGTGCGGGTTTGGCTGGGTACCCGACGCTGATCAGTAAGTCGGGGTGAATGTGATCTGGCAAGTTGAGGATCTTGCTAATGGCAGTCCTGCTAAAGGACCGGATAGGACAGGTTCCTAACCCCTTCTCAGTCGCCAGTAGCATGAGGTTCTGTGATGCCATGCAGATGTCCATGGTGGCGAGCTCATCCCTGCCCAATGGGCCGGCCTTGTCATACGCCTTCTGCCTGTCTGTGCACATGGCAATTACCGCGGGGGGGCCGCCGAACATACCTGGGCTGAAGGAGTTTATCTGGTGCAGCACCTTCTTATCCTTTACGACCACAAAGTACCACGGCTGAACGTTGCTCCCAGAAGGAGCCCACGTCGCGGCCTCGATCAACTCGAGAAGGGTAGAATCATCCACATCATCATCCTTATACATCCGGATCGACCTTCTGGTCTTTATCAGATCCATCATTGTTGCTCACCTCCTCATCTTCTTCGGCGGTGGCATGAACCGCACACCGCTTTGCCTATAGTTCAGCAGTACGAGACTCTGCACTAGGTGAAGTGACGCTGCGCCCGGGCTGACTACTGGCACAAAAGCCCCGGCAGTTGCGGAGATCTCCTTTTGGAGCTTTTCCGCTACTCCGACCATGCAGGTGCAGCCTAGCACAAGTGCCTCGGCGCCGTCCTCAGCTACAGCTTCGCGACCGCATTTCAGCAGCGCTCCGTAAAGGTCATCAGCCGAGGACCCCAGCTCCGCAACCGGGATGTCTACTGCCCTCACGGAGGCAAGTTGGCCAGGTCCAACGGCGCCTTCAACGATCTCCCGCGTGAGCGCTACGGTCTGCTTGATAACCGTGAGTACCGAGAACCGCCTGCCCAGCAGAACGCCAAACAAGCTACCGGCCTCCCCCGCCCCTACGACGGGGATCCCGAGCATCTCCTTACAAGCCTTGACCGCGGGATCTACGAAGCAGTAGATCACCACCCCGTCAAAACCGTCCCGTTCGGCTCTTTCCGCGGCTTCAATGATGTAGGGCGAAGCCATAGCGGAGTCATATTCACATTCAATTGACTCCGAGCCGTGTGCCAGGACTTCGATGTCGAACTCGAAACGAGGATCAAGAGCGAAGCATGCGGTTTCCCTCGACACAAACCCCACGTACGCGTCAGTAGCTACCGGGAGGATGATTTTGACCCTATACACTCAGCGGATCCCCCCTATAGAGGCTTAGGAGAAAGCGATGACGGCCAACCGTTGGCGAGCCGGTGCCCAGCCCCGCTCATAGAATCTGCATCTCATGTTCCGTTGATAGCTGATCTGTGGTGCGAAGCTCAACTCTGTGAAGGAGCCTCGCGGGCTGTCACGAGCGAGGCTAGGAGACTCCTACTGATGACTTCCTACTTCACAACTTCCTCTATGGGCTTGTGCTTGATGTCGAATCCATAGTGCGCCGGGCCCACCACCGCAATGCCTTGCTCGGTAGCGAACGCCGGTCTCTTCTTCACACCGACGACCGCAACTTCTTCCCCAATCGCCAATTTGGGGTTCGTCGTGGGTTCGCCCGTCTTGCTGTAGATGACCTCGATAATATCGGGGCTGGTCACATAGGGCTTCCCATCTAGCCAGGAGATGTGGTTCTCGTTCTTGAACCAGATCTTGAACTCGTGCCCTTCGAACGGCCCCGTACCGCTGATCGCATGGGTGCCCCAGAAGTAGCCCTGCTTGTCTTCCCATTCCTTTCCGCTCACCTTGCCGCGGAAGAGCACCCACCCGTGCAGCAGCGCCGCCACCGCAGCGGCCGCGTCTTTACCATTCTCCCTGGCTTCTCGCAGCGTCTTGCCAACCGCGACGCACTCGGACACGGTGCCGCGGATGAGAAGACGTTTGAGCTCCTTGCCGCTCATCACAAACGCGGTCTGCCCCACCAGGCCAAACGCAACAGTGCTGATCGCCTTGCCCAACGCCTCGGCGCAAAGGTGATTGCGCACTTTCTCCACGAAGGCCACGTTGCCCCATTCATCTACGCTCGACATAGGGGGCAGCTTCAGGCCTGCTAGAGAGGGAGTGAGTTGAACGATCTCCGGGATCGCCCTCCCGGCGTAGTCGCCGTCAACAACCCTCTTCCCCAATCGGACAGCTGCCTCGATTGGCGCCGGTGTGTTGAGGCCCCCCAGTTCCACGGGGACGATCGCATCGATGGTCTTTCCGAGGAACCTCTCCAGAGCCCTCACTGCTTCGGGCAAGACCTGCTCGACCTGCCTATCAGTGAGCCCCATAAGCGCCATCCTAGCCTTGACTTCCGGTGTGTGAGGAGCGATCGACCCCATGTAAAAGCAGGTGCATACCGTCGCATCGTCCGGAAGCTCGTCAACGTCGACAAGCTCCACCTTGTGGACATCCTTGAAAGCTCCTGCTAGCAGCCCCAGTCCCTTTTCGGGATCGCCGCCTCCGCCAGTGCCGAAGAAGGTCGCTCCTCTTACAAGGTCCTCCACTTCCTGCATGGTCGTCAGCAGTCTTGGCATCGTGTAGCTCACTCCTTCCCCAGTTCTGTGCTCATATCTCGATTTCTGTGTCCTGAAGTGGGCTCCTTTGTGCAACGCGACGGAACTTCATGCCCTGTGCCGTATTCATTGACCAAAAGGGCTGGTAGACGGGGGTTCTCACAGGGGTGGGCGGGCCTGCTACTTGAGGGCGCTAGGAAGGGAACCGGGGACGTTGTGCCGGCAAAAGCTGCTGGGCTACCTCTACGGGATATCCGGCGAGAGACGTCTTGCTGAAGAATGCCGGTACAACCTGACGTTCCGTCTGGCGAGGGAGGGGACGCCCGGTGATGTTTGTGCGACCACGCGTTGTAGTTGTCATGTCCGGAGAGAAGAGGCTGCCCTTTGCGGGCTTCTGCTGTATATGCATGTGTCTTGACATTCGTTGCGAGATATCGTAAAGATGACATGAAGTTGCCTGTTCTAGTGATCTTAGGTCGAGATCTCCCGGGTCCTGGCTTTCCTCACGGGAGGTATTCTGAGGAATTGTGATCCCAGAGTTCCTTGCTATTGACACATCTGAAAGCAGGTGGCTGCCGTCATGGGTTTCGTTCATCCAAGCGGTGTCAGTCAACTGGTTCAAATCGCATTACAGGAGGACGTCGGCAGAGGGGACTTTACGACTGAGTGGATAGTGAATCCCCGCCAAATGGCTGTCGCGAATGTGTACGTCAAGCAGTCGGGCCGCGTAGCCGGGCTGCCCGTGATGGACGAGGTATTTCACGGTATCGATCCGCAGGTCGGCGTTGTCCATCTGGTTGAGGACGGCACCGATGTTGTCGGAGAAACGGCCGTTGCGCGGTTGAGCGGGCGGGCGGGTTCGATCTTGACTGCCGAAAGGACGGCACTGAATTTCCTGGGGCGTTTGAGCGGCATTGCCACGACGACCCGTGAGGCCGTGAAAGAACTGGATGGCTACCATACGAGATTACTGGATACGAGGAAAACGACACCGGGCTGGCGTCTGTTGGAGAAATACGCAGTACGCGTCGGGGGAGCGGTTAATCACCGTTTTGGCCTGGATGACATGGTCTTGATAAAAGACAATCATGTCGTCCTTGCCGGTGGAATACGCGAGGCCATTCGCAGGGTGCGGGAACGTCAATCTTTGAGTATGAAAGTGGAGGTCGAGGTTGAGAGTCTGGCCCAGTTGGATGAGGCCTTGGCCGAAGGGGTCGATATGGTCCTGCTGGACAACATGGATCTTGATGTGATGCGTGAAGCAGTGCGGATAGTAAACAAACGGGTCCGTCTTGAGGCATCCGGTGGCATAACGGTCGAGAGGTTGGCGGAAGTGGCAGCGACCGGTGTCGATTACATTTCGATGGGCGCCTTGACCCACTCGGCGGTCAGCTTGGATGTTGGACTCAACATTACCTTCACGGAGTCGGGGCAGTAGCTCTCATGAATGTCCGGGCTTTTGATTTCGTCGTTGTGGGAAGCGGGCTCGCCGGAAGTGTCGCCGCCTACTTGCTGGAAGAGATCGGATCTGTCGCGCTGGTGACGAAGATGCGTACCGCGGACTGCAACTCCTATTATGCCCAGGGGGGCATCGCTATCGCGGCGGGCGCTCTGGATTCTCCCGAAAACCACTATAGAGATACGCTCCTGGCCGGTGACGGCTTCTGCGACCCCGACGCGGTCCGCCTGCTAACCAGCCGGGCGCCTGCTGTTCTGGACTGGCTGCTATCAATCGGAATGGACTTCGACCGGGGACCTGACGGAGCAGTACTGCTTGGCATGGAGGGAGCCCACTCCAAGCCGCGGATCTTGCACGCTGGCGGCGATGCCACCGGTGCCGTACTTATGAGGAGAATACACGGGAAGCTACAGACTGTACCCGGTGTGCAGATAATCGAGCATACCCGTGTTATTGGACTGCTGGAAGAAGACGGTGCAGTCTACGGTGCGGAGGTCGAGACCCCCGAGTCGTGTTTCCTATACGGGCGCAGGGCAACAATCTTGGCGACCGGAGGCGCCGGTCAGCTCTATCCATATACGACAAACCCACAAGTGGCGACTGGCGACGGATTATACTTGGCTCATCAGGCGGGTGCTTTGCTGCGCGATATGGAGTTTATCCAGTTTCATCCCACTGCTCTCGAACGGGAAGGGAACCCGCGGGTGCTCATCTCCGAGGCGGTCCGGGGCGCCGGCGCGGTGCTTGTCAACCAGAGCGGAGAACGGGTAATGGCAGATCATCCTCAGGCGGATTTGGCGTCGCGTGACGTGGTCGCCCGCGCGATCTACAGGCAAATGCAGGACGGGAACCGGGTGTGTTTGGACACACGGGAGATCAGGCGGTTCGCCGACAAGTTTCCAACCATCCATCAGGCCTGCCTTGATCACGATATCGATCCGCAGATGCAGCCCGTTCCAGTCGCGCCGGCCGCCCACTTCATGATGGGCGGCGTTGCCGCACAGATGGACGGGTATACCGGGGTGCGCGGCTTATTCGCGATCGGGGAGGTCGCCAACACCGGCGTTCACGGCGCCAATCGCTTAGCCGGCAATTCGTTGCTGGAGTGTTTGGCTATGGCGCATGAATTGCGTGCCCATATGCAGATGGAAGAGGTCCTGCCGGAGCGGGGCCTGATGAGATTGACCAAGCGATATGGAAGCCGCGACAAGAGCGGAAGAGCAGGCGGAGTAGTGGATCCGAATGCGGAATCGGCTCTGTTTAACCTGCG
>Ga0315295_10004662_pt1 | contig 11716 bp, 12 predicted proteins | sample YL17G14_0_MG_FD_204453 | JGI IMG/M metagenome (GOLD analysis project Ga0315295, IMG submission 204453) | Sediment microbial communities from Yellowstone Lake, YNP, Wyoming, USA - YL17G14_0 | ecosystem: Environmental > Aquatic > Freshwater > Lake > Sediment | place: USA: Wyoming | collected...
GTATAGGAGTATACATCATGGGCTTCCGAACTTCCGGATGGCAGGGGAAAAGTGGTTGTGCAGTGGGAATCAATCGAGTGCCACGGGCCTGTGTAAGACAAATCTCGCGCAGTGCCTGGAATGTCATCCCCGAGGGGACCTTTCCCTGATGGAACGTCCCCAGATTGCGCATGGTGAGTAATCAATGCAGGGGAAAAATAGTTACCCACGCACGGGTCTAACGTCATCTGCTGGTCGATGAAGAGTTGGTAGTCCTGTGGTTCATCCACATATGGCATGCAGCAGGGATGGGTCCTGAATTCAACGATATCTGAGAGTGTGTATATATTGAATAACCCACCCACTATCCCGCCTGCTCCCACAAATGCTGAAATGCCATCCATTGCGAACAGGGGATACGCATACTGGTAGTGGGCGTGCCCTGCTTCGTCCCTGTATGTTATCCTTTCTGTCCTGAAAAGCATATCGCTCTTCGACCATCCGTTATATTCTGTTACTTCGCCTGTCTGGGACATGAGGGGGGGCGTTGAGGAAAACCCATGAAGCGGGTCGAGAACCATCCACAGCTCGACATTGTCTCCAGGGGGGGTCGTGATTGAGAGGAAAATCTTATTGTGGTCTTTATCGACATCGCGGACAAGTATTTCATACCCATCGAAGTTCTGGGGTGAATCTTCATACAGGTACTGTTCCCCATAAAAGCGCGGCTCGCCTGTTATGATTATGAAGCCGTCACCGAGTTCCCAGTCGGCATCCTGCATCTTGTGCGAAAGATCATAATCCCATAGAAATGTCGCATCTACGACCTTGTACTCCTTCCCAAAGACATGAATCCTCGGCATCATCCTTCGCCCTATCGCATATGGCTCGGGCATATAAAAGACATTGGCACCCTCTGCATGGGTGTCAACCCAGACTCCCTCATACAACGGGAATGACAGGGAGTAACCTGAAACCTCGAGTTGCCGCGGTCTGCGGATGTTGTCAATCCTGTAGATGAGACCCGGGATGTCTGGTGTGAAGGTCGGTGCGAGAGGAAAAACTCTGGAAGGATTGACATCGCCGCCGGCAAGGTCGGCTATATGATCCTGGAAGTGGTAGCCCGAGAGCCGGAATTCCTTTCCGCCCGTAAGATACAGGTCGTCAAACCGTATCTGAATTTCCTCATGTGTCTCCCATGCCTGGAAGATACCATCGGGATGTGTGTAGAACCATGCCCTCGAGTCCTCGTCAAAGAACCACAGGCTGCCAAGGGTGTATTCCACCCTCACCTCGTTGAAGAACTTGAACATGCCTGCCTGGAGGGGGTCATCGATAACATCATCCCCATCTCTGTCTATCTGTGTGTATTCATGGATGATATACGCATTGTCATTGGGTGTCCAGTGAGTCGTGATACCCCAAGTCTTGTAGTATGGTATGGATTCCTCATCAGGTCCGCCAGGGATGTTGTAGTGCATGAAGGGTATCGTGTCTTCCCAGCTTGATATACTGTATGCAAGGGGAATGTCACTCGCAGTGTCTTGGTAGGTTGCGGAGGATGAATATTTTTCCTCGACCCTGACAGCCATCGTCCCTACTTTGGCCGCGATGAGGGACGCAGAGACAATGTCTGATGCCGCTGCGTCGTCACCCACTACAATCAGGACAACTGGCGCGCCATCTTGGCTAATCCAGAAGGATTGTGGTATCATGCCACCTGCCCACACAGGCGCAAGCAGCATGGCAGCCATAAATGCTCCGGCTGCTATGGCTCCTGCCTTTTTTCGTCTCATACACCTTGGCTCCTCATTTCTTATGCTAATTCAGTAATGCGTTTCCTTGCCCACCCACGGACATGCCTTCCAAGTGCAGGTTGCACACTCATGTTCATATATGGGAGGGGATTTTTCATTAAGGACAGACTTTATTTTTGCGAGAGCCTTTTCAAGTTCCTTTTCCTCTCCATCCACAGAAAGTACCACTGCTCCTTCTGCTCCGCATACACCACCCGATGCCATGTGCCTGACTATGACATTGGCGAAGGATTCCAATGCTTCAATCTCTGTTATTATTCTTCCTGAAACAGGGAAGAGTCCCACAGGCATGCCCATGGAGTAGGATACCTTCTTCTTTCCCATGTGAGGTGCCAGTTCGGTTATGTCACCCACAATGAGTTTTTCCAGTCCCACGGGAACAAGAAGCTGTATGCCTTTTGTATATATATCGCCCATGACTCCTCCTATCGTCCCTCCCCCGTCTCCGGCGACGAGTATGCCTGCGTTGCCATAGACATCTATGGCGTTGGCGCCTTTTATGAAAATGTCGTCCGGTCCCATCTCTTTTATAATCTCTTTGGATGGGAGGAATTTCATCTCGCCATGAAGAAAAACGATTTCCTGAAAGGTCTCCCCATAAAGGCCCTGGCAGAGTCTGTGAGGACGAATGCAGCCTGCGACATACTTTTTTCTCTCAAAGCTTCCATTTATCTCCTCCACAATCATGCCATTGGTGATGCCGCGACCAATGCAGACGATTCCATCCTTCAGTGCCTTCTTCACTTCGGGCAGATGTGCGACCGCGCGGGCTATGAGCCTTCTGCTCTCGGGTGGGGTGAGAACGACCTGCATCATGGGGATAGATTCGAGGGAAGGTTTTAAGGTTTACTATCTCTCTGCGTGCAGCCTACAAGGAAACGAGCTGTTTATCCATCCCTCCATCCCACCGTATTCAATCACATCCCGAAGGCAATACGCTCCTGACACAGGCTGAAGAACTCATCGCACAGGCGCAGGAGAATGGGAAAGACACGGCTCAATGCGAGAAGATGGTGGAGGAGGCAAGGGGACTTCTCACGAAAGCTTTGGGAACTCTGTCCGTGCCCATAGTTGCAAATAACAATACACTCGCGGCTATTGAGAAACTGAAGCAAGCAATAGAATGCCTGGAGGCACTCCTCGGATGAGATAAATTCTGTTTTTCATTTCTTTCAATCCTCTCTTACACCGGTTCAGTTGTTGGATAAGAGATAATCGTCTTGACGTCTACGACAATGAGTCAAGGCACGATGAGATGTCTTCTTTTTTTCCTGAAGGAAATGGATTGGAGCTCATCACCTGCATAACGATATCTATTTAAGATAAAATTCTATGTAGAATCATGACTGACTTCATGGAAGAATTTCTAAAAATGTATGGTGGAAACGTCACCAAAGAACTCGCCTCCAACCTTGGCATCAAGCAGGACATGGCGGCGCAGCTTATCCCCGCCATCGCCCCCATGATTCTTTCTGGACTCAATCGCCAGATGGATCAACATGGTGGCTCGGACCAGCAGGCCCGTGCGCAAAGGGTGAACCACATACTCAATAAGTATGGAAGCCCGGATGTGCTCGAGGACATGGGCCAGGAGTTCCGCAGGCGCGCACGGGTGCAGGACGCCGACCCGCAGCTGGGAGGTCTCCTGGGGGAATCGGGAGTACAAGCCACGAATACCCTCTCCAAGCAATTCAACGTAGACCCCGCGGTCATCATGAAAGCCATAACGATGCTCGCTCCAATGGTCCTCGGAGCGCTGAGCCAGAAAAGAAACAGGGGACTTGGTGAGAGCGGCATCGCCTCACTCATAACCCAGAATGCCGACAATTCCATTCTGGATGATGTCGCAGGATTCCTTATTCAGGGACTGACAGGGCAAGGCAAGGGACAGGGGGGACTCTTCGGAAACCTTCTCCAGGGTATACTGCAACCCAAGTGCCCCAGGTGCGGGCGAGCTATTGAGGAAGGGCATGACTACTGCCCAGGATGCGGGACGAAGCTATAGCTGTTTTCTTTTTTTTTTCCTATTTTTCTGCGATTCTCCTCCCTTTCTTTAAGGGTTGAATATCTGGGCAGCAGAAGCTGCCTATAATAGAATCCGAGAAATATGGTCTCTTCTGTCAGGGAAAAGGATTAAAAGGAGAAACCTGTTAAATAAAAATGGTGATACAATGCCTGGTCCTGAATTCGAAATATATCAAGATGCATCTGGCAAGTACAGATTCCGACTGAAAGCCCCTAACGGGGAAATAATTGCAGTCAGTGAGTCATACAGTAGCAAGGCTGCCTGTGAGAATGGTATAGAGAGCGTAAAGAAGAATGCTCCCATAGCCGGAAAAAGGGAAACCAAGAGATAGATTTCTCATTATGGACTGACTCCCTCATTTCTAGCTCTTTTTTTTTCTTTCATTGCCAGAGATGCTTTTCCGTCTGAATTTCCTTGGCATTTTGACTTTCAGAAACGTCCTTTTTACCGCAACCTTTAAAAAGCCCTGCCTGGAATGGAGGTTACATTAAGGCAGTTTCTAATATATATACAACATTATATTCAGATGCTGTCTTGCATCCGAGCGAGCGGCATGTCCGCGAATGTGGGATAGGGCGTATATGGCGTCTTGTCAAATGGATCTGGACGAAGTCCACATCTCTGCATTTCAGTTCGGAGGTGTTCCAATTGAAAGAACTCAAAAAGACCAATCCACAGGTACTCACTCTCATACAGACCCTGCTCGAGAAAGGTTACAGGGGGCAGGCACCCATCTGGGTTGCCGTTGCCAAGAAGCTTGCCACGCCGACGAGGCGTTTAGCCGAGGTGAACGTCTACAAGATAAACAAGCTCACGGGCGAGGGAGATGTCATCGTCGTTCCTGGCAAGGTTTTAGGAACGGGCGACCTTGACCACAGAGTCACCGTTTCAGCCTTCAAATTTTCAGAATCGGCGCGTGCCAAGATAAGCGAGAAGGGTTCTGCCATCACGATTGAAGAGCTCGTGGAGAAGAATCCCAAGGGCACCTCTGTCAGAATCATGGGGGGATAGAAATGCTCGTCATCAATGCGCATGACCTCATACTGGGTCGACTCGCCGCCTTCACCGCAAAAAAACTCCTCACAGGTGAGGAGGTCGTCATAGTCAATGCGAGTGATGCCATCATCACGGGCAGCAAAGAGTACCTCTTCAGACACTTCAAACAGAGGTACGACAGGCGAAACCTCGGAAACCCGACGCTCGGCCCACTCTATCCAAAGTCTCCCGAAGGCATTGTGTATCGTGCGGTGCGCGGCATGTTGGACTACAAGCATCCGCGTGGAAAAGAGGCGCTCATGAAACTGAAGGTCTTCTACGATGTGCCGGAAAAGTATACCGCTTTCTCAGATGTCAAGCTCTCAGTACTGCGAAGTTCGAAGTATCTGAAGGTTTGTGAGATTTCAAGATACCTGGGGTGGAAAGGATGAAAGTAATTCAGACCATAGGGAAAAGAAAGAAAGCCATCGCCCGCGCGGTGTTTCGTGAGGGGAAGGGACGCATACGGATAAACAAGATTCCTCTTCCCATCCACTCCCCCGAGATGGCACGTCTCAAGATATCGGAGCCACTCATGCTCTCAGGCATCGAGCCCACCTTCGACTGCGACATCACCATTCAAGGCGGCGGCTACATGGGACAGGCTGATGCAGCCCGCATGGCGCTCGCCCGGGGTCTCGTCGAGTGGACGGGTGACATGACGCTCAAGGAAAGTTTTATGAACTATGACAGGTCAATGTTGAAGGGAGACTCGCGCAGGACAGAGCCCCACAAGCCCAACGCCTCCTCCAAAGGACCGAGGGCGAAAAAGCAGAAATCATATAGGTGAAACGATGATAATACCTGTCAGATGCTTCACCTGCGGAAAACCCATAGCGCATCTCTATGGCACATACGTGGAGAGAATCCAGAGAGGAGAGAATCCCCAGAAAGTTCTCGACGACCTGGGACTGGAGCGCTACTGCTGCCGCAGGATGCTTATGACACATGTGGATCTCATAGACGAGGTCTTGAAGTTTGAGGTGTGAGAATGGGGCCATGGGGTAGCTTGGTCAATCCTCTCAGCTTGGGGAGTTATGATGCCCAAAATGCTGGATACCCGAGTTCAAATCTCGGTGGCCCCATTGAAGTTGCTCCAGATGAATGTGGAGCAACCGTGTCCATATCTCAATCACAAAACGGAGGAATCATAGTATGATGGATGTTGAAAAGATTGCAGAAGACCTTCTCATCTCTCTCGATCAGTATCTCGCATCGGGCATACACATCGGGACGCAGCAGAAGACCAAAGACATGGAGCGTTACATCTACAGGGTAAGGCAGGATGGTCTGTATGTGCTGGATGTGAAGACATGCGATACGCGCATCGCGGAAGCGGCACAATTCCTCGCGAAGTACGATCCCACAAAAATTCTTGTCGTCTCCAACAGGCAGTATGGGTTCCGTCCTATTCAAATGTTCTCCAAGCTCACGGGTGCGAGGGCGATAACGGGAAGATTCATTCCCGGCATGCTCACCAATCCAGCCTGTGAATCATTCTTCGAACCGGATGTCATACTTCTCACCGACCCGCGCGCGGACTATCAGGCGCTCTCGGAGGCAGTCCACATAGGCATCCCCGTCGTCGCCCTCGTGGATTCGGAGAATGTGCTCAAAAACATAGACATCGCGGTGCCCACGAACAACAAGGGCAAGAAATCTCTGTCACTCATTTACTACCTCTTGGCCCGCGAAATACTTCGCACGAAAGGTCAGATAAAACAGGACGAGGAACTTCCCATTCCATTAGATGATTTCGAATCCAAAGCTATTTAAGGTTTCAGAAGAACTGCCCTCATGATGCGGAGAAGCGTTGTCGCGGGGCAATTCTATCCCGGCACAAAATCAGCTCTCGCAGGGATGATAGAGAAATTCTTCAAAGATAATTTCGGAGAGGTGCCTGTTGTGCAGAGGGGAACGGGGCACACGGGTGCGCTCTGTCCGCACGCGGGATACGTATACTCAGGTTCGACCGCCGCCCACTCATTCCGTGAAATCGCGCGGCGATATCCCGACACCTTCATCGTTGTGGGGCCTAACCACACCGGACGTGGTTCCCCCCTCGCCATCATGACCCAGGGAAGCTGGGAGACACCCCTAGGCATCTCTGAAATTGATTCCGAGAGTGCACGTTCGATACACGAGAAATCAGCAATGCTCGATGACGATGAGGGTGCCTTCAGGTACGAGCACTCACTTGAGGTACAGCTCCCCTTCATTCAGTATCTGGGGAACTCCTGTATCGTTCCCATCTGCATGGGCATCCAGGACGAGGAAACCTCGCGCAGCATAGGGAGAGCCATCGCCGAGGTCATAAGAGAATCAAAGAAATCCTTCTGCATACTCGCCTCCTCAGACCTTACCCACTTCGGCACCAATTATGGGTTCGTCCCCACGCGACAAGACGCGCTCGCCTGGATTCGGAAGACCGACACTTCTATTCTGAACGCTGCGGAGGGGCTCGATACCCATGCGCTCTTCGAGGCGGGAAAAAAGACCACTGCCTGCGGCGTCGGTTGTATAGGGACGATGGTCGAGGCAGAGAAGGCGCTCGGCGCAAAGAGGGGGAGGGTCCTCGCCTACACCACTTCCGCAGACGTCTCGGGTTCTGCAGACCTTATCGTGGGGTATGGCTCTCTCATAGTCGAGTGATACAATGAGAAAGGTCACAGCCTCCGCACCCTCGAAGGTGATACTGTTCGGAGAACATGCGGTCGTCTATGGGAAGGGCGCCATTGTCGCAGCCGTCGACAGGAGAACGCGCGTGGAGATTGTGCCATCGGAGGATATCATCGTCCATGCCCCCCTGAGGCGGAAAAGCATGAGATTCTTTCTGAGAGGTGAGGAGCTCGTTGCGAGAAAGGAGTCGAAGGAATATGCGTACGTGAAAACCGCCCTCGAGAATGTCTTCAGAAGGTACGGTTCGGTTCGCGGCATGAGGATTGTGATAGAAAATGAGGCACCCATGGGCGCGGGTCTCGGTTCTTCGGCATCGGTGGTCGTCGCCACCATTGCCGCATCTCAGGCATTCTTGGACATGAACCTCTCACGAGAAGAAATAAGTGAGATTGCACATGAGACGGAAAGGGAGGTGCAGGGCGCATCCTCGGGCATCGATCCCACTGTTGCTGCCCATGGAGGCATGCTCTTCTATAGGAATGGCACATTCGAGAGTCTCCCGCCGCGAAGGCTGCCCCTCACGATAGGATTCACGGGACAGAAGGGGAGCACGATGGAACTTGTGGCAGGGGTGAGAAAGCTGTATGAGAAATATCCCCGTATCACGACCCTTCTCTTCGATGCCATTGATCTCATTTCAAGCGAGGCAAGGGAAAATCTTGCAGGAAAGCCTGACCTGAAACGCCTCGGAGAACTCATGAACATGAACCAGGGAATCCTACAATCATTAGGCGTCTCCTCGGAGAAGCTTGAGAGACTCATCACCGCCTGCAGGAGAGCCAGTGCGTATGGGGTAAAGCTCACGGGTGCGGGAGGCGGAGGATGCATGGTTGCGCTAGGAAGGAACCTGGATGAAACAATACGAAAAGCCGGAGGAGTTCCAATAAGAACCAAGATGACTGAAGAGGGAGTGAAGGTTAAAGTGTATGGTTGAAGGGTCAAGGAATCAAAGAAAGAGACCGAAATGTTTTAATGTATTTCATTTATCATAAAACTATCAAATATGAATTATTGGCTGTCACCAGAGGTTCATCCAATGAAGGAGGCAAAGGATATGAAGAAAAAATGGATTTCTCTCGTTGTCGGTCTTTTACTCCTCGGGATAGTTTCCCCTGGAGCCATATCGGGCGATAAGCCCCCTAATATACTCATCTTGGGAGCCGCAAGCATTACGGGAGACCCCATACAGATAAATGTGGCAACCAATGGCATGATAGACATACTTTACAAAAAGACGACATCATACATTGACAGCGTTTATCACTCGGACACGTGCACAGCCATCCGCTATTCAACTGCGCAGGCAGCAAGGCAGTACTGACATGACCCTGATGCAGGACCGGTGTTGGGGGCGAATGGACAATTCACCTATGTCTCCCAGAACAACCCCAACAGCTGGACTGTCATCAACAATTGGAGCACGCCCGACGGGGTCACCATAATGCAGACTATTTACTACACAAACGGTCAGAAGTTCTTCAAGATCCAGTGGCAGGTCTCAACGACAACTACCATCAGCAATCTCAAACTCTTCCATGGCTCTGATGTATATGTCGAAGGAGACGACGCAAATGATGAATTGCGCTGGGACCCACCCCACAATCTCGTCTATGCCAAGGACGTCACGCACGCAGATTCATACATAATGGGTCTCTATGGTGTGACGCCACCGACAGAACATCAGGTCGATACCTATGGGAATACGTGGGCTAGCATCGCGAGTGGTGCCCTCAATAACCAGGACTATCGGTCTGCCGTCGATGGCGGGATGGCTCTCGCATGGACACGAAGCTCCCTCTCCCCAGGACAGACATGGGTAGTGGATGCGGTATGGATAATGGACCCTGCATTCCCCACCTCCTCCAAGATTCCATCGAAGAAAATTCAATTGCCCTCCATGCTCCCTCTGGCTCGAAATAATCTCACAAGGGCAGGCGAACTCACACGCCAGGCAAATAATTTGCTCTCCCAGGCGAAAGAAAAGAACCTCGATACCACCTCCTGCGAGAAACTCCTTAACGAAGCAAACGAGCTCATAGAAAAATCAAAAAAGCACCTCGCCAACCCCATCTATGCCAACAACCTCGCACTGCAGGCGATTGCGAAACTGAAAGACGCTATAGAATGCCTCAAAGCGTTAATCGGATAGATTTTCCAGCGATAGAAGATGCCAAAAGGTTTAAATAGGGAATATGCTAAGTTTATCATCCTGTAAGGGCGTCTGATATGCCTTTTAACAGATTCACAGGAGGAAAGAAACATGAGGAGAAAAAATCTGGCATTGGTTTGTATTGTCTTAATGGGCATGGTCCTTTTTCCAGCTCTCGCTGCAACTTTTGTAGACAATTCCCAGGCTTTGTTTAACTTGGGCACTTACGGCCTCTACACACAGTGGAATACGAATAGGGTCGAACTGAATGCAGCAGGAAGGACAAATCTGTCGGGAACGTATGCATCGAACGTCAAAGATGCTACAGGGACTGCAACTTGGAATACAATCGCCTGGACTGAGAGCATACCCTACAAGGAAGAACTCCCCAATAGCAAGGGGAGCGACTCGGGAGCAAACATGGCTTCCAACGTGCTCCTTTTCCATATGAACGAAGCCAGTGGGACGATAAATGATGCTTCGGGAACCGGCAATAATGGTACCACCTTTGGTGGGATAACCTATCAGGCAGGGGGAGCAGCGGGGGGAAGATACAATCAGGCATTGGGATTTGATGGCACGAATGATTATGTTTCAGTGGCTAATGCAGCGAGTCTCAACATCACTGGCGATATTACTGTAGAGGCATGGATACGTCCTGCGGTGACCATAAATTCATCAAACTACTCATATAGAATTCTAGAAAAAGCATTGCGGTATTATCTCGTATTTATATCCCCGAACTTCAATTGCCCAACAGCCGGACAAATAGCGTTCGATATCAATAATGGAACTGCTGGCGGAGATAATGTTGCCTGCTCCACGACATCAACGTGGAACGCAAACACATGGTACCATGTCGTCGGAACGTGGAGTGGAGTCAATCCCAATAGAACTATTAGGATGTATGTTAATGGTGTCCAGGAACGCGCAGTTGTCTATAATGGGGCAATAGGCTCAACAGACACGAGTGCACTTTTGCTTGGGAGAAGGCTTAGTTCACCCTCTTATTGGTGGAACGGCCGTATGGACGAAGTAGCAATCTACAATACTGCTTTAGGTGCCACAGAAATCCTCAATCATTACAAGAGAGGCATCCTTAATTTGAGATTGCAGGCGAGAAGCTGTGACGATGCCGCATGCGTCGGGGAATCATGGTCAAGCTATTACACTACTCCAGGTCCAAATGCCCTCTCTCAACCCAATAACAGGTATTTCCAGTATCAGGCTTTCTTTGAAACAGAGAATAGTACTTATACAGGTGAGATGCAGAGCGTGACAATAGATTACAATCTGGCAGAGACATCTCCAACTCTATCTGTCGGACCGCTGACATCATGCCCTAACCAGATGACTTTGACATGGCAGAGTGCCCAGCCTCCTGTTGGTAAAACGATCTCAAGTTACAATATCTATAGGAGCACAACTTCTCCCGTCAACACAACGGGAGCGGCTTACGCCAATGTGGCATCCTCTCCATATACTGACACTGCAGTCTCATCTTCTTCAGGAGTCACCTACTACTACAAGGTTAGGGCTGTCTATAACGACAGTACACTCGGTCCAGAAAGCAATGAGAGTTCAGGCACGACATTAGATTGTGTAGGTGCAGCCCCATCCCTCACTGCCGCGGACAGCACGGGATGTCCCAACTCCATCGTTCTTACATGGACCGCAGCCACGCCACCTTACGGAAGGACAATTACGGGATACAACGTGTACAGGAGCACGACGTCTCCTGTGCCTACCACAACACCCTATGTCTCACTAGGCAATGTCCTCACTTACACCGACACAGGCGTCTCGACATCTGCAATGACATACTATTATCTTGTGAGGGCAGTCTTCAGTGATGCAACCTACCTCAACTCCAACGAAGATAGTGCAGCAACACGCGATTGCGTCGGTACAGCCCCAGTCCTCACTGCCGCGGACAGCACGGGATGTCCCAACTCCATCGTTCTTACATGGACCGCAGCCACGCCACCTTACGGAAGGACAATTACGGGATACAACGTGTACAGGAGCACG
>Ga0315295_10004663_pt1 | contig 11715 bp, 11 predicted proteins | sample YL17G14_0_MG_FD_204453 | JGI IMG/M metagenome (GOLD analysis project Ga0315295, IMG submission 204453) | Sediment microbial communities from Yellowstone Lake, YNP, Wyoming, USA - YL17G14_0 | ecosystem: Environmental > Aquatic > Freshwater > Lake > Sediment | place: USA: Wyoming | collected...
AGGGTGGCCATCGAGGTGCGCTGGCGGATCATCGGCCGAACCTGCGTCGGAAATGTTATATGACCGCCTGGACATTGATCGCGGTCGGTGCAGCCATCCTGGTGGGGGATTTTCTTGAATCCTCAGACTCCAATGTAGCCAGACAGGCAGACTACAAGGGGATTCGTGCGGATTTGGAGCGGCTGCAGCAGGACGGCACGTTGGCGGACCGTGCTCTCATTGTGTCGCCTGCGCACGGCCTACCCTACGAGTGGTCCTATCCTCTCACGCTTGATCTTCCGTCGCCCGCCTACCTCGACACCGGATGGATCACTTTCTCACCGAGCTACTATCGGGTCCTGAGCGAGTTTGGCATTACATCCTTGCCCGACGCCCTGGTCCATCGCGAGGATGTGTATCTCATGACAGAGTCGAGCTTCACCGCGTTCCTCGCTCGCTACTACGAACAACACGTTGGCCAGACTGTGCACTTCGATCCCATCTACGCGTTGCCGAACCCTTCACAACGTCCAGGATATGATGGCGTCTTTCTCTACAAGCTGTCGATTGCTGAATAGGTCGGCGCGCAAAGACCATTGCGTGAGTGCTCTGGCCAAAGGCAGATCAGGATTTCCATTGCGCCGAAGCAGTATAATCTTCAACAGGGAACACAACGTCAGCCGGCCCGGATGTTGCCCGACCAACCTCGGCGCAAACGTGTCGGCAGCCCTCAGCGGACCACGTGCCTTTGCCCAACCCATCCACAAGAAAGAGGCGTATCCAGCCGGACCGGCACGCGGGCCTCGGCGGGATTGCCCGCGCCCCCGTGCTGCGCATTCAGGTTCGACACCTGGTGCTGATCCTGGTTCTTGCTGTCGGCATCTTCGCGCGTTGTTGGGAATTCGGGCGACTTCCATCGGGGCTTAATCCGGATGAGGCCTCATCGGGCGTCGAGGCCTTGAACTTGCTGCGGCACGGAACTGATCGAAACGGCATCTCCTACCCGGTGAAATTCATATCATGGGGAAGCGGTCAGGACGCTCTCTACGGCTACCTGCTCATCCCTATCATTGCCCTGATGGGGCTAAGTCCGTCGGTTGTGAGACTTCCCATGCTGGGTCTCGGGATCATTTCACTTCCGCTGTTATATGTGGTCGTGAGGCGTCTATATGACGCACGGCTTGCGCTTGTGGCAACGTTCATGCTTGCCATCAGCCCATGGCATATCCTCCTTTCGCGCTGGGCACTGGATTCGAATCTCTTTCCCTTCTTTTTCTTGGTCGGCTTTGCCTGCCTGCTCTACATCCAACGGAGCGGATGGTGGTTCGGCGTGGCCTGCACCTTCTTTGCACTTTGCCTGTATGCGTATGGGACCGCATACGCTGTCATTCCCATATTCCTCCTTTGCGCCCTTGTCATCATCGCCCAATCCAAGTTGCTCCGAGCACGACACGTGATTGCCGGCATCACCTGCTTCGCTGTTCTCTCGGCCCCCATCGCCTTGCTGCTGCTTGTCAACAGGTTGGGGCTGCCCTCGATCTCACTGGGGCCTGTGACCATCCCCCGCTTTCCGGTTCCCGTTCGTTGGGAGACCACGACTTTGATCGGAGCCACGGACACGTTGAGCACCCTGGCCACCAACGTGTGGACCGGCATGAGACTCCTAGCCATGGAATCCGATGGGATACTCTACAATGTCGTGGATCCGTTCGGCTATTTCTACCGAGTGGGACTCCCCCTGGCGGTCGCGGGTCTGATCCTACTCCTCCATCAAAGGAGACCTGGCCTGCGATTCGAGGTCCGGCTGCTGCTGGCCTGGCTTGGCGCGGCTTCTATCGTTGCCATCTTGCAGGCGGTCAATATCAACCGGTTCAACATCATATTCGTTCCGCTTCTAATCCTCGGCGCCCATGCTCTGGATTGGTTGCAGTCGCGGTATCACGCCCTCGGGCCCGCAACCGCCTTTGTATTGGCGGCAGCCTTCCTGGCATTTACCGTCGCATATCACAGCCAGCCGTACCGACGGCAGGCCGATTCGAAGTTCCAGGACGGCTTGCTCGCTGCCCTTGGATTTGCCCGTGGTCTCACCGACGGAGGCTTGTGTGTAACGGACAAGATCAACATGCCGTATATCTATGCATTGTTCTCGGAGCAGACCAGTCCCGCGGCGTTTCAAGCCTCAGTCAAGTATGTGGATAGCACCGAACCACTTAGACAGGTGGCCTCCTTTAGTCGGTACACATTTGGCGCGCGGAATTGTGTCGTGGACAAGGATCCGACGTACGTGTTGCGAACCGATGAGGTAGCCCCCCGCCTCGGGAACCGCTACTCGTATGAGTTCTTCGACAACTTTGTGGTCTATTACCCCACTCCCTGAGAGGAACTGTTGGTGCACCACGACCAGGATTTAACGCATGAAGACCTTTAGCCCCGGGGCCATTTCCCCGAAGACTGCGGCGCTTTGCTCAGAGTTGAGCCGCAGGGTCCGGGCCATCGGCGTGCCGGATTTACTTGTCTGGATTGCAGGGATTGGCCTTGCGCTTGCGCTACGCATCAGTCTTGTCGAGTTCAAATCACTTGACTTCTATGCCTCCCTGAAGCCCTGGTACAACACGATCATGGCCCAGGGCTTTTTCGCATTTCGGACCGGATTCTCGACCTACAATCCGCCGTATCTCTACTTACTGTACCTTATCGCTCGCTGCATCCCCGACGTTCCTGTGGTCCTGGCGGTGAAGCTGCCAGCATTGGTTGCGGACTTCGTCTGCGCGTACGTTGTGTACTTGATCGTTCGAACCCATTCGTCTGGGGGCAAGACGGTTGCGGCGCTGGCGGCCATGACGGTACTTTTCGCTCCGAGCGTCGTGCTCAATGGCGCTTTCTGGGGTCAAGCCGATAGCGTGTATGCTGCCGGCGTTCTCGCTTTCGTCTACTTGCTCATGGTGCGTCGGCCGGGCCTCGCCATGATCTCTTTCGGCATTGCGCTGACATTCAAGCTTCAAGCCGTCTTTCTTGCGCCAGTCCTTCTTGCCTTGGTGCTTAAGGGAAACGTGCCCTGGAAAACTCTTCTGTTCATACCTTTGATTCTCTTCATGGCAGTCGTACCATCCTGGGTCGCAGGTAGGCCGCTGAATGAGCTCCTGAATGTCTACGCCTACCAGGCCTCCCAGTTTGAATTCATCACAATGAACGCGCCGAGCGTCTACGCCTGGCTTCCAGACACAAAACGGATCTTCAACCTCATGTACGCTCCAGGTGTGATCATGGGCGCCGCGGCAGCGTTCATGTGGTTTGTGCTGGTCTACAAGAGCCGTCGGGATATCGAGGGGCGTCTTCTGCTCGAGGTGGCGCTCGTCTGCATGCTTGTGGTGCCGCTCTTTCTTCCAAAGATGCATGACCGTTACTTCTATCCAGCTGACCTTCTTTCCATCGCCTTCGCTTTTCTCTACCCAGGGCTTTTCTATGTTCCAATTCTTGTTGGAGGCATCTCTTTCCTTTCCTATCAGCCGTTCCTGTTTGAGAGGGAATTCGTCCCACTGCCCGTACTGGCGCTCGTCCTGCTCGCAGCAACCGCGATGCTGAGTTATCACGCTCTTAGACAGCTTCACGGAAGCGCAGCTTCAATCTCGAGTCAGCCCGACGACACTACGCCCAGAGATGCGGATGATCACGCGGCGGAGGCGGGTCCGCAATGAAGGAAGGGCTCCGGTCCCATGTCGTAGATGCTGTGTTGATCGCCGTCGGGGTCGGCATCGCCCTCGCGCTCCGCATCAGTCTGCTCGAATTCAAGTCGGTGGATTACTTCAGCTACACCAGAGGTTGGTACAACATACTAAAGGCAGAGGGATTTGCAGCCTTCGGTCGGGATTTCTCCAACTACAACCTGCCCTACCTGTATTTGCTGTACGGGGTCGTGCGCTTCCTTCCCGATCTCCCTGCAGTCGTTGCCGTCAAGATCCCATCGGTCGTGGCGGACTTTGTCGCAGCGTGGTTCGTGTTCCGGATCGTAGGTCTCAGACACAAGAGTTCGTACTTGCCACTAATTGCTGCATTTTCAGCGCTTCTTGCACCCACACAGGTGTTGAATAGTGCTTTCTGGGGACAGGCCGATGCGGTGTACGCATGTGTGCTCCTTGCGTCTATCTATTTCATGGCACGACGTAAGGACGGCATCGCCATGGCGCTCTACAGCCTTGGCTTGGCGCTCAAAGCACAGGCGATCTTTCTCCTGCCGCTGCTGGCTGCGCTTGCTCTCCGCCGCGAGATTCGCTGGCGGATGCTCCTCTGGATTCCCCTAGTCTTTCTCCTCGTCCTTGTCCCGGCACTGATCGCTGGCCGGCCCCTCTTGGACCTGCTGCAAATCTACCCCTCGCAGGCAAGTCAGTATGAGCAGCTCAGCATGCACGCGCCGTCGTCGCTGGCTTGGATCCCTGATAGCGGACGCTACTACCAATATTTCTACTCCTCAGGCATGATTCTGGCGGCCGCCATGGCGATCGCCTTTTCCTGGGCGATCTATCGAAGCTCCGTCAAGCTCACGCCCGACCTCTTGATCGAGTTGGCACTCGTCTCGGTTGTCCTCGTGCCCTTCTTCCTACCAAAGATGCACGAACGGTACTTCTACCTGGCAGACATCCTATCCATTGTGTTTGCCTTCTATGTTCCTGCCTACTTCTTCGTTCCGCTACTGATGATTACCGTCTCGTTTTTCGCCTACCAACCCACTTTGTTCGGTGTCGAACCGGTCCCGATGGGGCTGCTGGCACTCGGCGTGTTCTTCGTTCTGGTTGCACTCTTGCGGCATGCACTTCCCCGCCTCTTTCCCAGTACCACCAAGCTCTGACTCCCAGCGCTCGCAGTAGAATTGGAACCGTGAGAACAATCGCCACAACGGTTCCCCTATCAAGGCTGCTTGAACAACTCCCGCCTGCTTATTCACTTGCGGATCGGGAATTGATTCAGCGCGCCTATATTGTGGCCGAGGAGGCTCACCGCGGCCAGAAACGCATTTCTGGCGAGCCCTACATCAACCATTGCCTGGCAGTCGCCCAGATCCTTGCCGATCTGCGTGTCCCACCCGAGGTACTGGCTGCCGGTCTGCTGCACGATACGGTGGAAGACACCACGATCACGCTTGACCAAATCCAACGGGATTTTGGCGATGTTGTCGCTTCCTTGGTGGATGGTGTGACGAAACTCACGAATCTTCCGCGCGTGTCTCGCGACGATCAGCATGCGGAAGCCGGCCCCTCCGGCAATGGCGCCACACCAAGCGGCAAATCGGCCGTCCTCGGTCATCGTCCCGACATGGCATCGGAAACCCTGCGCAAGACGTTCCTGGCGATGGGCGATGACCTACGCGTCGTGCTGATCAAGCTCGCCGACAGACTGCACAACATGCGCACTCTCGGACATGTGCCGGAGGCCAAGCGCCGACGGATCGCCCAGCAGACCCTGGACATCTTCGCTCCGCTGGCCAACCGCCTCGGCATCTGGCAGATCAAATGGGAGCTTGAGGACCTCGCCTTTCGCTACGTGAATCCTCCTCGCTACAAGGAAATCGCCGAACAGCTCGCGGAGAGAAGACCAGATCGAGAGTCACAGATCCAGACCATTGTGGAGACCCTGGATCGCTTATTCAAGCAGCACGGCATTCAGGCGGAGGTCAGCGGGAGGCCCAAGCATATCTATTCGATCTACAAGAAGATGCGCGAGAAGGGCAAGGCATTCGAACTTGTGCGGGACGTTCGCGCTGTGCGCCTGATCGTCCCGGACGTCGCCGCCTGCTACACTACATTGGGACTCATCCACACGAGTTGGCACCCGATCCCGGGTGAGTTTGACGACTACATCGCCGCGCCGAAGGACAACTTCTATCAATCCCTGCACACGGCCGTGATCTGGGATGACGGGAAGCCGTTGGAGGTTCAGATCCGGACTCCCGAAATGCACCAGAACGCCGAGTATGGCATCGCCTCGCACTGGCGCTACAAAGAAGGGACAAAGCTCGACAAGTCCTATGAGCAGCGCATCAACTTGCTCCGGAACATGATGGAGTGGCGCTCGGATGTGAACGATGCCACGGAATTCGTAGAGTCCATGCGATCAGACGTCTTCCAGGATCGCGTTTACGTGTTCACGCCCCGCGGCGACATCATCGACATGCCGGCAGGCTCCACCCCTCTCGACTTCGCCTACCACGTCCACACGGACATCGGACACCGCTGCCGCGGTGCTCGAATCAACGGGAAGCTTGTTCCCCTGCACCACGAGCTCAGAACGGGTGACCAGGTTGAGATCCTTACTGCAAAGCGCGGTGGGCCCAGCCGAGACTGGTTGAATTCCAATCTGGGACTTGTAAAGACCCAGCGTGCAAAATCCAAGATCAGGCAGTGGTTCAAGAAAGAGAACCATCAGCAGAACCTCGCACAGGGTCGCCTGTTGCTTGAGCGTGAGTTGCAGCGGCTGGGAATTCCGCAGGTGAACTTCGAGGCCATGGCGCGCGACTTGGATTTCAAGACCCCAGATGAGATGTTCGTCGACCTTGGCACTGGCGATCTCTCCGTAGGCCGCGTGATCCGTGAACTTGCTGCGGCCGAAGAGACTGCAAGCCTTCTTTCCGCCGGGCCGACAACGGCGGAGGCAAAATCCGCCGGCGACGTCAGCATTGTTGGTCTCAAGGGATCGTTGACAACACTGGGACGATGCTGCAACCCAACTCCGGGAGACCAGATAATCGCATACATCACGCGCGGGCGCGGTGCCACCATTCATCGGCAGGACTGCCCCAACATCCTCCGCCTGGGAAGAGAGGATCAAGAGCGCCTGGTGCGCGTAGACTGGGGCACGCAGGCCCGAACATTTCCGGTCCCAGTTCGGATCCGGGCCTATGATCGCCAAGGCTTGATGGGCGACGTCTCCAATCTGCTCGACGCCGAGGGTGTCAACATCGCCGACGTGAAGGTGAACGTGAATCGTGGCCTTGCAGAACTGCGGCTCATTGTGGAGGTGCAGGATATCTCGCAGCTGAGCAAGATCCTGACGCGACTTGAAAACGTCGCCAACGTGATGGAGGCCCATCGCGTAAGCGGCTGACGAGATCGAACAGGCATCGTACCTGCGCAAGCCACTTCGGCGGACATCGATTGGCCGCATGGTATAATCCGCCCGCCCTGGGAATAGCTTTGCTGAGCGTGCAGGCGGCGCAACGCCGCATCACAAGAAATCTTTCTCCGGTCGGCACGGAAAAAGTGCCTCTGGCACACGGGCTGGGGCGCGTGTTGTCGACGCATATCCGATCGATCGATCTCCCCGTTTTCGACAACTCATCTGTCGACGGTTTCGCGGTCATTGCCAGCGACGTAAGATCCGCGAGCTCAGCAGCGCCGTGCAGGCTAAAGGTTGTTGCTGACATACCGGCCGGGACTTACTCAAGGGTACGCTTGAAACCTGGGCAAGCCGCTCGCATCATGACCGGCGCTCCCGTCCCGCGCAACGCCACCGCTGTGCTCATGTTGGAGGACACCGATTCTGTGAGTCGCCAGGCAGATTCCAAGCCACCGAAATGGATCAGCGCGTACCGAAGCCTGAGGGCAGGCGCCAACATCCGTCAACGCGGCACGGACGTCAAACGAGGCCGTCGGGTGTTGTTCGCCGGTCAAGGTCTGCGATCACAGGATCTCGGCATGCTCGCGATGCTGGGGACATCCGAGGTGCGGGTTTTCAGGAGACCTCGCGTTGCACTTCTTTCAAGCGGAAACGAGTTGGTGGGTCCTGATCGCGCGCTCCGTCCGGGAGCGATCAGAGACACCAATTCGACGACTTTGGCTGCACTCATTGAGCAGATGGGATGCGACGTCATCAGGCTGGGAGTAGCCCGTGACACAAAGCGCGCCATTGAGATCCTTCTCGAGCGAGCCATTGAGCAGCGCGCGGATCTCATCATCTCGTCGGCTGGTGTGAGCGTGGGTGCCTTGGACCTTGTGCGCGAAGTCATCCGGGAACACGGGCGCCTGCACTTCTGGCGCGTCAACGTACGGCCCGGTAAGCCCTTGGCAGTCGGCGAGTACCGTGGCGTCATGTTCATCGGCCTGCCGGGGAATCCGGTCTCAGCTTTTGTGGGATTTGAGCTCTTTGTGCGGCCGGCGCTCGCGCGCCTGGCCGGGCTCAAGGCCATTGCCCGCCGTATTGTGCGCGTGACTCTGACTGAGTCGTTCGAGTCCGATGGCCGGGAAAGCTACCTGCGCGCCATTGTGGCGGAGAAGGAAGGATCATTGATCGCCCGCCTGACCGGCCATCAGGGCTCTGGCAATCTCCTTTCTCTCGTCCAGGCAAACGCTTTACTTGTGGTACCCGCTGGAGTAAAATCGCTTGCCATTGGCGACCAGGCCAACGCCTGGTTGCTCTGAGGCAACATGGATCGCTCACTGACTAGACTCTCCATCGTGCTCGCAGCTCTGGGCATGCTTGTTTCCGGCTATTTGACGATCTACAAGCTGACCGACAGCCAAACCATGTGCCTGGGCAGCGGAGACTGCTCAATAGTCAACAGCAGCGTGTACTCTGAGGTGTATGGCATCCCCGTGGCCCTTGTGGGAGTCTTTGGGTATGCGGCGATCCTCGGCGTCCTCACTCGGCTGCGGGGCAGCGCTCTCCCTGGCGGCAACGCCGTGCTGATCACGTTCGGCCTCTCTCTTGCCGGCTTCCTATTCACCGTGTATCTGATCTATGTGGAGACTGCCCTGATTCACGCGCTGTGCCCCTTCTGCATTACATCCCAAGTGATCATGACGGTGCTCTTTATCCTTTCTGTTATCCGGCTGGTACGCGAGCCCCCCCAGTAGGAGGAAATTCATGGCCCGCATTCGTTGTCACTACGCAGATTGTGTCTTCCTGGACGAAGGCTACTGTTCGGCCGCTGCCATCGAGCTGGATCCTGACACAGGCTGCGCGACCTACTCGCCCACCGAGGAGGCGGCCAAGGAAGGCTGGGAAGAGGAAAAGGATCTCGAAGAGTGGGAGGAGGATGATACCGAGGACGAAGAAGAGGACTCCTGGGATGAAGACGAGGACGAGTTCTAATCCCTGACAAGTCTCTTCGGCTTCTAAGAAGTCCAGTCCCTCTCGATCGCGAGAGGGACTGGTCTTTGAACGACGGAGAGCTTCGCCTTCCCCCGCGTCGATGGATGCTCGGCGTTAGTCAGCGTATGCAAAGAGCAGGATGCCCGCGGCCACGGCCAGATTCAGCGAAGTGGCGTGACCGTGCATCGGCAGCGCGACTATAATGTCACAGGATCGCTTCTGGCTCTCGCTAAGTCCCTTCTGTTCGCTTCCCAAAAGCAGGATCCAAGGCGCTTTCGGCGATGCCTCTCGGTAGTCTGTCTTGGAGCGCGCGGAGGTTCCGACTAGGCTGATCCCGTGTCTTCTGCGCCAATCCAGAAATTCCTCAAAGCCGGCCTCGACCACCGGGATTGCAAACAATGCGCCCACGCTTGCCCTTACGGCGGTAGGATGGTATGGATCCACCCCGTCGTCCAGCAGGTACAACGCAGAGCCTCCAATGGCATCCAGAGTGCGGAGGACTGTTCCGACATTGCCGGGGTCCTGCGGGCAGACAAGCGCAGCGCCACAGCCGGTTGGCACGATCATGCTCAAGGTCGGGTGGCGCTGCTTTGCGATTGCAACAATTCCCTGCGGATGTTCCTTCTCAGCGATTGACTCAAGGACGACCGCCGAAACCTCCTCAAGCCTTCCGCGAAACCGCGATAGAAGCTCATGCCCGAACGGGCTGGCCAGCAGCTCAGGTGCATGAAGCAGGGCCTCAAATTCCCAGCCTGCCTCGATCGCTGCCCCAACTTGTTGCAGGCCCTCGATCAGGAATAGGCCGGTTTCATTCCGCGCCCGACTCTGACGCAGCGATCGCGCTTTCTTGATGAGAGGATTCGTTTTGCTGGTGATCAACTTGCTGCTTGCTCCGCATGCGCAGGTTCCTCGGCGCGGGATGGCACGTGCCCTTGGCAGCACGGCGCCCAAAAAGCCACGGGGCTAGGCAGGCCAACAACGATGAACGTGCCCACTATTCCCATCTCGACGTGGCTGGCTACCCTGCACAGGATCTAGTTCTGGTACTCATCAAGGTAATGGGGTCATCGCCGTCTATTGCAGAGTGTCGCTGTCTTGCAGTTGCTCGTGTGCCCGTTTGCGTTGGCGTGCTCCTCCGTCCCGACAGGGCATTGGCTATGAACGCAAAGTCAGCCATCGCCAGGCTGACGTCCTCGATGATCGGGTGGAGGCACCGCAGCCTGATAGAATCTGAGCAATCAGAATGGCCAGCATCGTTGTATTAAGATTCTTCCTCATGACCTCAGCCCGTGCTGCTTGATGCGCCGTAGCATAGCAGACAAGTCGCAACAAAGCAATGCTGCTGCAGGAACTCGACACAAGCTTGCATATCAGTCGCCTCTCTGATGCCAATCACATATCCCGGAGGCGCGCCATGACCGTACAGGATATTGCCCCGCTTGATCCCCCGACGCGCATTCTGCTCGGCCCGGGTCCGGGGATGCCGCATCCCCGCGTCCTACGTGCGCTGAGCGCGCCGACCCTCGGGCACCTCGATCCGGTAATTCTCCGGATTTTCAGCGAAGAGCAGGACTTGCTCCGTTTCGTATTCCAGACTGAGAATGCCTGGACCTTTGCGCTTTCCGGAACGGGGACAGCGGGGATGGAAACCGCCTTGGCCAACCTGATAGAACCCGACGACTCGGTTCTCGCTTGTATTCATGGCTATTTCGGTGCTCGACTTGCCGAGATGGCAGAGCGCCTCGGCGCCAGCGTTGACCGCATCGAACGCCCCTTGGGTGAGATCTTCACGCTGCAGGAAATCGCTGTCGCCCTTGCACGTCGGCGATTCAAGCTGCTTACGATCGTGCACGCTGAGACCGCCACAGGTGCAGAAAGAAGCAGATTCGGGAGATTGCCGAGGCCGCTCATGCATCCGGAGCCCTCCTCGTCCTTGATACGGTTACGTCGCTCGGCGGGATCCCGGTTGCGATCGATGCCTGGGGAGTGGACGTGGCATACTCCGCCAGCCAGAAGAACCTAGGGGCCTCCTCTGGGCTTGCACCGATCACCGTCGGTCCGCGGGCGCGTCAGGCCATCGAGACACGCAGCAAACCGGTGTCCTCGTTCAACCTGGGCTTGAAGCAGTACTGGAACTACTGGAACGAAGCCCACGCCTACCATCACACGGCTTCTTCCGCCCTGCATTATGCCTTACACGAGGGCCTTCGGGTGATTGCCGCAGACGGCCTCGATGCAACCTTTGCCCGCTATAGGTCCAACGCCGAACGGCTGTGGGCAGACTGGAAGAGATTGGCGTCCGTCCATTCGTTCCAAGGGAGTATCGTCTGCCGTCGCTGACAACTGCCAGCGTGCCCCCAAGGGTGGATCCTCATCGTGTCCGTGCCCAGCTGCTGGACCGGTACAACATCGAGATTGCGGCAGGCTTTGGTACCCCCAAGGACCAGGTTTTGCGGATCGGTCTCATGGGATACTCCAGCCGCCCCGAGAACGTCACGTTGTTCCTTGCGGCCCTCAACGAGCTTATTCGCGGTCTCGCCCAAGTGAACACTTGGGCGAGACGCGGATCCGCAGAACGCGCAATGGCAGCCTCCTGAGCCAGACCTTCAAGTTTTCGCGCTTTGCCGGACGATATCATTGAACACTCTACACGAC
>Ga0315295_10004667_pt1 | contig 11708 bp, 8 predicted proteins | sample YL17G14_0_MG_FD_204453 | JGI IMG/M metagenome (GOLD analysis project Ga0315295, IMG submission 204453) | Sediment microbial communities from Yellowstone Lake, YNP, Wyoming, USA - YL17G14_0 | ecosystem: Environmental > Aquatic > Freshwater > Lake > Sediment | place: USA: Wyoming | collected...
CCTTTCGTCCTTTAAGGAAGCGGGCTGTCTCCCCTCTTCATCGTATCTGACTAAAACGAGGGACTCAGGCTCCGGCTCTGCTGTTTTACCTTTCGTCTTTTTCTTATCGATGGCCTTTGCCTTCCGGATGGCTTTCTTATCTTTTAACCCCTGGGAAAGGAGCTTCCTGGCCTCCTTGGCAGGCGGGCGTCTGGGATAGTCATTGACGAGTCGGGTCAGGGTTTCCCTGGCCTTCTCCTCCTGATTCATTCCAATGTAACTCTTTCCCAGGAAAAGAAGGGTCTTATCCTCGTCCAGCCATTTGGGATATTTTTCGAGCAGTCCTTCAAACCGTGAGACGGCCGCCTGAAACTTTTCATTCTGGTAATAGAACTGGCCGACCTGAAATTCGTGCTCAGCCAACTGCCTTTGACAGATCCTGACTTTGTCTTTTGCCTTTTCTGTAAAGAGATTGGGAGGATAATTGGCGATGAGATACTCGAAATTCGAGAGGGCCTTCTTGGTGATGGTTTGGTCCCGATCCGAGGTCTTCATTTGATTGAAATAGGACATTCCGATTTGAAACTGAACGTAAACGATTTCCTCATGGGTCGGGTGGATTTTTTTAAATTCCTCATAGGCCGCGGCCGCCTCCACATACTGTTTCGAAAGGAAGTGACTATCGGCAATCTTCAGCTCCGCCCAGACCGTGAAGGGAGGGCTATCTGGGAAATTCGATTTTAACTGTTCGAATTTTTCGAGACCCAGTTTGTAAAGCTGTCTATTGAAGAAACCCAGGCCTTGCTTATAGAGCACCTCAGGGTCTCCCTCAACGGTTTTTAGCCCCTTCTCTTTCTTTCCTGCGCATCCTACCAGGAGGAGGAGCAGGAGGAGGCTTACAACGGCCTTTTGCTTGAATCCTTTTTTTTCCATGGCCCCATGGGTATTTTCAAGGAATGATTGCCATATTATGATTCGGAAGGAGAGGGGTTGTCAATACGCAAATGGTTTTCGTGGGCAAATCTTTCCCATCCTCCAATCTTGAATTTCAGGCCAAAAGCACTTAAAATGAAAAGAGATTTTAAAGGAAAGGCGAAGACCCATGCGGATTGAAAAGGCAAAAAGAATCGTTGACCTTCCCCCTTATCTTTTTGCAGCCATTGACAAAAAGAAGGTCGAAATGAGGAAGAAGGGAATGGATCTGATCGATTTGGGGATCGGCGACCCGGACCTGCCCACTCCTCAACCGATCATTGAACGGTTAAAAAAGGCTGCCGAGAATCGAGCCCACCACCGATATCCCTCTTATGAAGGCATGATCGATTTCAGAAAGGCGGTGGCCCGCTGGTACGAGAGAAGGTTCGGGATCCAATTGGACCCTGAGACCGAGGTTCTCTCCCTCATTGGCTCAAAAGAGGGAATCGCTCACATCCCCCTTGCCTTCGTCAATCCTGGAGATTACGTCCTGGTTCCCAATCCGGGTTATCCCGTCTATCGAGTCGCCACCCTCTTTGCCGGTGGAATTCCTCATTTTTTGCCTCTCCGGAGAGAAAACGGGTTTCTGCCAAATCTATCAAAAGTTCAAAAAGAGGTGGCGGAAAAGACAAAACTTCTCTTTATCAACTATCCGAACAACCCGACATCAGCGATTGCTGAAAAATCCTTTTTTGAAGAGGTCGTGGCTTTTGCGAATCGTTACCAAATCATCGTCTGCCATGACGCCGCCTATTCCGAAGTGGCCTTTGATGGGTATCGTCCTTCCAGTTTCATGGAGGTGGAGGGAGCGAAGGAGGTTGGAATCGAATTCCATAGCCTTTCTAAAACCTTCAACATGACCGGCTGGAGAATCGGGTTTGCCGTTGGAAATGCGGACGTCGTCTCCGGACTCGGAAAGGTTAAAACCAACATTGACTCGGGCGTCTTTCAGGCGATCCAGGAGGCAGGCATCGAGGCTTTGGACCATTTTGATACCCCTCTTCCTCAAATCATCGAAATCTATGAGAGACGAAGGGATGTGCTGGTCAAAGGACTTCGAGAGGTCGGATTGAAGGTGGAACCCCCCAAAGCCACCTTCTATTTCTGGATAGAGGTTCCCAAAAAATACACCTCCTCCCAATTCGCAACGCTTCTGATTGAACAGGCAGGAATTGTGGCCACCCCCGGGAATGGTTTCGGAGACGAAGGAGAAGGCTACATCCGGATGACCATCACCGTCGATGAGGCCCGATTAAAGGAAGCCATTGAAAGGCTCAAACAGATCACGTTCTGATAAATTCTCTCCGTTCACCGGTCGGGGTAGAACCTCGATCAACCTTCTTAACGAATGATGCTTCATGGATCCTACCACCTAAGGAAAAAGGAGAAATGAGATGGAAGGCATCTTTTTTGAAGCCCTTCTCATCGCCCTGCTCATCCTCTTGAACGGTTATCTTGCCGGAACAGAGATCGCTGTGGTGACGGCAAAAATATCGACGATTCAACGGATGGCTGAAAGCGGAAGGCGAAACGCAAAGATCTTCTTAAGGCTGAAAGAGGAACCGGACCGGTTTCTGGCAACCATCCAGATCGGGATCACGGCGGTGAGCGTTCTCGCTTCTGCCATCGGAGGAGCAGCCGCCGTAAAGGTGATCAAGCCATTCCTTCAGGCCATCCCCTTCAGGCCCCTTTCCATCGCGGCTGAGCCGATTGCTATTGGAGTTGTCGTCGTCCTCATCACCTTTTTTTCGGTGGTCTTCGGCGAACTTGTCCCAAAGTCGATCGCCCTCATGTATCCTGAAACGATCGGGCTTTGGACGGCGAGAACGATTGACACCTTTTCGAGAGTGAACGCTATCTTCGTCAGAGTCCTCACCTTCAGCACGGCCCTGGTCCTCAAACCCTTTGGACAAAAACCCTATACCGAAAGGGCCCTGGTGACCGAAGAAGAGGTGAAGATGCTGATCAAAGAAGGAGGAAAACACGGTGTGTTTGAGCCTACCGAAGAAAAGATTCTTCAAAGCATTTTTGAATTCACAGACATGTCGGCTAAAGAGGTGATGGTCCCAGTCACCCAGATGGTGGCCATCCGGATCGAGATGTCCTCCGAGGAGATTCTCTCCAGGATTGAGGAGGAAGAGTTTTCCCGCTACCCTGTCTTCGGCAGAGACCCCAACGACATCCGGGGGATTCTCCATTCCAAAGACTTTCTGACGACCCTGGCCAAGACAGGAAAGGTCGATCTCCGTAAGACCATCAAATCCCCCTTTTTTATTCCCGAAACGATGAAGATCAGCCTTCTCCTAAGAGAGATGCAGCGGAAGAGGAGCCATATGGCTCTGGTAGTCGATGAGTATGGGGGAGTCGCCGGATTGGTAACCATTGAGGATCTGATGGAAGAGATTGTGGGTGAGATCCGGGATGAACACGATACGGAGAGCCCTGTCATAACGATGAGCGATGGAACCCTGCTCATCGACGCGTCGATCAGTCTGAGGGATTTAAAGGAAGATCATCATATCCTCATTCCGGAATCCCCGGAGTATGAAACCCTCGGCGGGTTCCTGATGGCCACCCTGCAGAAGATTCCTCAGGTAGGGGACGTCGTCGTCGCGGAAGGAAAGAGGATACGGATTCTTGACATGGTGGGACAGAGGATATCCAAGGTAAAGCTGGAGAAACTTCCAGAAATCCCCGAAGAGACGAAGGCTTAGAAGTTTTCATTTTAGACAGTTTAGACAGTTTAGTTCATTTTAGACATTTTTCATTTCTAATATCATAACGTTTCAATGGAAATCTCCTTCTGAAGTCCCTCTAACGCTTCATCCGCATCCTTTTCCCATCCGGGGGCGACCATCAATTCGACAATCGCCTCGCAAGGATCTTTCGTCCGGACGACCGCCATCCCCTCATAGGATTCGAGGATGAATTTAAAGTAGGCGATATCCTGTCGTCGAATCCTAAAAAATCGCGAGTGAGTATCCATTTTCCCATTTCGGAATGCGGATGGTTGAATGGGGAATCAAAACCTAAAACGATTTTATTCCGCAATCTACATTCCGAATTCCGTAATTTGTTTTCAGGTCCGGCTGTTCTTGATCAGGGTTCCTTTGACATCCCCAAAAAGGAGGACGTCCTTAAGCGTCCCCTCTACAGGCAAAAGCTCTTTTGATAACCACCCTTCAATGCGGCCTTCCTTCGAGTGGGTAATCTCGGGATCCAGGATGAGTTTGACAAAAAACTCCTTCTGATCCTTCATCCCTTCAGAGCGTCTTTTCTTCTCCTCCTCTGCCCTGAGGGCCACCCTCACTTCGTAAGTGGTAGCCCCTTTGCGGGGAAAGGTGGGAACCATATAGGTCTTCCCTCGTTCGATGGCTCCGTAGACTCCGTAACGAAAGTTGTAGGAAGCCGTGAGGAAATCATCATAGACCTTTCCATGAGGAATCTCTTCCTCAATCCTTTGGAGAACCCCGCCTTTTCTCATCCTTGTCCGAACCCACTTCCGCCCCTGATAATCGAATTGGTGGCTGTTTTTTCTTAGCGTACTGCCCACCTTCACGTCCTCTTCGAACGACAGGGCCCTCAAGCGGCTTCCCCCTTCAATCTCTTCCATAATGGAACGATAGATATCGACCCGATATCGGCTCACAAAACCAAGGATGCCCATCGTCTCCGTCTCAAGAATAGCCATGTATTGACCTTTCTTCTCTGTTTCCCTAAAACTCATTTTCCCAAGAGCGGCCCGTTTAAAGACCCAGAATCCGATTTCATAGGCCAGTTCCTCCCCCTTGAAGAATTCAGCAATGGAACCATTCTTCCCCTCATGCGATGAAGTGAAAGGATCTGCCATGGCCCTTGGAATCAGCTTGAAAAAGGGAGGAAGAAAGGATAATCCTGCCAACCCCCTCAAAAAAGATCTTCGTGTCAATACCTTCTTCCTTCTCATCTCTTGGCTTTTCTATCTCCTTTCCTGAACCGGGTTCAAGGACTCCAGGATTCCAGGGGGCGAGTGAAATCAGGTTAAGAGACAAAGGATTAAATATTTGACAAGAGGCCTGAGCACAGGAACCCTTGACCCCTCGAACCCTTTCTTAGATGTGGAACTCTATCACGTCCCCTTCACGGACACGAAAATCGCGTTTAACCATCTGGCCATTAAATTTCCCGGACCCCCAGATTCTTGCATATTTTAATTGGGCTACGAAATCTTTGTGGATGGAGAGAGCAACATCTTCAATCGTGCCCTCCTTCTTGAGGATCACGGGTTCTGACAGATCCGCCTCCTTGCCCGGCACTTTCGTATAGACCCGGAGGATATCGAGGAGTTGATAGACCTCCTTTTTCACCTCTTCGAAATTCATCTCTTCCCTGGCAGAGATCGGAAGATGGGCAAACACGTCTCCATAACGCGCCACCAAAGCCCGGTATCCCTCCATGGCGTTCTTGACGTCGCATTTGTTTCCGAGGAGAAGGCCTTTCCGGTGAACCCACCCCTCGGGAAGGAGAGGAGCTTGCCCCCGGGTAACCACACTGACTTTCATGTGGGTTAGCTCTTCTTCCAGAACTTCCATTTGAAAGACGGCGTCATCCGTCAGGTCTAAGACAATAACGAGGGCGTCCGCATTTCGAACAAGATTTGAAAATCCCGGCTCTACATGATCCCATTGAATCGGAGGGGTATCCACGAGCTGGATCTGTATATTTTCAAATGGCATCATCCCTGGAATAGGCTTCTGGGTCGTAAAAGGATAGTCTGCCACCTCCGACAAGGCGTGGGTGATCTGGGAGAGAAGGGTTGATTTGCCCGAATTGGGAAGCCCGAGGAGAACCACCTGACCCGCCCCTTCCCTCTTAACGGTGTAGAGTTGTTCTGCCTTGCCGAGAGCGGGCTTCCGCTGCTGTTCCTCCTTTAATTTTGCCATCCGGGCCTTATGCTGAGCCCGAAGTTTCTCTGTTCCCTTATGCTTCGGGATGATGGCCATCATCACTTCAAGGGCCTTGATCTTTTCTTCGGTGGTCTTGGCCTGCTTGAATCGGAGATCTGCCTCTAAATACTGAGGAGTCAGGTTAGCCGGCATTCTTCAAATCCACCTATCAAAGTTCAATTACCCAAATCATAAAAAACAGGGGGGCTGATGTTTCCTGAATTCTGGGCTTGATATTTAACATTGCCTTTACCATCAAGGATCAGAGTTTATAAATCTTTTCTCGGAAGAACAGGTTCAAAACCCGGGGATCGAATTGTTCCCCTTTACATCTCTCCATTTCGGAGAGAACCTCTTTTAGAGACATGGCCTCCCGGTGGGGCCTCATGCTGGTCATTGCATCAAAGGCATCCGGAACAGCAATAATCCTTGCTTCCAGAGGAATGGCATCCCCGATCAATCCATCCGGATATCCCTTCCCATTAAAATGTTCATGATGGTGGCGGATCATGGGAACCTTATCCTTGAAGAAATCAACCCCTTCCACAATCTTTACACCAATCATAGGGTGCTCCCGGATATACTGATACTCTTCACGGGTCAGCATCCCCTGTTTCTGAAGGACCTCATCCTTGATGCCGATCTTTCCGATGTCATGGAGGAGGGCCCCATATTCCAGACTTTCAAGCCGATCTTCAGCGAAACCAAGATGGATCGCAATTTTTATACTCATCTTCCTCACCCGGTCGGAATGCCCCCGGGTATAGGGATCTTTTGCATCAATGGCCTCTGCCAGAACCTTCACAGAGTCCAGATGAGATCTTTTTAAGATTCGATAGGCATGTTGAAGTTTGGAGGTGCGCTCCTCGACCAGGGTCTCGAGATTTCGGTGATAGGCTTCGACTTCCTCCTGCAGTCGTTTCTTTTCAAGGGCGTTTTTGACACTGAGGGCCACCAAATCGAGGGTGATGGGCTTCGTGATAAAGTCATAAGCGCCCAGGCGCATGGCTTCGACGGCCGAGTCGATTTCGGGATAGGCTGTAATCAGGATGACTTCCAAATTCGGGCTCATGGTCTTCACTTTTCTTAGGAACTCGATTCCATCCATGTCTGGCATCTTGATATCCGAAATAATCAGAGAGAAGACCTCCTTATAAAAACAATGGAGGCCTTCCCGTCCGTTATTGGCCGTTACGCAGGCATACCCCTCCCGGGAAAGCCTCTGGGCCAGGATATCACAGATCATGGGTTCATCGTCCACAATTAATATCCGATTTTCCAAGACGTCTCTCCTTACGTACCCCTTTTAAGACCCTTATTTAATATTTTATTTAAAATCGGCAAACAGTCAACCCTGTTAAACAGGGTCCCGTCAAAGTCGATCAGAATTCCTTTGACAAAATCCCTCTGAATCTCCTTTTTACAAAGGGAGACTTTGAATACCCCCCTTTGAAAAAGCGGGGCGCGGGGGGATTTTGCGTTGAGCCCCCTTTCAAAATAAATTCAACAGGGTAAGTCAAACAATGACGTTACCCTGCCCTGTAAAAAAAGTTCGGAGTTCAGAGTCATCCCTTGACATGGAAAGTGTAAATCTGCTGGTTGATAAAAAACCCTTTTTCTGATAATAATATCCTATACGAAGGAGCTGTCAAATGGAACCTCTCAAGATCCTGGTCGTGGATGATGAACCCGCTTTAAGGGAGCTGCTCAAAAGGGGACTGACTCAGTTTGGAAATTTTTCTGTGGACGTTGCCTCCAATGGTTCCGAGGCCATTGAAAAGATCGAAAAGGATCTCTTTGATCTCATTTTGACCGACCTGAAAATGCCCGAGATGGATGGTCTCGATCTTCTCAAGACGATTAAAGGGACGAGGCCCGAGCTGATCGTGATCATCATGACGGCCCACGGATCCATCGAAACCGCCGTGGATGCGATGAAAATAGGGGCAAACGATTATATTACCAAACCCATTGATTTTAACGAGCTCCTCATCCATATCTCCAAGGCCCAAAAAGAGAGCCTGATCCTGAGAGAAAATCGCTTGTTGAGGCAAGAGGTCAGGCGCAAGTTCGAATATGACAAGATCATTGGAAAAAGCAAACGGATGCAGGAGGTTTTTTCCCTGATCGAAAAGGTAGCGCCGAGCAACAGCACGGTGATGATCTACGGAGGAAGCGGAACGGGCAAAGAACTGGTTGCCAAGGCACTCCATTACCACAGTCCGAGAGCGGACAAGCCGTTTATGCCCTTCAATTGCGGGGCGATTCCTGACACCCTGGTTGAAAGTGAGCTTTTTGGACACACGAAAGGGGCCTTCACGGGAGCGGTTCAAGCCCAGAGGGGTCTGTTTGAGGAAGCGGAAGGAGGGACGCTCTTTCTCGATGAAATCTCAACCATTCCCCTTTCGACTCAGGTAAAACTCCTGCGCGTTCTTCAGGAAAAAGAGATCATGAGGGTTGGAAGCACGGAACGGATCAAGATCGATGTCCGAATGATCGCTGCAACGAATGAGAATCTTGAAACCAACGTGAGGAGCGGAAGATTTCGGGAAGACCTCTACTACCGCCTCCACGTTTTTCCCATTTCCCTTCCGGATCTCAAGGACCGAAAAGAAGACATCCCCCTGCTGGCCTATCATTTTCTTGAAACGTATAACAAGGAGACGAAAAAGGGATTAAAGGGAATCTCGAGAGAGGCAATGAATACCCTCATAGAATACGATTGGCCTGGAAATGTCAGGGAATTGGAGAATGCGATCGAGCGGGCGGTGATTGTGGCGGAACAGGATTACTTGATGCCGGGAGACCTGCTCAAAAACCTCTCCGAAGAGGCCTCCGTCCTCGTTAAGAAAGGGGCAAGGGTCCATAAGTCCCTGGATGATATCAAAACCGAATATATCCTTGAGATATTAAGAGAAACCAATGGAAACAAGCGAATGGCAGCCGAAATTCTCAAGGTTAATCCGAGAACCCTCTACCGCTTCGAGAAAAAATATCCCACCTAAATCCACGCTTATCCAAAATGGAATTTCTTATCCTTACTTAAAGCAATTTCGCCACGGAGTCACGGAGGACACACAGCAAAATTACTTGCGATTCAAATCGGGAGATGTCGATTGGATCATAAAATTTGCCCATTAACGGTTACGCTAACCGGTTCGGAGTAGCTTCCGGCAGAAACGTCCTGAGCAGGAGAAATTCTACCATGATATTCCTACAGGTCATGGACACAGGGCTCGGATAAGTTCTTGTGATTTGCCTATTTTGACTTTGAGGGTAAAGTCTGTTATCTATTTTTTATGGAAAAAACCCTAAGAAAACTCCTTTTTTCTCTGATCTTGGTGTTTCTCGCTGCCTGCTCGGGCCCCAAGACTGTGGGGTTGGCTGAATCGGAGCCTGCTCCGGCCAAGCCCCCGCCGGTCAAATCGTCCTATGTGAAATCGAGCCCGGCAAACCCACGGGCCTATTATTATTTTCTCCTCTCCCAATTCAAATTGAGAGAGGGAAAGCTGGAGGAGGGCATCAGCGACCTCAAAGAGGCTATCCGGTATGATCCCAAGGACCCCTCTCTCCACGTTGAACTGGCCCATCTCTACATCTATACAGGGGCGCTCAATGAGGCCATCGAAGAATGTAAAACAGCCCTAACCTATGATCCGCAATTATTGTCGGCCCATCTTCTCCTGGGCGGGATCTACACCTCTCTCAAACAGCACCGTCCAGCCATCGAATCCTACAGGAAAGCGATCGAGATTGACCCCACCTACCGGGAAAGTTATCTCTATCTCAGCTCCCTTTACGCCGATACCAAGGCATACGAAAAGGCCATTCAAACCCTTCAGGAGTATCTAAAGATCGAGCCCAACTCGGTCATGGGACTCTACTCCCTGGGCCGCATCTATGCCGAGACGAAATCCTACGAGAAGGCCAAGGAATATTTCCTGAAAGCTCTAAGTGTTGAACCCCGCGAAATCACGGTTCTCATGGACCTCGGGATTGTCTACGAGATTTTAAATGAACCGGAGAAGGCGGTCGAGGCCTACAAAAAGATTCTCAGCTTGGACCCGGACAATAAGAAGGCGAGAAATCGGCTCGGTCAGGTCTTCATCAAAGAGAAGAAATTGGACGAGGCCCTCAAGGAGTTTCAGGAAATTCAGAGGGCGGATGCGGGAGATCTCAATATTCGCATGAGAATGGGGCTGATCTACCTGGAACAGGGGAAGCTCGATCAGGCCATCCTCGAATTCAACTTCATCCTCGCCGCCAATCCGAAAGAAGACCGGGTCCGGTACTATTTAGGGGCCGCTTATGTGGAAAAGGAAGCGTTCGATCAGGCCTTTTTGGAATTTAAAAAGATACCTCCGGAATCGAACCTTTTTGCGGATGCAAGAAGAAGCATGATCCTGATCCTGAAAAAGCAGAATAAAGCGGATGAGGCGGTCCAACTGATGGAGGAGTCCATCCGACTCAAACCCAAGGACGGAGACCTCTACCTCACCCTTGCCGCCTTCCATGAGAAAGAGAATCAACTGGAAAAGGCTTTAAAGGTCCTTCAAAGGGGCCTCGAACAGGATCGGGAAAATACGGACCTCCATTTCCAGTTGGGAGCGCTCTACGACAAGGCAGGATACTTTGAAAAGGCCGTCGCCCAGATGAAGGAAGTCCTCCGGCTGAAACCCGACTCGCCTGATGCCCTCAACTATCTGGGTTATTCCTATGCCGAACGGGGTATCAACCTGCAAGAGTCGCTCCAGATGATCCAGAAGGCCATGTCTCTAAGACCCAATATGGGTTACATCACGGACAGCCTGGGATGGGTTTATTACCAATTAGGGGAATACGAGAGGGCCGTTACAGAGCTTGAAAAGGCAAATCAATTAACCCCGGATGATCCGACGATTACGGAACATCTTGCCGATGGCTATCTCAAGCTGAAACAGATTGAAAAAGCCCTGTCGTTCTACCAAAAGGCCCTCGCCTTGGAGCCCAAACCGGATCAGGTGGAACGGTTGCAGAAGAAGATCAAAGACCTGGAAAAGAAATAATCAGTGGTCAATGAGCAATTAGCAATGATCAATTAGCAATTAGAAACGACCTACCAACCCTTCCTCGTTACTGACTATTCATCATCGGTTATCGGTCAGGAAGTTTCAAGGATAGTTGATCATTGATCATTGCCCATTGATCATTGATCATTGACGCTTTCTCCTCACCCTCCTGCAACCGGTGGAAAAACGCTCAAAACATCCCCTTCTTTGAGCGCTTGATCTTTCTTTCCGTGGATGCCGTTTACCAGGATGATCTTGGGCATCTCTTCAGGTATTTTAAGCTTCGACAGAATATCCTGAACCCGAGTCTTTTCTTCGATTTCCATCTTGCATGAAAAACGACTGCTTCCCTCCGGAAGATAATCCCTTAAGGTGGCGAATAATTTTACTTCAATCTCCATGGGTTTTTCCTTTCCATATCAGATAATTTTCATCTTCCCCGGAAGCTCTCCAATGACTTCACCTACGAGGGTGGCATCAGCCTGTCCATCCCGACGAAGGGCCTTCACCATCTCCTCTGCTCCCCCGGGAGGAAGCGAAACCAGGAGACCTCCGGAGGTTTGGGGATCGTAGAGGAGATCAAGCACTACGGGAGGAATGTTCGGGTCTGCCTCAACCTTGCAGGAAAAGAATCGCCGGTTTGAATAGGCGCCCTCCGGAAGCAGCCCCATTCCGCAATATTCAAGGGCCTTCGGAAGGAACGGGACGCGCTTTGAGTCAATGATGAGGCCGACCTGACTGGCTGAAGCCATTTCAAGGGCGTGGCCGATGAAACCGAATC
>Ga0315295_10004668_pt1 | contig 11708 bp, 8 predicted proteins | sample YL17G14_0_MG_FD_204453 | JGI IMG/M metagenome (GOLD analysis project Ga0315295, IMG submission 204453) | Sediment microbial communities from Yellowstone Lake, YNP, Wyoming, USA - YL17G14_0 | ecosystem: Environmental > Aquatic > Freshwater > Lake > Sediment | place: USA: Wyoming | collected...
CATACATTTTTGCAATCCAAATGCAAAATATCCGCATTTTGATTTCCAGAAAATACGAAACAACCCTCAGGTCATTATTTAGCCAATTTCCGGCCGTGGCTCTGACGGGACCTAGGCAGGTTGGGAAAACGGCAGGGAGGAGAGCTTTTTTCTCTGCGTTCTCTGCGGCCTCTGCGAGAGGCTTTTTTGCAGTTCCTGAATCCTGATTCCTGTTTCCTGAATCCTTTTTTTATTGGTATTTCCGCTCCATCAATCCCGGTTCATACGGCGCGCGGCGGCCGGGGCATTTCTCCCTTTGACACAACTGGCAGCTCTCAAACTTTTCTTCCGTGGGGAACCAGACCCCGGAAACGGATTTGATCGGGGTCATCAGGAAGCTGTCCTTCAGCTGGATTCCGATCGTGGCCGGCCCGCTTCCCAGCAGGGTGAAGAGCGGCTTTTGTTCCGACAGGGGCCAATCCGGGAGGGACCCGGGATTCATGCGGGACATCTTCCCCGGCCGATACCGATCCATCAGGTATTCATGCAGGTGGCGGATGGCCCAGCGAACGGCCGTCACCTTGATCTCTTCAGCCCAGAACTGCTCCAGGATGCCGTCCACGGATTTGGACCATTCTTCCAGTTCAAGCCCACAGGTCGCCACGTAGGAGAACAACCGGTACACTTTATCCAAGTTTACCCGGAGGACCCGGCTGGTAAATTGAATCCCTTCGACCATCAGATGGTCATCGCCTTTGGATTCCACGTAGGCAACCCCGTAACATACCTTCGGCCGGGCAATCTTCTGGGCTTCCTGGACCATGCCATCGAGCTTCCCGACCATTTCGGTCCCTTCCTTGATCCTCAGGTTCTTCTTCAACTGTTCCAGATCGACATGGAAAGGAAGGGCCTCCAAAATCGTTGATTCCATTTTTTCAATCTCCTTGAATTCTTCATCCCCTCCTGCATCCAGGTAGGGGCGACCGGCTGGTCTCTCCCACAGTTGGATAGAAGTAAGATTTAGCCGTAGGGGCACGAAGCATCGTGCCCCTACAAGTTCCGGGGCTAGCACTGCAGGGCCTCTTTTCCCACTCTTCGCGGGATTGCCCATCTTGCGGGCGGCCACAGAGGGCCGCCCCTACAATATTCCTTTTTGGTTCCCGCTTGTCCGGGTCAGGAATTCAACAGACGCTTCCAGGCCCGGCGCATGCCCCAGTTACTGGGAAGAAAGACCTGGTGGCTCCGGCGAAGCGGCCAGAACCGCTTCAGCATGGAGGGGTAGGAATAAAAGCGCCGGTTGGCCCGATCGTGTCCCTCCTGGAGTTGCTCCACGGTCATGTTCCTGGGGCGGAACACGACGTGGTCCATGTCATAGAGGTCCCAGTCCCGGGAAAGGATCCGGTCCTCTTTCAAGAATTGTTCGTAAATGCGCGTTCCGGGGTAAGGGGTCAGGATGGCGAAGACCGCCGCATCGATCTTGGTCTCCTCGCAGAAGTCCACCACCCGGTGGAAAACGGAAGAATCTTCTTCAGCCGAACCGAAGATAAAGGACCCCTCGATCCCGATTCCCTGGGCGTGGATTTTCTGGATTTGCTCTTTATACCGTTCCACCTGGTTGGAAGTCTTGTGATGGCTCTTCAGGGTCTCCTGGGAAAGGGATTCAAAGCCGATGAACAGGCCGTGACAGCCGCTCTCCCCGGCTCTTTTCAGAAGGTCTTCATTTTCCGCAATATTGATCGACGCATGGCTGACCCATTTGACCTTCAGCCCTTTCAAGAATGAAAAAAGATCCAGTGCGTAGGCCGGGTTGCCGATGATATTGTCATCCACGAAAAAAATAAAGTCATTCTGCCGCCGGAGGAGTTCCGCTTCCTTTCGGACTTCGTCGAGAGGGCGGAAACGGCAGGTATGGCCGAAGAAGGCGGTGACCGAACAGAAACTGCACTGGAACGGACATCCCCGGCTGACCTGCATGGTGTTGGTGAAAAAATAGCCTCTCTTTTTCAGCAGGTCCCGCCGCGGGATGGGAAGACCTTTCAGGTCCGCCTTCCCGTCGGCCCGGTAGATCTTTTGAAGGCCGCCGGCTTTGAAATCCTCCAGGAGCCGAGCCCAGGATTGTTCCGCCTCGCCTAAAACCACGGAGTCGGCATGCTGCCCGGCCTCATCAGGCATCCAGGTGGCATGGAATCCGCCCATGACCACGGGCACGGATTTTTCCCGGAAACGATCCGCGATAGCATACCCCCGCTTGGCCAGAGGGGTCATGATGCTGATGGCCACCAGGTCGGGGGGGTCGTCAAAGTTGACTTCCTGGACGTTTTCGTCCTCGATGGTGACTTCGATTTCTCCGGGAGTCAGCGCTGCAAGGGTAGTGAGGCTCAAGTAGGGGAACCGGAAGATGAAGTGACGCCAGAGGCTTCCCTCCGGCCATCGGGGGCAGATGATTTTAATTTTCATTTTTTAATGGGACACAGATGCACGCAGATAAACGCAGATGAAAACTTTCAATACAAGACTTCAATTTTAATGGGACACAGATGAACACAGATTTCATAATTGCAAAAGACTTAAAGACAAAAAACCTAATGAGACACGGATAAACACGGATAAACACGGATAAAGGAGAAATTCAAATTTTAGGCACTTTAGGCATTTCGGATTTTAGGCATTTTTCTGTGTTTATCTGTGTTCATCTGTGTCCAATTAAATTTTGTTCTTGAACAACAAACACACATTGCTCCCGCCGAAGGAGAAGCCGTTTAGCAGGGCATACTGAATTTTCTTATCCCGGGGGCGGTCGAGGACATGATCCAGGTCAAACTCCGGGTCTTTCAGCCCCGCCGTGGGGGGAATTTTCCCGCCGCCCATGGACAGAAGGAGGGCTGCGGCGCGGAGCGTCCCGCACCCGCAGAAGTCGCCCGTGTGCCCTTTCAGGGAACTCACCACAGGGAACCGGTTTCCTCCACCGAAGACTTCCTGGATTGCCTTGGCTTCCGCCCGGTCCAGCTCCCGGGTCGAATTCGCCGCGGCGGAGACATAATCGACCTCATCGGGAGAAATGCCGGCCTGGCGTAGGGTCTTTTCCATGGCCCGGGCAATTTGCTCGGCCCCGCCTTCGTATCGAGAGATTCCCACGGGACTTCCGGTGGAAGCGGTAGCTGCCAGAGAACCGTAGATTTTAGCCCCCCTTTCCTTTGCCCGGCTTTCTTTCTCCAGAACCAGGATCCCGGCCCCCTCGCCTAAAACGCGCCCGTTCCTCTTCCGATCAAAGGGTCGCATTCCCTCTTCATGTTTGTTCCTGGGAGATAGAGCGCGGAGGGCGGAAAAACTGTGGAAGAGGACAAAACTCATTTCATCCACGCTCCCCGCCAGGATCGCCTGCGCCCGGTCTTCCCGGAGGAGGCGGAAAGCGTAGGCCAGGGCCTGTTCTCCGGATACTTCGTTGTGGCTGAAAGTCGTGTTTGGCCCCTGGAGACCATGGTAAATGGAGACCTGGCTGGCCGGAGCGTTAGGCACCGTATCGGGAAAGAGGCTGGGATTGGCCCCTTCCGGACCCTCCTTGAGCATGCCCACAAAGAATTCATCCGTTTGAGCGGTGCTTCCGTAGCCGGTGCCCAGGACCACTCCGATCGACGGGGCCGATTGAGGGGATACCGTCAGAGCTGCATCCTTTATCGCTTCGATGCTGGCGGCGACCGCCAGCCGGGAGACCCGGCTCATCCGGCGGTATTTCAAAGAGGGCATGAAGTCCTTGGGATTGAAGTCCCGGGCTTCAGCTCCGAGGTGGGATCGATAGGCCGAAGTGTCGAAGGACTGAATGGAATCGATCCCGCTCCGGCCCTCCAGGCAGTTCTTCCAGAAGGCCTCCTTCCCGATGCCGCAGGCGGACATGATCCCCATGCCAGTAATAACGATTTTTTCCATTAATGCTTTTTAGCCACAGAGGGCACAGAGATCACAGAGCTGGTATAGGATAAAACCAAAACCAGGATGGTCGGTTTTTCATATCTGTGCCGCTGCCTTTTCATTTTTTAGGATTTTATCAACATTTTTATCCGTGTTTATCTGTGTTCATCCGTGTCCAACCATGTTTGTTGGTTTTAAGTTTTTTCTATAACTCTGTGTTCTCTGTGTCCTCTGTGGCTAAATGCTTTTGTCTTTCCACTTGCCGAACACCAAGGCCGTGTTGTTTCCCCCGAAGGCGAAGGAATTGGAAAGGGCGATGTTCACCACCGCGTCCCGCGCTTGGTTGGGAACATAGTCCAGGTCGCATTCCGGGTCCGGGGTCTGATAATGAATGGTGGGGGGAATTCGATTGTCCCGGATCGCTAATACGGTCGCCACCGCCTCCAAGGCCCCGGCAGCCCCCAGGCAATGCCCGATCATGGATTTGCTGGCGCTCACGGGGATTCTCCCGGCCCTCTCCCCGAAGAAGCTCTTAATGGCCTTGGTCTCGGCTGCATCGTTAGCCGGTGTGGCCGTACCATGGGCGTTGATGTAATCGACCTCTTCGCGGTTGACCGCGGCGTCCTTCAGGGCTTCCTGCATCGCTCGGGCCGCCCCCTTCCCTTCCGGGTCCGGGGCGGTCATGTGCTGCCCGTCTCCGCTCAGCCCATACCCCATGAGCTCAGCCAGAATTTTGCCCCCCCGTTTCCTGGCGTGTTCTGCTTCTTCGAGAATCAGAAAAGCCGCCCCTTCCCCCAGGGATAGCCCCTTTCGATGGAGGTCGAAAGGCCGGCAGTATTCTTCATCCACCGAGCGCAGGCTGTTGAATCCTCCGAAGGTGACCTCGGACAAGGATTCGCTGCCGCCCACAATGGCGATATCCACCTCCCCGGAACGGACGGCATCCAGGCCGCAGCCGATGGCCGTAGCCGATGAGGAACACGCCGTGGCAATGGTCGCCCGCGGGCCCAGGATCCGGTATTCTTCCGCGATGCCGTCATTGAGGGCGCAGGTGGAAAAAGGAAGCAGAAGGCTCGGCCGAACCTTCCGCCACCCCTTCCGGATCATTTCCTTCCGGTATTTTTCGGCGGAAAAAATCCCCCCTGCCCCTCCGCCGATAAAGATCCCGATCCGTTCCCGGTCTTCATTGGTTAAATCCAGGGCGGAGTCGGTAAGGGCTTCCAGAGCCGCTTTCATTCCCAGTTGATCACATCGGGACATCCGTTTCAGTTGACGGGGTGAAAAATGCTGGCGGGGGTTAAACCCTTTCACCTCTGCGGCCTTCTTTACCCGGTAGCCGGAGGCGTCAAAAAGAGTGATCCGGTCGATTCCGCAAACTCCCTCCAGCAGATTCCCCCAGAAGGAAGGGATGTCCCGCCCGATGGAGGTCAGGATGCCCAATCCGGTAACGACTGCGCGGGGACGGTTCATGGCGAGATCTGTTCCCTTACCCTGACCGAGGGAGGGATCCGGATGGTTAGATCTTCATCCGTCAGGGGCGGGTTGATTTGCAGGTCCTTGAATTCCAGGAACAGGCGGTCTTTTCCGGTTTCGATCATTTCAAATCTTAGAATGGCCCCGGAAGCCTTGTCAATCCACAAGTCCACCCGGGAAAGGAACTTCTTGATTTTTTCCTCCTTCGGCTGCAGGCGAAAGCGGTAGAGCCGATCGGATTCGGTGCCCTGGTAGGTCAGGGAATAGGTTTCGGTGAGCTGGGTGAAGGTTTTCTGAAAAATACCGGTGATCGGCTCCAGGGATTGGGTCATCTTCTTGTTGCCGGCAAAAGAATATTTCTCCGCTTGAGATCGACCGGGGTAATAAATCCATAGGGTCTTTCCCTCGAGGGCCACCTCCATCTGCTCGGGCTTCGAATAAGCAAAATGAATCCGGTCCGGCCGTTTGAACTTTACCGCCCCCCAGGAAACGAGGGGGTCTTTGGCCAGCGAGCTTTCTTTTCTCTGGGAAAAGCTGCCCGAAAGAGTCTGGATCTTTTGCTGCTGTTCATCGATGGCCCGGATAAGCTCCTGCACATCCTGGCCGAAGGCCGATGAACCACCCAGGCCTCCCAACAGGCCAATGGCCAATATCGAGGGGAAAACGATCCTTACCATTTTTTTCATCTTGCCGTGACCGCGGGGGTCAATTGCCAGTTATCGCTGGTCCTTTGCTTTTCATTTTTCAATGATCATTGTTCATTGATCATTGACCAATGGCCACTGACCATTGATCATTTCTCATTCCTCCCTACACCCTACCCCCTACACCCTACACCCTAGCTTCTTTGCTCATTCCCAACAATCGATCCAGGGTGAAAAACTCCAGCCCCCGATCCTTCAATCCCTGAAGTATCAAGGGCAAAGCCTCCAGAGTCGGAGCCCGATCTTGTTCTTCATCCCGGTCCCAACCGTCATGGAGAAGGATGACCCCTCCGGGCCGGACGCTCTTCAGGATTCTTTGCGCAATGGCCCGGGGTTCCTTCACCAGGTTGTCAAAGGCGTGGACCTGCCACCCCACCAGGGACATCCCCAATTCTTCCAGGATCGCAAAGATCCTGGGGTTTCGAAACCCGGCGGGCTGGCGGTAGAAACGGGGACGGTACCCCACCCACTTTTCCAACGCCTCCTGGCAGAGGAAGACCTCCTGCCGGATCTTTTCCGCGGAGAAAAAACTCATGGCCCGGAAATGATGAAAAGAATGGTTGGCTATGAGGTGCCCCGCCCGAGAAGCGGCAGCCACCAGTTCACCGTGCTCCTGCAGGTATTGCCCGATTACAAAAAAAGTCGCTTTGGCCTGAAAATTTTCCAGGGTTTCCAACACCCTCGGAGTGTACCGGGCATGGGGTCCGTCATCGAAAGTCAGGGCCACTCCCGCGGGGTCCCCCCGCCAGTGAACTTTCCCCAGAAACGCCCGCCGGGGATTGGTAATCTCGTTGAGGGCGAAGGCGGCGAAACCGGCGATGGGAACAAGCCAAAGCATCCTATTCATCCAGGGGCTTTATGCCGGGAGAAGTAGTCATAAAAAGTATACCACTGGTCGGGGTAGAGGCGGATAAACTTCTCCAGAGCGGTGGCAATCCGCTGGGTGTTCTCGGCCAGATCTCGATCCCGGTTCCCGGTTTTCTGAAGAACGATGGGGGGTTCGGCGACGCAGCGGTACCGGTCGTCCTCATTCATCAACACATAGGTGGGAATCAGAGCCGCCTCGGAAAGGTAGGCCAGGAGGGCCGGGCCGATGGGAAAGAAAACCTTCTGCCCGAAGAAATGGACCGGGACCCCTTTGCCGAAGAGATCCCGGTCTCCCAGGAGGGCCACGAGTTCATTGGCCTGGAGCGCCTTGAGAACGGCCAGGGAGGAGGCCAGCGTGTCGTCCAGGGTGACGACCTTGATCTGCTGCTCCCGGCGAAGTCGCACCCGGAATTCGTGAAGGCGCGCCTCCACATCGGGAGCGGTGATGACGGTGAGGGAATAGCCCATCAACGACAGAAAGATCCCCCCCATCTCCCAGTTGCCCAGGTGGGCGGTCAGGATCAGGGTCCCCTTCCCCCGCGCCAGTGCTCCGTCGATGTGTTCTTTCCCCTCGAACCCCCGGACCAGGCGGCGGAGGTGCCTGCCCTTGAGCAGATCCATGCGGGTGTAATCCACCAGGTACTTGGCATACCGGACGTACAGGCGTCGGACGGTCCGCCCGACTTGGGAGGGGCCATCCAGGATCCGGCTCAGGTTCCGCCTGACCATCTCCCGGTCTTTTTTCATGACCGCCCAGTAGAAGTTTCCGATCAGGACCGCCATCCAGAGCATCAACCAGCGGGGGAGAATGTGGCCGAAGAAACCGATTAAAGTGAGGTAGGTATAAGCGAGGCGGTGGAGAAGTCTTTTCCTTGACATTGTTGAAGGAATTGTACTTTCTCCATTCGGCCGGTGTCAAGGAAAAGGTACACTTTCCGATCTTTCATTTTTCGCCAAGCAGGCGGAAGATGGATTGAATTTCAGGCTTTGCCCGGCCCGGGGGCAAGGGCGTTACCCGCAGAAACCATGAGGCCCCTTTGATTCCATGGAACGGGCGGGCATAGCCCCAGAACCACACTCTCGGGTTGATTCCCCGCAGGGGCGACCCGGCGGGTCGCCCAATGGCCCGCCGTCTTCTGCGGAAGTCGAGCGGAGCCCCTGAGAAAAGGGCTCACCCGGCCGATGCTTTCTGCGGGCAACGCCCTTGCCCCCGGGCCACGACCCAAGCATCCCGGAAATGTCAAACTCTGTGAGTCCCCCGGCAGAGCCGGGGGAAAAGGTTCTCCTACATCCGGATCGCCGCCGCCCAGGGGACGATGACCTCGAAGGGGGAAGATTCCCCGTGAAAGTAGCGGGAGGTGCGGTATTTGTCGCTCTTGTCGAAGTGGGGGCTTTCGATGAAGCCGTGGTCGGAGAAAAAGAGAAGCAGCGTCTGAGGGGGCAGCTCCCGGAGGCGCGGGGCCAGGTCGAGCTGGAGGTACTGAAGGACGTTGCGGAAGAGGTATTCCAAACCTCCCCGCTCCGTATGCACCCGTTCGTCGATTCCGCCGATCTTCCACAGGCACTCCGTCCACCCTTTGCCCCCCGGGAAGGTCTTTTCCATGGCCTGCTGCAGAAGCTCCATCTGCCGGGGGGTGGAAGAGGGAAGATGGGCCCAGAGAGTTCCTTCGCTCACGATCCTCAACTGGTGGGCCAGGGGTTTGAAGAAGCTCTCCTTTATATATTCCCACAGGTCCCAGCGTATCCCGTCCAGGAGGATGAAAATCCTCTCCCTTCCTTCGGCCAGTTTTCTCTTCCAGGGGTTCAGGGCCGGCAGGTCCTCGATCATGACCGGTCTCTTTTCCTCTCCTGCCTCCCATCGCGGAAGGGAGCGCCGGTAATAGTCGGCAAAGCCCTGGGAAAAGGAACCGCAAAGGACTTCCCCCTGGGCCAGCCGTTCTTTCAGGTTGGGGGGCAGGGCTACCTCCATCCGCTGAACCCTCTGGCCCACCGTCCCCAATAGATAAGCCAGGGGGCTGAGCTGCTGGGTATAGAGAGACTCCCACTTGGCAAAGTCCTGGGGAGGGCTGTTCTCCTTTCTTCTCAAAGCCTGGACTTTCTGCCGAAGGACGCTCATGTCCTGAAGGGCCTCGGCCATCTCCATCTGCCTGCGGATGAAATCCGGAGTCCGCAATGGAGTCAGGGAGCTTTCCAGGTGGGAAAAATCCCCCCCTTCCCTCTCCTCCGGCGAGGCGAAAAGCCTTTCCAGGGCCTCTCGCAGGATGGAAAGGAGGAGGGTTTCGCGGCGGAAGATTTCCTGGGCGGGCCTTCCTTCCAGGAGCTTCCAGGCCTCGCGGGCAACCCCTTCTTCTCCCTCCATCTCCTGAATGAGACGCTCGAAGAGAGACGGGTTTTTCTGATGGAGAGAGCGGGCGGCCCGGGAAAGCTCCCGGATCAGGAGGTCCCCTCTCTCCGTTTTACCCTTTTCCAATAGGGGGAAGAGAGGAATCATCTCCCCCGGAGGGATGTCGTGCCCCTCGATCCAGAGGGAAAGAAGCAGAGCCTTTTTGAAGACCCTGGGGCCGGCTTCCTGGACCAGAGAAAAGAGGTGGGGAAAATCGGCCTGGAAAAATTGGAAGAATGCGTCTTGGCTGGAGGTCTTGCCGCCGGCTTCCCCCTGGCCGACGAAATGAACGAAGGTCGTATCCGAAACCTCCTCTTCCTTAAGCCATTCGCGGAGGATCTTTCGGACCTGACTCAAGGTGTATTTCCGCTGGATCAGCGCGCCATAGAGCTGGTCCAGGTCCCTCTTCACGACCACCACCCTTCCCCGGAAAGCCTCGTTGATCTCCCGCAAGGCCATGGGGGTTAAAGCTTCTTCGATGCGGGGGAGGATATCTTCCTGGCTCGGGGCGATGGAAAGGACCCGCCGCATGGCCGCCGCCTTGTCCTTCTCCCCCACGGCGTCCAGCCCGCCGAGGTAGGGGATGAACCTCTCCTGGTAGGGGGCGGAGGCCAGGGCTTCCAGGGTTTCCCGGATACCCAGGTCGATCGATTCCTCCATTTCCCGGAGCGGCGGGAAGGAAATTTCCTCGCCCAGGGAAAACCCGCAGGAGCAGCGGGGGTTGCTCTGCAGCGATTCCGGAGAGGGGCCGTTGCACTCCGCCTGGAGGACGGCGGCCAGCGAACGGTCAACCGAACTCCGGTTATGGGGAACCGAGATCATCTCCAGCTGATCCAGCCGGCCCAGAACCTGGTAGCGTCTCGACTGGCGCACCTTTTCGTAGGGGGCGAACTGCTCTCCCGACTTGGCCCGGCGGTGGGCTTCGCTGTAAGCCTGGATATATTTGTCCCGAAATTCCTGAAACCGCTTCATCAGCTCCCCGGTCTTCTCCCTGTCGATGGAGATCCGGCCCTTTTCGAAGAACCGGAGAATTTCTTCTTTTTCCTTCCGGAGGCCCGCATAATCGGGGCGGTCGGGAATGGAGAGGCGCGGGTCGCCGGCATACTGGTGGACGAAGAGAACTCTTTCCGCATGGTCGAAGAAATTCCTCAATTCTTCGATCCGCCGGAGCTTGTCGGAAAGAAACGGCTCCCTGGAAGCCGCCGAAAGGAACCGCTCCAGCCCCTCCCGGGCGGGGAAGCTGACCTTCACTTCCTCCCACTGGGCGAGAACATCCTCCACGTCCCTTCGAAAGGAATCCCAGGGCAGGTTCTTGAAGGCCTGGAAGGAAGAGGCCCACCCCAGGCGGTTGAGGAGGTTGCGGAGGGATTCGGCTTCGGCCTCCTTCATTCCTTTCACTTCGCCCCAGAGCGCTTCCTGGGAAGGCAGGGTGAAGGTCCCCTTGCGCAATTTTTCCGGGAGGAGGGGGTGCTTGGGGATGACCTGCCGGACTTCCTCGGAGAGGATCTCCCCTTTCCCCAGGGTGGTGATGCCCTGAAGGCCGTTGCGGGAGACATCCTCCAGCCCTTTCTTCCTCTGCCCCTGGTAGGGGACGATGTTTCCCGAAAAGATCAGGGCCAGGACCAAAGCTTCGAATGGATACCGCAGAAGGCCGTAGTCCCCCTTGCGAAAAGCCCAGTAGAGGGCTTCCGGCGTCTGGACGCCCTTGTCCAGCAGGGAGAAGAAATGAGAGGCCAGCTCATTGGTTCTCGGGTCCACCTGGAGGGAATAGTGGTTCCCCTTGGCCTTCACCAGCCCCATGGGCTTCAGCAGGCTGTCCAGAATCGTGCGCAGGCCGAATTTGAACCGGTCGTCGATCTCCACGCTTCCCGTGGCAAAAAAATCCTTGATGAGCGTGGGCATCGAAGTCGGGGACATGGCTTCCAGGTAAGGGTGCACCCGGTGGTGCTTGGGGAACCTCCTCGAAAGGAGGGGAGGGATGAATTCCCGCAAGAATCTCTCCTGGGTCAGAAATCCGTAAGCCGAAAGCTCCACCTGCCGGTCGTCCCAGAGGAGGTGGCCATGGAAATAAGAGCGGGTCAGAATCTCCCCCAGCCTCTTCTTTCCCCCCTGCAGCAGGCTCTGGAGGTATTCGACCGCCCCCGGCCCTCCTTCGGAGGAATCTTCCCGGTGCTTCTCCTGCAGGAGGAGGACGGCCAGGAGTTCTTTCATCCCCCCTTCTTCCTCCTCCCCGACGGCGGCGGGGACCCAGAAAAGAAAAGTGCCCGGGCATTTTTCCTTCAGGGCCGGCAGCAGGTTCCGGCGCAGGTGTTCGTACTGCCGCTCCACCCCGTGGGTCGTCCCCACGATGAGGAAGAAATCGTCTTCCACCTGCGTCCATTCCTCTGCCAGGTTTT
>Ga0315295_10004670_pt1 | contig 11706 bp, 8 predicted proteins | sample YL17G14_0_MG_FD_204453 | JGI IMG/M metagenome (GOLD analysis project Ga0315295, IMG submission 204453) | Sediment microbial communities from Yellowstone Lake, YNP, Wyoming, USA - YL17G14_0 | ecosystem: Environmental > Aquatic > Freshwater > Lake > Sediment | place: USA: Wyoming | collected...
AATAATTTCGGGGTCATTGATGCCGGAGTCAAGGGCATCTATTCCTTCGGCGGACCTTTTGCCGGACTGGAGATCTCTTATGCCGGCTATTCCAAGGATGTCACTCAAGTTCCCGGTCTTTCGGGTACTATCAAGGCCGGAATCGGAGTAGGATTGTTGGGCGGCATGGTGTTCGGACCGGTACAAGCATGCGTAGGGTATAACACCGCTTTAGGCCTCCGCGCCGACGCGGGTTATAGGCTATATTTATAAAGGAGGCGTAACAAATGAAAAAAGGAATTATAGGTTTTGTTTTAGTAGTATTCGTCCTGGCCGGGCTCTATGGTTGCGCTAAAGTAGCGGATACAACTGGCGGCGGTGGGGGAAGCGGATCCTCCACCATCGGAGCCATTACCGGTATGGTAACCTTTCTAAATACGAGTACACACCCGACTGCAACTGTCACTATTACAGGTGTAACTAGCATTGCTGCCACCAATGACAGCGGTTGGTTCGCGCTGGGAAATATTACTGCCACCCGAAATGCCGCTATGACCATAACTGCGACCGGTTATGTGACTTTGCGCACGACCATAGAAGTAGTAGGTGGTCAGACCCGGCATAGAGGTTACACCTTAGCGCCGGCCAATGCCGCGGTCAACTTTGCTTCATCTACTGTGACCAATACCGTTCCACCTCAAAACAATCCGGGGGCCAGCATTACATCCACCCTTACCATTGCGGCCAACTCCCTGGTCCAGGCGGCCTCGGGAACGCCATATAACGGTGCGTTCAATATATCCTTGACTCCCGGCGATTCTGCCAATACCAATGAAGTGGATGCCTTGTTCCCGGGTCAATTCACAGGGTCTTCCATCTCCAGCGGGGAAGTGTATATCCAATCTTTCGGATTTGCGAATATGAGTGTGACTGATAGCTCCGGCAATCCGCTGAACGTACGGTCCAACGATGTCCATGCGTTAGCGCTTGCACCCGGCACTACCGCCCAGTGGAAGCAGGAGATCCCGGCTTCCCAGGTGGCTTCCGCTCCCAACACCATTGATATGTGGTATTTTGATGAGGCCACTAATAAGTGGGTCCAGGGACGGGATGCCAGCGGGAATCCATTGGTTGGGACCAAGACCCCCGAAGGCGGCAAGTATTATTATGTAGGGAATATCAACCATTTCTCGACCTGGAACTACGATATATCCAATCCGCCGGCCTTTATCAGCGGACGGGTGGTGAACTCTTCCGGCGAGGTGATCGTAGGTGCGGAAGTAAGATGCTGGGGAGAAGGATGGGTGTGGAGGAATTGGAGGAGCGGAGAGACCGGTACTGATTCATTGGGAAGATTTATCGAGATACCGGTTGAAAGGGATAAAACCTTCAGCGTCCAGGCTACCAAAGGCAGTCAGAAGAGTATTATCTATACCAAGGGCGCTTACGGAGGGAATACAATAAATGATGTGGGTGACATCGTTATTGAAGGCGGTTCCACTGCCAATATCCAGATGATCCTGACCTGGGGCGCAGTTCCCAGCGATCTGGACAGCCATATGACGGTGCCAACCACGACCGGCATAACCACCCGCGGGCATGTCTATTTTTCGGCGAAAGGATCGGCTTCAGCTTATCCTTATTGCTGGCTGGATGTGGATGATACCTCTTCTTATGGTCCGGAAGTTACCACTGTAACCAGAAAACTTCCCGGCACCTACAGATTCGCTATCCATAATTGGTCGGGACAATCCGGCGGGCCGATCGAAGCCTCCAGCGCCAAGGTGGAAGGCTTCATCTCCGGCAATTATTATGTCTGGAACGTGCCTACCACGAATTCGGGCAACAAGAATGTTTGGCGGGTATGCGATCTGGTGATCGATTCCGCCGGCACAGTTACCGTGCAGACGCTGAATGACTTTGCCAGTTCCTCTGATACGGATGGTTACAATCCTGCAGGGGCGCTGGGCGTGCTCAGTGTGATAGAACTTCAGTCGTTGGATAAGGCTAAAAAATAGCCGCTTTTGTAGCGCAGTAGTTTAGTCCACAAGTTCCAAGGCGGGGTCCCGAATGATCTTCGGGACCCCGTTTTTATGATATAATATAGCCATGAAGTTCTCCCGAACTTTCCTCATTTTTTCCCTGATCCTCTTAGCCGCCCTGGCGGGATTGATGATCCAGATACTGATCTCACTCCCGGACGTGGAAAATCTCAATTATTACACTCCCTCCGAGGCCTCGGTGCTCATCGCGGATGACGGCCAACCCTTCGCCCGCTTCCACCAGGAGGAGAATCGCCGGGTGGTCCCGCTTTCGAAGATCGCACCCATTCTGCAGAAAGCGGTGGTGGCGGTGGAGGACGAACGCTTTTACAGCCACCACGGGATCGACCTGACCGGCATAGCCCGGGCGCTGGCCAAGAATTTACTCTACGGGAAGATCGTGGAGGGCGGCTCCACCATTACCCAGCAGCTGGCCCGCAACCTGTATTTGACCCGCAGTAAGACCATAGGAAGAAAACTGGCGGAGATCATATTGGCATTAAAGATCGAGCGGCGCTTCACCAAGGAGGAGATCCTGGAATATTATTTGAACCAGATCTATATGGGGCATAACGCTTATGGGGTAGAATCGGCTTCCATGCTGTATTTCGGCAAGCACGCCCAGGACCTGGACCTCTCCGAGGCGGCTCTTTTGGCGGGGATCATCGAGGGGCCGGAGATCTACTCGCCTTACCGCAATATTGACCTGGCCCGGGCCCGGCAAAGGATCGTCCTTAACAAGCTCCAGGAGGCGGGGACCATCAATCAGCTGGACTATGACATAGCCGCTTTCAATCCGGTGACCTTGAAGCCGGAGAATCTCAAGAAATACAGCAAACTGGGCGCATATTTTATGGCCTATGTGGAAGGCGAGCTGATCAAGAAATACGGGGGTGATGCGGTAAACCGCGGAGGACTTAAGGTCTATACCACCTTGGACACCCGGATGCAGGCCATTGCCGAGGAAGTAGTAAGCAAGTTCGTGGCCGAGGAGGGGCCCAAATACAATTTCACCCAGGCGGCCCTGATCGCGTTGGACCCCCGCACCGGCGAGATCAAGGCCATGGTGGGCGGGGCGGATTTCCAGAAAAGCCAGTTCAACCGCGCGGTGCAGATGAAACGCCAACCGGGGTCGGCTTTCAAGCCTTTCGTGTATGCGGCGGCGCTGGAGTTGGGGATCTCACCGGGGATAGTGCTTTCCGACCGCCCCAAGACCTTCTCGGTCATGCCCAATCGCTGGAACCCGGACGGTAAGTGGTCGCCCAAGAACTTTGACCGGAGCTTCCGCGGCAATGTCACCATGCGTTATGCCCTGGAGCGCTCCCTGAACCTGCCTTCCATTGAGCTTTTGGAAAAAGTGGGCATTACCTCCGCCATGTCCATGGCCCGGAGAATGGGCATAACCAGCAATCTGGAGTATGCTATGGCCCTGGCTTTGGGGGTTTGCGAAGTTTCTCCCCTGGAGATCACCTCTGCTTTGGGGACCTTGGCCAATAACGGGATACGGGTGGAGCCTACCGCCATCAAAAGAATAACCAATCGTGAGGGTATGGCCATCTATAATCATGAGGTGATCGGGCAGAGAGTGATGGAGGCCAATGTCGCGGCCCTGACCGTGGATCTGATGAAAGGGGTTTTAATCCGGGGAACCGGCGTTCGGGGTCGCCTTTCCCGCCCGGCCGCGGCCAAGACCGGCACTACCGAGGAATTCAAGGATGCCTGGATCATCGGCTTCACTCCCAACCTGATCTGCGGGGTGTGGGTGGGCAATGACGACAATTCCCATATGAAGGGAGTGGCGGAGGTGGCGGTCTGTCCCAGGATATTCAAGGAATTCATGGAAAGGGCACTGGTGACCTTGCCGGTTTTGGATTTCCCTCAACCTACCGGCATCACCAATATAAAGATCTGCCTGGATTCGGGATTGCTTCCCAATAGTTACTGTCCCCAGAGCCGGATCACCAGCGCTACTTTTTTTGAAAAGGACGTGCCTATCTCCGAATGCTATGTGCATCCCAAAGAGAGGACCACCCCCGCGGAGGAAGATGAAGATATTGGCGTGGAGGAGAAATTGATTGAGCCCGAAGATTAAGTTCGGCACTGACGGCTGGCGCGCCCGCATCGCGGAGGATTTCACCTTTGAAAATGTCAGGTTGGTATCCTATGCCCTGGCAGATTATCTGAAAAAATCAGGGCTGGATGGGGCGGGGGTAGCGGTGGGTTACGACAATCGTTTTCAGTCCGAGGATTTTGCCCGGGTAGCGGCCGAGGTATGCTCAAGCTGCGGCCTCAAGACCTATCTAAGTACGGCTTCTTTGCCTTCACCGGTTTTGTCTTTTTATGTCAAATCATCCGGATTGAACGCGGGCATCATGATCACTGCCAGCCACAATCCGCCGGAATGGAACGGTTTTAAGATCAAAGAAGCGTTCGGAGGGTCAGCGAGGCCTGAGGTGACGGAACAGGTGGAGAGGAACCTGCCCCGGCTTGCCGGGGCGGTTCCTCAAGCCGCAGGTTCCTTGGAGTTGTTTGATCCCATGCCTGCCTACCTCAAACATGTCTCCTCCTTTGTTGATCTGGAGGTGATAAAGAAAGCCCATATCAAGATCGTAGTGGATCCCATGTACGGTAGCGGAGCGGGGTATTTGCCTAAGCTGGTTGAAGCGGAGGAGATAAACGGCAAGCGGGACCCGCTTTTCGGGGGCGTCAATCCCGAACCTATCCCGGTCAATCTTCTAGAGCTAACCTCCTATATGAAGGAGGTCCAGCTTAAATTCCCGGAACAGCTGGCGGTGGGGTTGGTCCTGGACGGTGACGGGGACCGGATCGGAGGGGTGGATCCCAGCGGGGCTTTCATCTCTTCGCATAATATTTTTTCCCTGCTTTTGTATCACCTGGTTGAGAACCGGAAAATGAGCGGCAAGGTGGTCAAGACCTTCAACATCTCGCGCCTGGTGGAGGCGCAGGCCAGAAAATACGGTCTGCCCCTTGAAGAGACCCCGATCGGTTTTAAATATATAGCTGATCTGATGTTGAAAGAAAAAGTACTGATCGGAGGGGAGGAGAGCGGGGGGCTGGGCATCCAGGGGAACATCCCGGAGCGGGACGGCATTTTATGTGCGCTCTTGCTTTTGGAATTGATGGCTTGCGAGAAGAAAACCTTAAAGCAGATTCTGGATTCCATCATGGAGGAGTTGGGATATTATTTCTATGATCGGGTAGATCTGCATACCGAAGGGGCAGGGGACCTGATTAAACGGGTGCCAACCGATAAGTTGGGCGGAATGAAGATTGAAAAAGTTGAAAACCTGGACGGCTTAAAATTAAATTTTGAAGATGAAAGCTGGATCCTTTTCCGCCCCTCCGGCACCGAACCCCTGCTTAGGATCTATGCTGAAGGCCGGAGTTTGGAGCAGGTTGAGCTTTTACTCTCCGCCGGACAGAAGCTTATTCGGTCTTGACCTTGGACTTCTCCATCAATCCTTTCTCGAAAGCTTCTTTCTTCTCGATCCGAGCGATCTCCGCTTTTTCCTGAGCAGCCAGAGAAGGCATCTTTAAATCCTTAAAAGCCTTGAGCAATTCCTCGTGGAGGACCTTGCGGTCCCCGGCGATCAGGGAAGATTTCTTGAATTGCTCGACCGCCAGCTCGGTTTTTTTGTTCCTTAGATAGGCCTGCCCTAAAAGCAGGTAAAGGGTGGGATCGCCGGCTTCCGCTCTTACTGCTTCCTGATATTCCAGGATGGCCAGGTCGGATTTCCCGGTCTCTTCATAGAGCGTGGCCAGGAAGACATGCAGGTAAGCGTTGCGCGGATTGGTCCGGATGGCATTTTGATATTCCAGCACGGCCTCGCCCAGCCTTCCTTTAAACCTCAAATCCAGCGCCCGCAGGGAGGGATCCTCGATCTCCACCTTGGCTTTCTGCTTGAGCTTATAGAACCATTCCTGATAGGCGCGCTCCTGTTTTTCCTCCAGGATGGCCTTTTCCACATCTGTTTTGCCGGGGATCTTGCGCAAACGCGCGTCTTCCACTTTGATAATATGATATCCGAAGTCGGTCTTAACCGGTCCGCCGATCTCTCCCACCTTCAGGGAAAATGCCAGATTATCAAAGGGTTTGAGCATGGTGCCGGTAGGAAAAAAACCCAGGTCGCCGCCCTTATCCTTGGAGCCGGGATCCTCGGAATATTTCTTGGCCAAGGCCGCGAAATCTTCGCCTTTTTTAACCCGGCCCAGTAGTTCCTGCGCCAGTTTTTCATCCTTTACCAGGATATGCCGGACGCGCAATTCTCTTAAGTCGTTTCCGGAAACGGAGACCTCAGCCTTGACCTGATTTACCATGCGGGAGACCAGGATGTCATCCCGGACGATCCTTTTAAGATCGTTCCACTTCAGGCCGCTTTTTTCCACTGCTTTCTTGAGATCAGAGACCGAGGAGAATTTCTGGTTCTTGGAGAGGTCCTCCAGCACCTGGTTAAGCTCCCCTCCGGACACCCGCACCTTGCGGCGGGCTTCTTCCAGGATAAGGGCGTAATCAATGGTCTGATTGAGCGCCAGATTTTGAAGGAAGAGAGCTTCCTGGGGTTTTAAATTGGCCGGGAAGCTTTCGCGCAGGCGGGAATAGATCTGGTTGAAGCGCAGGATATCCACTTCCTGCCCGTTGACCTTGAGGAATCCGCGCTTGCTTAGGGATAGGTCCTGGATCCCGCGGAAACCCAATCCATAGAACATGGAGGCGGCGAAAAGTACCGCGATTATGATCATGATGGTCTTCATGTGTTTTCTCAGATAAGTCAGCATTTTTTACCCCTTTTCTTTTAATAACCTGGAAACCGAAATATAGCCGCCCAGCATCCCCAGCAGGATCCCGGAAAGCAGGACCATGACATATATGATATTAAGTATATTGCTATCCCGGACTATCGGCAGGAAGGGCAGGGCGGACTGGATGCGGAAGGTAACGGCGTCGTTACTGGTCTTTAGTATCAAGATCCCCAGGACCGAACCAAAGACCCCGATCAGGATCCCCTCGATGACGAAAGGCCAGCGGATGAACGAATTAGTGGCGCCCACCAGGCGCATGATGTAGATGTCGGTTTCCCTTGCCAGCACTGTCAGGCGGATAGTGTTGACCACGATCAGCAGGGTGGCGAAGAAGAGCAGGAAGATAAGCACCGCGCCCCCGATGCGCACCGCGGAGATCAAGGTCTCCATCTGGCTCATCAGCTTGCCGCTGTAGCGCACCTCATCTATTTCCGGGAAACGGGCCACGCTCTGCGCCACTGCGGGCAAAAGCTCCGGAGTGCGCACCTCAATGGCGAAGGAATTGGGCAGGGGATTGTTGCGCGTGACCTCGGCCAGGTCCAGTTTCTGGGAAAAATCCTCGCGAAAATTCTTCCAGGCCTCCTCGCGGGAGATATAACTGACCTTGGTCACCCCGGTTATTTGGGAGATCCTGCTTTGCAGAACGCCGGCGTCCTGGTCAGTCAGGTTGCGGTCCGTGTAAGCTATCAGATCCAGGCGCGATCCCACCTCCGCCACGGTGTTCCCCAGGTTGACCACCAGCAGTAGAAAGAGCCCGAAGATGAAGAGTGAAACCGTGACGATGCCGATGGCCACGAAGCTCATCAGCCAGGAGCGGCGCACGTTCCTTAGGGCTTCGACCACAAAGAATTCAACTCCCGTTATGAAGCGCATTGCTAGTGATAACCTCCCAGGGCCTGGTCCCGAACGATGCGTCCGCCTTCCAGCTGCACCACCCGGCGCTTCATGGAATCCACGATGCCCTTATTGTGCGTGGCGGTGATGACCGTGGTGTTGCGCTTGTTGATCTTGTCCAAAAGCTCCATGATCTCAAAAGAGGTCTGGGGGTCCAGGTTGCCGGTGGGTTCATCCGCCAGCAGGATGGTGGGATTGTTGACTATAGCCCGGGCGATGCAGACCCGCTGTTTTTCCCCGCCGGAGAGCTCCTCGGGGAAAGAAGAGGTCCGCTTGAGCATGGAGACCAGCTCCAAGGCCTGCTGGGAGCGGCGCCTCACCTGACTGCGGGGAACGCCTGTAACCTGCAGGGCAAAAGCCACGTTCTCGTACACGGTGCGCCTTGGTAGGAGCTTGTAATCCTGGAAGACCACCCCGATATTCCTTCTCAAATAAGGGACCTGCTCGGAGTTGAGCTCACTAACATTCACCCGGTCCACGATCACCGTTCCGGTCGAAGGCAGTTCCTCCCGATAAAGCAATTTCATTAAAGTGGTCTTGCCCGCCCCGGAAGGCCCCACGATGAAGACAAATTCCTCCTTGCCGATGTGCAGGTTGATCTCAAAGAGGGCTTCCACGCCGTTGGGGAAAGTTTTGGAGACGTTCTTCAGTTCGATCATGAATAAAGCGGAAAGCGAGAGCAAAGCTCGGCCACTTTCTTCTTGATCTCCTGCTTTTTTATGTCGGAATCCTTATTTTCGATGGCGGCAGTTATGAGATCGGCAATGGCTTCCATTTCTCCCTCACGCATGCCGCGAGTTGTGACCGCCGGAGTTCCCACCCGGACACCGGAAGTTACAAAGGGTTTTTCCGGGTCAAAGGGAATGGTGTTCTTGTTGACCGTGATCCCCACTTCGTCCAGAACAGCTTCCGCCTCTTTGCCGGTGATCTTCTTGCTGCGGAGATCCAAAAGCATAAGGTGGGTGTCGGTCCCGCCGGAGACCAGGCGAAAACCTTTCTGGATGAGGGCCGCCGCCAGGGCGCGAGCGTTCTTGACAATTTGTTCCTGATATTTCCTAAATTCGGGAGTTTCCGCTTCTTTAAAAGCCACCGCCTTAGCGGCGATAATGTGCATCAGGGGGCCGCCCTGGGAGCCGGGGAATACCGCCTTGTCAATTTTCTGGGCGTAATCGGCCTGGCAGAGGATCAAGCCGCTGCGCGGGCCGCGCAAGGTCTTGTGGGTAGTGGAGGTGACCACTTGGGAATGGGGGACCGGCGAGGGATGGACCCCGGCGATGACCAGTCCCGCGATATGGGCGATGTCTACCATCAGGATGGCCCCCACTTCATCAGCGATCTCGCGGAATTTTTTAAAATCCAGGGTGCGGGGATAGGCGGTGGCGCCGGTAACGATCATTTTTGGTTTTACTTCGTGCGCCTGCTTTTTCAATTCATCGTAGTCAATAACTTCGCTATCCTGACGAACGCCGTAGGGGACGAACTTGAAATACATACCGGAGATGTTGACCGGGGAGCCGTGGGTCAAGTGCCCGCCGTGAGAGAGATTCAATCCCATGACCGTGTCGCCGTAGTTTAGGCAGGCCAGATAGACCGCCATGTTGGCCTGGGAGCCGGAGTGGGGCTGGACATTGGCGTGATCGCAGCCGAAGAGCTTTTTGGCGCGTTCCCTGGCCAAATCCTCAACGATATCCACGAACCGGCAGCCGCCGTAATAGCGCTTGCCGGGATAACCCTCGGCGTATTTGTTGGTCAAGACCGAGCCGGCGGCCTCCATCACCGCGCGGGAAGTGAAATTCTCCGAGGCGATCAGCTCCAGGTGGGTCTGCTGGCGCTCCATCTCCAGGTCCAGGGCACGGGCTACTTCGGGGTCGGTCTTGCGAAGATGTTCCAGATCAAAATGCATATTTTTATTTTACCACATTAACCGGTGAATTTGTACTTGAGGAGTTCCGGGGAGCTCTCGTCCACCTCGATCGAGCTGTAGGGGAAAAAGACATGGGTGTCGGTTTCGCGGATGGTAAGGTCCTGCAGCTTTACCTCCAGGTTCACATCGGCAGGGATAACTTTCACTTCCCGGTTGGAATTTTCCACCCCCAGGGGCTGGGCCCAGTTCTCGATGATGCGGCTTATGATCTCCCGCCGTCCCGCGAATTCCTCGCCGAATTCGGTCAGGATGCCCAGCAGGGGCTTGTTCAGGCGGGCCTCCTTTAAGAGATTGATGCAGCCCAGCAGGCCCAGGTGCTGGGAGAGGAATTTGCCTTCTTCTTTTTCTAGGGAGCCGATATTGAGCAGGATCACCTGGCAGTCGGCGTATTCCTTTCCTAATCCTTCCACATAGCGGGAGTCGCCGGTGATGCCGATCTTTAAGATCTCTCCCTTTTTGTCCTTGAGATTGGTCTCGATCACCACTCCCACCGCGGATTCCTGATTGGTCCAGCGCTCCGTATGATAAGCCGGTTTGACATACAGCTTACAGCCGTATTTTTCCATCAAGGTCTGGCCCTCGATCTCGCTCACGCAGTTTCCGGGCACCAACAATTTGAAATTGATCTCCCGGTTGCCGAGGAGATCGGTGGCGGAAAGCAGTCCGTGGAACTTGAGCAGCACGCCGGCCGAGCCGAAGATGTCCAAAACCTTGGTCTTTTTGTCCTGATTGTGATCGTTGTATTTGGCCAAAAGCGACAGGATGCCTTCCACCGATTCGGTGTGGTCGTCATGGTCGTGGGTGATGATAATGGCATCAATATCGGCGATGCCCAGGCCCAGACCGCGGAAGATGTCGAAAAAATCATAACCCGGATCGATGGCCAGGCCCTTAACTTCTCCCCGGGCGGAGCGCAGGGTCAAGAAGTATCCGCCCCCCTGGGAAAGCCCGTGAGAGAAGAGAGGGGAGGCGGAGTTCCACTGGTGGATAGTGCGCAGCAGGTTGGCGCCGATCTTGTAATCCAGCTGGCGGGTGGAGTTCAGCTCGCGGATCAGCTTTTCCTGATTCTTGCGGATGATCTCCCGGGTGGGAAAAAGGGTCTCTTCCATGTAAGCCAAAGCCCGGGCGGCGGGAGAGTTGGGTTTTTTCATATGCACATCATACTGCCGGGCGATGCGGAAATCTTCCTGGGCTTCTTTAAAGCGTCCCTGCAGGAAGCGGGCGATCCCCCGGAGGTAGGCGGCCGAGCCGAAATTGCCGCGCTGTTTTTGCAGCACATGGAACATGACCTCAAAGACCTCTTCCGCTTCCCGGTAGAGATTGTCGTTGATCAGCAGATTGCCGATGAACTGCCAGTCAGAGCGGTCGCGGGCGGAGCGCTCCAGGGTGCGGATGATATCTTTCAGATACTTTACTACCCAGTCCCTGCGCATGGGACCGGGGAGACGCGACAGGTTTTCCCAGGTCTCGCTCTTGTTCTCATCCAGATTTATCTTTAATAGTTGATACACCTAAAATTTCCAGGTGAGGCCCAGGACCTGGGTGCGGTTGAAAGCGCCTCCCAAATAAGCGTAATCCACCACGAAATTGAAGATCATGAAAGCAGCGCCCGCGCACTTGTTGTTGTCATTGAGCCCGGCCCGGAGCGCTAGACCGGGGAAGGGGCGTGCTTCCACGCCAAGATGGGTGGTCTGGGGATCGCCGCTTTGTTTGAAAACGTTGTGGATGTCGGCCGCTAGGGTGAGCTCGTCGATCGGGGTGATCGCGACCCCGGTATTGATGGACATCTTGGGGGATAAGATAGCTCCGTTCTCGAACCTTATATCGGTGGTCAAGATCTCTTTGGCCACCGCGCCAAAAGCCACCTGGTCCACCGGGCGCAGCAGCATTCCCAGATCAAAACCGGCGCCGTAGCCCTTGATCCTCCCTCCGCTCGGAGTATAGATCCCCACATCGTAGAACCTGAGATTTCCGCCCAGGGCCACTTTTTCTTCATAGCCGGTGGCCAGGGAGAGCGTGTAGAAATTGGAATCCTGTCCTTTGACG
>Ga0315295_10004671_pt1 | contig 11705 bp, 13 predicted proteins | sample YL17G14_0_MG_FD_204453 | JGI IMG/M metagenome (GOLD analysis project Ga0315295, IMG submission 204453) | Sediment microbial communities from Yellowstone Lake, YNP, Wyoming, USA - YL17G14_0 | ecosystem: Environmental > Aquatic > Freshwater > Lake > Sediment | place: USA: Wyoming | collected...
ATATCAGTGTAATATTTCTCCGATATGAGAACAAGGAATTAGACAACATTACCAACTCGCTGCTGAAGGTCCTCAATAGTCTCGGGTCCTCGCTTTATGGCAAATTTGTTGTCATAACCGCAAATAATTGTCATAACCGCAAATAAAATACGTATCAGAGAAATCTAACAGGTTAATGACTTTAATAAACTTTAATAAAATAATTCTGGAACGCTCCCTTCGGCACAAGGCCGATCTTTGCGAGGCGTTTGAAATCGACTACGGTCACGCCCGTTATTTCGGCTTCAAACTGTTTGGCAAGTTTTACTGCACGCTCTACCGCGACACTCGTAGACTGCGTGCCGCCTAAGCCAAGAAGTATTCTTTTGATCATTTTTTTATCCTCCTTACCTGCTAAGATCTACAGGAGCTGAATCGAACGCCTCTCCACGCTCCTCCTGCGAAGCCATTTCTCAACACCAACCACAAAAGAAACAATTACAGAGACCGCCAGTATCCGGCCCCAGGCCCCAAAACTGATGGGCGCGCTGTGAAACATAAGGTTCATTGCCGGCAGATAGGTGAACATCACTTGCAGGATCACCATGATCGTAACACCGCCAAACAGTAAGGGGTTTGAAAAAAATCCCAAACGGAACATGGACTGCGTCAACGAGCGACAATTGAAGAGATAGAATAGTTCTACAAGAACAAATACATTCACAGCTACAGTGCGAGCCTCTGCAACCGTGGCTCCCGTCATCAGCTCCCACTCGAAAAGGCCGAATGCCCCTGCGAGCAACAGCAGCCCGACAATGAAGAGACGCCAAATCAGCACCCCGGTGAGTATGGGTGTCTTTGGGTCACGCGGCGGTCGTGTCATAATGCCAGGTTCCTTGGGTTCGAAGGCAAGCATGAGCCCCAGCAGCACTGCGGTTGTCATGTTGATCCAGAGGATCTGTACCGGGAGTATGGGCAGCGTGACACCGGCGAATATGGCCGCGAGAATCACCAGGCCCTCACCAAGGTTAGTGGGCAGTGTCCAGACAATGAACTTGGTGAGATTATCGAAGATGCCTCGCCCTTCCTCTACAGCGGCTTCTATGGAGGCGAAATTGTCGTCCGTCAGCACCATATCGGCGGCCTCTTTAGCCACATCAGTTCCGGTGATACCCATTGCCACGCCGATGTCTGCCCTCTTGAGGGCCGGGGCATCATTCACCCCGTCTCCGGTCATGGCTACAACATTCCCTTTGGCCTGTAGAGCCTCAACCAGGCGGAGTTTTTGCTCCGGAGTCACTCTGGCGAAAACTGATGTCCGGTCGGCAACGTCAAGCAGTTCCCTGTCGGAAGTTTCCATCAGGGCCTTTCCGGTGACGACGTTGGTTGGATTGTGAAGACCAACCTGTTGCGCAATCGAGGAAGCTGTCAGCGCGTGATCGCCGGTTATCATCTTGACGCGAATCCCCGCTGTGTGACACTTCTGAACTGCGAGGATTGCCTCCTGCCGGGGCGGATCGATCATGCCCTGGAGCCCGAGGAAGGTCATGTCTGAAGCCACATCAGGGTGATTCAGCCCGGTTGTCCCTTGTTTGATTTCTTTTTTTGCAAAAGCGAGCACCCGTAATCCTTTGGCCGCCATTTCCTCCACTGCCCTGTGTATCCGTTTGGCATCCAGTACAGCAGGCCAGCTTACACTATCAAGGGATAAAGCACATTTCTCCAGGATAGTTTCCACAGAGCCCTTGACATAAACGATGCCGGGATTGTCCGTTCCTCCGTCATGCAGGGAGGCCATATACTGGTGCTGCGATTCGAAAGGGATTGCATCGATGCGAGGCAATCCCTTTCGCACGGTGGTCATGTCCAGCCCTGCCTTGACCGCAGAAACCAGCAACGCTCCTTCGGTGGGATCACCCTGTACAGCCCAGCGGCCCTCTTTCTCCAACAGCAAACTGTCATTGCACAACAAGCCTGCTTTCAGACATTCCATCAGTGCTGGGGACCCGGAGGCATCCACCGCAATCCCTTGCTTGAGAATCCGGCCTGAGGGCGTATAGCCTGCGCCTGTTACCTCAAACCGCTCGCCGCCTGCCACTATCTCCTGCACGGTCATCTGGTTCTCGGTCAGCGTACCGGTCTTGTCGGAGCAGATAACCGTCGTGCTGCCGAGGGTCTCCACTGCTGTGAGCTTTCGGATTATGGCCCGCCTGCGCGCCATCCGCGCAACACCGATAGCCAGAGTAATAGTCATCGCCGCCGGCAGGCCCTCAGGGATAGCGCCTACTGCCAAGGCCACAGCCGCCATGAACATATCAAAGACGGATTGCCCTCGGATGAGGCCTGCGACAAAGGTGACCGCAGCAAGGGCCAGGATCGCATAAAGCAAGATATGGCTGAAGCGGGCGATCTTTCGGGTCAGTGGTGTTTCCAGTTGCTCCGTCGTTGCAATAAGCCGAGAGATGCGCCCCACTTCTGTCTTGTCGCCAATGGCAACGACAATGCCGACACCCTGACCATATGTGACCAGACTCGATGCATACGCCATGTTCTGCCGGTCAGCGAGTCCCGTGGCGTGATCGAGGACATCCGGTTTTTTATCCACAGGAACCGACTCTCCGGTCAGAGCGGATTCATCTACCTGAAGATCTCGTGTCTGAAACAGGCGCATATCTGCGGGCACTTTGTCACCGGACTGCAGAAGGACGATGTCGCCCGGGACCACTTCTGCCGAGAAGATGCGTTGTTTCCCCCCCGCCCGCAGTACCGTTGCCTCAGTTGTCATTGTCCTTGCCAAAGCTTCTATGGCCTTGACCGCTTTCGCCTCCTGGATAAAGCCTATGAACGCATTGACCAGCACAACCCCGAAAATGACACCGGCATCGACCCATTCCTGAAGCAAGGCCGTAACTGTTCCGGCCACTACCAAAATGTAGATCAGGGGCTGATGGAATTGGAGAAGGAAGCGCAACAGTGGCCCTTTCCCCTTTTTCCCGGTGATCGCATTAGGGCCGAAATGCTTCTGACGATTGTCTACTTCGAGCAGATCCAGCCCTTTTTCCTGATCACTCTCCAAGAGGTCAATTACTTCATCTGCCGGCAGGTGATGCCAGTGCTTGCCGATCAAAGTTTCCATTGCTTAACCATCAGTAACAAATCATACTACTTTTTAAACACACTGAATAGTTTATCAAGCCCTGATTTTTCAAGCTTTGATACACCCTCAAGCTCTCCGGCATCAAGCCATATGCCTTCACACTCAGAGCATTTGTCTATCTTCATTCCTTTGTAATCAACCTCTATCAGTTCCATTCCGTACTTGGGACATCTCATGTGATGAAGTTCTTTAAGCTTTTTCTTTTCTTCCTCCTTAAAGCTTTTGTGTTTTTCCTCCTCGATCTTCTTCTTTTTTTCAAACTCCGTCCTTGCAATGTACTCTGCTTCTCTTTCACTTGGCTTCATTTATATTCCTCCTTTTTTGATTGTTAAAAATTATCAGTTTTTTGCCTGCCGAACAGTGGGGAAAACCTGATCACATTTTGTTCTGAACCCTGACCATCTCTATGGGCAGCTCCCTGCCGCAGTGTTTGCAATAGGTTGCATCTTCTTTAATAATCTCTGCGCAGTAAGGGCACTTTTTGGTATATCCTTTAGCCGCACGGGTTGGAAGAGCTGCAAGAACAATAATAAGCAGTGGGAAAAGGGCGCATAGTATAAACCACCATATCGGGCTGCACCCCTTTCTTCTGGCTATAATGCCGCCTGCAATGCCTGCAATGATGAGCAGTAAGACATATCTAACTAAACAATGGGATTCTCTACCTTTTTATGATTATATTGTTTATCTCTTCTGTAGATCACCGACACCGATAAATGGCACAGCCCCACCACCGGTAACCTGGGGGAGGATTCCATTCCATTTATCTATAGCCCTGAGATTTGCCTCTATCTTTCTAAGCTCTATGAGATCTGGTGAAATATTTGCTCTCTGCAGCCTCAAAGACTCTGCCTCTGCCCTTGCTGCTGTAATCTTCTGTTCTGCCTCTATCTTTATCCTATCCAGGTCCCTTTTTGCCTTCAGCGCAAGTTGTTCTGCTGTCTGCTTTGACTCAATGGCTTCCATAAATATCTTGGAGAAGCTGAAACCGACGATGGAGAATGCATCAACTGCTATGTTATGCGCCAAGAGCCTTTCAGTAAGGTTTGATTTCATTGCATCGCTTACTGCCGGCCTCTTTGTGATAAGCTCTTCTGCTGAATACCTGGCTGTCACAGCCTTTACCACCTCCTGCACTGCAGGGTCTATGATACGTTCCTTAAAGTGTATGCCGATGGTCTGATAGACAATGTTTGCCTTATCTGGAACTATATGATAGTTAATCGCAACCTTTGAACTCACATCCTGAAGGTCAGCCGAGGCAGCCGCAGCATCTGTCTCTGCCTTCTGCACCTTGACATCCACCCGGACAATCGTCTGCATTACAGGCAGCCTGAAATGCAGTCCTTCATCCAACGTCTTATCCTGAACAGCACCAAAATTAAGGACAACCCCTCTTTCACCTGCCCCAATCTGAACCCATGGATGAAAAAACAGAAAAAAGACCAGAATTGCTCCGATAATCACCGCTACCCTCATAGGCCCTTTCTTCATTTTCTTCATTGCAGACTGCATTGCCTCTTGTGCCCTGTAAACATCTCTTTCATCCATTTAAGCTTCCTCCTTTTAATTTTTGAAACTTACTTTTCACTGTTTTTAATAACCTTCTTGCCCAAATAAATTCAGTGGCAAGGATTCCCAAACCGACAGGTATTACTATAAAAGCAGGCCCTGGTAAAACAATCATTGCGAGGCCAATCAGAAGTACTGTGAAACCTATTATTCCAATTGTCAGCCTTTTTGCCTGCTTAATGCTTTTAAGTAAAAGTGCAGTCATATGTCAGTCCTTCCCGCCAAAATGGCTGAATGCTATGAGGGATGCAGAAACAACCGCCACTGCAAGACCGACGAAAAGGGTACCCAAAGGATCGTTCCACTCAATGAGATGTTCGAGGAAGGTCACTGTCATAATAAGAATGATCACACTCCCCAACTTTGCCTTAAGATCGTGGAGATTATGGATGACGAGCCACTCCGGAAGAGCAATACCCTTTATGAAGAGTTCATACGTTCCGACTGAAAAGATAAAGAGTGCAATGGCAATGAGGAATGTATCCATAAGTCCTATGAAGGCTATCGCAGCAGAGGGGTCCTTGCCATAGTTTGTAACGAGGGCGATGAGAACAGATACGGTCTTTGCAGCTCCAAGCAGAAATGCAGCCACAGAGGCCGCAAGTAAGAAGACAACCCCGATCAGGATCAGGTATTTGCTTTTTTCGAGTAGCTTATCCATCACACGAGATCATCGGATCTCTCTATTCCACCTCTGTGCCTTCGTGATTATTCATATGACAATTATACCAGCCGAAAGAGAAATTACCTCTTTCCCTGATACGATATGGCCTCCAGCCTTGCTATCCTCTCCTCAATTGGTGGATGGGTGCTAAAGAGTTTCAAGATTCCGCCACCCGAAAGGGGATTAACAATAAACATATGAGAGGTTGCGGGGTTTGCATTCATTGGTATTCTTTGGGAAGCCACATGAAGCTTCTTAAGCGCATTAGAAAGCAACCGCGGATTGCCTGCAATCCTTGCACCTCCAGCATCAGCTCCGTATTCCCTTGAACGGGATATTGCCATCTGGATCATCATGGCTGCAATAGGCCCGACTATCATCATGACAAGGGCAGCAATGGGATTGCCCCCTCTGTTGTCATCACTGCTCCTGCCTCCAAATATCATTGTCCATTGCGTCATTTGCGCAAGATAGCTTATGGCGCCCGCAATTGTTGCCGCAATTGTACTCACAAGGATATCCCTTTGCTTGATGTGTGCAAGCTCATGTGCAATAACTCCTTCAAGTTCTTCTCTTGAGAGGATATTCATAATGCCTGTTGTGACAGCAACCGCTCCGTGTTCAGGATTCCTTCCTGTGGCAAAGGCATTGGGCTGGTCTTGATCCATTATATAAACCTTCGGCATGGGAAGTTCTGCTTTTTGAGAAAGTCTTCTCACACTGCTATAAAGCTCAGGTGCTTCTGCTTCGGCAACCTGTCTGGCTCCATACATCCTGAGGACTATCTTATCGCTAAACCAGTAGGTGATAGAATTCATCACGAATGCCATGACAAGGGCAAATGTCATCCCTGTTTTGCCGCCAAGAAGCCCTCCGATAAACACCAGCATCAGGGTTAAAGTAACCATCAAAAGCACTGTCTTCAAACTATTCATTTTATGCCTCCTTCTGTTTTAATCCAAAAAAAAAGACCTTTACCGCGAAAATAATTGGGTAAAGGTCTTGCTTGTTAGATTCTTGCCTAACCAGTGTTACCGGCCCAGCCTATGGCGGACGTGTTGACGATAGCCACTGATTCAGCTACTCCCCTCTACTTTATTTATGATAGCTAAAGGATTAGGCTTAAGTCAATTTACCTAAACGTTGCAAAAAAAAAATTTGCAGTTTCTTAAACGAGGTTCAAGCAGCCTCTCTCAAAACATCAAGGTAATGGAGCAGATCCCTTTTCACGGCTTCGTTGGCACTCATCGTGAGCGTCAATTCCCCTTGTGGATGTGTCAATCTGCCAGCCCTCTGGATAATCCAGCCTTTTCGAATTAAATATCGGGGGTCTGCCCAGAAAGTTTGACAGGATGATGCCTCTGATATATCCTTACGCATGGTAAGACCGCTCAGGACAAAATATGAAGACGTCGTGGATTACGTTCGGCCAATGAATTGCATATTTAGAAACAACGTCTTAGTTAATGACTAAAGCGCTCTTGAGGGCCTGCAATTCGTCGACTAAGGCGGGAATTGCGGAATTGGGGACTTCGTTGACCGGAAACCACAGGGAATGTTGATTTCTCGGTAATTGTCCACGCCCTGGTCTCCCGGACCGTTCGTTTCTCCGATGCTCCGCCCGACCGGATAGTGGCGTTTAGGGCGGCAGCCGTCATATCGCTGAACCGAGTCCTCCCGGATGCCGTCGATATCCGTAATCACCCACGCCTCGCATCGTGGATTCCCCACGCCCGGCACCTTGCCTTAAAAACAGAGACTGCCGAGGAGACGGAGCTGCTCGGATGGGTCGGCACCTTTAAATATCAGCAAGTGTCTTATCAACAGGCTGCTGTTGCATATCGCAGCCAGCTCGAGGTCAGCAAGAGGATCCTCGGCGAGGAACACCCCAACACCCTTAGTACACTGGTTCATAAATTCACTAACGTATTTTTCTCTATGCTGCGAAGAATTCTAAAGTCGCAGAGAGTTCTTTGAACTTTTTAATCAAGATATCGAAATCGCGCCGGGTGAATTTCCATGCAAACGGCGTGGCTATTTGTTCGTAATAACGTTGGAAGCCGAGGAGACGTTCTTGAAGTTCCTCGAGGGACGCAAAATCATTGGGCGTCAAGGCCTTACGATGGAGAACCGAGAGGTAAATTTCTATTTGGTTCAGCCAACTTGTGTGAACCGGGCTATGAACAAGAACCAAGTTGCTGTGACGCTCCTGCAAGTGTGAACTTTCCGTGCACAACGCCGCATTTACCCTGCCCCCTGAACCTATGGGCTTTGTTGTGTTGTGCCAACTCGCCCAGGGGCTAAGCCTTCTATGCGGTTTCTGTCCCCCGGATCAGGTCCGGGGCAGGCTCTGTCTCGCACGTATGCACTCCGGCTTCCTTCAGACCCCTCGTCGCGGCGACCGCCCTTGCCTTCGGCTCGTACTTTTGTTAGTATCCATTAGTATGAACACTTTAAGGTTCTCGTACGGGGGACTTTTGCCCCATAGGTTCACGCCCATGCCGAACGTACACGAGGCGGCGCACCGGCTCGCCGATAAACCCGGCTCTCGGTGACCTCATTGTCGGCCGGTCAAGCATGATGGTTGCCAGCAGGCAAATTTACAAGAACAGAGCCAGTAGTCAGATGGCCAACATGACCCTTAGCGAGCAAGAAGGCGTGTACGCGCTCCATACCCTCCTAGAGGCCGTAGAGGAGAAACGCCTCGGCGTTTCGAAAAACTTGGAGCGGCATCGCCGTGCCCTCATGGGACAATTTTTTACTCCTGCACCGGTGGCCCTGTTCATGGCAGAGATGTTTGAAGCACGGAAGCCGGTTCTTCGGGTATTAGACGCCGGTGCCGGGATCGGCTCTCTTTCGGCTTCCTTCGTGGACGCGATCTGTCGCAGGCCATACCGGCCGCAGGCTATCTCCATCACCGCATACGAAATCGACCCCAAGCTTGTTCGTCATCTTCAGGCGATGCTTGACCTTTGCAAGGCAACCAGCATCGAGGCAGGCATCCGTTTCGAAGCTCTTGTTTTTGAAGAGGATTTCCTAGAAGCTGGCGCGAGGGCCTTGGCTGGCGACCTCTTCGTGCCAGGGATTGACGAACGATTCGACTGCGCGATCCTCAACCCGCCTTATAGGAAGATTCGTTCGGACTCCCGGGACCGGAAGCTCCTGCGTACGATCGGCTTGGAGACGAGTAACATCTATACCGGTTTCTTGGGAGTCACGGTGAAACTCCTTGCGCCAGGGGGTGAAATAGTCGCGATTACACCCAGGAGCTTCTGCAATGGCCCTTATTTCGAGCCCTTCCGCCGTGTGTTCCTGAACGATATGCGCTTCCGCCGCGTGCACGTGTTTGACACGCGCAATCGCGCCTTTGCCGACGACGAGGTCTTACAGGAAAATATCATCTTCCGAGCTGTTAAGACTCAAGACCGAGCTGATGATGATGTGATTGTTTCAGCCAGCCTCGATCCCAGCGATTCGGATCTGCGGATTCGGACGATAAAGCACGACGATCTTGTTCGGCCCGGTGATCCCCATCTCTTCATTCACATTGTCCCTGGCGGGGATGGAGATTCGATCAGCCATCAGATCCGAAAACTTGAATCCACCCTGGAAGATCTTGGCTTGGCAGTATCCACTGGACGAGTGGTGGACTTCCGGGCGAAGCACCTCCTTCGTCCTCACCCTGGACGGAACACAGTGCCTCTTATCTATCCGTGCCACCTCCAGCGTGGTTTTGTCGAATGGCCTAACGGTCGGACACGCAAGCCGAATGCCCTTGCGCTCGACCCAGGAGCGGAAGATCTTCTTGTCCCAAGAGGGTATTACGTTCTTGTCAAGAGGTTCTCATCTAAGGAGGAACGGCGTCGCGTGGTCGCAGCAGTATACGATTCTATGCGTATCTCATCCGACCGAGTCGCTTTCGAGAATCACTTGAACTTCTACCATATTCGAGGCGCCGGCTTACCGGTGAGCTTAGCCAAGGGCCTCGCCGCGTTTCTGAATTCGACCCTCGTAGATTCTTACTTTCGACAGTTCAGCGGCCACACCCAAGTGAACGCCACAGACCTCCGCTCATTACGGTATCCGGCGCGAGACAAGCTTCTGATGATTGGTCAGCGAATCGGCAAGACCTTTCCTGAACAAGAAGAGCTTGACCGCCTTGTCGAGGAGGTTCTTTACCGTGGTTGAGCGGGTCGGTAGTAAGCGAGCGATTGCGGCCAAAAGGGTATCGGAGGCACTGAGCATCCTCCAAGCGCTCAATGTTCCTCGAGAGCAACAGAACGAGCGGTCTGCCCTGACGCTCCTCGCGCTACTGGACATGACGCCACGAAAGCGATGGTCCGATGCTGCCGCACCGCTGCTCGGTATAACCGAGATGATGAACTACTTCGAGAAGCACTTCGGCAAGAAGTACGCGCCGAACACCCGCGAAACAGTTCGGCGGTTCACCGTCCACCAATTCGTCCAGATGGGCTTGGTCCTCGCAAACCCCGACGACCCTGCCCGCCCGCTGAACAGTCCCGACAATCGTTACCAGGTCGCACCGGCCCTCCTGAAGCTCGCCCGAGACTATGGCTCACGCTCGTGGGACGATTCACTGAAGAGCTTCGTGAACAGCGCTGAGGCACTCCGTCGGCTGCAGCCAAGAGAGCGCCAGATGACGTTGATTCCGGTGAGGCTACCCGATGGCCGAGAGCTCAGGCTCACTGCCGGCGGGCAGAACGAGTTGGTCAAGAAGATAGTCGAGGAGTTCTGTCCTCGGTTCACGCCCGCTGGCGTCCTCTTGTATGTCGGTGACACCGGCAACAAGCAGCGACATATGGAGACAGACTACCTCACGAAGCTCGGAGTGACGTTCAACGAGCACGGCAAAATGTCAGACGTCATCGTGCATTTACCAGACAAGAATTGGCTTGTCCTTATAGAGGCCGTCACAAGCCACGGCCCAATTGGCGTTAAGCGGCAGAACGAGCTGAAGGACCTATTCAAAGGGGTCAATGCTGGATTGGTGTTCGTGACTGCATTCCTTACGCGTCGAGCGATGACGAAGTATCTCTCTGAAATCGCATGGGAGACGGAGGCCTGGGTAGCAGAAGCGCCGAGCCACATCATCCATTTCAACGGTGAGCGCTTCCTTGGTCCCTATGAGTGATGGGAGACGAGATAGCCCGCCCAATCGGGTAAGGGACGGAATTTATATAACTTTACCTCGCCATACTACTCCCAGAGGTATGTATTAACACCGATTTTCATGTATCACGTTTGTGCCAATGAATTGCATATTTTGGAAACACTGTCCCCAATATGACTAAAGTGCTTTATTGGTTATGCAATAATTTCATTCAGTCCTTCAATCACTTGGGCTAATTCCTCTTGAGACACTCTACCAATCAGTTTCCCGATCCTCTCTGCGGAAAGTGTGCGGATCTGACTGATTTTAACCCATGACTGCTTAGGCAAATCCCCGGTCTCTAATTCAAGGGTCAATGGAAACCCTGCCCTTTGTGGCTGGCTTGAGATTGCCACAGCTATAACGGTTCCGGATCGTGCATTGAAAACGTCGTGGCTTAGAATCAAAACAGGACGTAAGCCCGCTTGCTCATGACCTCGGGCAGGGTTCAAGTCTGCCCAGCGAACATCACCTCTCAGTATCCGGGCCATTGGCTCATATCTTCAGTCAATCCTTCTTCGGCCATCTCCCTTTCAAATGCAGGTTCAAGCTTAGCGCACTCCAAAGCCAGTCGGCTGCGCTTCAGCCGCATGAGTTTTTCACCAATTGCTTCCTGTATCGCCTGACTACGGCTTTGAAAAACATGTTCGCTGACCAATCTATCCAATTCGACAACAAATTCTTCATCTAATGTGATAGCAATCTTTTCTTTACCCATGGTTCCCTCCAGGTATTACATTATATCATACCAGCAACCAGGGAAACAATTAGTATCTCTTGCATACCATTAAGATGATGAGAACTCTTGAGGGCCTGCAATTCGTCGAGCAAGCGGTAGTGTTTTCCCTCTGAAGGCATTGCGGCACCGGGTTGGATCGTGGGAATTGATTGGTCAGACCACATGGTCTGCACATCCCCTTTCCCTGTTATACCAGCACATGACCTGATCCATATCCCCTTCCACACCTCGGTGATCCCGGTTCCATAAAAAGGCACGGTGAACCCTGATGGTGTGGTAATCTAAATGTTGCAAAAAAAGACATAGCAGACATCCCTCAACGCCTTTATAAGGCGATGAAATGGCACTCCTTCGGCTTGCATGGTCACACCTCACTTGGGGTGTGGTCATGCAGTCAGGCTTGGAACGTGGCTTCCGATACTTC
>Ga0315295_10004673_pt1 | contig 11701 bp, 14 predicted proteins | sample YL17G14_0_MG_FD_204453 | JGI IMG/M metagenome (GOLD analysis project Ga0315295, IMG submission 204453) | Sediment microbial communities from Yellowstone Lake, YNP, Wyoming, USA - YL17G14_0 | ecosystem: Environmental > Aquatic > Freshwater > Lake > Sediment | place: USA: Wyoming | collected...
TTTATAGAAAATGTTGGATATCAAGAAGCTTTCATACAATACCTTGCGAGTAAAAATGTCCCCGTAGAAGGAGTGAAGGTCCATGGGCAGGACAAAAGAACAAGGCTAGCCCTTGTAACCCACATAATCCAGCAGGGGAAAGTATGGTTTCCAAGACAGGGAACCGAGGAATTAATAAATCAACTAACGGGATTTGGGATTGAAAGGCACGACGATCTGGCAGATGCTTTTTCGTTATTGCTTTTAAAAATTCTCGAGGAAGACAGTAAACCCGAACCTGCTATGTTCGTAATGAATATTGGTTGGCCTCCCGGAGACACGTCTTATATGGATGAATTCCGTCACGGAGGTATTTCCGCCGATGGGGATTTCTAAAAAAGATCTGATATATCAGTTTTGAGCTCTTTGGAAATTTTAGTTAAAAGTTTAAGAGAGGACGACTTTCTTCCTTGTTCAATGTGACCCATGTGAGTTCTGCTGATACCTAATTTTGCAGCTAATTCCTCCTGAGATAAATCAAACGATTTCCTTAACCTTTGGATTTTCTTCCCAAGCCTCTCTTTAGTTTGTTTGGTACTTCTTATCATAACGATATTATTGATAGCCATTAGGTCTCAAGCTACTAGCCAAGAGTGAGCATACAGCCTCGGCTTATGCTTGACTTTAAGTTACATTTCAATCATCATTCAGGTAGTAGAAAGGGGAGGGGGTGATAAGAATGAAAAAATTCTTCAAATGGGTATTAATAGGAATCGGAGGCCTTATTGTTATCAGCATTATTGCAGGCAGCGGGAAAGGCGGGGATAAAACTTCTCAATCATCCTCCCCAACCCCAGCCCCTGAGGCGATGAAAATAACAGCGAGACAGTTGGCTGATGACTTTGATTCCAATCAGGTAGCCGCTGAAGCAAACTGGCAAGATAAATTGGTTGAATTTTCAGCCAAGATTTCAAACATCACAGATTCCGGAATATCTTTTTCTGATGTCGCATCTAAGGATTTTTCTTTAGCTCAAATCAGTTGCCGAATAAAGGACAAGCAACAGCTTTTGACATTAAAGAATGGGCAAACCGTAACAGTAAGGGGGGTTGTCGGTAAACAAACAATCGGAGTAATTGATGTCAACGACTGCGAAGTTGTTAAGTAAGGCTTGTTAAGATAAACAAGTAGGCAGAAAGACACCTTCCTGTTTTACGTCTGGACTTCACCCGCCTTTGCGGTACTCTCCCCTCAAGATGCAGATAAGTCAAAATCAGAAGCAGGATATAATCCCCATCGAATATTGCCTTTATGCAAGGAAATCCTCCGAAAGCGATGAGAGGCAGGCAATGTCAATCGACTCCCAAATCAAGGAAATGTCGGATCTGGCAAAGAAAGAAAATCTAATAATTAGTGAGGTCAGACAAGAGAGTCATTCTGCCAAAGAATCGGGGCAAAGGCCTGTGTTTGTACAACTTTTAACCGATATTAGAAATGGAAGGTTTACGGGGATTTTAACATGGGCGCCTGATAGACTTTCCAGAAATGCGGGAGACCTGGGGATGTTGGTTGACTTAATGGACCAAGAAAAATTACTCCAGATCAGAACTTTCTCCCAAATATTTTCTAATAATCCCAATGAGAAGTTCTTACTAATGATTCTTTGCTCCCAAGCAAAACTAGAGAATGATCAAAAAGGACTAAATGTAAAAAGAGGTATAAGAGCAAAATGCGAAATGGGGTGGCGACCTGGGAAAGCTCCGATCGGTTATTACAACAGAGCATTTAATGGAGTAAAAGATATTGTTATCGATCCGGATAGGGGCCACCTGATAACTGAAATGTTTGAAAAAGCTATCAACGGAGAACATGGCAGGGCAATCAAAAAATGGGCCGACAAAGCCGGACTTAATAACAGGTCGGGAAAACCGATATGTCTTGCCCAAATTTACCGAATGCTTAAAGATCCGTTTTACTACGGAGAATTTGAATACCCCGTCGGTAGCGGAATTTGGTATAGAGGATCCTACCCGCATTTAATTACTAAGGAAATGTTTTTAAAGGTTCAAAAACTCAGAGTGAATGTTTTGCCAAAAGCTAAATGGGGGAGTAAAAACATTTTATTCAGGGGGGTCTTTAAATGTGCCAGTTGTCAGGCTGGAGTAACGGGTGAAGAGTCTTTTAGAGAAAGATTGCACGGAGAACCAAGAAGACACGTGTACTATCATTGCGGAAGAATCCGAGACCCGAATTGTAAAGAACCTTTTGTATCGGAGGAAAAATTGGTAAGTTCACTAAATAAATATATAAGCTTCATGGCAAACACTCATCCTCAAACTGTCAAACTGTCCCAAAAGCTCAAAACCGGAATGGAAATATATAACAAAATACGGGAAGAAGCTTTAATCCAACAAAATATTAATCCCAAAGGTAAAGCATTGTCCTTTACAGAGTATGCTCAACATATTTTGAGAAACGGGACAAACGAAGAAAAAAAGGAAACAGCCCTCGCATTTGATAAACAACTATACCTTCACAACAGGGAAGTTTGTGGTTCTCCAATTAACAATTTAATTTAAAACGGTTTGTTTAAAAAAAGGCCGTTCTCTCTTAAATACTGGAGAAATAACTTTCCTAAGGGAGTGAGAGTATAAAAACAATCTTCGGGCATTTTCCCAGTCTGATAAGTGAAAAGGCCCATATTCAATAAAAATAAAGTGTAATTTCCAGCATCATACCCTCTTTCGTTCCACCCAGAATCTTTATAGAACATTATTGCCTTTGGTAGGCTTATTCTGTCTCCATTTTGTTCCGCATCTAATAAAATTCTTATTTGACTTCCAAATATCAATCTATAAACCCTCTCAAAGTGGTAGAACAGTAAATATTGGTTTTTCTTTGCAGTCTCAACTTTTAATTCTTCTCCAGCTTTTTGTGCAAGATTTTTAATTTCATCCAAGTTAGTTTTGCTTTCTTTTTCTTCCTGCTGTTTTTGTAATTCATCAAATCTACCCTTAATGTATTCTGGACGATTCCAAATTAGAGCAATCAACATTTCCAAAAATTGAAGTTCGGTTACTAACGTAGCAACGATTATTACCGAGATTAAATAGACAAACCAATTATTCGCCAAAAAACATATAGATAAGATAAACAAGACACCAAGGAATTTGACATAGAATCTTGGTTTGTCTTTGATTACTCCATTGTCCTTTGTAAATAAATATTCATCCTTTATGAGAAATGCTACGAGAAAAAGAAGAATAATTGCCACCAACGTAACAAAAATACCAAGTATTGAGCTGCCAGAAAGACCAGATATGAATTGATAAATATTCATTTCGAGGATATTTTACTCTCCTTTCTCCTTAAACTCTACAGTAGAGAAAAGAGATTCGAACGGAGGTTTTTCGAGGGTAGAAGACGGTTATAGTCCTCGCTTTTGAAAATGGCACTTTTGAAGGAAAACATGGGCTATTCTAGAGGAACGGGTCACTTGGGGTGCATATGCTTGCTGCGGGATAGGGATTCGAACCCCAATACCAGCCTCCAGAGGGCTGTGTCCTACCGTTAGACGATCCCGCAATGTGGCATCATTATAGCAAATAAGGGTAAAATATTCGTATGCTCACGACTTTCTATCTTTTGGTAGTTACCCACTTTATCGCGGATTTTATTCTTCAAGGACCCCTGGCGGTTAAGAAGAGGGGACTGAATAAGTACATGCTTGCCCACACGGCCATTATGGCTTTGGCTTTCTTCCTGCCCCTTATCAATTATCCCTCCGGAAAGGTGGTTTTAGGAACGGTGATTATTCTTGTCGTTCATGCCCTGATAGATGCAATCAGAACCGAGTCCACGCGGATATTTAAGGTTGTCCCTGGAACCTATCTTTATGCCCTTTCCCTGGGCTTGGACCAAATTGCCCATATAACCGTGCTCTATTTCGTCTTCACCAGGTTGATAATCTAAGCCCCATAGTATATAATCCGGCCTCGTTCGTTAACAACTTCGAAAGCAGCCGGAAAACTCAAAAAGGGAGGCTACGATGCAGAAGTCAGGGGAATTCGTACATGCAGGAATGGAAAAAGCTCGAAAGAAGATCTCGCCTGCGGTAATCGTTCTTTCTCTCTTGCTCTTCATCGGTTTGCTGGTGGGCATCAAGATGCTCTTCGGCGAGCCAACCTCGGCAGAAGCATACGCCGCGGCATTCGTTTGTCCGGAAGCACCGGCACCCTTCGTTCTGCAGCAGAACCTGGTGGCCGATGTTGACGGGCAGCGGCTCTACATCGCCTGCGCCTGGGTAGGAGGTCTTCCTCAAGAAGCCCCTTTACCGTAAGCGTGGGGGTTGCCGAGCCTGTATCTGCCGCTGGCTTGGTAGCCACTGGAGAAACCGTCCTTGTGAGGACATCGCACTATTGGCCGCCCTTGGGAGGGCCAAACTGCGCTCGCTTTGAAAACGGCGAGTGCGTCAGCAGGATGTCCAGCGGGGAAGCCTGGCAAGATTGGGCCGAAAGGGCAATAGCCTGCCCTACCGAATGGGAATTCGGCACACGGCTTGATGTTGCCGGGCGCGAGTGGGTCTGTATGGACCGTGGCGGAGCCATCGTAATTGAAGATGGAATCGCCTGGGTCGACATGCTCACACCAATCGGACTGTTTCCGCACGGAACGGTTCTTGAAGCAACGCTTGTTCGTTGAATAGCTTTCGAAGTTGATTGCCGGGGGCAAAATCTATCTCGTGAGAGATGATTAGCCCCCGGCATTCGCTTTCGCATTAAACATCCGCCTGGTACTTGTCCAGCCTACGTCCCTTCGGGAATCTTGATCAGAGACCAGCCCTTTCTTGTGAGATCGAGCCTACCGTCCCTTTTCTGCCGAATGATACCGGCTCTCCTTGGCAACTTGGTTGCCTTACTGTTGAGGAAAGCGTGACGCGTCATCCTCTTCTGAACCCCCTCCGCAAGTTCTACCAGGAGGACCAAAGAACAACGCGAGCAACCCAGCCTTTTCAGGAACTTTTCGAGCTTGGTGAAGTCGTAGGCAGACACTGTTCCCTCCGCAGAGAATGGTGTTCGGACTTACTCCAGGCTTGTCGGCGGACATTTAATGTGCGACAGTAGCCACAATTTTACGCTTTAGCTTCGGAATTGTCAAAGGATTTATCCTTTTTAATGCTGATATAATTACACTGTGAATATTTTCTCATCTACCTTTTTGGGTATTATTCAGGGTCTAACCGAGTTTCTGCCGGTTTCTTCCTCCGGACATCTAGTACTGATTCAGAGCTTTATTCCGGGATTTAAACAGCCGGGAATTCTGTTTGACGTTATCTTGCACTTCGCGACTCTTTTTGCGGTTTTATTCTACTTCAGGAAAGGAATATTTAAGCTCGGATTTGGTTATCTCTGGTACTTGGCGATAGGTACTATCCCCGCGGTTGTCATCGGACTCTTATTCAAAGATGCCATTGAGGGGATGTTTGCCTCCGCCAAGTTTCTGGGGTTTGAGTTTATGATTTCCGGTCTTATCAACCTGGCGATTTATAAGATAAAACCCGACAAGAAAAGTGTTAATACCAAAAACTCTTTCCTTACCGGGATTGCCCAGGCGGTAGCCATTATCCCTGCCATCTCCAGGTCGGGTTCAACCATTTTTAGCGGTGTGGCCCAGGGGATTGAACCCAAGAAGGCGGTTGAATTTTCATTCCTTCTTTCCGTGCCTGCCATTTTGGGAGCCAACATTCTGGAAATTACCAGCCATGGGCTGGCAGGAGGGATTATCGTTTCAGATTACCTGGTCGGATTTATAGCTGCCTTTGCTACCGGCTTTTTTGCGATTGGCTTGGTACTGAAGCTTCTTTTAAACAGGAAATTCAAGTTTTTTGCTTATTACTGTTTTATTCTGGGGGCGATCACGCTTCTTATTTAGAGGATCTTCGGCAGAAAAAGAAAGCCCCCGACAATCAAAGAGAGGGCGGCTGAAACAAAAACCGCTGCGGCGGAGACATCCTTGGCTACCTTGGCCTTGGCTCGTATTCTGGGGCTCACCATATCCACAATGGCCTCAAGGGTGGTATTGATCAGCTCGAGAATAAAAACAAAGGCGATGGTAAAAAAGAGGACTATCCACTCAAACCGGGAAAACTTCAGGTAATAGGCAAGACCCGCGGCAATTGCACCGATTGCAAGGTGGATTCTTAAGTTGGGTTCGTTTTTTAATGCCAGCTTAATCCCCGAAAAAGCGTAGGAGAAGCTGGCCAGGGTTGAGTGGGACTTGCTCATATTTTAAGTATAGCCCAAAAACCCAATTCTTAAGCAATAGCCATTAATCTGGGGGTGTGCTAGGATAATTTATGGCCACGAAGAAGAACAAAAAAAACATACTTTTCTTTGTAATCGCGGTTCCTGTCTTTCTGATTGTTGCCTTGGGTTTAATCTCCCTGACCGCCAAAAAGTCTCTATTTAGCGCCAATGCCTGCGGATGCACCGTCTCCGAGAATATCGACCCGAACGCCAAGGAAGGAACCTTTGAAGGAAAAAAAGTGGAGGTTCCTGCACTTGCCCTAACCGAACCAAAAACGCCTGTCTTGGGTGCCTCGTCGGCCGAGCGCTGGATAGAGGTTGACCTTTCGGAGCAAAAACTGATGGCTTGGGATGGAAACCAGCTGTATCTGGAATCCTTGGTTTCAACGGGGCTGCCCTGGTACCCCACACCCCAGGGAGAATTCCGTATTTGGGCCAAGGCGCGGGCCACCAAAATGGAAGGGGGCTCCGGCAGATACTATTACTACCTGCCCAATGTTCCCTACGTCATGTTTTTCGAGAACGGGGAGATACCCGGTTGGCGTGGTTATAGCCTGCACGGAACCTACTGGCACAACGATTTCGGCAGGGTGCATTCCCACGGTTGCGTAAACCTGCCCACCCCGATTGCGGAGAAGCTTTTCTACTGGACCAACCCGGCCTCGGAAGGCAAGGGTTTTATCCGAACCGATGCGGCCAATCCGGGCACCCGCATAGTCATTCATGAATGAGATTCTTCTTTTAGACAAGGGTAGTTGGCTGATTGCCTTTTTGGCCAGCTTTCTTATCTGGATAATGTTTGGGGGCTTAATCGTTCTTTGGCTTATCGACGGCAGGATAAAAAAAGAGCAGGCCCTGCACGCTTTTCTGGCCGCCACTTTTGCCTGGCTGGTGGCGGAGATGCTCAAGACCTTAATTCCCTCTACCCGGCCTTTTGCCCTCAACGGTTATTCTCCTCTGACTTTTACGGTTCCGACGGATAATTCTTTTCCTTCTTCCCACGAGGCATTATCTTTCGCCATGGCCTCCAGTATCTGGCTGCACGACAAAAAGCTGGGGACAGCCTTTGTAATCGGGGCGATTCTGGTCGGGGCAGGCAGGGTTCTGGCCAATGTCCATTTCGTTTCCGATATTGTGGCGGGAGCGGGAATAGGCATAATAATTGCCCTGGCCGTTTTTAAATTGCACCTCCATCAATTATTTTCCCCTAAGTCAAAAAAGTCTTGACATTTAGCAGACGTGTTGTTAGACTGCTAAATACTTTCGTAAAATTTAGTTATGATTGAAGAAGCAACAGTAATAAGACGGGTACCGATAGTTGCGGTGCGGGGTTCCGTAATCTTTCCCCATACGGACACACTCTTGTCCTTCGGCAGACCCAAATCCACAGCCGCCATCAATACCGCTTTCCAGGAAGACAGGGTGATCGCCATCTTTACCCAAAAAGACGCCAGAACCAGTGACCCGATGGAGGATGATCTTTATAAAGTCGGGACCATCGCTACCATTACCCAGATGATGTCCACCGAAGGTGAAATTCATGCTTTGGTGCGGGGACAGGCAAGAATCAAGATAGAGGAAATTGTCTCCAGCGAGCCATATCTTCTGGGCAAGGTCATCGAGCTTAAAGAGGAAGAAGGGGATGCGGATGAGGTCAAAGCCCTGGCGAGTCAGCTTTCGGATCTTTTCAAGAAAGCCATAAACCTCGGCAAACAGGCAGAGATTATGGCCGTGATGAGACTTATTTCCGGCCCGGTCGAGCCGATGGAGCTGGTTGATCAGGTTGCGGCCCTCTTGGAGGTTAAAACCGTTGAAAAACAAAAACTTCTGGAAATCCTTTCGGTCAAGAAAAGAATGCAAAGGGTTCTGGAACTTATCGCCAAAGAGGTCAACATCTTGGATTTGGAAAGGACCATTTCCAGTAAAACCCAGCAAAGGTTTGAAGACCAGATGCGAAAAGCGATGCTCAGGGAGAAGAAAAGAACAATCGAAGAGGAACTCGGTGAGGAAGAAGGAGAACTTTCTTCAGATGAGGCCAAGGAATACAAGGAAAAGATAGTCGATGCCAAGATGCCCAAGGATGTTCGGGAAAAGGCGGAAAAAGAACTGAAAAAACTAATCCAGCTTTCTCCCCACAACCCCGAAGGCGGCTATATCCGAAACTATCTCGACTGGCTGGTCGATATGCCTTGGGCCAAGCTTACTCCGAATAATGTTTCGATCAAAAACGCCGCAAAAATTCTTGAGGACAGGCATTACGGAATGAAGAAAGCCAAAGAAAGAATCCTTGAATTTTTGGCCGTAATGAAGATTAAAAAAGCCATCAAGGGTAAAGGAAACAATGAGAGTCAGCCGACAATTCTCTGCTTTATCGGACCCCCCGGGGTGGGCAAGACTTCAATCGGTAAATCCATAGCCGAGGCCTTGGGCAGAAAGTTCGTCAGGGTTTCCTTGGGAGGGATCAGGGACGAGGCGGAGATTAGAGGCCACAGGCGCACTTACGTCGGGGCTCTTCCGGGGAGAATAATCCAGGGAATTAAAAACGCCGGCACCAAAAATCCGGTATTTATGCTCGATGAGATAGATAAAATCGGGGTCGATTTCAGGGGAGACCCCTCAAGCGCCCTCTTGGAAGCCTTGGACCCCGAACAGAACAGGGAATTCTCCGACCACTATCTGGAAGTCCCCTTCGATTTATCCGAAGTGATGTTTATAGCAACCGGAAACATGTTGGATACAATCCCGCCCGCCTTAAAAGACAGAATGGAGATTATCGGTTTTCCGGGCTACACCGAGGAAGAGAAATTGCATATCGCCAAGAACTTTCTCTGGCCAAAACAGGTCAGGCTGCACGGACTTGAGAACAAAAAAATGTCGCTCTCCGATGCAGGCATGTCCGAAATAATCAACCGCTATACCCGGGAGGCCGGGGTAAGAGAGCTGGAAAGAAACTTGGCCTCCATTTGCCGCAAGGTGGCCAGAATGGTTGCTGAAGGCAAAAAGTCTATGAAGAAAATTGGCGTGGAGGATATTCATAAATTTTTAGGACCGCAAAAGTTCTCTTCTTTAATTGCGGAAAAACAGGACGAAGTGGGAATGAGCACGGGATTGGCGGTAACCGCAACCGGAGGAGAGATTCTCTTTATCGAAGTTGCTTTAATGCCGGGCAAAGGAAAGCTGACTCTTACCGGACAATTGGGAGAGGTTATGCAGGAATCGGCCAAGGCGGCATTCACCTGGGCTAAAGCTCACTACGACATACTGGGTCTTAAAAGCAATTTCGGACAAGATATTGATGTCCACATCCATGTTCCCGAAGGCGCTGTTCCCAAAGATGGGCCCTCGGCGGGTAATGCAATTACCACCGCCCTGGTTTCAGCCTTAACGGGTACACCCGTCAGGAGAAATGTGGGAATGACAGGTGAGATTACTCTTAGGGGCAGAGTTTTGGAGATTGGGGGAGTAAAGGAAAAGGTAATTGCGGGTCATCGAGCTGGTTTAAAGACCATAGTAATTCCCCGCGACAACAAGAAGGATTTGGAAGATATCCCCGAGGCCGTAAAAAGGGATATCAAATTTGTGTTTGTATCCAGGATTGAGGAAGTGCTGTCTACGGCTATGAAAGCCTGGCCTCCGAAAACAACTATCAAGCAAAAGAAGTTTACTCCGATTCCCACCCTTCTGGCCGCAAATTAGTTTTTTAGCCTCAAACCTGATAGAATAACCCTATCGCGGCCCCATCGTCTAGCGGTCTAGGACACTAGGTTCTCATCCTAGAAACCTGGGTTCGAGTCCCAGTGGGGTCACCCGGATACTTTTTTTGCAATAATTGATTTCAAGAAGTAGAATATAGCTACTTGCCCGAGATATCGGGCATTTTTGTGTACCTTGACAATCCGGTCGCTCAATTCGCCACAAGGAGGGCGAGATGAAGAAAGAATGGCTCTATTATGTGCCGATCGTGCTCTACGGGGTCATCTGGTTCTGGATCTTTTCGGCAAGCGCCAGGGCTGGGTGTAGCGAAAACGATCCCATGGTGGGACTTTCGGGCCTGTGTCTGGCGCGGCGCATTGCGGGCATGAGCTGTTTTGCTATCTATCTCGGCGTCTGGACTTTCCTCGGTATCCATGTTGCCATGGGCAAGGGCCGGAATCCCATCATGGGCGCCATTGTGGGATTTACGCTGCAGTTCATGGGCTGTCTCGGTATGATGATGATGGAGCCCAGGCGGGACAACGCAGGGCAGATGATGCACTGGAATGAGTACAAGCATCTGACGAAGGAGCAACGCGAAGCCATTCGTCCCGTGAAGGTTCCGGACACTCCTCAAGACAAAAGGAGGAAAAAGATCGTTATCGCGATCGCCATTTTCACCGTCCTGGTGATGGTATTCCAAGTTCTGAAAAACCTGGGGAAAATCTGATGACAAAGTGCGGGGGCACATACCTGACGCAAGTTAAGGGTGTGCCTCTTTTTTTGTTGGGAATGTGGCGAATTTGCGGTTAAAAAAGCCGTCCAATAGCCTTAGATTCTTGACAAAAGGGTATAAGGAGTCTAGAATTCTCTTTCAGTTGGTAAATCTCTACTCTTTCCCCCGCAAGGGGATATTTTTTTACCACACACGAGCTAAATTCGCTTAAAAACATGGCAAAACAGGTTCAAATGACGAAGGAGGGTGTTGAAACCTTGAGGAAGGAGCTTGACGAGTTGGTTAATAACAAAAGACCAAATCTTGTCGAGCGGCTTTCCAATGCAAGACAACAGGGAGACTTAACCGAAAACAGCGACTATGCCAATGCCAAAGAAGAGCTTGAATTTTTGGACGGAAGGATAGATGAGCTGGAGGATGTACTTAAAACGGCAACGGTGGTTACGGGAAATGGAAAAATGCAGGGGGTAGAGATAGGCGCTAGGGTAACCGTGAAGGTAAACGGGGACAAACATGTCTTTGAAATAGTCGGCGAATGGGAAGCGGATCCTGTTAATAAGAAAATTTCTCCTGAATCTCCTTTGGGTCAGGCCTTGGTTGGTAAAAGAATCGGAGACAAAGTTGAAGTTGAAGCTCCGGCAGGGAAACTCAAATACGAAATCCTCGCAATCGAGTAACCCCTTTGCTACAATAGCCTCAAGGTGTATTGGGCAGACAAGATAGTCAAAGAGATAGCCTCTTCGGGAAAATTCAAACCCTACTGGGTTGATGACATGAAGACCCCCTCGGGTTTTGCCCACGTAGGCTCCTTAAGAGGTCCCCTTATCCACAGCGTCATCTTCAGAGCCATGAAAGACGCCAGCAAAGAGAAAGTTATCTATACATTTGTTTTTAACGATTTCGACCCGGCGGATGAACTTCCACCTGAATTTAAAGACGAGCTTTCCCAGTATCTGGGATTTCCTTTAAAGAAAGTTCCATCTCCGAA
>Ga0315295_10004675_pt1 | contig 11699 bp, 6 predicted proteins | sample YL17G14_0_MG_FD_204453 | JGI IMG/M metagenome (GOLD analysis project Ga0315295, IMG submission 204453) | Sediment microbial communities from Yellowstone Lake, YNP, Wyoming, USA - YL17G14_0 | ecosystem: Environmental > Aquatic > Freshwater > Lake > Sediment | place: USA: Wyoming | collected...
ACCCGCCAAGGTGGCCCTCACCGCCTGTGCCCGGAAACTCCTCACCATCCTCAACGCGATGGCGCGCTCCAACACCTACTGGCAAGCACCCGTGGTGAGGTCAGCGTGAAGACAGTTGCTGACCCCTTACCTCCTCACGCCCAACGGTTCGAACGGGACATTGAGCACGGGATAGCGCCCCCAGTCCCTCCAGTCGAAGTGCCACCACTCCTCGTAGATGGACTGGAACCCCTCCGCTTCCAGCGCCCGCCGCAAGAGGTCGCGGTGCCAGCGCTGGAGCGACGTCCCTCCCGGGTAGTCGCGGTAGGCCCGCGGCGAGAACTCGTCGTAGCCGCTCACGAACTCGATGGGGCGCCCCGTCGCGAGGTCGTACAGCGACAGGTCCACGGAGGAGCCGCGGTTGTGCCGCGACCCGCGCGCCGGATTCGCGACGAAGATGTGCTGGGCGGCCGGCGTGGCCTCCCAGAACATCTTTGTGACGTACCACGGCCGGTATCCGTCGTGGATCAGCAAGCCGTAGCCCTGCGCCATCAGTGCCCGGTGGGCGCGCAGGATCGCCTCGGCCGCGGGCCGCTGCAGGAAGGCGTTCGCGGAGGAGTACATCTGCGCGCCCATGAAGTTGTCGGCGGTCGCGTACCGGATATCGAGGTGGATGGTCGAATCGAGCGACGTCAACTCCACGAGGTCCGGGCGGAGCAGGCCGGCCCGCTGCACGGGGGGCGTGGCCGCCAGCGCCTCGCGCCGCAGGTCGTCGATGGGCCGGCGCGGCACGATGCGGAAGACGGAGCCGTCCTCCGGCCCCACGGCGCGCCGCTGGAAGACGACGGCGGACACGGCGGCGGCGGTGGCGCGGCCGGCCTGGTCGCGGCTGAACGTGACCGTTTCACCGCTGTACATCCCGTAGTCGGGGAACCTGAAGGTGCCGTCGGTCTGCTCGGTCAGCGGGTAGAGCGCGAACCACTCGATCAGCGCGTAGAGCCTCTCCTCACGCTCCAGGACATACAGGACATCGTGGTCCCAGCCGTACTCGCCGACGAGGCCGCGCCAGCGCTCCGGCACCGGTGCCGGCTTCGTGTCCGCGATTCGCCGCAGGGTGTCGCCCTGGACGACGAGGAAGTCCGGCCCCCAGAGGATGCGCTGGCCGAAAGAGAGCCGCCCGTCGGCGACGAGGGTGTCGCCTCGGAAACGGAGCTGGGTCGGCATACCGCCGAGTAGGTTCTGATACCAGAGGGCGCCCTCGCGCACGGTGAGGTCGACGGCGCGCGTGCTGCCCCGGTAGTTCCCGGCCAGGCGGCGGATCGTCTCGCGGGGGATGGGCGCGGTGGTGACGACGGGGGGCAGCGGCCGCCCCTCCTTCGCGGCGAGCATCAGGCGCAGGGCCTCGTCGGCGATGCGCTCGGTGACGGCGTTGGCGGCGTCCACAGTGGTCGAGACGGCGACGCCGAGCTGCTCGCGGGGCAGTGCGGCGACCTCGGTGGCGAATCCGTAGTGCCAGCCGCTGTGGCCGATGCGCTGGCGGCCTTCGAGCTGCGAGATGGCGAAGCCGAGTCCGAAGCCCGACTCGGCGCCGGGGCCGCCGAACTGCACACCCCACATCTGGTCGAGGGTGCGGGGCTGCAGCACACGCCCGTTCGGGCCCTGCCCGCCGGCGAAGAGGGCGGACAGGAAGCGCCCCAGGTCGAGCATCGTGGCGGTCAGCTCGCAGGCCGGCCCGATGCCGAGGGGGAAGGTCGGGGCGTCGAAGGTGCGGCCGTCCACCGTCCACATCATCCCGCGGGCGCGGCGGGCCACCGTGGCGGAATCGGGTGCGAAGCTGCTGCTCGTCATCCCCAGCGGCCGCAGCACGGCGCGCCCGATATGGTCGGCGAACGGCGTCTGCTGCGTGCGCTCGAGGACGAAGCCGGCGGCGGCGATGGCGGCGTTGGAGTACTTGGTCGCCGAGCCCGGGGCGTAGATCAGCCCCGTGCGATTGATGGACAGCGCCGTCGCGGCGAGGGTCGGCGACTCGGGGTCGAAGTAGTGGCCGACGGGCGGCTCGCGAACGATGCCGGCGCGGTGGCTCAGCATCTGGCGCAGGGTGACGGGCCGGCCGAACGGGTTCTGGGGCGTGAAGTCGGCGACGTAGTTCGTGACGGGGGAGTCGAGGGCGAGCGTGCCCCGTTCGACGAGCTGCATCACGCCGATGTCGGTGAAGAGCTTGGAGACAGACGCGACACGATACGGCGTCTCGGCGGTGGCTGGCGTGGAGTCGGCGGGATTGGCGTAGCCGAAGCCGCGGGCCCACACGATCCGCTGGCCGTCCACCACCGCGATGGACAGCGCCGGCAGGCGTTTCTCGGCCATCTGGTCGGCGATGAACCGCGTCAGCGCCGCCGCGACCCCCGCGTAGCGCGGCTCCGGGGCGATGCGCGCCTGGGCGTGGGCGAATGAGGTCCACGCGGCGAGCAGGGCGCTCGCTGCGATCAGGATGCGGGCGAGGGCCGAGACGGCGCCGCGGGCGGCAGTCCTGCCGGGGTGACGGGTCGTGAACATGGCTATGAGGTAAGGCGCTGGAGAGGGAGCGGCAAGGCCGGATGCCGGCGGACCGCCACGCCTAGCCGCCCGCGCTCCAGCCGGTAAATTCGATTCCAACTGATTGGCCGCGCGCGCCCGCCGGCACGACTCGTCGTGCCGGCGGCGCAGACGTCTACCGGAGGATCGGATGTCAGGCACCACAACCCCCAGCCCCACCCCCTCGGTCGTGATCGTCGGGGGTGGAGTGATCGGCGTGTGCTGCGCCTACTACCTCGCGAAGCGCGGCGCCACGGTGACGGTGCTGGAGCGCGACGACGTGGCCAAGGGTGCGTCGTTCGGCAACGCCGGCGCGATAACCCCCGGCCACGTCCCGATCAACAAGCCGGGACGGGTCGGCCAGGCGCTGCGGTCCCTCAATCGTCCGACGTACCCGCTCTACGTGGCGCCGCGCCTGGACCCGGCCCTCGCGCGCTGGATGTGGGACTTCGCGCGGCACTGCACCGCCGCGCACCTCGAGGCCAGCATGGGCATCGTCGGGCCTCTGGGCCACATCACGGCGCGCCTGTTCCACGAACTGATGAGCGAAGAACGGCTCGAATGCGGCTACCGGGCCGAGGGCCGCTACGACGTATTCCTGACGGAACGAGCCTTGGCGGCGGCGATCGCCGAGGCAGCCCTGACCCGGCGGCACGGCTTCGAGTCCGTCCTCCTCTCGGGGGCGGAGCTCAGGGAGCGCGAGCCGGCGCTGACAGACGCGGTCGTGGGTGGCATTCATGATGTAGGATCGTCCATCGCCGACCCCTACCGCTTCGTGGTAGAGCTGGCCGAACGCGCCCGCCGGCGCGGTGCCCGCATCCGCACCGGCTGCTCCGTGCGCGGCGTCCGCGTCCGGAGCGGGCGGGTGGAGGGAGTGCAGCTCGCGGACGGGGAGGTCGTCACCGCCGACGTCGTGATCCTGGCCGGCGGCGCGTACACGGTCGAGCTGACTCGGCCGCTGGGGCTCCGTCTTCCGCTGCAACCGGCCAAGGGCTATCACCGCGACCGCGTGCTGACGGACGGTGCCACGCCACCGCTGCACCAGGCGTGCCTGCTCGGGGAGTTCGGGGTCTTCTGCACCCCGCTGGACGGTTTCGTCCGGTTCGCCGGCACGCTCGAGTTCTCCGGCCTGAACGAGCGGATCCGCCGCCCGCGGCTGGAACAACTCACGAACGTGGCGCGAGCCTACTTCAAGGGGATGGGGGACGCCGCGGCCATCTCGGAGTGGTGCGGCCTCCGGCCGTGCCTCCCCGACGGTTTGCCCGCGATCGGGCCGGTGCCGCGCGTGCCAGGGCTGTTCCTCGCGACGGGCCACGCGATGATGGGTCTCACGCTGGGCCCCGTGACGGGGCAGCTGATGGCCGAGTACGTGCTGGACGGCGCACCGAGCCTGGATCTCCACCTGCTGCGCGCCGACCGGTTTTAGTCATGCGTCTCCTTGGTCCTGCCGCAGCTCTGCTCGCCGCCAGCGCCGCGGGCCTCGCAACTCCCGCCACGGCGCAGTCGTCCCCGCGCGCCGCGCGCCAGGACTCGCTCACTGCCTGGATGCGTCCCGGCGTCTCCCTCGCCCTCGCCCAGCACCGTGCCCGGACGCTGAGCGACGCGCGCTACGCCCTCACGCTCGACGTCAGCGCCCTCGACAGTGCGGTGGGGCAGGTGGGCGTGCGGTTCCGCCGTTCGGACACCGGCGACGTCATACTCGATTTCCGCGGCCGACGGCTCACTCGTGCCAGCGCCAACGGCACCGGCCTGCCGCTCACCATCGCCAACGGCGCCCACCTCCGCGTTCCCGCCAGCGCCCTCCGGCCCGGCGAGAACGCGCTCGAGTTCGCCTTCGTCGCCGCCATCGCGCCGAGCGGCGCCTCCATCATCCGCTTCCACGATCGCGCCGACGGCAGCGACTACCTCTACACGCTTCTCGTCCCCGCCGACGCGAACCAGCTCTTCCCGTGCTTCGACCAGCCCGACCTCAAGGCCCGCGTCACCCTCACGCTCACTACGCCCGGGGGATGGACCGCGCTCGCGAACGGCACGCTCGCCGCGGCTGAGACGACCGGCGTCGCCATCACTCACCGGTTCGCCGAGTCGCGGCCCATCAGCACGTACCTCATCGCCTTCGCGGCGGGCCCGTGGCACCGCGTCGGGCGTACCGTGGACGGGCGCACCGTCAACGGCTACGTGCGCGGCAGCCGCGCCACCGAGGCCGACCTCGATACGGTGGTGGCCCAGAACGCCCGCGCCATCGACTGGATGGAGCGGTACTTCGGCCGCGCGTATCCGTTCGACAAGTTCGAGTTCCTCCTTGCGCCCGCCTTCCCCTTCGGCGGGATGGAACACCCCGGCGCCATCTTCTACAACGAGGACCGCTTCATCTTCCGCGAGCGGCCCACCCTCCCGCGCCGCCTCGCCAGGTTCAACACCATCCTCCACGAAGTCGCGCACCAGTGGTTCGGCGACCTCGTCACGATGCGCTGGTTCGACGACCTCTGGCTCAAGGAGGGTTTCGCGACCTACATCGCCGCCAAGGCCCTCGACGACCTCGACTCATCCAGCGGCGCCTGGAAGACGTTCTACCTCGGCAACAAGCCGGCCGCTTACGGCGTGGACCAGACCGCCGGCACCACTCCCCTCTGGCAGGAGCTGGCCAACCTCGACCAGGCGAAGAGCAACTACGGCGCCATCGTCTACAACAAGGCGCCCTCGGTCCTGAAGCAGCTCAATTACCTAGTGGGCGACTCGCTCTTCCGCGCCGGCGTGCAGGCGCTCCTCGCCGAGCACGCCTACGACAACTTCACCTGGCGCGACCTTCTCGCGGCGGTCGGGCACGCGGCGGGCCGCGACCTCACCGGCTTCGGCCGGCAGTTCGTCCTCCGGCCCGGGATGCCCGAGGTGGAGCAGCGGCTCGTCGTGCGCGGCGGCCGCGTCGCGCGGCTGGCGCTCGTGCAACGTCCGGCGCAGGCGCTCTCCGGCCCCGGCGCGTGGCCGATGCGCACCCAGGTCCTCCTCTGGTACGGCGACCGGCCGGCCGAGGTGATACCGGTCGAGATGACGGGGCCCACGACCGAGGTCGCCGCAGCTCGCGGCCGCTCCGCCCCCGCGTTCGTCTTCGCCAACGCCGGGGACTACGGCTACTTCCTCACTCTCCTCGACAGCGCCAGCGTCGCGGCGCTCGAAGGGGGCGCGCTGGCTGGCGTCGAGGATCCGCTCCTCAAGGCGATGCTGTGGGGCGCGCTCTGGGACCAGGTGCGCGCCGCGCGGCTGCCGCCCGCCCGGTACGCGCGGCTGGTGCTGCGTGAGCTGCCGCGTGAAAGGGACGAGCAGATCCTGCCGTCCCTGCTCGGCCGGCTGAGCCGTGCGGTTTCGGCGTACGCGAGCCCCGCCCTCAGCGACAGCCTGCGGCCGGAGGTTGAGCGGGCGCTGTGGGAGGGCGCTAGCGACGCGTCGAAGCCCTACGGACTCCGGAAGCCGTTCCTCGACGCTTTCGTCGGCGTGGCGCGCACGCCGAGCGCGGTGGCGCGGCTGGAGTCGCTGCTGGGTGCCGACAGCGCGGCGGGCGACGTGCTCCGCGACCCCACGCGCTGGGACGTGGTGACGCGGCTCCTCGTGCTCGGCGCACCCGGTGCGGACCAGAGGCTCGCGGCGCAGCAGGCGCGCGACACGACGCCGGACGGGCGCCGGCGCGCTTTCACCTCAGGGGCGGGTCGCCCCTCCGCCGAGACGAAGCGCGGGTACTTCACGCGCTTCTTCTCGGACACCACGCTGAACGAGGACTGGGCGACCGGCTCCCTCGGTGCCTTCAACGCCCTCGAGCACCAGGCAATGACGCTGCCGTACTTGCGCCCCGCGCTCGACTCGCTTCCGTTCATCCAGGCGAACCGGCGGATCTTCTTCCTGGGCAGCTGGCTCGGCGCCTTCCTCGGCGGGCAGACGGGCGAGACGGCGCTGTCAGTGGTGCAACGCTACCTGGTGGATCACCCTGACCTGCCCCGCGACCTGCGGCAGAAGGTGCTCCAGAACGCGGACGAGTTGGAGCGCACCGTGGGAATCCGGCAGCGGTGGAGGTGAGCGCGTGACCGAAAAGGCGGGCTGGGCCCAGATCGTCCGGTTGTGCATGCAGCCGCTGCGGCGCGGGAGCTGGTACCGTGTGGTGGACGTGTCCCAGCCCGGCACCGTCACCGTGGAAGTCTTCGGTGCGCCGTTCGTGGTGGATCGCGATTGCGTGTCCTTGCACGACGCTCGGCCCGAGGCCTGGAGCGTCGTGCACGAGGACGGGCCCAGCTCCTACTACGGAGGGGTGTACGGGGTCTGCCCGCAGTGCCTCGCACGCCAGCGCCTCGATGGGAACGAGTCGGAGCTGACCTGCCCATCCTGCCATCGCACCTACCCGGTGGACTGGTCCCAGGCGGTGTAGCGGACGATGGAGCCGTGAACCGCTGCTCCACCACCCTCGCCATCGCGCTGACCGCCGCCGCGGCGGCGGTGCCCTCGCGCGTCGTCCTCGGCCAGGCTCGCGCGCCGGCGGTCCCGTCCGCGCCGGAGCAGAGGTCGAGCCGCGAGCCGCCGAACGCGCCGGCGACGCTGTCCGTCGCGGATGGCCGCCTGACGCTGAGCTACGGTGGGCGCGCCATCTTCGAGGGCACTGTCGGCGGCGAGGGCGTCACCGCCGAGCTGCGGACGCTGGTGGACAGCTCGGCCGGGACGGTGACGCAGGTCCTCAAGTGGACGGCGCGCGGCCGCGGCCGGCTCGCACTCACGGGGACACTCGGCGCCAGCGGCGAGGCGTTCGCCGCCGAGGTGGAGCCGCGCGAGGACGGCCTCGCGGTGGTGCGCCACAGCGTGGGGCCGAGCTACAGCCTGTTGAACCGGGCGGTGTACGACCGGCGAGGCGACTGGGTGCTGTCGGTGGACTTCCCGGCACAGGTAGTCGTCACGCCGCAGACGGCCACCGCGGACTCGACGCGGTTCCGGGTCGAGGCGACCGGCGGCGAGATCGCGCTCCGGTTCCGCCCGCGCTACTACCAACAGCATCGCGCCCTCCCGGAGTTCCGGCCGTGGACGTACGGCCCATGGCGCGAGTCGGTGGCGGGCTGGACGTCCTGGTTCGCGTTCTTCGAGCGCGTCACCGAGGCGGACATCCGCCGTACCGCGGATGTGCTCTCCGAAGTGCTGCTGCCGTTCGGCTACCAGTACCTGCAGATCGACGACGGCTTCCAACGCACGCCGATCGGCATCCCGGACAACTGGCTGCAGTGGAACGAGAAGTTCCCGTCCGGGCTCGAGGGCGTGCAGCGCTACATCGCGGCGCGCGGCCTCAGGGCCGGTCTCTGGACGAACACCGCCTTCCACGATCGCGCCTGGGCCACGGCTCACCCTCGGTACTTCATCCCATCGCCCGAGGGTGGCCCGGCGTACGGCAACTGGGTCGGCTTCGTGATGGACGCCGCGAACCCCGCCACGCTGAACGACCTCGTGCGGCCCGTCTACCAGACGCTGGCGCGCACCGGTTGGCAGTACGTGAAGGTGGACGCCCTGCGCCACCTGCGGTACGAGGGGTACAACAGCCTGGCGGACGTCTTCCGCCGCCGTGGCCGGGACCGCGTGACTGTGTATCGGTCCTTCGTGCAGGCGATCCGCGACGCCCTCGGGCTGCGGACCTTCATCCTCGGGTCGTGGGGCCCGCGTCCGGAGCTGGCGGGCCTCCTCGACGCGTGCCGGCTGGGCGACGACGGCTTCGGCTACGGCGGCTTCGCGCAGTACAACTCGTTCAACAACGTCGTCTGGCGGAACGACCCCGACCACATCGAGCTGTCGGCGCCGGACGCCTACCGCGCCACGACACTCACCAGCCTGACCGGCTCGCTGCTCATGCTGACCGATCCGCCGGAGGTGTACCGGACGGAGCGCGTCGAGGCGGCGAAGCGTGCGGCGCCGGTCCTCTTCACCGTACCGGCGCAGGTGTACGACGTGGATCCCTCGCACACCAGCCGGATCGGGGCGGTGGACGTGGAGGTGAGCGGGGCAGGGCCGAGGCCGTTCGAGGCGGACCAGCAGCTCGTGCAGCCGCTCTACCTGCTGGAGGTGAGCCGGCCCTTCGAGCGCTGGGTGGTGCTGGCGCGCGCCGGCGGCGAGGAGCGGCGCATTCGCTTCGCGGACCTCGGCCTCGCCGCCGATCGCGAGTACCTCGTCTACGAGTTCTGGACGAAGAGCTTCGTGGGCTCGTTCCAGGAGGCGTTCGTGCCGGGGCCGATCGAGCCGAGCTTCGCGGTGCAGGTCTTCTGCGTCCGCGTCCGCGAGCCGCGCCCGCAGCTCCTCGCTACCAACCGTCACGTGAGCTGCGGCGGCGTGGACCTCGCCGACGTTGCGTGGCGCGACGGCACGCTCAGCGGACAGAGCGACCTGGTGGCGAACGACACGTACGAGGTCTACCTCACGGAGCCGCCGGGCTGGCGGTTCGTGGACGCCGCCGCGGAGGGCGCGGAACTTGTCGGGAGCGAGCGCTCCGGCGCCGTTCGCGTCGTGCGGCTGAGGGCTGCACAGGCCACGCGGGCGGCGTGGCGGGTGCGGTGGGAACGCGGCGGCTGACGTCGTGAGGGTTCTCCTGCTCGGCACCGGCATGCAGGGGCGCGCCGCGCTCCACGACCTCGCGGCCAGCCCCGTCGTCACCGAGATCACCGCGGCCGACCGCGAGATAGCCGCGCTCGAGCAGTACGTCGCGGCCCGGGGCCTCGGCGAGCGGGTGCGGTGCCGTCACGTGGATGCCGGTGACGCCGTGGCGCTGGACCACCTCGTCGCCGGGGGTTTCGACGTCGTGGTGGATCTGCTCCCCGCGACGCTGATGGGTCGGGTGGCGGCCGCGGCCGTCCGTCACGGCGCCCATCTCGTGAACACGATGTACATCACCGCCGAGGTGCGGGGGCTGGCCGGCAAGGCTGAGGCGCGCGGCGTCACCATCCTCCCCGAGTTCGGGATGGATCCCGGCATCGACCTGGTTCTTCTGGGCGAGGTGGTGCGCGGCTTCGACGAGGTGACGGACATTCTCAGCTACGGCTCGGGCATCCCTGAACCGGCGGCGGCGGACAACCCCCTCAGATACAAGATCAGCTGGACGCTCGAGGGCGTGCTGCGGTCGTACCGGCGCGGCGCGCGGCTCATCCGCGATGGCGCGGTGGTCCGCGTCGGCCCCGCCGAGCAGTTCCTGCCCGAGAACCTGCACGAGGTCGAGATCGCAGGCGTCGGGCCGCTGGAGGCCTACCCGAACGGCGATGCGCTCGACTTCGCGAGCCTCCTTGGTCTCGACTTGACGCACCTCAGGAACGTCGGCCGCTTCACGCTCCGCTATCCCGGTCACTGCCGGTTCTGGCGGTCGATGGTGGCGCTCCACCTGCTGGACGATGAGCCGGTCGAGGTAGACGGAACCGCGGTGGACCGCAAGCGCTTCCTTGCCGCCGCTTTGGAGCCGCACCTCCAGTACGGCGAGGGAGAACGCGACCTGGGCATTCTCCGGGTCGAGGTGGCGGGTACGAGGGAAGGGAAGCGGCAGCGCGTCGTGTCCGACGTTCTGGACCGCAAGGACCTCGCGACCGGCCTCACCGCGATGAGCCGGCTCGTCGGATTCACGGCGAGCATCGGCGCGCAGATGATCGGGACGGGTCAACTCGCGAAGAGGGGCCTGCTGTCTCCTGTGACCGATGTGCCGTGGCTGCCTCTGGCACTGGAACTCGAGAAGCGGGGGATAACGGTCACCCGTAAGGTGTCGTAGCGCGACCTCGCGCGCCCGGGCGTCGCCCGTATTGCGAGTAATACACTCGCCAATCGGTCATCGCGTGCTCTGTTCTCTTCGTCGCTCTCGCTGTATATGCAGGGGGAATCGGCGACCCCGAATCGGCTTCGACGGCCGTGGCGCACTCGAAGCGGCCGTCGTGGCCGATCAGTCACGAGCGTCCCGGTCCAAGCGTGCCGATCCGGTGCGCGCGTACTCCCGAGCATCGTCTGTACCACACCGATCCGCAATTCACGGAGAAAGGGCGGCCATGAACATCACGCTGTCGAGCGGCAAGCGCATCCCGGTGGAGACCCACAAGGTCAGGATCGTCCAGAAGACCGACCTGGCCCCGGTGGCGCGGCGCCTGGAGGCCATAGGGGCGGCGGGCTACAACACGTTCCTGCTGCGGACCCGGGACATCTTTCTGGATATGCTCACCGACAGCGGCACGAACGCGATGAGCGACAACCAACTGGCCGCGATGATGGTCTCGGATGACGCCTACGCGGGCAGCGAGAGCTTCTACAAGCTTGCGGACGTGGTGAAGGATGTCCTCGGCTTCTCGTGGACGATGCCCGTGCACCAGGGCCGGGCGGCCGAGCACCTGCTGGCCAAGGTCTTCATCAAGCCGGGCGACGTCGTCGTGATGAACTACCACTTCACCACGACGAAGGCGCACTTCGAGCTGGCGGGTGCAACGGTCCTCGAACTGTTCGGCGACGAGGCCATGAACACGCAGAGCACGGTGCCGTTCCGGGGCAACCTCGACATCGAGAGGTTCGCGGCAGCCATCAAGAAGCACGGCGCCGGGAAGATCCCCTTCGTGCGGATGGAGGCGACCACCAACCTCATCGGCGGCCAGCCGTTCTCGATCAAGAACCTCCGGGAGGTGAAGGAACTGGCCTCGAAGCACGGCATCCCGCTGGTGTTCGACGGCAGTCTGATCTCGGAGAACGCGTACTTCGTCAAGCAGCGGGAGGAAGGCTACGCCGGGAAGTCGATCGGCGAGATCATCCACGAGATGATGAAGTACGCGGACCTCTTCTACATGTCCGCGCGCAAGAGCGCGTCGGTGCGCGGAGGGATGATCGCCACGAACAAGAAGGAGTACTACGACCGTCTCCTCGCCTGGCTCCCGCTGTACGAGGGGTTCGCCACGTACGGCGGGATGTCCACGAAGGAGGTCGAGGCGATGGCGGTCGGCTTGCGGGAGATGACCGACGTCAACGTGGCCGGGATCTCGCCGCAGTTCATCGAGTACTTCGTCTCCCGGCTGATCGAGAACGGCGTTCCCGCGGTCACGCCACCCGGAGGCCTTGCCGCGCACCTCGACGCCAAGCGCTTCCTGCCGCACATCCCGCAGAGCCAGTACCCGGCCGGTGCCCTC
>Ga0315295_10004677_pt1 | contig 11696 bp, 9 predicted proteins | sample YL17G14_0_MG_FD_204453 | JGI IMG/M metagenome (GOLD analysis project Ga0315295, IMG submission 204453) | Sediment microbial communities from Yellowstone Lake, YNP, Wyoming, USA - YL17G14_0 | ecosystem: Environmental > Aquatic > Freshwater > Lake > Sediment | place: USA: Wyoming | collected...
TTGCTTTACCCTCATTAGCCACATACAATGGATCGATCCCCAATAATTCGCAAGCAACCCTGGCTTTTGAAGAAACAGGGATATTTTCTTCTTCGATTACAATACCCAGCCCGCTTGCTTCGGCGACCTCGTTCAACGTCGTCGCTACCCCGCCCCTGGTGGGATCACGCATGAATTTTATTGCGTCGGTTTTCCTCAGAACAGGGATAAGCAGACCATTCAAAGCGGCACAGTCGCTCTTTAAGTTAAACCCCAGGTCCAGCTCTTTACGCTTGGCTAACACAGCCAGGCCATGCTGGGCAATCTCTCCGGTGACGATGATTTTATCCCCCGGCCGGATATTCGCTAAAGATAATCTTTTTTTCTTTATGATCTTCCCCACTCCGGAAGTATTGATAAATATTTTATCGGCAGCTCCCTTTTCAACGACTTTTAAATCTCCCGTGACTATACGCGCGCCTGCGGCTTTGGCGCTTGCATCTATTGAATCGACTATCTTCTCCAGTATTTTATAATCCAGCCCCTCTTCAATGATCATTGCCAAGGAAAGGAATTCCGGCTCTGCGCCCAGCATCACCAGGTCATTAACCGTACCGCAGACAGATAGCTTGCCGATATCCCCGCCGGGGAAAAACAAAGGGCTCACTACAAATGAATCTGTGGTAAAGGCGATATCATCTTTATACTCGAGGCGCGCGCTGTCAGAAAGCTCCTTGAGTATAGGATTATTGAGTTTGCGCAGCAAAAGGCTCCTGATTAGATCATGCATCAACCTCCCGCCGCTGCCGTGACCGAGGATTATCCTGTTCATTATTTAGTTTACGTTTACTCCCGAAGCCGAGAGGTCTTTCTTTAATTGCTCGACGCTGGTAAAAGGAAAACCCTTTATCCCTAATTCCCTGGCGCTTTCCACCAGCTCCACCCTGTCGTCGGTGTAGAAAACACTTTCCGGTTTGGCTCCCAGGGCCTCAAGGGACTTTTTGTAAATCAGGTGGCTCGGCTTTATTGCGCCCACCTCAAAAGAAGTGAAGACTTTGTGAAAGACGCCGAATACGGGAAAACGCTCTTTAACGTATTCGTAGTGAAGCGTATTTATGTTGGAGATAAGCGCTGTCTTATAATGTCCCTTGAGCCCGTTTATCAAACTGTAAAGCAGGCGGTTCTTTGCGCTTAAAAAGAAAATATCATTCCAGATGGAGACAAAAGAATCATAATCCAGCCTCAATCCCAGCATCTCTTTTACCCTGAGATAAAAATCACTGGCAGGGATCTTTCCTTCTTCAAAAATGGTGGTTATGTCGGAGGCGAAAAAAAGGTCGAATATCTGCTGCGGGCTTTTATCGCAGAAACTCGAGATCCTTTTGGCGGCGATAGTATGGTCAAAATCGATCAGGACGTTTCCTAAATCGAATATAAGGACTTCGATCCCCGCGTTATCCATCAATGACCTTTTTCTTTTGGCTTCCTGAACAGGTCAAGGAACCTGTCCTCGTACTCCTTGTACACATTCCACTTATCAAGCTCGTTCTTCAATTCGTTGGCCTTGGTGATATCTGTCTTTGCCTGCTCAAAAAGTTTCTCGATCCTGTCCTTCATGGAGGCCGGCAGCTTCGTCAGCTGGCTCAGCGTCTTCTTGATCTTCTCGATCTCATCTTCGCCGATAGGCGCTGCCGCTGCTCCGTGAGAGCCCAATTTGAGATATTCGAGCAGTTTGTCGATTTCCCCGTCGAGGTTCTTTGCCTGTTCTGCAAGATTTCCGAGGTCTATCTGTATGTTTAAAATCCTGGAAAACGCCTGCAAAACCGAAGCTGATGCCTTTGGGTTCTCTATCTGGATAGTATAGAGGGGGATTTCTCCCAGCAAACAAATACCCTTTAATCCTTCCCTCTTTGCTATGCCCAGGAATAATCCGTTCATTCCGCTGATCTGGCCCTCAGACAAGATATTCATATTATATTTTTTTAATTCTTCCTTGAGTTCCTTAGTCGTAGCCGTAAACCAGACTGCTGGTTCATGCGTATGCTCGACAGCCTGCGGCATAGAAGCGAAACTGACCACCATCTCCGTCTTAAAATCCTTGGCTACCTGTATTATTTTTTTGGAATACTCGTCTGCCTTGGCCAGGTCAGGCTGGGCACTGCTTAAGAAAATAATCAGGTCATGTTTACGGTTGTCTTTCGCCGGATTCTTCCAGGAATAAAATTTACTCTGCGGCAACTGCGGCAGATCAAGTATGCCCTCCTTTATGGCGCTTCCGGTCAGGTAAAAGAAATCTTCGGCAGGTATCTCAGCAAATTCTTCGGCCTTTAATTTTTCCACTAAATAAGATGCCGCCTTAAATGCCACCTCCCCCATCCCTGGCCAGGCGACGATTAAATAAGGTTTCTTAAGTCTCGGTCTTTTAAAAATTTTAATCCCTTCCATTAGCTGCTCCTCTTTAGGTTTAAAATTTATAGCTCTTTAAAAATTTCTCTAAAACCTGTGCGCCCTTATAAAGATTGCTGATTTTAACAAACTCATCGCTCATGTGGGCGCATCCGGAGGAGCCGAAACCCGTGGCAACCGCAGGGATCCCCTTATGCTGGAAGAATGTTATCACTGTTGCGCCCTCGCAACCCTTGATTACGGGCTTTGCCTTTAAACTATTCATCGCCTTCTTCAATCCGGTGACCAGCGGATGATTCTGGTCTATAGAGTAAGGCTCCTGTATCCCCTCTATTTCTATTTTAAATTTATTTGCGTATTTTTTGATTATCTTTTTCAATTCCCCGAGCATCATCTTTGCAGACATCCCCGGCAGGAAACGGAAATCAAGCTCGAATTCGCACCAATCAGCTACGATATTCACCTTATCCCCGCCTTTTATCGTACCCACATTGACCGTGGGCGGCCTCAGATACGGCTTCTTTTCAAAGCGGAATTTTTTCTTAATTAACTCGCTGATTATTTTTACCGCGATGTCTATTGCATTCACCCCTCTCCAGGGATACGCTCCGTGTGCGCGCTTTCCCTGTATCTTGACTTTTAAATGCATCAGGCCTTTCTGGGTAATAACGATATAAAAATCGTCTGAGTCAAGCACTACGGCCGCGTCGGGCCTTAATATCCTTTTATTTAATAATGGTATCAGCCCAAGGTCAGAGCCGGTTTCCTCATCTGCTGTCGCCGCAAAAATCAGATTGTAACCCAGGACGCAGCCATCTTCGACTATGCTGTTTATCGCTTCCATTGCACAAGCAAGGTTTCCCTTGCAGTCTGTCGAACCCAGGCCAAAGATCTTGTTTGCTCTGATCCTGCCTGAAAACGGGCCCACTATCCAGCTTTTCCCCGCTGGCACTGTATCTAAGTGCGGCGTGATCAGCAAGGACCGTTTGGGATCCCTGCCCTTTATAGTAACCAGGACATTCGGCCGTCCTTTCTTGAATTCTACTATCCTCGCCTGCAGGCCCAGTTTTTTTAGATACTTGACCGCAAAGCGCGCAATACCAGTTTCATCTCCGGGGGGATTCTCGGAATTGATACGAATAAGTTCCTGGGTGAGCTTGATCAGCCTTTTTTTATTTACCATTATTTTTTAGCGAGAATGCGATTTTAGCGGGGTCTTTAGAAATTATACTTTACGCTGCATGCGAGAGCTTCGCTGTCAAAAAATTGGCCTTCTAAATCAATAAAAATGTTTTCTGTTACGGGAAGATCGACACCCACGATAAGGCCGGTGCTTTTTCCCAAATCCGACATTATCCTTTTTCTGTTTTCGCCTGTCCAGTGGATATAATCAATCCTCGACCAGCGCGCTCCTATATAAGGCGTTACCCTTCCTAAGCTGTAAGAGCCCAAAAGAGAAACCTGCCAGTCATCCAGAATAGCCCTATTTTTCACTCCTTCCGCATGTGCGTGCCTGGGATGGACGCTGATATGCTGAAAACCCATCACTGCCCTTATCTTCTCTTCGTCATAAAATTTTAAACGAAAACCGTATCCACCGGCAAAACTGGTTGGGTAATCGACCTTGCTGCTTGCGTTTGGATCCGCCTTTATATTCCCGGCCCCCGCCTTTAAATCTATTGAAAGCCAATCAAATATCCCGTAAGACAAGCCAAAGAATTCCTGCTGGCTTTTGACCTCTCCGTAATCATTCTCTAAATCCCTTCCAAAAATAGAGTAAGATTCAAATTCCGCGATAAATTTATTTTTTTCGGGCAGGTTTGTCCCGTAGCTTGGCGCAGCAAACGATACCGAAACCAAGCACAAAATTAAGATTAAACTTAAGAATATTTTACGCATCAATCCTCCTTCTTGAGGCCTATCAAGGGGCAAATATCGCACTTTGGCTTATTTTTTAAACAGAAATCCTTGCCCAGCTTTACCAGGAGCGCATGGTATTCATTGAATAATTCTACACTATTTCTTAGATTTTGCATAAACAATTTTTGTATCTGGTGATAATCCGCTTTATCGCTCACCAATCCATGCCTGGAAAATATCCTCCTAGTATAAGCATCGACTACAAATACAGGTTTTTTTATCGCATAAAGCAATATTGAATCCGCTGTCTCCGGCCCCACTCCATGCACGGTGAGAAGCTGTGCGCGCAATTCCTGCTTTTCAAGCGAGGACATTTTTCTCAAGGAGCCGCGGTAATTCTCGGATAAAAACCGCAAAAAACTTTTAAGCCTTTTTGTTTTAATATTATAGTAGCCGGCCGGCCTGATCAACGAAGCCAGTTTTTTTTCCGGCAGCCTATGGAGCTTAGAAAGTTCCAATAACCTGTGTTTTTTAAGATTATCTATTGCCTTCTCGGCATTCTGCCAGTTTGTGTTCTGGGTCAGGATCGCCCCGACCATCACCTCAAAAGCAGAATCTCCCGGCCACCAATGTTGGGGCCCGAAATGTTTGTAGAGTTTTTTGTAGATAGACCGAAGCTTTTTATTCGAATTCGGGGATTCGGGCATGTATTACTGATCTCTGAGCTCGAGGGGATTGTAATTGTAATAAGCAAAAAGCGTGTATGCGGTGCCGGCGACGGAGCCAGTGTCTTTACCCTTAGGCGTCAACCAGCCGTGCCCAGTGTCTATGTTATCCTGCGTGGCATAAGGAATGCATCCTTCGCCCTGCCCTGAAGGAGATGGGCTCGATATGATCATCTTAACTAAATTTGAGAGGTAATCATCTGCTTTTAACCCGTAGGAGCGGGATTTTGCATTAAGGCCCTTATTATTGTAATAATCCGTCATTTTCTTGAAGGCGATGATCATCTGCGCTGTCCATTCGGAAGAGATAACACCGCCCCGGGCAAGATGCTGCTGCGGGGAGAAATCAAAGCCTTTGATATTAAGCACCCCTCCCTCGGGGCGCGTAAAGGAAGCTTGCACCCCGCATTTCTCTTCGGCGAATTCTATGATCCTCTCCGGATTCAAGCCCAGCTCTTCCAGTTTTTGAGGGCCGATAGCAGCAATAGACCAGGCATAAGTATCGGTAGCAATGGTGGAATCGCCTTTGCCGCGTTTTACCGGAAGTTCTGACTTGCTGTATGTGTTGCGCACCAGCCAGTTTAATACTTTGCTTGCGGCCTCGCTGTACTCCAATCTGCCTGTTATCTTGTAGAGCATATTAAAGAATGCGTACGCATCAAGATTATGCTCAGTAGAATACCACTCCAGATCTGGCCCTCCGCGGATGCCGCCTTCTTTATCCTGGGCCTGCAAATACATTATCTCCTGGGCGATCTGTTCTGCCAGGCCTATGTAACACCTGTCCTTTGAGCCGACTGTATAATGGACCACGGCGATGCCAAGCCAAATGTTAGGCCCGCTGTGCACGATGTATTCTGCAGGGCTGCCGTCGGAGGAGTAATATGCGTTATAAAACAGCCCCCCTTGCCTCTTTGCCCTCCTGGCAAAGAAATCAAATATTTTTTTTGCGCGGTCAAAATTTGTAAAATAGGTGTATGCCTGAGCGACCAGGGATTGATCGTAGATAAACGCCCACTCCGCAATGTCGCTATCGCCCTCAAAGCTCATCACAAGGCCGGTGCCTGGATTCTGATGCACCCTCAACCACTGGTACATCTTGTCGAAATTAACTTTCTCTAAGACTATCTTTCTCTTATCCAGGCGCAGGAGCTCTTCGGTGACGACATTTTCGCGCTGCTGGATGACGATCAATTTTTCTTGCAGGGAATTTTTCTCCGCGCTCAATTGCCTGATAAGTTTCTCCTGCTCTGCTATCTTTCTTGCACCGGCTCCGGATCCCTCCTGGACCCTTGACTTTTCATCCCCTACTGTCCTGATGCGCATCTCCAGCGCCTGGATCCTTGTCTGCAGATCCTCCCTTTCCTGGCTTATTTGCTTGACCTTCTGCTTGGCAATACTTGACTCCTGGACGATTTTGACCAGCTGATTTACCAGCGCCTTATTACCCTTTATTAACTTCGCCGTAACGAAACCGCTTAAGGCAAAACTCAAACCAAGCACAACAATAATAGTGAAGACTGTGGGCGCAAATAATTTCTTGGCATAAGCATAACGTATGATCCTGTTATTCTGTATCGGATCGATTTCGTCGTAAGAAAGGCCTATCAATAATCTGTTGGAGGCGCCGCGGCTCTCCTTCACCCAGGCGACGAGCGCCCGGACGCTTACCTGCCCGATGATAAAAGGTAGCTCTATGTTTAAGGAGAGTTTTGTCTTCTTTTCTTTTAATAGCCTGGATGTTTCGGGGTTTAAATTGTTTACTCTCAGGCACAGCCCGCCTTTTCCGATATCGCTGGTGAAACCCTGTATCCATTCCGAAAGAAACTCCCCGGAATCAGACGACAGCAGCCTGAATTGCACAGGGAAAACCGTATCCAGTCGTATGTATTTTCTGCGCTCGCTGCCTAATTCATCGGCCCTTTTCATCGTCTGACCTTTTCTAGTATTATTCTCTGCTTGATCTTCTTGGCAAGGCGCTCAAAGAAATCCTTAAAATCCTTGTATTCGTTTTCACTTACTTCGGCTTTTTTCATCTGGATGACCTGTTTGAAATGCACCTTATTATCTTTGCGGGTGTATTGGGCGCTGAATTTCAGCCAGGGACTGTCTTCTGTGATACTTTCCGGCATAAACCTGATTGTCAGGTTATCCGCAAGCTCTATCTCAAAATCAACCTCTTTTGTGCTTAATATTCCGAAGTCAAGAGGATACCTGCGTGCATCTTTTGCTACCAAGGCCGCGTCAACAGTGGTTAATTGCGGCATTATTCTTAATGAGCCTGCAGGGGTAAGATATTCAGGGCCCCTGAAAGAGTATTTTAACACAACCGGTGAATCAAGGTTATTTAAATTTTCGATATTATAGTTATCCAGTTTTGCGCCGATTGAGATCTCCTGTATCCTTTCCTTGAGCGTTTCCTGGATCAGCTCCGGCTGGGTGTATAACAACCAATACCGCTGGCCGCGGTCATATTCACCAAGGCTGTATATCGATTTATTCGCCTGCATTGTCTCGTCGCTGAATATCATCATGCTGAAATCCTGCCTGGAGAGGTTACTCTCTGCCGGGTATAGCGGAGTATTTTCTATTTTGTAGCCGTCTTCCTTGAAAACTAAGACTTTCCTGTTCTGGTCGTCCTGCGGCAGGAAACCAAAAGAGCAGGTTTCAGCAGTTGTATCCATAAAAATCGTCTTACCATTCAGAGGCATTGCGGCAATGGCGTGGTTAAAGGACACTGAAGGGAAATCTTCAATCAGATTATAATAATCATTTGTTGAAATAAGCACCGACCAGGCGCAGAGGCCGGCTTCCTTGAGCATAGTCACCAGGAGTATGGCCTTATCCTTGCAGTCTCCATATTTATTTTTGAATGTATCTTCTGCTTTGTGCGGTTCGTACCCCGCTTCTCCGTATTCAATGGCCACGTAGCGGATGTCTTTAGCGCAGAAATTGTAAATTGCCCTTGCTTTATCCTCTTCGGACTTCTTGTCCCTTGTCAATTCTTTTACTTTATTCTTTATCGCGCTATCCGCTATTATTTTATCTTTCGCCAGTTTCCACCACCAATCATAAATATCCTGCCAGCTGTCAAATGTGGATAGGCGTATGGTCGGGTTTACTTCCACGTTAGGGGGCATGTTTGATTCCGGAATAATCTGAGGAATGTTCTTGAATTGCCAGAGAAAGATTGCCCTATCATTTTTTGCCTCTTTCAGCGGGGTAAGTACAGCTCCGAAATCATTGTATTTATCGCTCACCGTCTTCTGATGCAGGGGCCTTTCTTTCGGCAGGACCAACGTAAAATCCGCCTTGGTTATCGGTTCAGAAGACTGAACCGGATAATTTAAGACGAAATCTTTTTTGTTGATCAATTCATAACTGTAAATCCTGACCTTGTACTCTATCACAGCCTGGGAGCTGATTTCTGGGAAAGAAATAATATAGACACGGGCATTGCTGTATAACGGAAAATTCAAATACCTGGATACGTCTCGTATATGGCGCGCGCCGACATCCACGACTGTCCCATCGGGCTTGATGGTCCTTGCATACTCCAGCTCTACCTTTTCGTATGTAGAGTCGTAATCTACCTGCGCTTCGGAAAAATCATCCTTGCCCCTTTCATTGAGGATCTTAATTAAATAATGAAGCGTGGACACCTTCGTTCCTTCGGCAGTCACCTCTATTTTCTCGTCGCAGGATAAAATCAAAGCCCCTGCCTGAGGATATTGCTCTTCCAGGGGGGCTCCGGACAAAATCTCATGGACTCTTGGGTCTAATTCCTTTATTCCTTTCAGGTTGGCCTGTTTTTCGATAAGCTCAATGCGCTCCTGCGCTTTTTTTGTAAACTCCCTGCCCTTGATTTTCTTATACGCCTCAAGCGCCTTCTCAAAAAGATTCAGTTTTTCGCAGGTCAGGCCCTTATAATACAAATACTCTTCATCCGGCATTTCCTGCTGGTTGAAAATCTCTAAGGCGTCCGCAAAATTAGACATGCGGAAATTAGAGATTGCCAGATATTTCCTTGCTTCGGGCGCCCCTGATTTGATAAACTCTGCTGCTGCCTCCTTGAAATCTCCCCGGCTATAATACAATTTGCCAAGCTCAAGGCGTAATCGGTCTAAATCCTCCCCTTTGGATATGAGTTCTTTGTACTCTGATACGGCTTTCTGGTAATAGGCCTCGGATTGGCTTGTATATTCCTGCGCCTCTCTCAGCCCAGCTTCTCCGGAAGAATAGAATAAAAATACAAATATTAAAACAAAATAAATACAGCTTGCCTTGCGCATTTGCTTATACCTAAGACCTAAGACCTGAAGCCTATTTTTTATATCTATAATACGCATTACATGCTCCTTCTTGTGAAACCATGCAGGGGCCGATAGGATTATCGGGAGTACAAGTTTTAGCAAATAAAGGACACTGCGCCGGAGAAATTAAGCCTTTCAAGACATCGCCGCATTTACATTTTGTTTTAACCTTCGAGCTCCGAGCTCCGAGCTCCGAGCTTAATTGGAATACTTTCTGCGCATCGAAAGCAGAATATTCCTTTCTGATTTTAAGCCCGCTCTTTGAGATATTGCCAAAACCACGCCAAGAGGCAGTATCTTGCACAAAAACTTTATTCATGATGCCGACGGCCTTGGGATTGCCGCCTCTGGCTACTACTCGGGAATATTGATTTGCGACTTTCGGGTTATTCTTAACTATTTGATCTATAAGCAAATATATTCCTTCTAAAACATCCAGGGGCTCGAAGCCGGTCACGCAACAAGGTATTTTATATCTTTTTGGTATAAATTCATAGGGTTTTGTACCGATAACAGCGGAAACATGGCCGGGGCATAAGAATCCGTCAAGATTCAGTCTTTTATCCCGGAGGAGATATTCCATTGCAGGAGGGATTAGTTTCAGCGAAGCATAAAAGAATATATTCTTTAGCTTTTCTTTTTTTGCGGCAAGGATGCTTAAGGCGATTGTGGGCGCGGTAGTCTCAAAACCAACAGCCAGAAATACCACCCGTTTATCAGGATTAAGCTTAGCTATTTTTATACTATCAAAAGCGGAATAAACCACGCGCACATTTCCGAATCTGGCTTTCTCTTTCTCTAATGAAGACCTGCTTCCGGGAATACGCAACATATCGCCAAAAGTAAGGAGGATTGTGTCTTTGTGCCCTGCCAGCTCAATCGCACCGTCAATATACCTCTGGCTGCTCACGCAAACAGGACAACCGGGGCCGGCGATCAATCTTAAATTAGGTGGCAGAATTTTATCCAGGCCAAACCTGAAAAAACTCTGCGTGTGCGTGCCGCATACCTCCATGATATTTAAATTTCGCGCAGGCATTGCGGCCTTTATTTTTCCAGCGGCTTTTTGAATCAGTTTTTTACTGCGGAACTCATCAACGTATCTCATCGATTAATCTTAGGGTCTCCCTGGCTTTTTGGGGATCGACTTTCTCTATGGCAAATCCGGCGTGGACTATAACATAATCGCCCACCTTGATCTGCGGCATCATCTGGATATTGATTGTGCGGATCAGGCGGCCGGATTCGACTTGCGCAAAATTGCCTTCCATCTTCTTAACCTTCATGGGAATGCCAAGACACATGATTTAACTCCTTGAATTCGCTACTGCGCACTGCCCCAGGGAAATACACGAATCATTGCAAGATAACATATTGTGAGTGAATACCTGGAAATCTTCCTCATATAATAGACCCAGGCTTAGGCGAAGTAAAAGTTTATTTTGGAAAACGCCTCCGGAAAGCACTACTTTATTAATCTTGCTTTCTTTTCTTAATAAAACACAGGTTTTTCTTATCATTTCTGCAACCGTAAAATGAAATCTATGAGCGATTTTCTCTTTCGACTCTTTCTTCTTTAAATCTTTAATAATCTCTTTGAACATAGGCAGGGGGTCAATGATGTAATTGTTTTTGGTTTTCGTGATCTTAAACGTATAACTCTCGGCTATGAGCCCTGAGCTATGAGCTATTCTTTCTAACTCTATCGCTAACTCCGCCTCGAAGCTGGCTTTCCCTCTTGCGAGAACTAAGCTAGCCACGGCATCAAAAAGCCTTCCGGCGCTGCTTGCCAAAGGAAAACTGAAACCTTCTTTATGAATATCCTTTAAGAGCTTCCATTTCTTTTTATCTATGACTTTTGCAGAGTTTATCCCTAGCAGGTCCAGCCATGCTGCGGCAAGCCTCCATGGCTCTAATATTGCCCTTTCTCCGCCCAAAAGAGGAATTTCCTTGAGGTGGGCGCTTCTGGTAAAACTTTTATAATCGCAGATTAAAAATTCCGCTCCCCAGAGCGTTCCATCGCTGCCTAATCCCGTGCCGTCAAAAGCGGTACCGATTACCTTCTGATTCTTGAGCCCATTCTCTGCCATGCAAGAGGCGATATGGGCGTGGTGATGTTGAATAGTTCTTAGCTGATAGCTCTTAGCTAGTAGCCCCAGGGCATATTTTGTTGACTGATATTCGGGGTGTAAATCGCAGGCGATGATTTTCGGTCTATTTTTAAGAAAATACTTTACATCTTTTTCGAACTTTGTGAAATCTTCCGGGCAAGTCAAATCTGAATGGACAGGGCTTAAATACGCAAAGTCATCTTTGGCAAAACAGACCGTATTTTTGGTCTGGCTTCCCAATGCCAAGATTGGTTTCTTTACCTTAAAAGGCAGTTGTATTCTTTGGTGAGCAGATTTGTTAT
>Ga0315295_10004678_pt1 | contig 11695 bp, 6 predicted proteins | sample YL17G14_0_MG_FD_204453 | JGI IMG/M metagenome (GOLD analysis project Ga0315295, IMG submission 204453) | Sediment microbial communities from Yellowstone Lake, YNP, Wyoming, USA - YL17G14_0 | ecosystem: Environmental > Aquatic > Freshwater > Lake > Sediment | place: USA: Wyoming | collected...
CTGAATATCCAATTCTGGGGAAGCAGTGCAGCCACTGTCAGCAATCCAAGAGGGGCAGCCGGGTATTTTGCCCCAACTATGTCACAAACTTCCTTGTAATTCCAGAAACTAAATCCTGAAAATTTTGTTTGTACAAGAAGGCATTTAGTATGCCCACCAAGCAAATCCTCCATTTATTTCCCTTATCACCAAATAATACAGTAAAGATACGCGAAAATCAAAAACTACAGATGGTGTATAAATCATTGATTTTGCCGGATTTAAACAGTAGATAAATCAATGAAAGAAGGAGGGGCCACGATTAATTTTTCACGTTAGTACTCATTTTTTTTGACGCATAACTTAATAGTGTTTTACACAAAATCTTATATCAGGTTACCAAAATCAAACCTTAGATTATTTCAAAGCAATTTTATTTTACTCTTCCCAAAGTCCCAGGCTATCCTGTTGCATAATTAAAATACTGATGGATAAATAGTTAGGACAATGTGCAATTACAAAAAATACTCTAATCGTCTGTTTTAAAGCAATTTAGGACATTGTTGCGTTTCCTTATTGGTAGATACCATAGGGAAGGAGGAAGTGTCTTAGAATGACTGCAAATGGCCTTAAATCAATTATCTGATATGTGTTATGTAACAGATAGTCAATATGATGAAGATAGTCGGGGAATTGGGATAATGTCTTAAAAATACTTTGGCAAATTGCAAAAGCTATGGATTGTTGTATGCTATATTATGTTAATGAATGATCTCTAATTGAAAGAACCATTGGTAAAGAAGTTCGGCTTAAGCACTTCAGGTTATTAATTTCAATAAAGACTTATTCTCTGTTAAAGGATTAAATGTTGTCACAAGGGACGAAATAGGACAATTTATATTTAAATGTACGAAAGTATTTCAATCACTATTTATCTCACTACATTTAAATTACCCTTGAATGTCTGTCTGACTGGCAGATATTCTGACATTGATAACATCGCCGAATTATTTTAGAATTAATTATTACTCATATCTAAGTGAAACGACTGGATTTTTAATTGCAGCCCTGGCAATTTTAAAGATAATTGTAAGTATTGTTGCCACGAACATTATTGATGCGACAAACACCAGCGTCCCAAACTTTATCTCAACAAAATAATCCCATATACTATCAAGCAGCATTATTGACATATAATAACCCCCTGCACATCCAATCAATGATGAAATAATAAGTACGATCAGAAATTTCTTAGCAGCCAGAAACATAATTAAAGAAACCGGGGCTCCGTGTATCTTTCTTATTCCTAACTCTTTTGTCCGACTTATTATATCCAGTGAAACTATGTTATATATTCCGATAAGTGATAACAGAGTTGCAATTATAGCGAGGAAGATATTACCTTTCATAATGCTCCCGTTAATATCTTTTTCTTCCTTCATTGTATCTTCCTGAAGCATTCCTTTAAAATAATAATTTTTTGTTTGTTTTTTCCATTCCAAATTAAGATATCCCAGGACATCAGTAAAATCTTCAGGATTAGCTTTGACCGCTAAGACACCATATTGATCATTTGGTGATAATCTGATCATTGCAGGCTCAATCTCTTTCCATAATCCATTTGTATAAAAATCCTCTACAACTCCTATTACTGTCAGTTTTGTTGTGTCATAAAGTGTAATTGTTTGCCCAACCGCTTCTTTCCATCCAAAATCCTTAACAAGCTTCTGATTTACAATTACTGATCTATTTGTACAGTCAGCGGAAGCTCTCAATTCATCAAAAAAACGTCCTGCAACCAGACGGAGACCCATTGTTTGCGCATATGCGGGGCCTATATCCAAAACATCAACCTCCAATTGTTTTTCTTCATCTTTTATCGGCCTGCGATATCCTCCGAATCCAATATGATTCTGGGTGCCTTCAGCAGATATTATCTTGGGATTTGAGAGAATCTCATTACGGAAAGAGGTGAAGTATTCAGGAGCGATCGGAACAACAATCAGTTTATCTTTGTCATAACCAAGATCGAGTGTCTTCTGATATTCTGCATTCATTACAAATACGATTCCCATTACCAGGGCCATAACTGAAAAAGTAAACTGCAATGTGAGAAGAACGATTGAAAGCTTACTCGATCCTCTGAAAATAGAATCACCCTTCAGGACAGTCATCGGGCGGAATGAACTTACGTAAAAAGCAGGATAAACACCTGAAATGAACCCAGTAAGAAACATTAACAACAGAAGAAATACCCAGAAGAAAGCATACTTGGTAAAAGTTATTTCAATAGACATAAAAGCCCACAAATTGCTGTAAGCAGGAACCAGAAACTCTGCAAAAGCAAGTGACACCAGAATGGCCATGAAACAGATAATAAAGGTCTCGAACATAAACTGTGTTACCAGTTGTTTTCTTTGTCCCCCAAATGTTTTCCTGATTCCTATCTCTTTAAGTCTGTTACTGAATGTGGCTCTTGAAGTATTTGCAAAATTGAAGCAGGCAATTAAAAGAATAAATAGCGCCATGAGCGGCGGAGCAATAAGTGCAGCGGGAGGAGCCGAAGGGAAAAGACCTGGAGACAAGATTTTTCTTGTATTTGTACCAACCTCCTTAAGCGGAACAAGTGTAAATCTGTTAATCCTGAAATCTTCTCTTGCTTTGTTCTGTACTGGAAGATATTTCTTCAATGATTGAGTGATTGAAGGAAGAGCTGACTTTTCCTGAACCTGAATAAAAAAAGCATTGATCAGCAATTTCCAGTCAGCATCTTTGCAATTCCACATCATCAGGTAGTTATCAAAATTTGTTAGGATGTCAACTCTAAAGCTCGAATTTTCAGGCAGATCAGCAAATACTGCACCGACTGTGTAAGTAAACTCCTTATTCTGGTCGTTGAAAATCGAAATGCCTTTTCCTACAGGATACTCTTTGCCAAAGAGGTTGGTTGCCATTTTTCTGCTAACCAGAACATTTCCCTGATTTTCAATTGATTTCTTATCCCCAAGAAGTATTGGAAAGGTGAATATTCCCAGAAATTCAGTATCTACATAATAGACCTGAGTAGAGAAGATATTTTCTCCTACCTTAACAGGAGAACCAGATCTCATTAATCTTGCTGATTTCTCTATCCCTGGAATATTCTCTTTAATCTCAAGGCCAAGGGTAACCGGAACAATCCCGTATTCCTGTTCTCTGCCCTCCATATCCCTGAAGCTGTTTACCCGATAAATTTGGCCGAAATTTATATGCGTCTTGTCAAATTCATAACTGAACATATTGTTGAAAAATGCGACAATGCAAACTGACAAGGCGATTCCGAGGCCAAGAATATTTATTATCGTAAAAACTCTGTTTTTCAATAAATTCCTGAAAGTGACAAGAAGATAGTTTCTAAACATTCTTTACAGGTTTTCTATTCATACTTAAGTGATTGGGCGGGGTTTACTTTGGCAGCCCTCAGGATGCGATAGCTGATTGTAAGAATAGCAATGCCAAGGGCAATAGTCAAACCTGCAACAAAACTGAAAACTCCGAGGTTTATTCTGTAATAAAAGTTCTCTAACCATTTGCCTGCAATGTAATAAATCGCCGGACAGGCAATAAGGGCCGAAATTGAAATAAGTATTATGATCTCCTTTGACATTATGATATAAATACCAGTAATCGAAGAACCCATAGCCTTTCTTACTCCAATCTCCTTGGTTCGTTGTTCAACCGTAAACGATGTAAGTCCAAAAAGTCCGAGGGATGCAATAAAAATTGCAAGGATTGAAAAGATCACTGCCATCTGTGCATTTTGTTTTTCCTGGATATACATCTGTTCAAAATCCTCATCAACAAAGTAATATTCTAACGGTTTATTTGCTGTAAATTCTTTCCATTTGTTTTCAATCTCACTAATGGTCTTTGAATAATTATTGACTGATATCTTAACAGTCAGATATCTCATACCACATAAAACGTTATCAGTATTTAAACAAAATAAATATGAACCTATTTGATTACGTAGTGATTCGAAATTGAAATTTTTCACTACCCCTATTACCTGTAAATAATTTACCATGCCTGATTCTCCTGGCCGCATGAATCTTGCCTTTCCCAGGTCAGTAATACCAAGATTCTTAACAGCAGTTTCATTGATCAGACATGCTTGCTGATCGGTGGTAAATGATTCATTAAAGGATCTTCCTGACACAAGGGTTATTCCATAGGTCTTCAGATAGTCATAATCTATCCAGTTGGTCTCCATCAGGAAGGTCTCGTCTTTCTTTCCCTCCAAGTTATAACCATCATTATAGTTGTTCCGGCCCGGAACATCTGTTGAGCTTGCAATATTAATGACTCCGGGAATCACCCGTAAGGACTCTTTAAAGGATTTCGCTTTTGTTCCAAGAGCTTCAGCCTTGTTTATTACTATTAGCTGCTCTTTATTGAATCCGAGATCTTTATTAAGCATATATCTTATCTGTCTGTACATAATTATTGTGCCAACAATCAGCAGAATAGAAACAGTGAACTGAAAAACGACCAGTACTCTTCTGAGCCGGCCGTTTTGTAAACTGTTTTTCACACTACCTTTCAACACTTCATAGGGGCTGAAAGATGAAAGAAAAAGGGCAGGATAGCTTCCTGCAAGAAAACCGACAACCATAGAGAAAAGAATCAGAACAGGGATTGTGTACCAGTATGTGAAAACATTTAGTGTCAGGTTTGCACCCAGTAAATTATTAAAATAAGGGAGGGTTATTTTTATAAAAATCAAGGCAAAAATCAGTGATATAAATGATAGGATAAAAGATTCTGACAGGAATTGTGTAATGAGCATCCCTCTTGAGGAACCTCCGATCTTTTTTATTCCAACTTCTTTTGCCCTTCTGGTAGACTGTGCAGTCGAAAGGTTCATGAAATTAATTGCTGCTATTAGAACAATAAGTATAGCTATGCTTCCGAATATCATCAGATATTTTGGATTACCTGCTTCTCTAAACTCCTGCTGAATTGACGGATCAAGGTGGATATCTGTAAGATTCTGCAAATAATACCCGTATTTGTTTCCCTGAGCGACGAAATCACTGATCGATATTCCCAGAAATTGCTGGATTTCAGGTCCTACATATTTTATTAATAATTCAGGGATTTTCTCATCCACCATCTCATAGCTTGAATTTGGTTTTATTAGCAGGTAGGTACTGAAACTGTTTCTCATCCATGTCGGATCATTTGACCTTGGGTTGGTCATAAATGAGGAGATGATGTTGGCCTCAAAATGTGAGTTCCCAGGAATATCTGCCATTACTCCGGCAACTGTATATCTTACTGTGTCTTCCCCTATCTTCAGGATTTTGTCAATTGGGTTTTCATCACCAAATATTTTTTTTGCCGTTGACTCTGAAAGCACTAGTTTCTGTGGGGCATTAAGAAGATTCCTGGGATCTCCTTTTAGAACGGGTATTGAAAAGAAATTAAAGAAGGAGGAATCTGCTTCAACTAAATGCTCCTCTGTAAAAGCCTGGTTATTATACTCAACTATTGTAGGCCCTCTTCCTTTCATTCTCAGGAAATCTTCTATTTCTGGAAATTCCTTTAGCAATGTGGGGCCAATAACTGCTGAGGCTGAGGCTGCAGTAATTTCCTGACCTCCGATCTTAAAGTTAAGGATCAGCCTGAAAATCCTGTCTTTATTAGTATTAAACTTATCATAACTTGCTTCATTTATTACAAAAAGCGCAATAAGAAGGCTACAGGCAATACCAATCGAAAGGCCCAGGACATTAATAATAATATATGCACGTTGTCTTTTGAAAGACCTTAAACTGTGTTTGATCAGATTCTTTAGCATATATATCCGTTTTATAAAAGTTTGCTTAGGTTATTCATTTCTTAAAAATATCCATATACTCTTATACTGCCTTAAATCTCGTTTAATAGACATAGAAAAAACACTAATGCTGCATTAAGGGTATTTCATTCAACTTTAGGAACTTCTGCCAGGTTAATGTAATAACTGGACAGTCTTGCCGCATCTGATATTTAATATCGCAACTACAATGCATAACTTACAGGACTTTGTACACAATCCTATACAGCTTATCCTTTAAACTAAATCAACAGGATATTAATATTAAACTAGGTAATATTTAAAGCAAATAAATAACTATCTTAAAATACCTAAAAATCAATATAGCAGAAATAGGACAATATATAATTTGTCTTACATCTAGCTTCCCGAATACCCTCAATCAAATTCAGTTTGGCGCGAGCCGTCGCCAGTAGCAGACAGATTTCGGCAAATAAAGTGGGGTTATTGAATGACTAAAGCAAGGCTACGAAGTAACCCGGAGGGCTTAGCCTTGCTGTATCAGGAAATATTGCTTTATGCAAACCCACGTATTGCCGTATAAAATTTACTGCCGCAGGCGAGCACTTATCAATTAGTGAGAGTTGCGATTTATGTTGCATACTACCTAAGATTTCTGCATTGCAATATAACGAGAGCAACTGAACACCTAATATCTTTGTTGGGAGGTGTTTATTCTTCTTCTATACTTTACAAATAATCTTTGAAAACCTTTCGAAAATGGAATCCATAAATTGCATAAGCAGTTGCTAACATAAAAAACCGTGGACGTTTGAATAAAGACCAAAAAAAGAATTTCCAATTGTAAGCCCTTGCTTTATCTCTTATACCGAGAAACCATATAGATTTTAAAAATGCACCGAGATAAATAAAATAGGAACAAATGTAACTGAAGTGAAAATGCGACTTATGTAATGGTTTATACTCTTTTAAAAATCTCCTGACCCTTTCATAATAAGGTTTAGGGGAATAAATTCTGTTGATAATTCTTTTATAGCCATTAATGAGTATTTCATAGCTCATTTTAGGGATAAAGTTTATTGAAAAGTCTGTATTATCTCCCGAAGCCTCCTTTAATAACCTATTCTCTCTTAAAAGGCGCTGGTAGAGTCTGGTGCCACGTGGTGCATTTAACAGCCCCACCATAGCAGAGATAATTCCACTTTTTTGAATGAATTCAATTTGCTTTTCAAAAATTGAAGGAGGGTCGCTATCAAATCCTACTATAAATCCCCCAATAACTTTCAAGCCAGCCTTCTGAATTATTTTAACACAGGCTAATAAGTCACGGTTTTTGTTTGGAAACTTATTACATTCTGCCAAACTTTTTTCGTTCGGTGTTTCAATGCCGAGAAATACTGAATCGAAGCCTGCATTGACCATCAATTGCATAAGTTCCTTGTCGTCAGAAAGATCAATAGATACTTCTGTGATAAAGGAGAAGGGATGTCTTTTGGTTGCCATCCATTCGATTATAGGAGGCAAGATTTCCTGTTTTAACTTTCTCTTGTTTCCTATAAAGTTATCATCCACGAAAAATACTTCGCTTCTCCAACCTTGAAAGTACAGGCTTTCTAATTCAGCTAATATTTGGCCTCTACTTTTTGTTCGAACCTTGTGTCCAAAAAGAGTAATTATATCGCAGAATTCACAATTGAAAGGACAACCGCGTGAATATTGGAGATTCATAGTTACATATCTTTTCATATTGACAAGTCCCCATAGTGGAATTGGCGTCTTTTCTAAATCCGGGAATCCCTTACAGGTATAAATATGTTTCGCGCACCCATTCATTAAATCCTCCAAAAAAAGTGGCAGCGTAATTTCAGCCTCATTAAGTACAAAATAATCCACATCCTTAAACTCTTCATATCCAGCAGTAAATAGAGGCCCACCAGCGACAATTCTGATACCTATTTTTTTGCATTTGCCAATCACTTCTTTTACAGATGCTTTCTGTATAGTCATAGCACTAATGAAAACGAGATCAGCGTCTTCAAGGTCTTTATCTCTAAGATTGGCCACATTCATATCTACAAGCTTTTTCTCCCAATCTTTTGGAAGCATTGCCGCAATAGTTAATAATCCCAACGGCGGTGAAGCTGCCTTTTTAGAAATAAATTTTAAAGCATACTTAAAACTCCAGAAAGTATCAGGACATCTGGGGTAAACTAAAACGACTTTCATATCAAACTCCTTATTCCTATTTTTTAAAGAAGATCAAATAATACTAATACTGAGATTGTCTTAATCTTGATAAAGTTATGACAGTTTGATAAACAAAGCAAAAAAAGACATCCACTCAAGACTTAGCCTAGATGGATGAAATAAACCTAAACATAAAGAGAACAACCAGAATACCTATGTCGCCAGAAAAAGTTACTTCCGTCAATTTAGGTAAGCCGTTCGATGGGAACCGCAATCCAGAGGCGATTATATAAAATCAGTTTCAATTATTTCATTGCCTGAAGTTATTCATGCAGTTATATCATTAATCAAGCCTTTAGACATAAATGACAGTTTCCAAGCATAGCAGAATAAAATGCTTTCGTGTAAACCTCTAGTGGTCATTGGTGTTATTTTATTTCCCCAATCTCATTATCATTCTCCTTTTTTTCATGTTCCTTATTCAATCCCATGGTTAATGCTGTCATTCCAGCTAATCCACCTAACTGCATGGTTTCAAGTGCTGTGCTTGGAACAATTACTATTGTGGAGTTCGTCTTCAATCCTTCATAAAGCATGTTCATAGCCCTCAGATGAAGCGCTGTAGGATTGTTGGCATATGTTTTGGCAGCCTCTCCAAACTTCTCTGCTACCTGTCGCTCAGAATCACCCAGGATCACCCTGGCTTGACGTTCTCTTTCTGCCTGGGCCTGCATCGACATTGCATCCTGCAGTGAAGAAGGGATCTTGACATCTTTAACCTCAACAGAGATCACATTGATGCCCCATGGTTCTGTACGTTCATCAATTATCTTCTGAAGCGTGTTACTCATCTTGTCTCTGCCTTCAAGCATCTCCGAGAGCATTGTTTTACCGATGACATCACGCAGGGCTGTCTGGGAAGCCCAGTTAATTGCGCCTTTATATTCGGCTATCTCAAGAGCAGCCTTCTGTGCATCCAAAACTTTCCAGAATAGCACTGCATCCACATCGACAGGCACAGTATCTTTTGTAAGAGTTTTTTCTGCTGTAAAAGAAGTTGTAATGACCCGGGTGTCAATCCAATAAGCAACGGTGTCAATGATCGGTATTATGAGAAACAGTCCCGGTCCCCTGAGTGTATGGAAATGTCCTAACCTTAATACTACCGCCTTTTCCCACTGATTTGCAATCTTTATTGCAGATGAAATAATTAGGGCAACCAGGAAAGAAATCACACCAATCCATATTGCTCCCGCTTGGGCTTGAGCATCATAACTGGCATATGCCAATGCTATACCAATAGCAAGAATGACAAAAAAGATTAATACTGAAAAAGAACTTTTTGTTTTCATAACAATACCTCCATTTATAAGTTTTAAGTCGGATCATTTTTCTGGTACCGATGTGTCGGATCTATGCGGAGCACGTTCCCATGCTCAAAGGCATATCAAATTTCGGTAATTTGTTTGACAAAAACCTCACTCACCCTTAGATATTTTGGTGAGTGAAGTATTGGCATCGTTTACTTTCTTGTGTTTTGGAGATATGGTTAAATCCATGAAAGTTCAATGCATAAGTCAAATAAAAATCCATCCGCCCAAGACTTAACTTAGATGGATGGTATTAGCACTGGTTATTTTCAGTGGTTCTTTAGAATTTATAATTGAGATGAACCGTCTTAGAAAAACAAAAAAGAAAATTGTTATTTTTATTAAAGCTGCTTTCGCTTATTCCCTATGAATCTTGGAATCCAACCTTAGATCATTCATATTTTCCTTATAACAATGTCCAATTTTTTTATATGTTTGCTAAAACTCTTAAAAACCTTATGATAAACCTGGGTCGATAAGGATTAAACCCTAACCAGTACAGAATAAATTGTAATAGTTCCGCCTGGTTTTAAAATCGTTTTATTCTATAGAAGATATTATGCAAAAAACTGAATTCAAGGTTTACGGTTACAGGTGGATAATGCTCATTGTCTATATGTTTGTCGTGGCAGTCAATCAACTTATGTGGATCACTTTTGCACCAATAACAGGTGAGGCAGCACTTCATTACGGTGTTTCAGACATGAAGATCGGCATCCTTTCAATGTGCTTTATGATAGTATACGTTGTCGTTTCAATACCGGCGTCATGGATTATAGACACATATGGAATCCGTATCGGCGTAGGGATTGGTGTCGTTCTTACAGGGGTATTCGGATTGATACGCGGTTTGGTCCCCATTAATTATAATCTGCTGCTATTATCACAGATTGGCATTGCCATAGGTCAGCCGTTTCTTTTAAATTCTGTCACCAAGATAGCGGCCAGATGGTTTCCGATTGAAGAAAGAGCGACAGCTTCGGGACTTGGGACCTTAGCTATGTATATCGGGATATTGGCAGGTATGATTCTTACCCCTTATCTTGTAATTGGTTCCGGCATAGGTGGGATGCTTTTCATATACGGGATTCTTTCCGTTATTGTGGCAATTATCTTTTTTGTGTTTGCCAAAGAACGTCCGTTAACAGCTCCATGTAATAAGGATCAGGAAGAACGTGCTCTTGCGATTGAAGGATTGAAACTTATTTTCCGCTACAAAAATTTTAACTCGTTGATGTTCATCTTTTTTGTGGCATTGGGAGTATTCAATGGAGTTACAACTTGGATTGAAAACATTCTGAGCCCACGTGGCTTTTCAGCTGTACAAGCCGGGACTACAGGAGGGCTTATGATTATTGGTGGAATTCTTGGAGCTCTCATTATTCCTATATTATCTGACCATTACAGAATAAGAACCCCATTCATCATTATTGCACTGGCCGGTGCTACCTTAAGCTTGATCGGTATTACCTTTGCCACAAACTATCTGATCCTTCTTGCATCAGGAACAGCTTATGGATTTTTCCTGCTCAGTTCAGGCCCTATAGGGTTCCAATATGGTGCTGAAATAACTTATCCGGTTTCCGAAGGCACCTCCAACGGCTTCCTCATACTCATGGGCCAAATTTCTGGCATTGCATTTATTTTTGGCATGGACTTTTATAAGTCTCCGGCAACAGGGTCAATGACCAGACCATTGATAATCCTGATTGGTTTTATGGTACTTAGCCTGTTAAGTTCTACGAGGCTCAAAGAATCATCACTTATAAACCGGGAAAATAAAAAATATAAATGACTGATCAGGAATCTTAGAACCAATAATACATTTGGTATTATTATGAAACAGTAATCAATTAAAACATATTTGTATTGTGATCAATCAAGTAAAGTTACATCGTTTTAATACTGAAGTCAACTAAATTTTACTTTTCCCAAAATCCCAAATTTAAAAAGCCACCTGTCGAGATAATGGTCGGTCGGAATAAATTGGCCCCCAAAATCAGGAGTTAAATTCTTGTTGTTTTCTTATGTATGTTAATTGTTATCAGACCGTCTTTTGAAGTGGTCAAAGAAGGACGGATTTTGAACAAATTCAAACAAATTCAGATCCTCGTGTGTTTGACATTATTAAGATAACGGCAATGCTAATTGATAATTAACATATAAACAAAAACAGTATGATAAAAATAGCCTCTCTATGTTTATGGATTTCAGGTCTGGGATTTGGGATTCCATGTATCTATGGAATTTGGAGCATGTTAAAAGGAAAGGGTATTGCAATTGTGATGGGGTTTCCGACTTATGGTAATGGTCCATTTGAGAAAATTGGCGTGTATAC
>Ga0315295_10004680_pt1 | contig 11692 bp, 9 predicted proteins | sample YL17G14_0_MG_FD_204453 | JGI IMG/M metagenome (GOLD analysis project Ga0315295, IMG submission 204453) | Sediment microbial communities from Yellowstone Lake, YNP, Wyoming, USA - YL17G14_0 | ecosystem: Environmental > Aquatic > Freshwater > Lake > Sediment | place: USA: Wyoming | collected...
CTTTATCCCTTGACGGGGTCGCTCTCAATAGGCGTCATTACGAGGAGCACCGCGACGTGGCAACCTCAACGCGCCCACTTCTCCCCATATGTGCTTGCATGGATATACGACCCTGCAATGAAATGGCCCGGGATCACGAAAGGGCCCGGGATCACCCGGGCCCTTTCGGAAAACGGTTGGCTCAGTCGATCTTCCTGAACATCTTCTTGGGGGCGCCACAGATGGGGCACTTGTCGGGAGCTTCCCCCTCCACGGTATTGCCGCAGACCTGGCAGACGTAGTAGTCCGTCTCCTCGTTTTTCCCCAGGTTGTCCAGGGCCTTCTGGTAGAGCCCGGCGTGGATCTCCTCAACCGCGTTGGCGTTGGCGAAAGACATGTGGGCGGCGTCCTCGCCCTCTTTCTTGGCCTCCTCCATCATGCGCGGGTACATGGCCTTGAACTCCTCGGTCTCTCCGCCGATGGCCTGCTTCAGGTTTTCATCGGTGCTCCCGATGCCCTTCATCACCCGCAGGTGAGCATGGGCGTGCACGGTCTCGGCATCCGCCGCGGCCCGGAAGAGCTTGGCTACCTGGACGTAACCCTCCTCGTCCGCTTTCTTCGCGAAGGCCAGGTATTTGCGGTTCGCCTGGGACTCCCCGGCGAAGGCCTCCTTGAGATTATCCATGGTACTCACGGTCCACCTCCTCTGTTAGAATCTGCTTTCTAATATTCTTCCCATATGAGCAAGAATATATTGCCAACTCGACAGGCAAATCAACCATGATGTATATCACGCTAAGGGCAATGGCAGAGAGCGTTAATGTTTCCAAATATGAGATCGACGTTCCCCAGCCAGAAAGAACAACCGTCTGCGCTGCCCCCAGCCCGGGAACTACCAGGTCGGTCGCAGCGAGCGCGCAATAGGCGGTTCCTTCAAATTGCGAGGTTGCTTGCGCAGCCGAGCGAGACCGTTACCTGGAGGCCCAGGGCCGGAAAAGCACTAACCCAAGGCTCGGGCCGGAAGAACGCCGCCTTATCCGTATTCGATGACCACGCCGGTGCCGCCGGCAGGGTAGGAGAAGTCGATGGCCTCCGGCTCGCATACCTCCCAGCAGGCACCGCATTCCACGCACAGCTCCTGATACCTGACAGCGAGTTTGGCCTTGCCCGCCTTCACCGCCCAGATATTAAAGGAGCAGACCAGCGCGCACAGGCCGCAGCCGTTGCATTTCTCCCGGTCGTAGGAGATGAAGTCACCCATCTTGTCGGTATCTACCCGCTTGACCAGCTCGAAGAAATCCAGTTCGATCTCTTTCATCTCAACGACCTCCCGCTCCGTATGATTGCCTGGGCAGTGGCCCGTTCTGTTTCGCCGCCGGATCGAGGTAGGGGGCCAGTTTCCTGGAGAGCCTGGCGATGACCTTGAAATAGTTGTCGTCCGAAAGACGTCGCAGCGCCGGGATCTTGGGCTTGACCGCAAGCAGCATCTTCTTCACGTTGCTGGGCCAGATACCGCGAGCCATGGGGGCGATGTAGGTCTTCCCGAAATCGCCGAACTCGGGTGCCAGCTCTATTAAGTGTCCCAGGTGCTGGTTGAAGCAGTCCATATGGGCGTCGCCCCAGTCGAAGACGATGGAGAAGGGATGGAGCATGGAGAATTCCAGCAGCAACTGGATCTGCCTCTCCATGAGCTTGGGATCGAAGATGGAGGAGTTCCAGAGGTTTACGAACTCCTCGCCGAACTCGTGCTCCTTGCCCAGGTCCGAGGCCTTCCAACGCCGCTCGTATTCGGCCAAAGACCGCTCGCTCGTGTCCCCCTTGGAGATGGCCCAGGCGGCCGTCTGCGCGGCCTCCCGACCGGAGATGACGGCGTGCCAGATGCCCTCCGCCTCCAGGGGGCAGGGGAAGCCGGCGGCGTCTCCCACCAGCATCATGCCGCCGGTGTAAGTCTTGGGCGGCTTCTTCATCCAGGGGAGCATGTGTGCCTGGTACTCCCGCGGCTTGGCTTCTATGGCCCGGCACATGGCCCGGAAGGCGGGTATCCCGACGACCTTCTTCATCATGTCCAGGGGTTTCTCGTCCCAGTCGTCGCGCAGCCACTGCCCCGCCCCGATGTGGAAGCCGTCCCGGAAGTTCACCTGGTAGGTGCCGTACAGGGGACCGAACCACACCCACTCGGCGTTGCCGATGACGTCGTCCATCTTCTCCTCGTTGCAGCCGAAGTCGAGCTGCGGCACCAGGGTGCAGCCTCCGCCCCAGCGGTTGCGCATCCCCGCCTTGCGGGCCATGGTGGACATGGCCCCGTCGGCGGCGATGACCACTTCCGCCTGTATGGGCTCCCCCTTCTCCGTCTTCACGCCGGTCACCCTGCCGTCGTCCATGACCACGTCGGAGATGAGGGTGGAATTGCGCAGCTCCGCTCCGGCCGCGATGGCCAGATCGGCCAGGAAGGGGTCCAGGTCCCTGCGGTAGATGCTGATTCCGTCCATGCCGTGGGGCCAGCGATTGGCGCACAGGTCAGAACCAGTGGTGCCGGAGCGGTAACGCAGGCGGTCGTGCTCGTCGATGAGGTTTATCACCACCATCTCGATCTTGCGCACGGAGGGCAGTTCCTGCAACTGCTCCATGAGCTTGGGGAAATCGCGCCACCACCTCTGCCCCAGGCCACAGCCGGAGGAGTTCTTCTCGCCTGGTTTGCGCCCCCGCTCGAAGAAGACCGTCTTCAACCCCGCCTCAGCCGCAGTCTTGGCGGCATAGGAACCGCCGGGACCTCCGCCTACGACGACTACGTCCCATTTCTCCATTACCTGTCTACCCCCTTCCTGCTATGCCCCTTAGGCCGCGAGCTTATCCGTATGTGCTCCGCCTGTGATCGCTGCCGCCTGTAAAGGGGCGATCATTGGAACGAATCCACTGTTAAAGCATCCCCGCATCTCCTGATCGCAGAAATCCCTCCAAATGATATTGCGAGGAACATAGTGATAAAACAATGCGTGGCACGATGCTTGCACAAGTCCGTATGGCATCTCCAGAAGAACCACCCATGACCATGCGTTACATCTCCACGATCGTATATGGAAGCGAACCTCGTGCATGAGGTTGCCGCGCTCCGTTCACTTCCTTGGCTGCACTCGCAATGTCGTATACTCTCCACCGGTCTTCAGCCATCGGGCATCAGGCGTCAGGCCGGGGGGCCTTCCTCCGTCCAGGTCATCTCGTCCACCAACCGGTCCAGCTTCGCCTTCACTTCCGGATCCACCTTGGAGAAGTCGAAGTCCACCTCGTCGCAGTACATGCCGGTATCCGCGGCGCGGTTGACGTCCAGGGTGGTGGATATCTTCTTCTGCCAACCGTTGTAATGCCCCATCATGGGGCTTATGGTCTCGCGCAGGCGGGCATCGGTCACCGAGAGCGGCTCCATGCACATCTCCATGGCGGCGACTGAGAACTCGATGAACAAGGGCTCCAGCGACGCGAGCTGCTTCGGGTCGCGGGCGTTATACTGGAAGATCTCCTCGCAGTGCCCCCAGGTGTTGTTCTCGTAAAGGGCCATGAAGGGGTTGTCCGCCAGGTCGTCCAGGATGCCGCCGCTGTCGATCCACTTACGCTTGATCTTCTCACCCGTATCGGCCCAGTCCATCTGGGTGTCCCAGGCTTCGTTCCTGGCCAGGGCGGTGCTGAAGAGCCCCCCGGCCCTGAAGACCATGGGGATGGCGGTGACCCTGAGGAAGTTCATGATCATCATAGGGCCGATGACGGGAGCCTGCGTGGCCTCCATGGAGATACCCCCATACTCCGCGATGATCTCCTTGAGGGCGCCCTCCTGGAACGCGATCTCCTCCTCGGAGCTCCCCGCGAGGATAATGGTGCATCCCCATTTCATCGTCTTGCTTATTACGTCCCTGAGAGCCGTGGTCTTGGCGATGTTGCTGAGCAGGTGGGGGGCGAAGGTGTTGATATAGGCGCCGACGGCCGTGCGTGTGAAGATGTAGGCGATCTCCGTCTCGCCTATCTTGTAGACGGCCTCATCCAGGCTCGCGCGGTCGGGGAAGAAACAGAGATGGAACCTGAGATGCTCCGGCGGCTCGGTCTGGGCGTCCAGCAGTACCCCCTCCGTCTTCATCAGCGCCGGGCCCGGCCAGTTGTAGAGCTTGAGGGCGCACGCGGTGAATATCCCCAGCCCTCCGAGGGCGCCGGCGGAGCCGCGCATGATGCCCCGCAGGGAGGGACCGGGGCCGTCCGGGTTGAACCATCCCAGGCCGGAGTCCAGGGCTCCCACCCTGAGCACCTCGCCGTCGGGGAGCACCCACTCCGCGCCCAGGAGGTTGCGGTGGCCGTAGCTCATATACACGCCATCCCATCCCACGCCCCACCCCGAAGTGGCGCTGGCCAGGGGGGAGCAGGCGGGACCCGCCCCGATGATGTGGGTGTTGAGGCCGAGCTTCATGGACTCCGCCTGCAGCTGGGCACTGCAGTTGTAGGGCTCCACTACGGCGTACATGTTCTTCTCGTCTATCTCCAGGATGCGGTTCATGCGGCGCAGGTCCACCTGCACCACGTTGTCGTAGGTGGGGCCGGAATAGACGCCCCAGCCGGTGGAGAAGGCCTTGAAGCGGATGCCGTGGCGGTTGCAGGCACGCACCACCGCCTGCACCTCCTCCGTGGAGGCGGGAAGCACCACGGCGATGGGGCGTTTCACCCACTTGGCGGGGTCATCGTTGATGGTCGGCTGCCAGGCGTAGCCGTCCAGCACGCCGGGCTCGCGGGAGGCGTTCTCCGCGCCCACCGCCTCCTCCAGATCGCGGTAGGCCGCATCGGTGAGAAGCGCTGCGGTCAGGGTGTCATGGGCTGCCATCCCACTCACCCCCTAGGCCTTTGCGGGCTCGGCGATGCCGGCGGAGATCATGGCCAGGTCCACCAGGTCGTAGACGGGGAGGTCCATACCCGTCTCCGCGGCTGAGTCCCGCAAGACCCGCACGCACCAGGGGCAGGCGGTGACCAGTGCCTCGGCCCCGGTGGCCCGGGCCTCCTCCAGCCTCTCGGTGGCGGTCCAGGTGGCGAAGTCGGGGAAGGCCTCGAGTACCCCGCCCCCGGCCCCGCAGCACCAGGCGTACTCCCGGATCCTCTCCATCTCGGTGAGCTCGGTGCCGGGGATGGAGGTGATGAGGTTGCGGGGGGCCTCGAAGATGCCCTTGCGCCCCGAGCGCTTGAGCGACATGGGGCGCTGCAGCTTATCTTCCTTCCAGTCGGCTAAGAAGGGCTCGCCCATCCTGCCCAGGTGGCAGGGGTCGTGGTAGGTCACGAGCAGGGGGATGGATGCGGTGAAGCGCAGCTTTCCCTCCGATACCAGCCTCTCTAAGTACTGGGTGATATGGAGCACCTCTAAGGGCAGGTCTATGCCCATGCGGGGGTAGAGGTACTTGAGATGGGCGTAGCCGTCGGCGCAGGGGGTGACTAAGGTCTTGGCCCCGGAGGCCTTGGCGCGGGAGAGCAGGTCCTCGGCGTAGTTGGCCGCCTCGCCGCGGTAGCCCAGCTCGTAGGCCCTTCCCCCGCAGCAGGACTCCTCGGCCCCGGCTATGCCCACGTCGGCCCCGGCTTGCAGCATGAGCTGTACCGCCCCCCTGGCCGTGTCCCGCAGGTCGGGGTCGTAGGAGTAGCGGCAGCCGGCGTGGAAGAGCACCTCGCAGGTCTCGGTGTTGATGTCCTTCACGGGCAGGCCGGAGGCCCACTCCCCCCGCTTGTCCTTGGGCTCTCCCAGCACGTTGCCCTCTCTTTTGAGGGCGTCGATCATAGCCATGTGCTCCACTATGAGCTGGCCGGACTCGACGCAGTGGCCCCGCAGCTCTAAGAGCACCTCGGTCAAGTCGATGTCGTCGCGGTAGACCTTGCAGGCGGTGTCGCAGGCCCCGCAGAGCTGGCATTTAAATATGATCTCGGTGACGGCGTCGTTCAAGTCGCTTCTGCCGGAGAGGATGGAGTTGCCTACGATCATCCTGCCCGAGCCGGAGTAGGCGTGGAAGTTGTAGCGACAGATGGAGGGGCAGTTCTTGGCGAAGCGCCAGCTCTTGATCTGGTTGAAGGGCACCCACTTGCAGGACGAGCAGCGGGAGCAGCCCTCCATGTCGCGCTGGTAGTCGGAGAGCGCCATCTAGACCACCTCCTCTTTGGTAAAGCACAGCTTGCCGCGGTTCAAGACGTGATCGGGGTCGAGCATGTCCTTGACCTTCCTCAGGGCGGCCACGGTGTCCGGGCAGCGGGCGTAGGCGAGACCGGCCCAGGGGCCGTAGGGCCTGCTGAAGAAGGCCCCGGCCGCAGACAGGGCGGCCGATGCAGCCGAGAAGAGCTCGCCCGCCGCGGCCGCGTCGGCCGGCCCGTAGTAGAGGGTGAACTCCAGATGCACGTTCCTGCCCTGCTGGATGGGCTGGATGTAGGTGCCTATACGCTCCCGCGGATATCCCGCCCTCTCCGCCTCTGCCTCCATGACCTCTATGAAGGAGGGCACCTTGTCCAAGGTGGTCAGAAAGAAGATGTCGGAGGAGGCGCCCTTGGGGGCCGCCTTGTAGTAGGGGTCAGGAGAGGGGGAGGCCAGGATGCGCTCCATGCGCTTGCCCGTACACCCGGCCACCTCGGGCACCGCGGTCACCCCCGCGGCCTGGGCGTGGGCGGCTAAGTCCTTTTCCTGGTAGGCCACGCGCCGCTCGGGCAGGTACTCGTATCCCGACACCCCGTAGATAACCGTCCAGGGGGCCTGCCGAGCCGCCAGCTCCTCGGTCCTGTCCGGGTCGCCGGAGATGAGCGTGGCCAGCTGCCAGGCGTTTAAGATGAGCCACTCGTCCGCGAGCTTGGGGCGCATGGCGCGGTAGGTGAGGTCGGAGAGCCTTGCGAGCTTTTGGTCGGGCACGAAGTAGATCTTGTGGACGGTCGGCTTCACCTCGAGTTTGAGGGAGCACCAGGTGACCGCGGCCATGGTGCCCTGCGATCCCTGCACCACGCGCACGAAGTCGGTCTGGGCGGGGCCCATGGGGTTCTTCTGGGCTCCCCCGGCCGCCCACTGCTGCTCCAGGGAGCCCGGGCCCGCGGCGGAGCCGGTGCGGAAGAGGTCGCCGGTGCCGAAGACGAGCTCGGTGCAGAGCATGGGGTCGGTCATGTCCCAGTGGTACTTGGGGATGAGGATGGGCTCCCGCTCCAGGGAGGAGGCCAGCACCGACTTGCCCCGCTTGGGGGCCAGGGGCATGAGCACCTTGAGCCCCAGCTTATCCACCTCCGGGATGAGGGCCTCGTAGGTCACCCCGGGCTCGATCAGGGCCACCTTGTTGCGGCGGTCCAGGCGCACGATCCTGTCCATGCCGGAGAAATCGACCATGACCGCCTCGCCAGAGGGTATGGAGTCACCGCGCAGCCGTGGCGGGGCGGAGGAGGAGAAGACTAAGTTGAGCCCGTCTGCCCGGGCGAGCTTTATGAGCTCCCTGACCTCGGCGGTGGAGGAGGGCCTGACCACGAGGGAAGGCTTGCCCCCCGCCTCGCTCCAGGATGCCAGGAGGGAGGGGTCCTGAGAGACGTTGCCGGCGCCCACGACGCCGGAGATCTTCGCTGCGTTGATGGTCATCTTCTTCCCCCTCCCCTAGGCGGCTTTCCCGGCCAGGGCCCGGAATCTGTCCAGCAGCGACGGCGGGGGCGTATCCGAGAGGGTCTTTAAGATGTTCTGCTTCATCCCCGCCACCATCGCCTTTCTCACCAGGGCGATGTCCAGCAGGCGGGAGGAGAACTTCATCAGCCCGTCTGAGTCCAGGTACTTCATGAAGGGACCGGCCCTATCCAAGAGGCGGTCTATCTTCTGTACCGCTTCCTCGCTGGCCTCGTCCATGCGGTTGAGGAGGTCCCCCATGTTCACCTGAGCCTCCGCCATCACCCCCTCCAAGGCCTCGCCCTGGATGGCCATGAACTTGTCCAGCACCCCGTTGCGGTAGGCGCACTGCATGACCTTGAAAACCTCTGCGGGATCGAGCGACAATCTACTCACCTCCAGCTCTGATGGCACGAATAAAGTACTAAGACCTCGTTAGCCTGCATCGCGAAAGCGACAGCGCCGTCTTCGGCGCGGCGGTGTCCAGGCCTTCACATTTCCGAACGTGAAGGCCTGGCACGCGTTCATCTGCGCACCTGCGTATTCCCACCTCCCATTACCTCAATCAAACGCTAGGGCGAAGGGCCGCTCAAGACCTGATCCCAACTCCCATTACCTCAGACCAGCGTCGGGTCGTACGGCCCTACTTCCTGATCCCCTGTAACATCACCTGCATAGCCGTGTCGAACAGCTCGCGGTAAGTGCCCGCCCTGCCGTTCACCTCATCCTCCAAGACCGCCAGGTCCAGTATTCCGGTGGCCATCCTCCATACGATGATCGAGAGGGCGCTGGGATTCACGTCCTTCCTGAACTCGCCGAGATCGACAGCCTCCTGAAAGACCTTGCCGCCGTACTCCAGCAGCGCCGCCGTCGACCGGTTTATGGTCTCGACCAGGTCATCGGAGGTGTTCTCGCGCGCATCCTCGGTGAGGAAGTATTGTGTGATGCGGAAATATTCCCGGTTCTCCAGGCAGTGATCGATGAAGGAATAATAGATGGCTTTTACCCTGTCCTCTATTCCCTTCGACCCCGCCACGGCTTTGTTCAACCGCTCCTCCAGGATGCGGAATCCCTCCATGATCACGGAGATATACAACTCGTCTTTAGTGCTGAAATAGATATATAAGGTGCCCTTGGATAGTTCGGCCCGCTCCGCTATCTCCTCCATGGTGGCGCGGTAACCCTTCTCGTAGAAGAGGTCCCTGGCAGCAACGAGTATGGTCTCCCTGCGGTGCTGCTTTTCCCTTTCCTTACGTGCCGAGATTCCCATGGCGTGGGGTAAGGCCTTTCCTTTTCACGGTTGAAAACAGGATCGCCGAGACTACATGGAAAAGTTATGACCGCCAGTCATCCTATAACCACGGGTCAAGCATGTCAATCCCGCCGACCCCGGATGTCCCTTTCTATCACCGCCATAACCCACGAGCCCCAAAAGGCTGCTGCGGGCGGTCGTATACCGTCTCTGTCGACTCCCTATCGCTGCAACCCTGTTCTCGATACCACCACGTTATCCTCGCGGCGACCCTCACGCTCGATGTGGTCAGACGTGGTGGAAACCGGGGATGGCGCGGGGCAGCAACCCCTGGAAGACCCGCGGATACCTGAACTGCAGGTGGAGAAAGGTCCGCAGTGCCGCCCGTCTCATCCATAAGGGCTGCAGTTCAACCATCCTGCGCATGGTCCAGGTATAGCGGTAGACCCGTGAGATCTTCCGGAACAACTCGTACGCACCGGCTCTGTCGTCCACCGCCATAGCCGCGATCTTTCCAGATACCAGGGCGGCATGCACACCGAAGAGGAATAGTGGGTCGTTCATGCCCGCCAGCGCGCCTGCCATTATCCAGTCTCCGTAAAAGAGGCGGGCATTATCCGGCCTCCTCACACCCGCCGCGCCCCTGAACTCTTTCCACTCGGCGAAGCTCACTCCCTCCTGCTTGAAAAGCTGCTCCTGCCACCTGTCCAGTAGGGACCTATCCACGGGTTTACGGTCGAAGAACAGCGCGAAGGAGATACCGTTGACGTTGGAAAAGTAGCAGTAATCGCGCGTGTCGTCGCTTTCCCACAATATAGTCACCGGCTCTCCCTCGTACCTGCCGTTGGCTACGTATCCGTAGATTTCACGGTAGGGTACGCCAATGGCTTGGAAGACCCGCGTGGAGAGACCGGTCGCCAGGATGCTCCCGGGAGGGATCTGTGCAAGGGCGCCTCGAGAATCCATACTCTGACCGAACTCGAAAACCACCCCCGATTCTGCAGCGGCGGTGAAAAGCCGGCTCTCCAGGGAGGTCGAGCGAGGTCCCCGTTCTACCGCCTGCAGGTGCTGTCCGGCGCCGTCAGCCTCATAGCGTCTTCCGAAGACGTAGGCACGTATTACGGGAGTGGGGGTTATGCAGGGTGGTCCCAGCTCTACGCCCAGGAAATCCCCCAAGCGATCAGGCTTCATCGGCGTGGTATCGACGGCGGGATGGTGCTCCGGGCTCCCGCCCACCCTGTCCTGTGCCTCCAGCACCCTTACCTCGTGGCCTGCCCGCCGACAGTTGATCGCTGCCACCAGGCCCGCAAGGCCGGCGCCGACCACAACGATCTCGGACATCTTATCCCCTCATTATGAAACATGCGGCTTACGGTGTGTGTGTGGAGTATCCCCCTTAGATGAGTGACCAAGGGTCATTCTATAACCATGGGTCAGGGAGGTCAATGCGGCCCTAGGGCCTGGCACGGCTCCGTACGGATACGCGTCCCGGTGACACGGGCCCTGCTTCGCGCCTCCAGGGCTGGTGACGCTGGGATGGTGGGCCTGCGCGAGCGGTTCAACCGGTGACGCAGTGGATGGTGTTGGTGGTGGGGGCACCTTGCTCCCCGGGGTCCTTGAGTCCCGCGGTCACCACCACCGTGCTCCCCTCTCCCAGGTAACCCTCCTCCCTGGCCACGCCCTCGGAGGATGCGAACATCTCCTCGATGCCGCCCTGTACCCCCACCAGCCGGGGATAGACTCCCCAGAAGAGCGCGAGACGCCGCGCGACCCGCTTTTCCGGCGTGGGGGCGAGGATGGGCTGCCGGGGCCGGAAGCGGCTCATCTGGCGTGCGGTGAATCCCGATTCCGTGGGCGCCACGATGGCCGTGGCCTCCGTCTGGCGGGCGAGCTCGCAGGCTGCAAAGCAGACCGCCTCCACCATGCTGCTGCTTATCCAGCGCCTGCGCTCATCCAGCCAGCGATCGTAAGGCAGGGTCGTCTCCGCCTTGAGGGCGACGCGTTGCATGGTCTCCACCGCTTCCACCGGGTAACTCCCTACCGCGGTCTCCCCGGAGAGCATAACGGCATCGGTCGCATCGAAAACCGCGTTGGCCACATCGGAGACCTCCGCCCGTGTCGGTGACGGGTGTTCGATCATGCTCTGCAGCATCTGGGTGGCGGTTATCACGGGCTTGCCCTGGCTGGCCGCTACTTCGATGATGCGCTTCTGCAGAAGCGGTATCTCCTCCAGTGGCATCTCCACTCCCAGGTCCCCGCGGGCGACCATGACCCCATCCGCCGCCCTGACCACGGCCTCCAGGTCCTTGACCGCCTCCTGCTTCTCTATCTTGGCGATAATGGGGGTGTCCGAGCCTCGTTCCCTTATCTCGTCTCGCAGGCGCATGAGGTCGCGGGGGGACCGTACGAAAGAGAGGGCGACCCAGTCTGTGCCCAGCTCCAGGCCAAGCTCCAGGTCGGAGAGGTCCTTTGCCGTCAGGGCGGGGACATCGAGCTTTACCCCGGGCAGGTTAATGCCTTTGCGCGAGCGCAGCACCCCTCCCGCCTCCACCTTGCAGCGGACCTCGGTGCCGGCCTTAGTGACGACCCTGAGGCGCAGGGCCCCATCATCGAGGAGCACGGCATCGCCCGGCTGCAGTATCGCGAGCAGCTCGGGATAGTTCACGCCGGCATGGGAAGCGTCTCCCTGGTCCTCCAGCGTGGTGAGGGTGAAGTCCTGCCCATCTGCCAGGTACGCTTCGCCGCCTGCTATATCACCCACCCTGATCTTGGGACCCATGAGGTCGAGGATGGCGCTCACTTCCCTGCCGGCTCTTTGAGACGCCTGCCGCAGAGCC
>Ga0315295_10004685_pt1 | contig 11687 bp, 10 predicted proteins | sample YL17G14_0_MG_FD_204453 | JGI IMG/M metagenome (GOLD analysis project Ga0315295, IMG submission 204453) | Sediment microbial communities from Yellowstone Lake, YNP, Wyoming, USA - YL17G14_0 | ecosystem: Environmental > Aquatic > Freshwater > Lake > Sediment | place: USA: Wyoming | collected...
TCGCCGATCTCCACCTGCTCGTACCGGAATTTGTAGGCCGCTGTTATTTTTGAAGGATGATACGTAAGGACTTCGTAGGGCGATGTCGTATACCGGGTCTTGACCATGCTGTGGTTCCCGGTGATGACGATGAACGGAATCCCGGCAGCCTGGAGGCGGTCGAGTGCTTCGAGCACGGTTGTATAGGCCCGGGTCTTGGGTTTGACGGTATCGAAGAGGTCACCTGCGTGGACGAGGACGTCGGGTTTTTGTTGGATAATCTCATCTATCGCTTTGAGAAAATTGTCATAGACCTGCTTTTCGCGGAGGTTCATCCCGCTCTCGGGATCGAGGCGGTTGAACGCGGCTAAGCCCAGGTGGGTGTCGGCGATGTGGATGAGGTGCATTGTCGTTGATTTTTATTTGGGTGGTGTAGGGATATAAGAGGGTGGGGGATGGGGTGAAAATGAGGGACGGCACTTGAGCAAGAGTATTTTTGTAGAGGGGGAGTTAGATGTTGCTGAAAGTAACAGGTTATAGGAGCGGAAATTTGTAAAATAATTAGAATTTCTCACTCGCAACCTTCATCTCGCATTATCTCGAATGGGTAGTATAAGCAACAGAATATACCGGGGGACAATCTTGGATCGCAACGAATTCCAGACACGCTGTGAGATGATCGATATCCTGTTGCATGAACAGGGCTGGGATGTCTCCGATCGTTCCCGTGTCTGGATGGAAGTCGATACCAAACAATCTGATTTCGCCAAAAAAAACTACAAGACCGTTTCTGAAACCCTAAAAAATGATCTTGAGAGTAAATACGTCGATTACTTGTTGCTGGACCGCTTCGGTGCACCGCTTGCCATTGTCGAAGCAAAGCGAACTTCAAAGGATCCTCACCTTGGGCAGAAACAGGCCGAGATGTATGCTGACGATATCAAACAACAGACGGGAAAGGATGTTTTCATTTTTCTTTCCAACGGATATGAGATCGTTTTCTGGGACCGTGAGCGGTACAGCCCACGGACCGTGAAAGGATTTTACGCCCGTGATGATCTTGAACGGCTCAGGTTCCAACGGATGCAGGATGCATCGTCTCCCATAGAAGTTGACACATCCATCGTTGATCGTGTAAAAGGAGTTGAGTGCGTCAAGCGGGTTGTTGAGCATCTGCAGAAAGGGAATCGCAAAGCACTCATTGTCATGGCGACCGGCACAGGAAAGACCCGTGTTGCTATGGCCATTATCAAAATACTGATGGAAAAGGGACTCATACAGAAAGTCCTGTTCCTTACTGACCGGAAAGCCCTCCGCGACCAAGCATTCAATAAAGGTTTCAAACCGTTTTTCCCAAACGAAGGGAAAGACAAGATTTTTTCCGGGAAATACGATAAGAGTAAGCGTCTGTATTCATCTACGATTCAGACATTTCAGGAAATTTATCTTGATAGAGATAAAACGGGACAATTCAGATTTTCACCTGGAGAATTTGATCTTATCATCTCCGATGAGGCGCACCGCTCGATCTATAACAAGTGGAAGGATGTGTTCACCTATTTTGATGCTATCCAGATCGGGCTGACGGCTACTCCTTCGGAGATCCTCGAGAAGGACACGCTCCGGTTCTTCGAGTGTCATGACGGGTCACCGACCGCGTTGTACTCATACGATGATGCGGTGAGGGATGGGGTACTTGTCGATTTCCGCAAGAGCATCCTTGGCGCCCAGACACATTTCCAGATTGCCGGGGTGCGACGGCAGGATCTGTCGGAAGGCGAGCGGACAAGATTGCTGGAGCAGGGGATCGATCCGGACGATATCGATTTCGAGGGCACGGAGCTTGAGAAGAAGGTGGCGGTGAAGGGAACGTCAGAAGCGATCGCCCGCGAATTCATGGAGAATGCCCTCATGGACCAGACCGGAACATTGCCGGCGAAGTCAATCCTCTTTGCAATCTCGAAGAAGCACGCATACCGTCTGCAGGCGGCATTCGATATGCTCTATCCCGAATACAAAGGCACGCTAGCTCGGACAATCGTATCGGATGATTCCCGTGCTGACATTCTGATCAAAGCCTTCGAGAAAGAATCAATGCCAAGGGTAGCGATCTCGGTGGACATGCTGGATACAGGAATTGATATCCCTGAGGTCTGCAATCTCGTTTTTGCTAAACCTGTCTTCTCGAAGATCAAATTCTGGCAGATGCTCGGGCGGGGCACCCGGGCAAACAGCGCCTGCGAACACTTTGAGTGGCTACCGGAAGGGAAGAAAGAGTATTTCCAGGTCTTTGATTTCTGGAACAACTTCGAGTATTGGCAGATGAACCCGGACGGGGTGAAGAACGAATCGCCGGATGCGATCACGAACCGGATCTTCCTCACCCGTATCAAGCAGCTCGCGTTCCTCCGGGACCACGGTGACGAGGTGCGAGCGGAGCAGGTGAAGGGCCAGATCCTCGCCGATATCCGCTCGCTGCCTCCGGATTCGGTGAGCGTCCGCGAAAACAAACAGGAGATCGAAAAAGCCCTCTCCCCACATCTCTGGGATAATGTAGCAGTCGATCCACTCCAGTTCCTGACACAGAAGATCATGCCCTTGATGAGGTACCAAAAGGACGTGAACCTTAACACGGCGATCTTCTCCTTGCGGTGCGAGCAGCTCAAATATGCAATTCTTCGTTCCGATGCCGGAGAGATCGAACGGCAAAAGCTTCTGATCGGTGGTATGGTCGAATGCCTGCCGATGACGATCAACAGGGTGCAGGAGCAGGAGGCATTCATCCACGAGGTGCTCTCGAAATCCTTCTGGTCCTCGGTCTCCAACGAATCGGCGCAGCGGATGCTCACCGAACTCGCACCGCTGATGCCATACATGAGCAAGGAACCGCAAAAGACCATTGTCATTGACATGGGGGATAACATCGAGATGCGTGAGCTCATCCAGATGCTCGGCGAGAAGGAGCATACCTACATCACGAAGTACCGGGAGCATGTTGAGGAGCGGATCCGGAAGATCGCGGCAGACAGCCCCGTGATCCAGAAGATCGTCCGCGATGAAGTGCTCTCCGAAACCGATCTCCAGCAACTCGAATCAACCATCTTCGGCCCTGATCTCGCGAAGAACAATGTAGAGCTCGGTAGAGCTGTGACGAGTACTGAGAGCATCCTCATCTCGTTCATCAAACGCGTGCTCGGAATGTATGCGGAGGCCAACCCGGAAGGGCGAATCCGTGATGCGTTCCAGACGTACATGATCGAGAACAACAAGCACTATTCGGCAGACCAGCTCAACTTTATCCGTATGGTCGAGTCGGTCTTTTCCCGAAAGAAGCATATCATCTACGCCGACTTCTGGGAGCCGCCGTTCATTACACTTGGGAATGCCCCGGAGCCGATGTTTTCCACTGATGAACTGAACTCGTTTGTCGGGATATGTACGCGGGTTGAGCGGGAACTGTCTGCGACTGGAGTGGCTTAGATGGGGGGGAGGGAGCTGCCGGAGGGGTGGGAGTGGGTAGATCTAAAAAAATTTGTCTTTTTTCAAGAAGGTCCAGGTATCAGAAAATGGCAGTTTAAAAAAACTGGGATAAAATTACTCAATGTTGGAAATCTTGTGAATGGTGCACTTAAACTCGATAAAACAGAAAGGCATGTTGATGGAGAAGAGGTTGCACAAAAATATAGTCATTTTCTGTTGGACCCAGATGATATCGTCATGGCAAGTTCCGGTGTGACTTGGGGTAAAACATCTGTCATCTCTAAGGAACATCTTCCTCTGATGTTGAACACCAGTACGATAAGACTTCGGAGCCTTGATGAGATAAAATTAGATAAAAAATACTTACAGATTTTTATAAATTCGAGACTTTTCAAAAACCAAATTGACAAATTAATAACTGGTTCGGCTCAACCCAATTTTGGATCTTCCCATTTGAAACAAGTGAAATTACTTCTCCCCCCACTCCACATTCAGCGCCAGATCGTTGCCGTGCTCGAAAAGGCGGAGGCGGTGAAGCGACAGCGGCAAGAGGCGGACGCACTGACAGGAGCGTTGTTGCAGAGCGTGTTTCTGGAGATGTTCGGGAACCCTGAAAATAATTCGAAGAAATGGGAGCTCGTAAAATTGGGGGATGTCTCGAAAGTAGTCGTAAGTTATGTCGGCCCGATTAACCAATATTTTTGTGAAAAAGAAGAAGGCGTCCCCCTGTTAAACACAACAAATATCAAACCCGACGGGTTAATCTCGAACGATTTTCGTTATGTTTCGCGGGAATTTCACAAAAAGAATAAAAAATCTCAACTCCATCCGGGGGACATTATTGTAGCAAGGCACGGAAAAAGTGGTTCAGCAACAATAATTCCAGATTTATTACTCGAAGCACAGTCGATTAATAATGTTATAATCAAAAGAAGCACAGAATTGGAGCCTGATTATGTTCGCCATTTGTTTAATTTAAGTACTCATTCTCAGAAAATGTTAGGATTGAAAACAGGCACGGTCCAAAAAATAATCAATACCAAACAATTGGCGGATTTCAAAATCCCTCTTCCCCCCCTCGCCCTCCAGCAGCAGTTCGCCCAAATCGTGGAAAATGTGGAGCGGATTCGAGAGCGTCAGGTCGCATCGGGTAAGGAGATCGAGGGGTTGTGCGAGGGGCTGATGGCGAGGGCGTTTACTGGAGAGCTGGCAACCTAATTTTTTTACAACAATCAAGGATAACAATCACCCGGATCGAAATCAGCATTCCTTATTTCTTCTTGCCGTATTTCATACAGGATCTCGCATCTTTGTTGATATATTTCATCAATTGCCACAGATACACCTTCAAGATAATCTATCATCCATGTTGCAATTTCTGAAAAATGATCCATATCAATTGGTCCTACTTTATCTCCATCGATGCAAAACTTCCCATTTTTGTCAACAGGATATCGAAAAGATTCTGATCTGGGATCAATTACAGAGATTTCTTTAATGAATCCTTCGATGAGTTTAAAATCGGCAAGATCTCCCTCATTAATTTTTTCGTCATCTGTTTCTGAAAAATCGATTAGTAGTTTTTTACACACTCCCCAAAGAGATGCAATCTCATGTCCGTGTATAATTTTTTCTTCATGAAACCTTTCTGGATGGACATATTTCGTAAGGTCTTTTATCAGGCCTTTGAATCGGATTTCCAGATAATGACGGAACACAAAAATTATCGGGTAATAATGAACATCAGTCGGGTGTACTCCTTCTCTGGCCTCTTTAAATAATGCATCAACAGCCCATCTGTATCCATAAGCATAAGCGTCCCATTGATCACGGTATTGATGCAATGCACAACTATTGTAAGAGGGTTTTTCCCCTCTGAATAGAGATGTTCCTTTCGAAGGATTTAGAGTGGGATCTGTATGCATTTGAATTAAAATAAGAATTGAAACGTAATTAGTTTTCCTTTCAATAGAGATCTTATCACTTTCACCCTCCACAGCCTCAAAGACTTTAATATGGCTTATTGATTTGAAACGTGATTCCTGTGCAGTGCCAGTTGTTGAAAGCTGAAGGCATATATACAGACACAAAAGAAGTTGTATCAAACATGCCGAAGGTAAAATTTGAATCTTTTCAATTATTGGATGGAACTGAGAAATCGTTAATAAAGGCAGTTGGCGATGGTTCAATAATCAATAGATTCGATAAAACTCCATTTCCAATACATGAAAACGATGTTGTTTGCCCACATTTTCTTGAACTTAAATGGGCAAATGGCTGTCATTTCGATTGTGCCTGGTGTTATCTCAACGGAACTTTCCGGTTCCGGCCTCAAAAAAAGAATCCACATCTCAAAAATAAAGAGAAGATTATCGAGCACCTCATGGCATTATTCAATAATTCAAACGGTAAAGTTGAGGTTTTAAATTCTGGCGAGCTCTCCGACTCACTTGTTTTTGAAGGGTCGGATTTTTCATTAACAAACGATATTCTTCCTCTATTCAGGGAATTTTCAAAACATAAACTCCTGATACTCACAAAAACAGCAAACGGAAACGGGATCATTAAATCCGGTTCCCAGAATGTTGTCATTACCTCGTTCACCCTGAACGCATACCCGGTTTCTGAAAGATGGGAGCACAAAGCGCCACATCCGAAAGAGCGAATTAAAGCAGCCAAACGACTTTCCGATGCCGGCTACTCTGTTCGATTACGCATTGATCCGATGGTTCCCATCGACGGGTGGAAAGAGAGTTACATTAAATTGATTGACGATGTTTTTTCTTCGTTCGTTCCTGAAAGGATTACCATTGGTTCTTTGAGAGGGCTTCAAAGTACAATCAATAATTCTACAGACAAGACTTGGATACCATATCTTGATGAATCTTCGAACTGGGGGAAAAAAATTACGTTTAACAAACGATTCGATATGTATCATGCTCTGATTGACCATTTGAATAAAAAATACGAGTATTTCCATATCGGACTGTGTAAAGAAACCATCGAAATGTGGGAAAAAATAGGTCTTGAATATAAGAATATCAAATGCAATTGCACGCTCTAGCACCTGTAAGAGTAAACACTATGACTCAGAAAGGAAAGAAAAAAACAGACGAAGAATTTTTTGATGAGCGACTCAGTTCAATATTAGAGTGGGGTAAAAATCTCAAACAGATAAACCCGGAATGTACCGACGAATATAATGATCATTCTATTCTGAAGTTAATTTGTATCAATTACTGGTTGGGGATCTTTTTACCCATTTGTGATAAACAACTTCGCCAAAAGTTCCACTACAAAATCGCATATATCGATACGATGGCCGGTTGCGGAGTAACATCATCGAAGCGGGAGAATGATTGTTTTTGTGGAAGTTGTCCTGGTGCAATAATATCTTCTCAACTTTTGGAGATCCCATTTGATCTTGTTGTTGGAGTAGAACTCGACGCTAATAAAGCGACAATATTAGAGAGCAGATTAAAAACAATCATCAAACCGGAAAAAATTCAGGTTATTAACAATGACATCAATGCTGTATCGTCGGAAATAGCCAACTTTCTCCAGAATAACCGAACTGTTTCTTATATGGTAATTGATCCTCAAGCATTACAGGGAATGACTTGGGGTGCTTTGAAACCGTTACTCTCCTGTAAAGGCGATGCTATGGTCACATGGTTTGAGAGTGAAGCATGGAGAGTACGATCAGCAGCCTTATCGGAAAGCAACCACGCAGCTGCACAATCGGAAATTCTTCGATTGAATGAATTATTGGGTGAGGGTTGGCAACAAGCGAGAACCCAAGAAGAATTAACCCAGATATTTGTCAACCGTGTTCTTTTAGAATGTGGAAAAAAAGCGTTTGCAAAGGCATACGTCCCTCGTCAACCCGCAGGATATTATTGGATGATTCTCTTCGCAGGAGATTTCGGAAATGCTCAAAAATTAGCAACCGCTTGGGAACAAAACGTCAATAAAAGAATCCAATCTTCTCACGGTCAAGGTATTTCATCATTGTTAGATGTAAAAAGTGGAAGGCAAAGTTCTTTGTTTTAGAGTAATTCTCTCTATTTTCGATGTTAAAAAAAATAAATGCCAGAAGCAGTTTGCTAAGGGAAAAAATAAACACGCTGATTCCAAATACTGCTCTATGACAAATGTAAGTTCAAATTCAGAAAATATCTCTCTACCTGATAATAAAAATGAACCAACTGGCCAAATCCCCAAAACAAATGAACAAACATTCCAAAAAATGGATCCCGGTCTCGTTCAGTTAGCTCAAATTATCAAGGAGGGCTTCATTGAAAATCAGAATATCGAGATTCAAGGAATGAAAATCGAAACTAAAGATAGAATTACTATCACCATTGCAATCACTATTGCAATTGTAATTATTATCCTAGCTATTGTTTACCTCACGATGCTCGGAAAATTCGAAATGTCGACTCTGGCATTTTTGTTGGGAACGAGTGTTGGTTCACTTCTTACGATTCTCGGCAAACATTTAACCGGCTAATAATAAACCGATACATCTAATCTCGCAAAAAAATTACATATGAGACAAAGGAAGTCCGTCACCCATGCGCCTTGCCCCCGAACTTAAATCAAAAATCGATTCACTCTGGGATAAATTCTGGAGTGGCGGCCTCTCGAACCCGCTTCAGTCCATCGAACAGATGTCATACCTCATCTTCATGGAGCGGCTTGAAGAGACCGATGTCTTTGAACAGAAGCGGGCGCAGGCAAAGAAGATACCTTATAAATCGATCTTCGAGGGACACGAAGATTGCCGCTGGTCTTACTGGAAGAACTACCCCGCAGAAAAAATGCTTGAACATGTGCGGAACACGGTTTTCCCGTTTATCAAAAATATCCATGACGGAGAGAAGACCCTTTTTGCCCAGCATATGAAAGACGCGGTCTTCATGATTCCTAAACCGTCTTTACTGCAGGAAGCGGTAACCATCATCGATGATCTCAAGATTCCCACACAGAACCGGGATACCCAGGGAGATATTTACGAGTACCTTCTCTACGGACTCAAAAGTGCCGGGAAAAATGGGCAGTTCCGTACACCCAGGCACATTATCCGGATGATGGTGAATCTCGTTGATCCTGATATCAACGACCGGATTTGTGACCCTGCCTGCGGTACGGCTGGTTTCCTTGTTAATTCATACGAGCATATTCTCAAGAAATATACAAGCAAGGATAAAATTGAAGAAGACCCGGACGGGGGCTATCATAACCTGCTCGGAGATAAGATTGCCAATCCGAAATACTGGGAAAAACTCTGGACCGATACATTCTACGGATTCGATTTTGATAGTACGATGGTCCGGATTTCTCTTATGAACATGGTCCTCCATGGGATCAAAGAACCGAAGATGGAATACAAGGACACCCTCTCAAAAGGATTCACTGAGCATGACAGATATACCATTGTCCTTGCAAATCCGCCGTTCAAAGGAAGCATCGACAAGAGCGACATTAATGATTTACTGACGATTGCAACTACCAAGACAGAACTACTCTTTGTCGAACGCATGATGCATCTCCTCCAGATTGGCGGTAAATGTGGGGTCATTGTACCTGATGGTGTTTTATTCGGCAGCTCAAACGCTCATAAAAAACTTCGGCAAATCCTTCTTGAGAAATGTCAGCTCGAAGGGATTGTATCAATGCCTTCCGGGGTGTTCAAACCATACGCAGGCGTTTCAACCGCTGTCCTCATCTTCACCAAAGGCGGTTCAACGGAGAAAGTCTGGTTCTATGATATGGATGCCGACGGATACTCGCTCGATGACAAGCGAACGTTCATTGATGGTAAAGGTGATATTCCAGACATCATCCAGCATTTCCACAACCGGAAAAAGGAGAATCCCACTGACCGGAAAGGTAAGTGCTTCTTTGTGCCGATCAAGGAGATCAAAGATAATGGCTTTGATCTCTCCATCTCACGTTACAAAGAGATCGAGTATGAAGAAGTTCAGTATGAAAAACCGGAAGTAATTATCCAAAAGATAGAAGCGCTGGAGAATGAGATTCAGAAAAGTCTCAAGGATTTAAAAGCATTGTTGAAGTAATTATTTGATAAATTATTCTGTCATCGGGCCAGGGACAACCTATCCCTCAAAAATCCATCTTTTCATATCCTCGACTTCAGCCCTTCTTTGACCAAGTCGATTACAGCATTTCCATTTTCACACCCAGCTCCTCACCTATATCTCCCGCACGATCAATCCCATATCAGAATGACCCCCACAGATCTTCTCATCCCCGCCATCGCCTTCATCCTCGGCCTCATCGCCGCGTACCTCTTCTTCCGCCAGCAGATCAGCGCAATCGAAGGGCGGGCACGAAACGATCTCGAACGCTGGAAGCTCGAATGTACCAACGATATCCGGAAGGATTCCGTCAACCGCTCACGGTCCACCCTGAAAGGCAGGATCTCCGAGCAGATGGCCCCGCTCCTGCCGGAGTTTCCGTTTGCTTCTGCGGATGCCCGGTTCATCGGGAACCCGATCGATTTTGTTGTCTTTGACGGGTACACCCAGGTGAAAGACGAGAAGGGGGATACGATCAGTGTCGTGCTGGTGGAAGTGAAGAAGGGGAAGGGGAGGCTTACACGGGAAGAGACGCTGATAAAGAAGGCGGTTGAGGAAGGGCGGGTTTCGTGGCGGACAATTTTTCTGAAAGATGAGGAACTGGGAGAGGATTCAGTATAAGGGAGGCGGGAAGTCCGAGTTGTATTGTCAGACAATTTCCCAATCATTGCCTCAATACTGGTGTTCCTTTGGTTTTGACCGTCCTACCCCCCCAGATCCCTTGAGTTTCGCCTCCCAATAGATGCTATTAGCGGTGATTTTCTGCGTCGATTCAGATCCGGATAAGCAAATGAGCACCAGAATGAAGTATTACCGAAATAATAGTGTCGCTTTTTCACGAATTAGTGCTATTTTAGGTATCGGAAACCGCTTATTATGAAGAGTCTCCGACGGAGAATATGTTTGGGAAGATTGCAAGTCTCCCCAGGTTTTTGGGAAAAATCCCGATCCCAAAACAGGTGGTCCGTTCTCTTGACCGTGCTACCCCCGGGCCATCTGAGTTTTGCGTCCCAAAAGCGTCCATTAGGGTACATTTTTCTGTCTTTAAAATGCGTTTTCTGGCGTTAAAACGGAGAATTGAGCCCGGTTTAAAAACGTGTGCCGGAATTCCACAAATGTGGCACCAGGCCTTGAAATGGATCATCCGGATGGGCTATCCGGGTTCGTACGGGGTCCGGATTAAGGAGTGGGAGATATATTGTTTTGGGGGTTATATATCCGACGGATTGGCCCCTCTATGATACCGGTGGGCTGAACTCCTTCCCGCACTACACTTAAACTCCAGCTCGCCCTCCCCCTGCCGCTCTGAATATCGGCATGGCGGGTATTATCTGGTGAAATATAACTTACTCTTCTCCGATATCTTCATTCCACAACTCTGGCTTCGCGGCAATGAAATCATGCATTATCTGTTTACATCCCTCGTTATTCAGAATAACCAGTTCCACACCCCGAGAGCGCATATAGTCCTCTGGTCCCTGGAACGTTGTATTTTCCCCGATGACTATTTTTGGGATTTTGTAAAGCAGGACTGTACCGCTGCACATATCACATGGTGAGAGCGTAGAATACAAAATCGCTCTTTGATAATCTTTAGGTTTGAGTCGCCCAGCGTTTTCGAGGCAATCCATTTCAGCATGTAAAATCGCGCTACCTTGCTGCACCCGGCGATTATGTCCCCGACCAACAATTTTGCCATCAATCACCAGCACTGAGCCAATAGGAATGCCCCCTTCGGCAAGTCCTTTTCGTGCTTCGACGATTGCTTCCTGCATATTCTGGTCAATGGACGTATCCATGAAGATATATCGGTGGTAATTGGGTTTGAATATTCTGCAAAATCCTAATGGTCTTGGGCTGCGTTTCTTGCGTTAGTGGTAAAAATACGAAACGGGGAATTATAGACAGATGATGCCGTTCACATTATTGCCAAAAGAGGATTTATGAATAACCCCGCATTACACTACATACCGAAAATATCCTGTCAACGAGAGGTGAGAAAAAATGAAAAAAACCGGGATAACAGGAATATTCGTATTACTGCTCGTAACGGCGGCGATGATCGCAGCATGCATACAGGTCCAGGAACCCGACTCCGGTGACGCCGTGATAACGTACAGGTTC
>Ga0315295_10004686_pt1 | contig 11687 bp, 10 predicted proteins | sample YL17G14_0_MG_FD_204453 | JGI IMG/M metagenome (GOLD analysis project Ga0315295, IMG submission 204453) | Sediment microbial communities from Yellowstone Lake, YNP, Wyoming, USA - YL17G14_0 | ecosystem: Environmental > Aquatic > Freshwater > Lake > Sediment | place: USA: Wyoming | collected...
GTGGCGGGATTTGTAATCCCGCCCTGACCCGCCGGATTACAAATCCGTCGGCAGCGGGTGAGTTCGGCGGCAGCGAGGGGAAGTTCGGCGGCAGCAAAGCCGTCGTGCTGAGAACCTGTCGTGCTGAGGCGGGATTTGTAATCCCGCCCTGACCCGCCGGATTACAAATCCGTCGGCAGCGAGGGGAAGTTCGGCGGCAGCGGGTGACTTCGGCGGCAGCGAGGGGCAGATCCGTCCTCTTCCCTTCCATTGCGCTCCACGGTGAGCGAGGCCAGGTGACGATGGTCAGCGCCCACCCGATCGGGCATTGCTGCTCTCTGTCGTCACTGGAACCTGAAGTGTTTGTTGGTGAAGAGTCTCAAGCAAGCGTCTACTACCTGAGCATCATAGAGCACGCCCTTCTTCCATGAGATGTCCTGCAACGCCTTGGCTGTCCCCAGAGCGTCCCGATAGGAGCGACCAACTGACATAGCCTCCACCACGTCGGCTATCGCCAGGATTCTTGCTTCCAGGAGGATGGCTTCACCACGGAGGCCTTGAGGATAGCCAGATCCATCCATCCTCTCGTGATGTTGCAGAACGATTTCCGGAACTGGTGGAGGAAATCCCATTCTCTCCAACAAATCGAAACCGGCTTGGGGGTGAGCCTTGATGCTGCTAAACTCCTCTTCGGTTAGGCGCCCGGGCTTAGTGAGAGTGTCAACACTCACATGTATCTTGCCGATATCGTGAAGCACTCCCGCCTGGCGAATTGGCTCAATCTGCTCTTGGGGAAGGCCCATTTCCTCTGCTGTGGTACACGCCAGCTTGGTCACCCGCCGCTGATGGCCAGCGCTGTACGGATCCCTCGCTTCGAAGGTCTGAACGATGTCCTCGATGGTTTCTTGCATAGCTCTTACGCGCCGCTGACTTTCGCCTATGCCTTCCAGGGTCTGCAACAGGTGCTCCAGCTCACGTTGGGCACGCTTTTCGCCCAGGAATTCATCAGCTGAGATGTAATAGGGATTGTGGTACACGTGATCGTCTAGTGCCACAACGGGGTGGGTCATCACAGCACCTTTGATAAGGCCTGCATCGAATCTGCTTTGGTGGTACTGGCACATAGCAAGGCAAGCGTACCTGGGGAAGAAGTCCCGATTCAGCTTTGCCTCGTATTCCAGCACCTTCTCCGAACCAGGGCGGCCAGGGAGCGCCCAGGTCATCTCATCAGTTACTCGCAGGGCAGCATAACCCGTATCCCTCGCCTTCTCGGCCTCCGCGACCAGCACGGCAATCATGCGATTGGGATCGAAGGAAAGGCGTTTAGTGTAGCTCTCGCTCTCGTGGAAGGCTAGTTGCCCTGAAGTCTCAAGGGTGGTCACATCCAATCCTTCCCTGTGGAGGCGCCCGCGCACCTCATCGGTGCGATAAGCCTCCACGATGTAGAGGCATTTCTCGCCCCGCTGCACCCCAAGCGCGAGAAAGGAAGCCACCATTCCCACGGGCCATTCATCTGGGGAGTCGTGGATAAGACATACGTGGTCGTGTGGCTTGAGTCTCCCCAACTCTTTATCAGGTCGCTCTTGTCCCAGACCCTCCGCTGTCATCCCCTGTACCTCCCAAAGAACTGGCGATCTGAGCTGAAGCGCTGGACATACGGCAAGTTGACACCTCCCTACACCGATCAGGCGACCCCGCGGATTGACGCCTCCTCGAGTTTGAAGCCCGTCTCGGTGAAGAGCTTCAGGCAGGCATCCACCACCTCGGGGTCGTAGAGTGTGCCCCTGTTGGACCGGATCTCCTCCATGGTCTCCTCGAGGGCGTGGGCCGGACGGTAGGGGCGATGGGAAGCCATGGCCTCAACGACGTCAGCCACGGCCAGGATCCTTGCCTCCAGCAGGATGTCTTCGCCCGATAGGCCGTCAGGATAGCCCGAGCCGTCCAGCCTCTCGTGATGCTGGAGCACGATTTCAGACACCGGCCATGGGAACTCTACGGTCTTCAGGATGTCATAGCCGGCCTGGGGATGCGCCTTGATCATGCTCCACTCGGGATCGGTCAGCCTTGTCGGCTTGCTGAGAATCTCCGCGGGAATCTGTATTTTCCCAATATCGTGAATGAGGCCTGCGATGCGGAGTCCGTCTATCTGTTCCTCGGGAAGCCCCATCTCCTCGGCGATCTCCACGGCCAACTCGGCCACGCCCCGTTGGTGGCCTGCGGTGTACGGGTCTCGCGTCTCCCCGGCCGCCGACAGTGCCATGACCGTTTGGTCCAGGGCTTCCCGTAGCCGGTCGTGACTCAGTCGAAGCTGTTCCTCTGCCTGCTGGCGCTGTGCGATCTCGTGCCCAGCCGCTCGGTAGAGTGTCGCGTTGTCGATGGCGATGGCTGCATGGCGCCCGAGGGAGGCTAGGAGTTCTATCTGCGCGTCAGAGATCTCTTCCCGCTGAGAAAACAGAACCATGCCGCCCACCAACCTTCCCTTCGCCCAAAGAGGCAGGCCCACGATGCACTTGATTCCCAGGGCCTTCTGAGCAGCCTGCATGACCTTTCGACTTATTCCAAGTCCGACAATAGTAGACGCATCATTGGTCACGTAGGGCTTGCCCGCGAGAAGAGCCGCGCGCAGATCGGGCTTCACGGAGGCCAGGGGGAAGTTGAGTTCCTCGAGCTCGAGCCTGGTTCCTGTTGCCTCGCCGGCCGCCGCCAGCAGCCTCGCACCACCGCTCGTCAGGACGAGGTCGAAGACTTCCTCCGCCTCATCGAGGAGCCCAAGAACAGGAGGGTACTTCTCACCCAGCAGCGCTTGTACACGGTCTTCGATGATTTCCACAACCTGCTCCAGGTTGAGAGTGCTGGTCACACTGGCCGCTACAGCGTTGAGGGCTGCTAACTCCTCGCTACGCCTGCGGCTCCGCTCCTCCGCCCGCTTCAGTTCGGTGATGTCGGTGAACACAGCCAGCGTGCCGGCGTGCTCGCCTGCCTGGAAGCGGGGGCCGCCGCTGATCAGCACCGGTACTCTCTCGCCGTCCTGGCGCATCACTTCCAGCTCGTAATGGTCGGTTTCGCCCCTGGCCCGCCTTTCATCCGCCGCTTCCACATTGCCGTGCTGATCCTGAGGCACTATCCTCGTCCACGGCAGTCCCACCAGCTCCTCCACCGTGTAGCCCAGGAGCGCAGCACACGCCGGGTTGGCGAAGGTGATGTCCCCGTGGGAGTCAGTCACGACTATGACCTCCGCCATGCTCTGGATGATGCTCTCATTGAAGTCCATCAGACGGTGGACTGCCTGCTCCGCGCGCTTGCGCTCTGTGATGTCCTGCTGCACAGAAAGGGAGTGCAGCAGTCTCCCGTCCTTGTCTCTCACCGCATCTGCGTTGAGGATGACGGTGCGTCGCTCCCCTTGCTTGGTGATGATGGTGATCTCCTCATCCCTCAGTTCTCCAGTTTCCTTCCACCTTTGGAAAAGCCTCTCCGTTATCGGCAATGACTCAGGAGGGTAGATCACATGTAGGGGCTTCCCGACCAGCTCTTCCTTCCTGTAACCGAGGGCCTCAAGGGCAGCACGGTTCACGTCGAGCAATATGGCTTGTGGAGAGACCATGTAGCAGTAGGCCGGCTCGTTTTCAAAGAACTGCCTGAACCTCTCCTCCGACTCCCGCAATGCCTCCTCGGCTTGTCTCTGCTCGGTCACATCGCGCGCCAGAGCGACGGAGCCGAGTGTATTCCCCTCCTGATCCACCAGGTTTCTTGAGTGCCAGGCGATGATCCTGGCCTGACCATCCTTCCGTCGGATGGTGGTCTCGTCACCCTTGTCAATATCGCGGCCTTCAATGATAGCCGAGGCCTTGGCTGTGATCTCGCGGCGGTATTCTTCGTTGGGGTAGAGCCATTCCCAGATCTTGTCGTGGCCAACGACCTCTTCTCTGGAGTAGCCGCTCATGACTTCCGCAGCCTTGTTCCAGATCACCACATTGGCTTGCTCGTCGAGAACGTTCAGCCAGACATTGGCGTTGTCAATGATGGTCTCCTGGAACTGGCTAAGCTTGCCGATCTCTCCCTGCGCTTTCTTCACCTCCGTGATGTCTGTGAACACGGCGAGGGTGCCCGTCAGGGCTCCCTCCGCAAGGCGAGGGCTCCCACTCACCAGAACAGTGAGTCTTGTCCCATCCTTGCGCAGGATGTCCAGCTCGTAGCGGTCGCTTTCCCCCTGAGCGCGTCTTGCGTCGGCGGCTTGCACAATAGGGTGTTGGTCCGCAGGTGCGATGCGTGTCCAGTGGCTGCCTAGCAACTCCTCTGGCTCATAGCCCAGGAGGGTGTCGGCGCTGGGGTTGGTGAAGGTGACGTTTCCGTGCTGATCGAGCACGATGACACCTTCACCCATGTTCTGCACGATGCCCTGGTTGAACCCCCTGAGCTGCCGCAATGCCTCCTGAGACCGCTGGCGCTCGATGGCATAGCGCATGGACCGCACCAGCAAGTCGCCGTCCACACGGCCCTTGACCAGGTAGTCCTGGGCGCCCTCCCCCACCGCCTGATAGGCCGTTTCCTCATCGTCGAGGCCGGTGATCACCACCACTGGTGTACGAGGCGCCTCGGCAAGCACCCTGGAGAGGGTGTCCAGCCCCTGGCTCTCCGGGAGACCCAGATCCAGGAGCAGGACGTCGGGTGGCGCTTTGCGGAGCCGCTCCATACCGGCGGACAAGCTGTCGGCGCACTCCAGGGCCACGCGAGCTCTGGTCACCTGAGAGAGATGCTCCCGGATGAGGCGCGCGTCCAAAGGGTTGTCTTCGATGAGAAGAGCGTTGATGGCGTGGTCGGTCACGTGGCACCCTTCGGGGGCAACTTCACAATCTCCAGCCAGAAGTCCTCTATGGACTTCACTACCTGCATGAACCGATCGAGGTCCAGCGGCTTGGTGATGTAGCAGTTGGCGTATGAGTCATAGCTTCTCAAGATGTCCTGTTCATCATCCGAGATGGTGAGGATGACCACCGGGATGCGTCTCAAGTCTTCGTCGCTCTTGATCTCCGCTAGCACCTCGCGCCCATCCTTCCTGGGCAGGTTCAGGTCCAGGAGGATGACGTCCGGTCTTGGTGCGTGGGAGTACTCTCCCTCCCGCCGCAGAAACCCCATGGTCTCCACCCCGTCCCTCACCCAATGCAGCTTGTTTCTGACCTTGGCGTCCTTAAGGGCCTCCATGGCCAGCCGGGCGTCTCCGGGGTTGTCCTCCACCAGGAGGATCTCGACAGGTGTAGCTGCGGTCCTATTCATTCTCCTCCACCTCCCTATCTGGAATCGTGAAACAGAACGTCGCGCCTTCTCCCAATGCCGATTCTACCCAGATGCGCCCTCCATGTCGTTCCACTATTCTCTTGCAGAGTGCCAGACCGATGCCTGTGCCAGGATACTGGTCTCTGGGGTGCAGTGTCTGAAAGATGACGAAGATGCGTTCGTAGTATTGGGGGTCTATGCCAATGCCGTTGTCCCGAACGGAGAAGACCCACTCGTCGTGCTTTCGCTCCGCGCCGATGTGAATAGCGGGCGGCGCCTGGCCGTGGAACTTGATGGCATTGCCCACCAGGTTCTGGAAGACCTGAGTGAGCTGGGATTCATCGGCGATTACGGTGGGCAGGCCGTCGTGAGTGACCGTGGCACCGGTCTCACCAATGGCCGTTTGGAGGTTGGCGAGGCTCTCCTCCAGCACTTGCCGAGAGTCGGTCTTCCCGAAGGACTTGCCCCTGGTACCCAACCTGGAGTAGGCCAGCAAGTCGTTGATCAGGCGCCGCATACGTTCGGCGCCATCCACGGCATAACCGATAAACTCGTGGGCATCCTGGTCCAACTGGTCCTGGTAGCGGCGTGCCAGCAACTGTGTATAGCTGGAGACCATACGCAGAGGCTCCTGCAAGTCATGGGAGGCGACGTAGGCGAATTGCTCCAGTTCCTTGTTGGAGCGCTCCAGGTCGGCCAAGGTCCTCTTCAACTGCTCCTCCGCGCGTTTCCGCTCAACCATCTCCGCCTCAAGCCCCTCGTTCGTCCTCTTCAGTTCGGCCGCGCGCTCTTCCACCAGCTCCTCGAGGTGCTCACGATGCTTCCGCAGCTCCCCCTCGGCCTGCTTGAGCTTGCCAGTCATGTCATCGAAGGCCGCTGCCAACTTGCCGATCTCATCTCTCGCTGTGGCCGCGATGCGGTAGTCCAGGTTGCCCGCGCCTATCTCCTCCGTAGCCTTGACCAGTTGGAGCACTGGCCCGGTGATGGTGCGTGTGAAGATCACACCCAACGAAGCTGCGCAGAGCGCCATGGCCGCGCCTGCCGCAAATGTCGCGTTGCGCAAAGCGACGATCGGCGCGAAGGCCTCGGCCTGATCCAGCTCGGTGAGGATACAAAGCTCTCGCTCTGACAGCCATCGGTAGGTTCCGAGGACAGGCACGCCGCGGTAGTCGTCGTACAGGCCCATGCCGTCGCCCCGTCCCAGGCACGCCTCCGCGCCCTTGGTGTGGATGGCCTTCTTCAGGGCGAAGCCCTTCCCGAACCTCGGCTCGGTGACGAAGAATCTGGATGTGTTGACCAGGTAGGCGTCTTCGCTGGCGCTCACGGCCGTCGCTGCCCTCATGATTTCTGTCATCTCGGCCAGGTCCGCGTGGCCGGCGAGCACCCCGATCACATCGCCCCGTTCATCGTGGATGGGGGTGCTGATGTGCATCACCGCCCCCCCCTCGCTCAGCGAGTAGCTGACCTTGCCCACGTAGGTGCGGGCCTTCCCCTCGACGAAGAAGGGTTCGCTCTCCCGGTACTTCCCTTCTAGGGTCTCATCAGAGGAAACCAGGATTAGTCCATCTTGCGCACTGATGATGGACAGCGTCAGAAAACAGCCTTGCTCTTCCAGAGCGGGCCCGAGGTGCTCCCGCAGCATGGCGTCATGCGCTGCCCGGTACTCCGGGTCAGCCTGATCGTTCGAGGCCAAAAGCGCAGCAGCGTCCGCCAGGCGGCGACGGCTGGCCACGCTTCTGAGGTGGGTTTCGCTGCCCGCGATCCAGCGCTCCAACGCTGCCTCCCTGAGCCTGCTAGTGGAGTCTAGGCGGTCGAGCGTCACCCTTTCTATGGTCCGGCGGCCGTTGTCGTACGCCAGGTACCCAACGACAGCGGCGGGGATGATCGCCAACAGCAGGAACAGCAACAGCAGCTTCGTGCTGAGCCTGGTGAAAGCATTCCTCACCAGTCTCATTGCTCTCCCCCGTAGATCTCCTGCAAGAACTCCATCGTGTAAGCTTCGTGTACGTCAAAGGGCTCAGCCAGAAGGCCCTGCTCCATCAGGAGGTCGTACATCCCCTGCCAGACTTCGTCCCGCATCCAGCCGATGTGGTCCTCTCCCGTGTAGACAAGGGGGACGCTGGCCTCCATCATGGCCGCCTGTTGAGCCGGATCCAGAGTTGAGTCGTATTTGAGAGCCAGCGGTCCTGCCTCTTGGGGGTTTTCCACGGCCCATTGCCAGCCCCGCAATGTGGCTCGCAAGAAACGCAGCACCAGGTCGGGGTTCTCTTCGATCAACCGATCGGTGGTAAAGAGAACATCGCCGTAGAGATGGATGCCATAGTCATCGGGGAGGATCAGGTTCACATCGTACCCCTCCTCGCGGGCAGTCAAAGGCTCGTTAGGGAGATAGCCGGGCCAGATGTCCAGCTCGCCAGCGAAGAACGGCGCCAGATCATAGCCCACGTCAAGCTGTTCGACACTATGGGGGTCGAGTCCCAGTCGGGTCATCATGGCCTCGAAGGCCACGGCGCTTCCTCCGGGAGTCAGGGTGCGTATGGTGTGGCCCGGGAAATCCTGGGGCCGGGCTATGCCGCTCTCTGCCAGCGTCATGAAGGCCAGAGGATAGCGGCGATAGATGGTGGCGATGGCGGTGACCGGCCGGCCCCGAGAGCGGTCTACAACCAGGCCAGCTCCGAAGGTGATGCCGAAGTCGGCCAGGCCGTCGACCACATTGGCCGTCACGTCCACGGCGACTCCCGGTCGAGGCAGTAGGTTCACCTCCAGACCCTCTTCTGCGTAGAAACCCTGCTGCTCCGCGGCGTAGAATCCGGCGAACTGATACTGATGAGCCCAAGCCAGCTGGACCGTTACCTCGTCAGGCGGCTCCGTGATCTGCGGCGTCCCGCAGGCCGCCACCACCATGACCACCAGAACCATTACCCAGGGGACTGCCGCTATTCTTCGCATCTTGTTTCTTCTTTCTCCCTGGGACTCTGTTTCACCTCCACTGCGCTCGATCCTCTGCTCCTGGTGGTCGCTCTCTTGCGCCTTGCTCCCCTGCATCGGAGGGCACGTACCTCTACACAGAACATACCCGTCTTATCTCTGGTAACAAAGCCTCTATCATGGATTTCTTGACGACATAGCCACTGGCGCCACTCACCATCGCTGCGTCTTTGTACTCCGGCAGGTCGAAGACGCTGAGCATGATCACCTTGACCTCTGGCATTTCCTCCCTGAGCTTGCGCGTGGCACTGACTCCATTCAATCCTGGCATCCTCACGTCCATAAGGACTACATCGGGCTTGAGTTCTTGGGCCTTCGTTATCGCCTCCTCGCCATCGGAGGCCTCTGCGACGACTTCCATGTCCGCCTCACGAGCGAAGAACGCCTTGACCCGCTGTCGAAAAGCAGCGTCGTCGTCCACCACCAGGATTCTGGTTGTCGGCACTGTGGTCTCCCTTTCTGTTGCCTGATCGGCAGACGTATGGACTGATTCCATGGTACAGCGTCTCGAGGGGCCTGTCTATCAGGGAAACCCTGATCTTTCAGACAAAAGAACGGTATCTTTGGGCTCGATTGGGGATTGGGGATTGGGGATTGGGGATTGCGGATTGCGGATTGGGGATTGCGGATTGCGGATTGCGGATTGTTGATTACTATCACTGTGTCAGGTTCTTCTGCTGTGCCGCCTGGCAGTCTTGATCGACGCGACTGTGATGGCGAGCAGTTCGTCAGCTTCCTTCATCACGGGCTCGAGTGTCTCCAGCCTGACGGTGCCGGATTGAGCCAGCAGTTCCATCCAGTATAGACACTCATCAGCCTCTTCCTCCACCGTTCCCATCTTGGAGATGAAATCACGGGCTGACTTGGCACGGCACGCCGCTCGATAGTTGGCCCCCACCGAAGTCCCAGAGCGTAGCAACTGCCCGGCAATCACGGTCGCGGTTGTCCCTCGCGGCAGCGACCCGGTCAATCGGATGATCCCAAGTGCGAATTCCTTCGTCCTACGCTGCATCTCTTCCTTGTCCATGAACTGTTCTCCACTCCGAAATCCGCATTCAGCATTCCGCAGTTCGGAATGCGTCTTCCGCAATCGACACCCTGCTACTTGTCCAGGCTTATCACTCCCTTGCGGATCGCGTACTGAGTCAGCTCTGCCGTGCTGTGGATATCCAGCTTGCGCATGAGTCGGGCTCGGTGGGTCTCGGCTGTCTTCACGCTCAAGTGCAGCAGCTCGGCGATGTCGCGAGTTGAGTTACCTTCTGCGATGAGTTGTAAGACCTCCCTCTCGCGGTCAGTGAGCCTCTCGTAGCTGTCCTCCTCTGCCGCGCCAGCAGCGTGCTGCACGTACTCTTGCACTACCTTCTTGGATACCGAGGGACTGAGGTAGGATTCTCCACGCTGGATGGCCTCGATGGCAGAGATCAGCTCGTTTGGCGCGGCCTGCTTGACCAGATACCCGGAGGCTCCAGCCCGCAAGATCTGCCGGATGTACTCCTCGTCGCTGTGGACCGTCAAGATCAGGACCTTGACCTCGGGGAAGCGCTTCTTGATCTGGCGCGTCGCCTCCAGGCCGTTGAGGCCGGGCATGCTGATATCCATCAACACGATATCGGGGTGCAACTGCTCAGCTTTCAGCAAGGCCTCTCGACCATCTTGGGCCTCCCCGATCACCTCTATGCTCGGCTCGGCATCCAGGAGCGCACAGAGCCCCTTGCGCACGATGGTGTGATCCTCCGCCAGCAGTACCCTCGTTTTCGTCATGTTCCATCTCTCCTATAGTCTCGGCTGTAGTTTCCGCTGAGGCGGGATTTGTAATCCCGCCTTGCCACGCCGGGGCGAGTCGTGCGGCACCACCCTGGCACGCCGGGGTGCAGGTCCTGCGTGGCTGCCTTGGCACGCCGGATTGGAAATCCGGCGACAGCGAGAGAAGCAGGCGCGCCGGGGTGAGTCGTGCGGCACCGCCTTCGCCCGCCGGATTGGAAATCCGGCGGCAGCGAGAGAAGCAGGCGCGCCGGGTTGCGAGCCCTGCGGCACCGGCCTGGCTCGCCGGATTGGAAATCCGGCGACAGCGAGAGAGTGTGGGGGCAGCGAACCTGTCGTACTGGGGCGGGACCCTCTTGCTGAGGCGGGATTTGTAATCCCGCCTTGCCTCGCCGGGCTGAGTCGTGGGGCACCGCCCTGGCCCGCCGGATTGGAAATCCGGCGGCAGCGAAGCAATGCAGCGACGGCAGGACGATGCCGCGGCAACAAACTGACTGCGGAGGTGCGAGGCCCCTCGTCACGCTTCCGTGCCCTCCAACAACCCGACATAGTGATCTATCTCCAACACCGAATCGTCTCCGAGAAGGTAGTTCCTGGCGCTGGAATAGGGGTACTCCGGAGCAGTGGCGGCCAAGCTCCAGTGTGGCTGCAATGGGTTGTTGTGAATGTACTCCATCTTCTGAAACAGGAAGGCCTCTGAGTAGATGCTCTTGTCGAAATAGCCCTCGTCCCACACCTTGTAGGTCTGTTTCTTCGTGTTGGATGCCGCTGCTTCCAGTTGACGCAGTAGTTCTCGTTCGTTGCGCCTTTGTAGTTCCCTTACGATCTCTTTGGAGGTGAACTTCTTGAAGTCCCTCATCACTTGCGATGGGCCGTGGCTTTCCAAGTACTCCACGACCAGGTGCACGTGGTTGGGCATGATCACGTAGGCATAGATCTTGATCCACTGCTCTCGCCTCATGAAGTGCAGGCCATCCACGACGATCCGGGCGAGGAATGGCAGGGCGAGCAAGGGTCTTCGCTGCACCACGGTAGTGGTGACGAAGTACAGATGCTGAGGATCGAAGTCGGTGTGATGATGTCCCACTGGTATCTCACCTCCATGGCAGCAGTTTTCCTGCTGGGGCGGAAGCCTCTTGGTGGGCGCGATTGCTCTTGCTGAGGCGGGACCCTCTTTGCTGAGGCGGGATTTGTAATCCCGCCTTGCCATGCCGGGCTGAGTCGTGCGGCACCGCCTTGGCCCGCCGGATTGGAAATCCGGCGGCAGCGAGAGAAGCAGGCGCGCCGGGCTGAGTGGTGCGGCACCGTCCTGGCCCGCCGGATTGGAAATCCGGCGGCAGCGAGAGAGGAGGGCGGCAGCGAATCTGTGGTGCTGAGGCGGGACCCTCTTGCTGGGGCGGGATTGCTCGTGCTGGGGCGGGACCCTCTTGCTGAGGCGGGATTTGTAATCCCGCCGTGGGACGCCGGGCTGAGTCGTGCGGGACTGCCCTGGCTCGCCGGATTGGAAATCCGGCGGCAGCGAGAGAAGCAGGCGCGCCGGGCTGAGTGGTGCGGCACCGTCCTGGCCCGCCGGATTGGAAATCCGGCGGCAGCGAGAGAAGCAGGCGCGCCGGGCTGAGTCCTGGGGCACCGCCCTGGCGCGGCGGATTGGAAATCCGGCGACAGCGAGAGAGGACGGCGGCAGCGAA
>Ga0315295_10004687_pt1 | contig 11686 bp, 3 predicted proteins | sample YL17G14_0_MG_FD_204453 | JGI IMG/M metagenome (GOLD analysis project Ga0315295, IMG submission 204453) | Sediment microbial communities from Yellowstone Lake, YNP, Wyoming, USA - YL17G14_0 | ecosystem: Environmental > Aquatic > Freshwater > Lake > Sediment | place: USA: Wyoming | collected...
CCGATGTCCACCGGCGCGTCGGAGTTGTTGAACAGCTCCACGTAGTCGCAGCTGTAGTACCCGCCGCCGCCGCCGTACACCTGGCTGATGCGCACCGGGTTCGCGGCGTGCGCCGCCGTGGCCAGCATGAGGCCGAGCGCGAGGAGAAGGAGCGTGGTCTGGCGCATGTTGGGGAACCTCCCGTCGTGCTCAAGTGCGTCGGCGACCGGTTCCGGCCCGCGGCCACGCTCATCCGGAGCGCGACCGCGGGCGCGGCCTCGAAGTGCTTTCTTGCCCGTGTCCGAGCACGGGCGGCCCTGAACGACTCGCCCGTGCGGGCCCTCCCGCTTCCGCTAACGGAGCAGCGCCACGCGCCGCACCCGGCGCCCCTCCGGAGTCTCGAGACGGACGAAGTACAGCCCCGCGGCGGCCCGGGTGCCGGCCACCGAGGCGTTCCAGGCGCGCTCGTGGCGGCCGGCGCTGAAGTCGCCCTCGGCGAGCGTGGCCACCGCCCGCCCCTGCACGTCCAGTACCTCCAGGCGCACGCGCATGGCGCGCGGCAGGTCGAACGTGAGCCGCAGCGACCCCCGCGCCGGATTCGGCGCCGGCGGCGCCAGCGCGAGACCGCCGCGGGCGGCGTCCTCGACGTCCGCCCAGGCCGGCGCGGTGGTGAACCCCCAGGCCGGCCCCGTGCTGCCGGCCTGGCCGTCGCTCACGCTGACGTACCACTCGTGCCGCGTCTCGGCGCCCAGACCACCCCACTCGAAGACGGCGCTCGAGCCCGAGGGCACGCCCGCCACCGTGCCAAGCAGCGCGAAATCCTGGTGCGAGATGCCGCCGAGCGGCACGCCGTTCAAGCTGAACTGGCTGCTCGAGTCGGCGTCGGCCTCCCACTGGTCCAGCCAAGGCGAGTAGGTCCGCACGCGGACCTGGTTGGCGGCGGGCGCGAACTCCAGGATGCGCAGCAGGCCGTTGCCGCCGTAGTCGCGGCTCTGGTAATCGGAGAGCATGCTCGTCACGGGATGACCCTGGTAGACGTCCGTGCGCCTGCCCTCGCCGCTCACGTGGCCGCAGACCATCAGGATGAGATTGGGCAGGTCCTTGAGGGCCTCGTAGATGCGCGAGCCCGGCGCCGTCCATGGGGCCGACGGGAGACCGAGGTCGAGGATCGAGTGGCTGACCACGATGGCCAGCCGGTCCGGATGCGCCGCCAGGACGTCGTGGGCCCACGTCAGCGCCAGCTGCGGGTCGTACGCCAGCGAGACCAGGATGAAGTCGAGCCCGGCGGCGCTGAAGAGGATGTAGCTGTGGTCGTTGTCGGAGCCGTAGTGCCCGCCGTAGTAGCCGCGCCCCGAGTACCGTGACACGCCGAAGTACTGGTTGAAGGCCGCGCTGGCGTCGTGGTTGCCGATGTTCATCACGTAGGGGATGCCGTCGGCCAGCCCGGTCGTGAACGGATCCTCCAGGACGTCCATCGCCCAGTCCGCAGCCTGGTACTCCTCCGAGGTGCCGAAGTTCGTGATGTCGCCGAGGTGCGCGACGGCGGCGATGTTGCGGTTCACGCGGTTGGCCACGATCCAGAGCGTCTGCTCCAGGAACGCGGTGGCGAGCCAGCCGCCGTAGACGTAGTTCTGGGTGTCCGGCAGCAGGACGAGGCTGAACTCCGGGCCCGGCGGCGGCACCGGGCGCCCGTAGAACCGCACGGTGAGGGCGTCGGCGTCGGGGTCGCTCACCGCCGCCGTAAGCGTCACCGGTACCTGCACCCCGGTGGCCCCGTCCAGCGGCGCCACCAGTGTCGGTTCATCGGGCGGGGCGGAAGCCTGGCACGCCGGGTTCGGCGCGCCGGCCGAGTTGTGCATCAGCCAGGGCTCGGACACCTTGCCGAAGTCGGCCGAGTTGTCGTCGCTGTCCGTCGCGCCGCCGCCCGCCCGCACCAGCACGCTCGAGGCATCGAGAGCCGGAGCCGCCGCGGTCTCGTAGCAGGTCGCCGCGCCATAGCCGACCAGGTCCACGGCGACCGCCTGCGCCTGGGCACAGTTCCGCCCCGTCACCTGGTCGCTGAAGAGCGCCACCTTGCCTGCGGTGGCGGCGAGGTTGAAGGTCCAGCCGGTGCCCGGGACCAGGTCCGGCGTCACCGGCAGGGCCGCGCCGGCGGTGCTGCAGTAGCCCCGGATCAGGTAGTAGCCGCACGCCGGGATGGTGGCGCCGCTCGGGATCTTCGCCCAGTTGTACGTGGCGCTGCCGAAGACGCTGCCGGTGGACGTGCCGTACTGCACCGACCAGCCGCCGATGTCGACCGGCGCCTCGGAGTTGTTGAACAACTCCACGTAGTCGCACGTGTAGTAGCCGCCGCCACCGCCGTACACCTGGCTGATGCGCACGGGGTTCGAGGCGTGCGCCGTCGTGGCCACGGCGAGGCCGAGAGCGAGGAGGAGGAGCGTGGCTCTGCGCATGTCGAGGAACCCCGTGGTGCCAAGTGCGATGCGCGACTGGCTGCCGCCCGCGGGCCGCGCCTGCCAGGAGCGTGCACCGCGACGGCGGCCCGCCAGCGTACTGCGCGGACAGGCTACCCGACGCAACCGCACGACCGGCGGAGCGTAGGAGCCTTGCCGGATTGATTGTCCGGCAGTGGGCCATGCCTTTCAATCGAGAAGCGGGCCTGCCCCGTGTCGCCCTGCCCCGGCACTGGACCCTCCCCGACCGGATGCGCAGGTCCCCGACGGTCGCCTCGCGCCCAAAGCCCGGCGGCCACCCCGAGGGGTGGCCGCCGGCAGGTCAGGACGAGCGTCCCGACCCAGGTTCCTTCGACGTCAATCCAGCACGACCACGCGCCGCACCAGACGCCCCTCCGGGGTCTGGAGACGGACGAAGTACAACCCCGCCACCCGGCCACGGGCAGCGGAACCGTCCCAGACGCGTTCGTGGCGGCCGGCGCCGAACTCGCCCTCGGCGAGCGTGGCCACCACCCGTCCCTGAACGTCCAGGACCTCGAGACGCGCCTGCATCGCGCGCGGCAGGTCGAACGAGAACCGCGTCGTCCCTCGCGCCGGGTTCGGCATCGGCGGCGCCAGGGCGAGACTGCGGATGACCACCGCCGGCTCGTCCGTCTCCACCGGAGCCGGGGACATCATCGCGCCCCCCGGCGGGGCGAGGTTCACCGTCAGCGTGAACTGGCTGCTCGAGTCGGAGTCCGCCTCGTACGTGCCGTTAACCGTCGAGTAGGTGCGAGCCCGCACCCTGTTGTTCGCGGGCTCGAAGTACCACAGGCGTACGAACCCAGGCGCCGTGCGGTCCTGGTAGTCGGCGATGATCGAGTGGACCGTGACACCATTGTAGGTGTCCGAGCGACGCTGCTCTCCGTCGGCAGTGCCGCTGCCACCATGCATGTGGCCACAGAGCATCATCCGCAGGTTGGGCAGATCCCGCAGGGCGGGGTAGATGCTCGTGTTGCTCCACGTCGCTGAACCCTGGGTGCCGCCGTCGTTGAGGAGGTTGTGCGTGGACACGATGGCGAGCCGGGTCGGATAGGACGCGATCACCCCGTGGGCCCACGTCAGTTCCGCGGACGTCGGATCGATCGACAGGCCGACCATGACGAAGTCCAGCCCGCCCCCGCTGAACAGGACGTAGTTGTTGGTCATGTCCGAGCCGTAGTGGCCACCGTAGTAGCTGCGGCCCGAGAACCGGCTCACCGGGAACGCCGTGTTGAAGCCCGAGGTGGCGTCGTGGTTCCCCATGAGCGGCACCCACGGGATGCCGTCGGGCAGCCCGGTGGTCGTCGGGTTCTCGATCTGCGCGTAGGCCGCGGACGCCGACGTGTACTCCGACGACGAACCGGTCTCCGTGATGTCACCCACGGTCGTGAGGGCCACGATGTTCTGGCTCGCACGGTTGTTCGCGACCCACGCCAGCTCGCCGTTGCCGATGCTGGCGCTCGAGCTGCCGCCGTAGTACTCCTGCGTATCCCCGATGTGCATGACGACGAACTGCGCGCCCGGCGGCGGGGTCGTGCTCGTGGTCACCGTGATGGTGTTCGAGTTGCCGCTCGTCCCGGCCGAGTTCACCGCCCGGACCCGGTAGTAGTACGTGGTCGAGGCCGCCAGCCCGCTCACCGCCTGGCTCAAGCCGGAGACGGTCAGGTCCTGGTAACCCGTGACGAACGTACCGAACCCCGAGTTGGTGGAGACGTCCAGCCGGTAACTCGTGGCCCCGCTCGAGACGTTCCAGTTCGCCTGGAAGCCCGTGGAGGTCACGCTCGTCGCAGCCGTGGCCACCGGTGCGGCCGGAGGCGGAGGAGGCGCGGTCGTGGTCGCCGTGATGGTGTTCGAGTTGCCGCTGGTCCCGCCCGCGTTGACCGCACGGACGCGGTAGTAGTACGCGGTCGAGGCCGTCAGACCGCTGACCGCCTGGCTGGTGCCGGCAACGGTCAGGTCCTGGTAGCCCGTCACGTACGAAGTGAACGCCGAGCTCGTGGAGACGTCCAGCCGGTAACTCGTCGCCCCGCTCGAGGCACCCCAGTTCGCCGTGAAGCCCACGTCGGTCACGCTCGTCCCGGCCGTGGCGACCGGTGCCGCAGGCGGCGTCGGCGGCGCGCCCGAGGCGACCGCATCAGCCCAGGTCGTCGCGATGCGGATGCCATCGATCCGACCCGCCGCCTGGCTCGTCGAGTACTGCTGGATCTGCAGGTACCCCAGGCCCGTCGCGTCCGTGCCCGCCGTCGCCGTCGCCGTCGCCGTCGGCTCGGCAGCGCCGATCACCGGGTTCACGAACAGCTTGACTTCGTCGTTCCCGGTCCCGGTGATGAAGGTGTACTTCATCGTCACCAGGTAGGCCGTGTTCAACGAGTAGACCGCGCTGCCCCAGGTGGCCGTCCCAGCCTTGCTGATGCCCAGGTTGAAGCCGCCGGTCGCACTGCGCGCGTGCAGGTTGCAGTTCATCGCGGCCTGCGCCTGGCCCAACTCCACGAAGTACGCGCCAGTCGTGGAGCCGGCGGCCGTCACGTTCAGCAGGAACGCCAGGTAGACGCTCCCCGAGGTGCGGCTCGTGAAGCTCTTCGAGACGTCCTCGCCCGCCGCTGCCGCGAAGGCCGCGGAGTTGCCGATGTCCGAGCCGGCGTAGCCCGCGTAGACCAGCCCCGGTGTGGAGGCGGCGATCGTCGGAGTGCCGGTCCCGGACTGGGTCCAGCCGTTCGCGGTCAGATTGCCCGTGAAGCTGAAGTTCTCCTCGAGCAGGGTCGTGACCGGCGTGCTCGTGGTCACCGTGATGGTGTTCGAGTTGTCGCTCGCCCCGTCCGCGTTCACCGCACGGACGCGGTAGTAGTACGGGGTCGAGGCCGCCAGGCCGCTCACCGCCTGGCTCAAGCCGGAGACGGTCAGGTCCTGGTAGCCCACGACGTAGGTGGCGAACCCCGAGTTGGTGGAGACGTCCAGCCGGTAGCTCGTCGCCCCGCTCGCGGCGCTCCAGTTCGCCTGGAAGCTGGTGGTGGTCACGCTCGTCCCGGCCGTGGCCACTGGCGCCGCAGGCGGCGTCAGCACACCCGTGTCCAGGGTGATGACGTTCGAGTTGCCGCTGGTCCCGTACGCGTTCACCGCACGGACGCGGTAGTAGTAGCTGGTCGAGGCCGACAGACCGCTCACCGCCTGGCTCAAGCCGGAGACGGTCAGGTCCTGGTAGCCCGTCACGAAGGTGGCGAAGCTCTCGTCAGCCGAGACGTCCAGCCGGTAGCTGGTAGCCCCGCCCGAGGCATTCCAGTTCGCCTGGAAGCTCGTGCCGAGGACGTTCGTGGCGGCCGTAGCCACCGGCGCAGCGGGCGGCGTCGCCGGCGCGCTCGTGGTCGCCGTGATGGTGTTCGAGCTACCGCTGGTCCCGGCGGCGTTCGCCGCCCGGACGCGGTAGTAGTAGGCGGTCGAGGCCGACAGGCCGCTCACCGCCCGGCTCAAGCCGGTGACGGTCAGGTCCTGGTAGCCCGTGACGTACGAGGTGAAGGACGAGCTGGTGGAGACGTCCAGCCGGTAACTCGAGGCCCCGGTCGAGGCGTTCCAGTTCGCGGTGAAGCCCGACTGCGACACGCCCGTCCCGGCCGTCGCCACCGGCGCCGCCGGTACCGTAGGCGCGCCGCCGCCCAGCGGCACGTCGTTCAGCACGAACTGGTTGTACTGATCGGTCATCGACGTCCCGGCGTACGGCGAGTAGGTAAACGCGCGGACCTGGTTCAGCGGAGGATCGATCTCCAGATACTTCAGATAGCCGTTGCCGCCGTTGGCGTCACCCTGGTAGTCGCTGACGATGGTGGTCAGCTTGTTGCTGCCGTAGACATCCGTGCGGTAGTTCGAGCCGTTCAGGTGGCCGCACGCCGCCAGGACGAGGTTGGGCCGGTCCTTGAGGGCGTCGTAGATCGCCTGGCCCCCGGGCGCCCAATCCAGGCCGGGGTACAGCATGCCGTGAGTGATCAGGATGCCCTTGCGGTTCGGATACGACGCGAAGATGCCGTCGGCCCAATCCAGCAGCCCCGAGATCTGGTCCGGGTGGAACTGCAGCGAGACCATCACCCAGTCCAGCCCGCCGGCGCTGAACAGGATGTAGTGGTTCTTGTTGGTCGTGCTCCAATGCCCGCCGTAGTAGCCACGACCGGAGAAGCGGCTGATGCCGAAGTACTGGTCAAAGAGCGTGCCGCCGCCGTTGTCGTCGTGGTTGCCGAAGTTCGGCACGTACGGGATGCCGTCGGTGAGCCCGGTAGTCGCCGGGTCCTCCAGCAGATCGTACGCCCCGTCCGCGCGCTGCCACTGCGTCGTGTTGTCGTCTTCCGTCATGTCGCCGAGGCTCGCCACAGCGGCGATGTTGCGGCTGACACGGTTGTCCACGCACCACTGCGTCTGGGCCGTGAACATGGCCATCGTGCCGCCGCTGATCTGTGCCGTGTAGGTCTGCGTGTCCGGGATCAGGACCAGTGTGAACGCCTGGCTCACCGGCGGCGCGCTCGTGGCCGCGGTGATGGTGTTCGAGTTGCCGCTCGTCCCGGCCGCGTTCACCGCCCGCACGCGGTAGTAGTACGTGGTCGAGGCCGTCAGGCCGCTCACCGCCTGGCTCAAGCCGGAGACGGTCAGGTCCTGGTAGCCCGCGACGTACGAGCCGAACCCCGAGTCAGTGGAAACGTCCAGCCGGTAGTTCGTCGCCCCGCTCGAGGCGTTCCAGTTCGCCTGGAAGCCCGTGGTCGTCACGTTCGTCCCGGCCGTGGCCACGGGGGCCGCGGGGGGCGTCGGTGTCGCAATCGTGGTCGCCGTGATGGTGTTCGAGTTGCCGCTCGTCCCGGCCGCGTTCACCGCACGCACGCGGTAGTAGTACGTGGTCGAGGCCGTCAGACCGCTCACCGCCTGGCTCAAGCCGGAGACGGTCAAGTCCTGGTAGCCCGCGACGTACGAGCCGAACCCCGAGTCGGTGGAGACGTCCAGCCGGTAGCCCGTGGCTCCGCTGGAGGCGTTCCAGTTCGCCTGGAAGTCCGTCGAGGTCACGCTCGTCCCGGCCGTGGCCACCGGTGCGGCGGGCGGCGTGGGCGCGGAGCCCGAGGCGACCGCGTCAGCCCAGGTCGTCGCGATGCGGATGCCATCGAGCTTTCCTGCCAGCTGATTGGCCGAGTACTGCTGGATCTGCAGGTACCCGAGACTCGTCGCGGCATCCGTACCGGAGGTCGTCGTCACGGTCGCCGCCGGCTCGGCGCCGCCGATCGCCGGGTTCACGAACAGCTTCATCTCGTCGTTCGAGCTGCCCGAGACGAACGTGTACTTGACGACCACCAGGTAGGTCGTGTTCAGCGAGTAGACCGGGGTCGCGTAGGTCCCGGTGGCGGCCTTGCCGATGCCCATGTTGAAGCCGCCGGTGGCGCTCCGCGCGAAGAAGTTGCACTGATTCGCGGCCTGCGTCTGCCCCATCTCGAAGAAGTAGGCGCCGCTGCCGACGCTCGAGGCGTTCAGCAGGAACGCCAGGTAGACGCTCCCCGAGCTGACGCTGGTGAAGCTCTTCGAGACGTCCTCGCCCGCGACCGCCGCGACGACGGCGGCGTTCCCGACGTCCGAGCCCGCGTAGCCCGCGTAGCTCAACCCCGGCGAGGCGGCGGCGATCGTCGGCGTCCCGGTCCCGGACTGGGTCCAGCCGTTCGACGTCAGATTGCCCGTGAAGTCGAAGTTCTGCTCCAGACGGAGGGCGGAGACGGGCGCGCACTGCGGGTTCGCCGCGCTGGACGAGTTGTGGATCGTGACGCCGGTCGCGGCCAGCTTGCTGAAGTCGGCCGAGTTGTTGTCGGTGTCCGTCGCGCCGCCGAGCCCGCGCGCCAGCACGCTGGTGTTGTCGCTGGCCGCGGCCGTGGAGGTCTCGGAGCAGTTCGACCCGCCCCAGCCGATGAGGTCCACGAGCATCCCCGAGCTCTGCGCCGTGGCGCAGGTCCGGTCGAAGACCTGGTCGCTGAAGAGCGCGACCTTGGCGGCGGTGCTGTTCAGGTTCATCGAGCCCTGGGCGAGGTCCGCGGTCACGGGCAGGTTGGCGCCCGCGGTGCTGACGTAGCCCGTGACGAGGTAGTAGCCGCACGCCGGGATCGTCGCGCCACTCGGGATCAGGGCGCGGGCGTAGGTGGCGCTGCCGAAGGCGGTGCCGGTGGACGAGGCGTACTGGACCGACCAGCCGCCGATGTTGACCGGCGCGCTCGAGTTGTTGAACAACTCGACGTAGTCGGCCTTGTACGTGTTGCCGCCGCCGCCGTACACTTGGCTGATGCGCACGGCGTTCGCGGCGTGGACCGTCGTGGCGGCGACGAGTCCGAGGGCGAGGAGAAGCAGTGCAGCCTTTCGCATTGCAGGTCTCCCTAGGGTAGTGGACCGTAGTGCGATGCGACGCGGATCGGGGTTGGGGGGTCCACGCTTCTCCGGAGCGCGGACCGCGACAGCGGCCCCACGGTGGTGTCGTGCCCATGCGAGGAGATGAGCGGCCCCCATTCAGGATCGCGCTCCGGCCCGGGCGATTCACGGGTCGGGATCGTTCAGGCCGGCCGGAGACCCTAAATTGGATGGACGCTAGTACGCCGTGGGACGGCCTTCAATAACAAAATCGAATACGCATCGGGCGTGCCGCACGAACGACGCATGGTGGCCTCGCGCTCGACGGGCCCGGGTGGATCGTCTCCACCCTCCCAGGCACGGCGCTGGGTCTGTTGCCCCTCGCTCGGGTCGAGCCGATGCCGGACCGTGCCGGAGGCCGAAAGAGCGTGTGGTAAGGTCGCGGCATGGTCACGAGGAGTGCCGGTCCTGCTGCGGCGCCCGACTCCGCACCCACGGTGGAGCCCGGCGCCGGGGGCGGCCAGGGCGGCGCCGCCGCCGCGGCCCGTGCCGTCCCCGAACGTGCCCTTCGGGCGCTGGTCCTGGTACTGCTGGCCGCGGCGACCTGGGCCGCCTTCGCGGGGGTGCTGCACAACGGCTGGGTCCTCTGGGATGACCCGGACTACGTCTCCGCCCAGCCCCGGGTCGCGGGTGGCCTGAGGCTCGACAGCGCGCTCTGGTTCCTCTCCCATCCCCACGCCGCGAACTGGCACCCGCTCACGTCCTGGTCGCACATGCTGGACGTGCAACTCTTCGGCCTGCACCCGGCCGGGCACCACGCGACCAGCCTGCTCCTCCACGTCCTGAACGCGGTGCTCCTGGCGCTCGTCCTGGCCCGGCTGACGGGCGCGTGGTGGCGGAGTCGCGCGGTGGCCGCCCTGTTCGCGCTCCATCCCCTGCGGGTCGAATCGGTGGCCTGGGTCTCGGAGCGCAAGGACGTGCTGAGCGGGCTGTTCTTCGTGCTCACGCTGGGGGCCTATGGCTGGTGGGTGGAGCGGCCGGGCAAGGCGCGCTACGCGGCGCTGATGCTGGTGCTGGCGCTCGGCCTGATGGCCAAGCCCATGCTCGTGACCCTGCCGTTCGTGCTGCTGCTGCTCGACGTCTGGCCGCTGGGGAGACTGGCGATCCCGGGCCGGGGCAGGGCCTTCAGGGGCCGCGCGCGGCCCCTGAAGGCCCTGATCCTCGAGAAGTGGCCGCTCTTCGCGCTCGCCGCGGGCTCGGCCCTCGTCACCTTCGTCGTCCAGCGGCGGATCGGCGCCATGGTCCCCGTCGAGGCGATGCTGCCTGCCCAGCGCCTCGCCAACGCGGTGCTCTCGTACTGGCGGTACGTGGGCAAGGCGTTCTGGCCGGACGGCCTGGCGGTGTACTACCCCTACGGTCCCGCCACCAACTGGGCCGGGGCGTTCGCGGGCGCCCTGGGGCTCGCCCTCGTCACGGCGGCTTGCGCCCTGCAGGTGCGCAAGCGCCCCTACCTGGCGGTCGGGTGGCTCTGGTACGTGGGCACGCTGATACCGGTGATCGGCCTCGTCCAGGTGGGAAGCCAGTCCCACGCCGATCGCTACACCTACCTGCCCGTGATCGGACTGACCGTCATGCTGGTGTGGCTCGTGGGCGACCTCGTGGCGCGCTCCCGTCCCGGCAGGATCGCGGCCGCGGTCACGGTCACGCTCGCGCTGGCCGTCCTCTCGGTGGCCACCGCGCGGCAGACCGCCCTCTGGAAGGACACCCGCACGCTCTTCACCCACACCCTGGCCGTCACGGGCGAGAACCCCGTCGCGCACCAGTGCCTGGGGTGCGCGTACCTCGAGGCCGGCAAGACGGAGCCCGCCATCGCCGAGCTGAACGAGGCCCTGCGCATCTCGCCGGGCTACCAGGACGCCCACCAGAACCTGGGGCACGCCCTCGTCAAGGCGGGGCGCACCGAGGAGGCCATCGCCCACTTCCGCGCCGCCCTGACCGTGACGGACAAGGCCGTCCTCCGCCACGCACTGGGCGAGGCGCTCGACAAGCTGGGCCGCACGGACGAGGCGATCCGCGAATACGAGGCGGCCGTCGCGCTCGACCCCGATCGCTTCCACACCCGCGTGCTGCTCGCCAAGGACCTGGCGGCCCGCGGGCGGATGTCGGAAGCCGAGACCCACCTGAGGCGCGCGCTGGAGCTGAACCCGGTCGAGATCGAGCCGCGCCGGCTGATGGCCGTGGTGCTCACCGTGCAGGGCCGCGTGGAGGAGGCGATCCGCGAGTACCAGGAGATCCTGCGCCGGAGCCCGGACGACCTGGACGCGCTCAACAACGTGGCCTGGATGCGGGCCACCCACGCCGAGGCGCGCCATCGCGACGGCGCGGAGGCCGTGCGCCTGGCCGAGCGCGCGCTCGCCGGGAGCCCGACGCCGGAGGCCGTGCTCTACAGCACCCTGGCCGCGGCCTACGCCGAGGCGGGCAGGTTCCCGGACGCCGTGAGCGCCGGGGAGCGCGCCGTCGCGCTGGCGCGCTCCGCCGGCGCGGCAGGCGACATCGAGCGGTACGAGGAGCAGCTACGGAGCTACCGCGCCGGGAAGCCCTTCCACTTCGCGAAGTGAGGAGCGTCCGGATCGTGGGACGGCCGGTGGTGCGGAAGGAGGATGCGTGCCCGTGAAGCGTCCCGCGCCCGCGAGGACCGGCGTGCCGGTGAGGCACGAGGGCTGGATCGTGGCCCTCCTGTGCGCGCTCGCCGCGCTCCGCGTGTTCCTGTTCAGCGCGGCGTTCCCCTTCTTCAACAACGTGGACGAGCAGGCCCACTACGACCTCGTGCGCAAGTACGCGCGGGGGCACGTCCCGGCCGGCTTCGAGCCCCTCGACGCGGACGC
>Ga0315295_10004688_pt1 | contig 11683 bp, 5 predicted proteins | sample YL17G14_0_MG_FD_204453 | JGI IMG/M metagenome (GOLD analysis project Ga0315295, IMG submission 204453) | Sediment microbial communities from Yellowstone Lake, YNP, Wyoming, USA - YL17G14_0 | ecosystem: Environmental > Aquatic > Freshwater > Lake > Sediment | place: USA: Wyoming | collected...
CTCGAGTCAGATTCGTTATATGAAGACCCGCGATCCCGGCTTCGCTAGGGATTATCTGGTCTCCATCCCCATCCAGGGCCGTTTGCGGGAAAATGCAGCGGCGATGAAGCATGAGTTGCTGAGTAATCCGCGCATCCGGAACGTTTCATTGACCACGAACACGCCGAGCTACATCGGCTCTTACGTCACGCGGTGCCGCTGGGAAGGGAAAGATTTGAGCTATGACCCTGATGTCACGTTGTTCGGAGCCGATCCCGACTTTGCCCGGACCTTTGCCGTCGACGTGGTCCAAGGCCGATTCTTCCCGCCCGATGCGCCGGCGCGGATATCGGACATCGTGATCAACAACAAGCTCGCGGGACTCATGGGCGGCGGGTCCCCGATCGGAAAACAGATTTCGTGCGTCGATCGCGAATTCACCGTCATCGGGGTGGTCAAGGATTTCAACTTCCGGCCGCTCGACCAGGAACTCGAACCCTTGATCATCTTCCATGACGACAAGATCATGGACTACAAATACATGTTCATGAAAATCGACCCGGAGGACGTCGGCAGGACGATCGCGGCCATCGCCGTTCTCCAGAGGAAATTCAATTCCGATTTTCCCTTTGAATACTCGTTCCTCGACGAGGAATTCGACCGAATGTACAAGGACGAGGAGAAAACCGGCCGGATCATCGGGTCATTCACGATATTGGCCGGCTTGATTTCGTGCCTGGGATTGTTTGGGCTGTCCGCTTTTTTGGCGGAACGGAGAACGCGGGAAATCGGAATCCGGAAGGTCTTGGGCGCTTCCAGCGCGGAGATCGTACGGCTGCTATACCGAAGTCTTCTCCCTTGGGTTCTGCTGGCCAATCTGTTCGCCTGGCCGGCCGCATATTATTTCATGTCCAAATGGCTGCGGAATTTCGCCTTTAGGACGGACTTCAAAGCCTGGCATTTCATCCTTTCCGCGGGAACAGCCGCCCTGATCGCTGTCCTGACGTCCAGCTCCCAGACCCTGAAGGCGGCGCGGGCCAATCCGGCGGATATCATCCGATGCGATTAGAACGGGACCGACGACAGCCTTGTCCGTCGGACATCCTGATACGTCGCGATTGGTCATTTCTAACGATGGGACGAGGCAAAACTGGCGCAGAAAAGCCTGTTATGGGATTGTACGATATAAGATAGAGTAAGAGGTTCCCCATATTGTTATCTATAATTTATGGAAATCTCTGAATAACGACGAAATGCAGTAAAAATAAAGTGTCTATCTGTGACTAGCGCCCGGGTGGCCGGCCGGGTCCATGACACCCGAAGCTTGCTTCCCCTTTGAGGAAAACTATTTCATGGCTGATCCAGGGCCCTGAGGGTCGCTTCAATGGATTCGAGCTGGGAGATGATTTCCCGCTGTCTGGCCTTTTCCTTCTCCACGACATCTGCCGGTGCGCGGCTCAGGAAATTCTCGTTGGACAGGCGCGATTCAATCTTGCGCGCTTCCTCGGCCAGCTTTTCCCTTTTGGCCGTGATCCGCTGCCTCTCCTTTTCGGGATCGATCAGGCCGGCCAGGTAGACCTCAACGTCGTCCACAACATGCGCGGCCGCGGTCGCGGGCCGCATCATATCGGCCGAGACCTTCAGGGACGTGAGCGCCCCGAGGTGAAGGATCACGTCTTTCTTGCGGTTGAGGACATCCGCCGACTCCCCGGCCGCCTTGATCAGGGCGTCGGCTTTCTTGCTGGGCGGGATGTTGTGGAGAGAGCGGATCTCCCGGATGGCGCGGATGACGTTCTGGAGCAGATTGAATTCGTCTTCGATCCCGGCGTCCTCCCATTCCGGCCGGGGCTCGGGCCAGGCCGCGGAGATGAGGAGCTTCGCTGATGCGATCGGACCCTCCAGCCCGCGCTCCGGGCATTGGGCATTGAGTCCTTCCCAGAGCACCTCGGTGATGAAGGGAACGAACGGATGGAAAAGCCGCAGCACCCGGTCGAGCGCCAACGCCAGGACCGAGCGGGCCGCGGGCGCCGAAGCCTCATTCTTGAGGCGCGGCTTGATGATTTCAAGGTACCAATCACAGAGCTCGCCCCAGAAGAATTCCCGGGCAGCTCCGAGCGCGGCCGAGGGGTTGTAGTCCTGGAGCGCCTCCGTGACTTTCGCGGTCACGCGCGAAAGCCGGGAGAGGATCCAGCGGTCTTCTTCCTCGAGTTTGTCCGGCGAGAGCGGCGTGAAAGGATGCCGGCCAAGGTTGGTCAACGCGAATCTCGCCGCGTTCCAAAGCTTGATACAGAAGGCGCGGCCCACGTCGAACCGATCGCTGATGATCTTGGCCATGGGCAGGTCGGGCATGGTGCCGAGAACGTCGAATTCTTTCCCCGTCTTGGGACAGATGTAGGTAAAGATCGACCGTCCGTGCTTGGCCGTGGCCAGGTCCACCAGCTCGCCTGTGTAGGGTGAGACCGCCTGCACGGGCAGGCGGATGTCTTGCGTCCCGGTCTGCATGTCGCAGATGACATAGCGCATGGCGTCGGCGCCGTACTTTTCGATGATGTCCTCAGGGTCGATGCCGTTTCCCTTACTCTTGCTCATCCGCTCGCCCTTGCCGTCCTGGATGTTGGCGTGGATGAAAGAGTCGGTGAAGGGCACGTCGCCCAGCAAGTATGTGCCCATGATGACCATGCGGGCGACCCAGAGGGTGATGATGTCCCGGGCGGTGACCAGACAGGAGCCCGGATAATAATAACTCAAGCCGTCCGTCCGGCCGCCGAAGGCGCCCAGCGGCCGCTGTCCGGGGTCGACCTGGGCTGTATCGGGGTCGGGCCAGCCGAGCGTAGAGAACGGCCAGAGCGCGGAGCTGAACCAGGTGTCAAGAACGTCGGGATCCTGGCCGAGTCCGGCCTTTTCGAGGGTAGCGGCGTATTTTTTCTCCGCCCTCTCGTCGCACGGTGAAACGAGCAGGTCATAACGCCTGTCACGTTCCAGCCGGTCGAGAGCTCCCGTTTGATAATAGCGGCCTTCACTGTCCGCGATCCACGCCCAAAGTTCTTCGGGGTCGGCCTTGGGCAGTCTGGCGACGGCCTCGCCGATCTCCGCGCCCGCGAACGACGCGTGCCAGATGGGGATGCGATGGCCCCACCAGAGCTGGCGGCTGATGCACCAGTCGCGCTTCTCGGCCAGCCAGGAGCGATAGGTCCCTCCGTATCGGACATGGTCGGGGTGAAAGGTCAGCCGCCGGCCGGAGGGCGAGGTCCATTCGCGGTCAATGGCGTCAATCGCCGCCTGGGCTAATCCCGCCGCGCGGAATTCCTTCCCGGAGCCTGCGCCCAACAGGATTCCGCCTTCGACATCGCTCATCCTCACGAACCACTGCTTGGAGAGATAGGGCTCGATCGGCGTTTTGGAGCGGTCGGAATGGCCGATCTCGATCTCCCGGTCCTCGATGTTTTCGAGAAGGTCCCGCGCCGTGAGGTCGGCCACGACTTTTTGGCGCGCGTCGAACCTGTCGAGGCCGGCGTACGGTCCGGCGTTCGCGTTGAGCGTGCCGTCGGGATTGAGGATGTTGATGAGATCAATCCGGCCGCGGTGGCGCCGCCAGACGTCGTAGTCGTTGGGATCGTGGCCGGGCGTGATCTTGACGCATCCCGAGCCGAGCTCGGGCTTGGCCCAATCATCGAGGATCAGGGGGATTTCCCGTTCGACGAGCGGCAGCAGGACTTTCCGGCCGTCGCGGGCCATGTCACGGAGCCTGAGGAGATGGGGCAGGAGCTCTGTTTTCCTGGTTTTAATCTCCTCGAGTTCCTTTTCCATCTCGGTCCGTTCTTTCTTCGAAGCGGTCTCGATCCGCTCCCTGAGCAGAGCGGCCTGGTGCTCGAGCCCTGCGGCCGGGTCCGGGTGACAGGCCACAGCCGTATCGCCGAGCATGGTCTCGGGGCGAGTTGTCGCGACCGTGACGAATCGGGGCTCACCCGGCTTCGGGTTGATGACGGGATATTTGATGTGCCAAAAGTGTCCGTGGACTTTCTCGTAGACGATCTCGTCGTCCGAGACGGCCGTCTGGAGCTGGCAGTCCCAGTTAACCAGCCTGTCGCCGCGGTAGATCAATCCGTCGCGGAACATCCGGAAAAACGCTTCGCGCACGGCCCGGGTGCAGACGGCGTCCATGGTGAAACGCTGCCGGCTCCAGTCGCAGGAGCAGCCCATGCTCTGTTGCTGCCGGATGATCCGCTGCTGGAACTCGTCCTTCCAGGCCCAGATCCTGGCCACGAGCGCTTCGCGGCCGAGGTCGTGGCGGGTCTTGCCCTCCAGTTCGAAGAGGCGCTTCTCGATGACGGCCTGGGTTCCGATGCCGGCGTGGTCGGTGCCGGGCATCCAGAGCGTATTGTCGCCCATCATCCGGTGCCAGCGGACCAGCAGGTCCTGCATGATGTTGTCCATGGCATGGCCCATGTGCAGGGCGCCCGTGATGTTGGGCAGGGGCATCATGATGACATAGCGGTCGGCGCGCTCGTCGGGGACGGCGGCGAATGCATCCGCCTCCAGCCAGCGCTGGTAGATCAGCTTTTCGTATTTCAGATGGTCGTAATGTTTCGTAATCTCTTCCGGCATCGCGAATGACCTTTCAACTGCCGTGGCTTCATGCGGCCGCGCGGCGCTTATATACTTTTACCATAACGACTTCCGGCAATCAAACGGGTTTCTTTTCAGGAGTTGCCCTATTTTTTTTATAAATGAAAACCGGGTCCTGTCACGGCCTAGCCCCTGACCCCCTCGCTCAAAACTTACCCCCCCGCCACCCGGGCGCCGGTCTTAGGCTGCGGAAAACGAAAACGGGGACGTTCCCCAAAGGGACACCCTATTATTATATTTTATTTATTATCAATAAGATAAAGATTTGACGATTCGTGCTTTTTAATTGTTTTATATAAGACAAGAAAAATTGGTTTATTTCTTGTCCGTTAAGGGTGTCCCTTTGGGGAACGTCCCCTAAGCGGGTCCTCGGAGAGGATTCTGTCCAGCACGGCAATCAGAAGGTCGGCGTCGGATGCGCTGAAGACCATCGGCGGCTTGATCTTGAGGACGTTGCGGAACGGGCCGTCCGTGCTGAGAAGGATGCCTTCCTCCCGCATCCGCTCGGCGATATAAGCGGCGTGAAGCGTTGCCCGGGCGCGCGTTTTCCGGTCGAGGACGAGCTCGACTCCCACAAAGAGCCCGAGGCCCCGGACGTCGCCGATCAAAGCATGTTTTTCCTTCAGCTTTTCTAGGCCGGCCTTGAGGCGGCCGCCCACGGCCAGGGCGTTTTCCTGGAGCTTTTCCTCCTCGATGACGTCCAGGACGGCCAGCCCCACAGCGCAGGAAACGGGATTACCCCCATAAGTATTGAAGTATTCCATTCCGGTGGCGAAGGCGTCTGCGATCTCGCGAGTCGTCACGACCGCGGCCAGAGGATGGCCGTTGCCGATAGGCTTTCCCATGGTGACGATGTCCGGGATGACGCCCTGGGTCTCGAAACCCCAGAAATGAGTACCGACGCGGCCGAACCCGACCTGGACCTCGTCGGCGATGCAAACCCCGCCGGCTTCCCGGACGCGGCGAAAGGCTTCCCTTAGATAATTATCGGGCAGGACGATTTGGCCGCCGCAGCTCAGGAGGGACTCGCAGATGAAACCGGCCGGCTTCCGGTCTTCTTTGTGTATTCTCTCGACGGCCTCGCTGACATGAGCTGCGTACTTTGCGCCCGCATCGGGATCCCCCGCTCGATACGGCCCCTGGTAAACGTCGGGCATGATGACCTTCTGCGTGAACGGCGGCCGCCCCGGCCCGCCCGGTCCGTCGAACTTGTAGGGGCTGATCTCGATGAGCGAGGTCAGGTGGCCGTGGTAGGCGCCGTCGACCACGATCATGTCTTTGGCGCCGGTGTAAGTCCGCGCCAGGCGCAGGGCAAGATCATTGGCCTCGCTCCCCGAATTCACGAAAAAGAAGACGCGGAGCGGTTCGGGAAGCCGCTCCCGCAGCCGTTCGGCGTAGCGGACCAGGTTGTCGTGGAGGTAGCGGGTGTTGGTGTTGAGGACCGCGATCTGCTCCTGCGCCGCTTTGACCACGCGCGGGTGACAGTGCCCGACGTGCGGCACATTGTTCACGGAGTCGAGGAACGTCCGGCCCGTTTCGTCATAGAGGTATTGCCTGAAGCCGCGAACGATCTTCAGCGGCCTTTGGTAGGAAATGCTGAGCGAGGGCCCGAGGCTGGATTTGCGGAGCTTGAGGATCTCCTCGAGGCCGCAGCGGCCTTGTTCGAGCTCATGGTCCGGGATGCCCAGAATCGGGTTTGGGTCGGGAGAGATGCTGAGCCAGATGTTTTTCCGGCTGTACCCGGCTACGCCCGGAAAATCACCTTCCATCCCCAACATGTCTGCGATGACCTGGAAATGGAGATGGGGAGGTCAATCGCCATTTTCGGGATAGGCGCCGATGGAAGCGATCCGCTCGCCCTTGAGGATACGTTTTCCCACGAAGAGGCCCTTGAGCGAATCCGCGCTCAGATGACCGTAAAGGGTGAAAAATTCCCGGCCGCCGCCGTCTACGATGTGTTTGAGGATAATGGTCGGGCCGTAGTCCCGGCTCGACGCGTTGTTGCGGAAGCTGTCGACGACGGCGTCGAGAGGCGCGTACACCGGCGATCCGGGCTCCAGGAACAGGTCGATGCCGAGGTGCACGGTCCGGCCTTCGGCCAGGGGATGGCCGCCGGGCTTGAAGTTGGCTGATGTATATATCAGCCGCGCTTCGTCGTATCGGCCGACGCCGATCGCGGCGCCGTTTTTTTTCATTTCATCGAAGAGGAATCGGCTGAAAGAGGGAGTGTCATCGACAATCATCATATCGCCTATAAGTTGGCTCCCCGGATCGAGGTCGAAAACCATCTTTTTGGCGGTCCTCAAGTCGATGCCGGCCACAGGGGCGAAATCGCCCTGATGCGTCTTGAGCCAGGCCGTGAGGGCGTTCGAGGCCGGGCAAGGGGAAAATCCGCAGGCGTCCCGGAAAGTGTACCAGGCAAGGTTCGGATGAACGGCCTCGAGCTTTTCCAGGAGCCGCCAGACGGACCGCTCGGATATCGCCAGATAAGAATTGTCGGGCTTCAGGCCGGTCTGGTAGGCGCAGATGGAAACGCTCATGATCAGCCGCAGGCAGATCAACGCGTAAAGGAGCTCGATCTCGGACTCGCTGAGCGGCTGAACGGCATGGCAGCCGGCAACCACGCACGATGCCGCGGCCAGAGGATCTTCCTGACGTAGGTGCAGGCCACGGCGAGCTCGGCGAGCTTGTAGGAATGGACCATGTCGCCGAAGTTGATGATCCCGGCCACGTGCCTTTTCCCGAAGTTGTCTTTGCCGGTTTCGGGAAAGGAAACGATCACGTTGTAGTCGTTGGCGTCGTTGTGGATGACGCCCGTTTCGAGGGCCTCGATTTTCGCGGCGGGAATGGACTCGAATCCGCAAAGGAATTTCTCCACGAGAGACCGCCGGCCCGCGTCCGGCATGAATTCGAGGCAGCGCCGGATGGTTTGGCGCCCGGTCCTCATGTCCCAGATCATGTCCCTTCGGGCGGCCGGATGGCTGAATGTCTTGAGACGGCCCGCCAGGCGGCCGATGAAGCGGCCGAAATCCTGGAGGAGATCCGACGTCTGCGGGTTGACCTTGGCCAGGGGCACTCCCGGGATATAGGAGACGAGTCTCAGGTAATGGGAAACGCCATTTGAATCCCTGACGCTTTCGATCTCTCTCCTTTCGAGCGAAAGAATGACTTGCGGGCAGGGGACGGGTTCATCCGGCCCGGCGAGGTGGCGAGTGGCCCGGTTCTGGAGGTCCAGGATATTGATGTCTTCGGCGGCATTGGCGATCTTGAGGACATACATCCGGCGGTCAGCGGCCGTGATCAGGAAATTCTGGTCGCGCTCGCTTGGCAGTTCTTCCGCCGACGCGGCCAAACCGTAGTATTTCAGGGCGAAGCTCTCGGCTTCCCACTTTGAAAAATTCGGGGCTTCCGTAACCTTGGTCATGGTTCCACTCCCTGGACCAGTATTATTTTCAAAGCCTATATTATCATACAAGTGCCGCAGGCCCCCACTGTCTCGCTTGCCGTGACGAAGAACGGGAAGAACGGGAAGAAGCAAAGAGAAGACGCTTGGTTGAACGCTTGCCGAGAACCCGCACCCTTTATTGAAAGAACGGCCTTTTTCCACTATCATGGTTTAAAATGGGAAGGAGGAGCGTAACGTGAACATCAAGAAAAAATTATTATTTTTTCTCGCGGTTCTCTCCGTCATGGCGTTTATCAAGGTTTCAACGGCGGCCAAACTGACGCCGGCCGAGGAACTGGGCAAGAAGCTCTTTTTCGACACGAACCTCTCGACGCCGGCCGGCCAATCCTGTGCCGCCTGCCACGCGCCCGAAGTCGGCTGGACCGGACCGCTCTCGGCCGCGATTGTTTATGAAGGCGCCGTGAAAGGCCGTTTCGGCAACCGCAAGCCGCCCGCTTCCGGTTATGCCGGTGACAGCCCGATCTTTCACCAGGACGAGGCCGGGAACTTCGTTGGCGGCATGTTCTGGGACGGCCGGGCGACGGGCGCGGAACTCAAGGATCCACTGGCCGAACAGGCCGGCGGTCCTTTCCTCAACCCGCTTGAACAGAACAATCCGGACAAAAGGGCGGTGGTCCTCAAAGTCAAGAGTTCGGATTACGTCGCGCTGTTCGAACAGGTCTGGAAAATAAAAAAAGAGGAGTGGGAGCAGAATATCGACAAGATCTACGAATACATTTCACGTTCCATCGCGGCCTACGAACGGTCGGAGGAGGTTAATCCCTATAACTCCAAGTTCGACCTGTTCTGGAAACGGGCGGTCGCCAAGAGTCTTGAGGTCAAGGCCATCAACCCGGCCAATAGGGGGAATTATGCGAACCTGGGCCTGGGCGAAACCGAGCTCAAGGGGCTCATGCTCTTCAACACCAAGGGCAAGTGTGCCAACTGCCACGTCCTGACTCCCGGGCCGAACAACAAGCCGCCCGTGTTCACAGACTATAATTACGACAATATCGGCGTGCCCCGAAACCCCGGGAATCCTTTTTACGCCCAGGACGCCAAATTCAACCCGGACGGAAAAAACTGGGTTGACGAAGGCCTGGGCGGTTACCTGAAATCCGCGCCCCAATACGCGAAGCTGGCCGCCGAGAACATGGGCAAGCACAAAGTCCCGACGCTGCGCAACATGGACCTCAAGCCCGGCCCGAGTTTTGTCAAAACATATATGCACAACGGCGTCTTCAAGAGCCTCAAGGAAGTTGTCCACTTCTACAACGCGCGGGACATCGGCAAGTTCCCGCCGCCCGAAGTGAAAGCCAACCTGAACACCGACGAGCTCGGGAACCTCGGCCTGACCGACGAGGAGGAGAACGCCATCGTCGATTTTCTCAAGACCCTGAACGACCACTTCGTCCAAACGCAGAAACAGAGGTTCGATCGCTCGCGATGACAGGGTAACAATAATTATTGCGTTGATATTAAAGAAGGGGCGTTCGTTTGGCTGAAGTCTTTGTTGATCTTCTTTTCGAGCTCCCGGAGGAATTCCGGGTTCACGGAGAACCCCAGGTCCCGGGCTTTCTGCAAGTGTTTCCATGACAGAGCATAATCCGCCTGCCGGAAATAGACGACGGCGATGTTGTTGTGGAGAAGGGCATTGGCAGGGTCGATGGCCGCGGCGCGCAGGTAATGATCGAGGGCCGGGTCATTCATCCCGAGCTGGAGGAAGGTGTTTCCGAGATTCAGCAGGACCTCCTTGTTTTGCGGGTCGAGCTCGAGCGCCTTCCGGAACTGGGCGAGCGCCACGGTGGGCTTCCCTTTTTTGCCGTAGGCGATGCCGAGGTTGTTATAAGCCTGGGGCAGGGAAGGGTCCATCGCGATGGAGTTCGCGGCCTCCGCGGCGGCCCGGTTGAAATCCCCTTTTTTCAGGTAGGCGGCGCTGAGGAGGAGAGCCGTTCTCGCGGTTTGATGACCGAGCTCGACGCTGCGCCTTAGCTCGGCGACGGCGTCATCGGTCTTACCTTCGAGCAACAGGCAAGTTCCGAGTCCGGCATGGGCCTCTCCGAAATCCGGGTTAAGGCTGAGAGCGCGCCGGAAACAGGCTTGGGCTTCAGGGATCTCATTTTTGTCCAGATGACAGTACCCCAGGTTATAGTGGCCTTTTTCATAAGCGGGGTCCAGCGCCACTGCCCTGCCATATTCCTCAATGGCGCGGTCGATGCGGCCTTTCTTGTAATAAATGTTTCCCTTGACGTTGTGCGGACCGGGAACCGAGGGGTCCAGGGAGAGCGCCTTTTCCACTTCCTCCGCGGCGCCGGCGAAATCCCCCTTCCGGAGCCGGGATTCTGCCAGATTGGAATGGGCCAGGGAGAAGCCGGGATTCAGGGCGATGGCTTCCAGGAATTCGCGCTCGGCCTCGTCGGCTTTTCCCATTCTGAGATAGAGCTCGCCCAGGTTGGAATGGGCCTCAGCGAAATTGGGCTTGAGGTCGATAGCCTGGCGATAGGCTAAAAGGGAAGAGCCCTGGTCTCCTTTCTTCGAATAGGCGAGGCCGAGATTGTAGTAAGCGTTGACGTATCCCGGCTTGGCTTTCAGGACCTCTTCGTATTTTTTGATGGCCTCATCAAGCCGGCCTTTCCGCCTCAAGGAGATCCCCATCAGGTTCAGCGCTTCCACGTCCTCGCGGTTGTATTTCCGGGCGCTCTCGCATTCTGCGAGGGCGTCGTCGTACCGTTTCATCTCGATGAAAATCTGGGCCAAGAGGCTGTGAACATCGCCCAGGTTCTGGAAAACCGACCGGTCCGGGGACTCCGGCCCCAGCCCTTCCATGAACAACAGATCAGAGGGGATCCGGGCCCACCCGTTCTTGGAGCGCCTGTTCGTATTGGCGATCTCCCGATAGAGCCTGACGGCTTCTTCCTGATTGGCACGCGGCAGGGGAAAGGAAGCATCGCCAAAAGACCTCTCCCGGTTCAGGAGCATGGCTTTTGAATTCACGGCATCAAAACCCGAACCCCGGCTTTTAAAGTCCATAATGGAAGCTGCGTTATCGACGTGTACGGCGCCGAAGAGATGGGCCAACTCATGCTTCAGGAGCAGTTCCAGGGAGGACAGATTCGGCAGAACCTTCACGATGACGAGCGCCTGCTTGTAGGCAGAATAGCCTGAATAGGGGCCGCTCAGGTTCGTTTGTGCGGACATGGCCAGGAGGACGTCGCATTCCGTCCGGGGCGCTTTTGTATCCAAATCTTCGGCCATGAGCTCGAGGGAGCGCAGAGAGTCCGGGGAGGTCCAGCCCGCGAAATCCTTGATCACGAACCGGATGCCGAAGGCCTTCTCGAACTCGTCCGATACAAAACGCACGGCTTCCCCGGCCCTGGCTTGCCAGCCGGGATCCTGCCGGAATTCCTCATCGGCCAGGACCTGGAAAGTGATTTCCCGGACGGGCTTGATTTCAGAAAACAGGGGAAGAAACAGACAGAGAATCAGAACGGTAAAGAAAACCCCCCGAGCCCTAGGGCCCTCCATGATGGCACCTCGATCGAATTATAAACCTAGGGGGGAACGTTTTCAATAATTAATGCGTTGACAGGAGTTACCCCATTTCTTTTTTGTAGCAGAGAACCGGGTCCTGGC
>Ga0315295_10004692_pt1 | contig 11676 bp, 22 predicted proteins | sample YL17G14_0_MG_FD_204453 | JGI IMG/M metagenome (GOLD analysis project Ga0315295, IMG submission 204453) | Sediment microbial communities from Yellowstone Lake, YNP, Wyoming, USA - YL17G14_0 | ecosystem: Environmental > Aquatic > Freshwater > Lake > Sediment | place: USA: Wyoming | collected...
CGACTTTGCTGGCGTGTATCAAGTTAGGGATTCCGTGCATCGGGATTGATTCAGACGAACAGAGTTGCGAGATCGCAGCTCGGCGGTGTTCTCAAGAAGTTATGGAGCTAGTAGCATGACACGCAGCCAGAGGTCGATTGGCGCAGACCATGAGACGGAAACACAAGAGGCAGGGATTACTCAAAAACCAACCGAGCAACCCCTGCCAGAAAGGACGGAGGCTTAAAACCCCATGAGTATTATACAGCAAACAAAGAAAGACGAACAGGTGGACGTACTCAACATCCCTATCATCACACTGGCAGTTATGTGCCAGCGCCCGGAAACACTGGCGACAGTTATAAGTATCGCCGTCAATGAGGGATACAGGGCCGGGCAGCAACAAGCACACAAGTATTACCGGATGATGTTTGCCGGGCAAGACGAAATAACAATCCAGAATTAGGGAGGTGAACAATGCACAAAGAAATCAGACCAACGGACATCCAATGGTTAGCACAGGGATGGTGGCGGCACTACTATAAACACAAAATGTCGCCAAGTACAGCTATTCACTCTACGCTATCAGCAATCACCATGGGGCTAGGCATGGTATTAATCGTTATCGGGCTGCTTGCCAGTGATGGGTGGGCTGAGGTACCACTGCCATCATATATAGTGGCTATCCTCATTGTTGGTGGGGCCTTAATGGCAACTGCCGTCATTCTATACATCATGGCGGCCACCATTGACCGTCAAGAGGAGGATAAATTCATAGATTACGTTGCTGACCAATGGGAAGCGGGAAGTAAAGACTTACCAGATACCGAGACGATAGCGGAATACCTGAAAATTCGTGAATTAGGGAGGTGACGATGGACATAGCTCAATACGGCCATAACATACTTAACTGGCTATCAGAGACATGGCCTACCTGGCTCGCCTACGCCATTACAGCCTTGGCCGGGTACTGCTGGTACTGGTATCTCTTTGGGCAGAGAGTCTACAAGGTAATAGATGGCGGCTTGTTTGTACGCCATGGCCGGCTCGGGAAGTGGGAAGAGATACAAGAGCATCTATCCAAAGAGCACCATGTAGATACGGAGGTGAGAAATGGCAACCAAAACAGAAATAGACCCAAGGTGGGTTGAACTCCAAAGTAGGGGTTACAACCTCGGAGACATGGATGGTGATGTAGGCGTTGCACTCTACTATAAGGAGGCTTACATCAACAGCGGCTACAACCAGACCAAAGTAGATATGGGTGAAGTCATAACAGATGCCCAGGAGCACTGGCAGGAGATTATGCAGAACGTAGGCGGCCCGAGACATTGCCGGAACTGCGTCCACTGGCACTATACAGCCGAGTTCCGGGGCAACTGCTTTATTAAGCGATGGGACAAGAATAAATATAGCCAGGATGCCACGCCAGATAATATGGGATGCAAAGAGTACGCCGACAGGTGCGTGGCAACCGCACAGGAGGGATAGATGGCAGAAGTAACAACCGTAATAAAACCCCAAGACACCAAGGCAGTTGTCCAGTGGAAGGGTGAACCTATCACTATTACCTTCCAAGATGTTAAGAGCCTGGTTTGCCCATTGGCCAGCGACCAGGAAGTAGCTGTATTTCTCAAAACGTGTCAGAGCCTACAGCTCAACCCGTTCGCAAACGAGTGCTTCCTTATCAAGTACGACACAAAAGAAAAGGCGGCCTTCGTTATCGCCATAGACTCATACCTGAAGGCGGCCGAGGTAAACCCGAACTATGACGGATGCGAGGCTGGCGTGATATTAAGGGATGGCACCGGGAAGCTGGAATTAAGGGAAGGCGCATTCTTACTCACCGAGGAAAAAGACAAGCTCGCCGGGGGCTGGGCCAAGGTGTACCGCAAGGACCGGAGCCGCCCGACTTATGTGGCACTTAATAAAAACGAGTGTATCAAACTAACCCGGGAAGGTAAGCCGACTCAATTCTGGAGCGAACCGAAGCAACCCTGGATGCTACGCAAGTCGGCGCTGAAGCGTGCCCTGGTAGAGGCATTCCCATCACTCTTTGCCGGCACGCTGGCCACCGCCGAGATTACATCCGATATTGAAGGCGAGTTACCCGCGGCGTTTCAAGACGGAGACAAACTTGACTGGGGTAAGTTCTGGGTCAGGGCCAAAGATGAACTGGGGTTGTTCCAAGATGATGTTCATGGGATTATGCAGGTTAGTTCTCTCACACAACTAATAGATCAAGGGCATACCCTAGAACAAATCTGGCTGATGCTCGTGAATAAGGTAAAGGAATCCCGGACAACCGAGGCTTACCCGCAGACCATGGACGACGACTATGAGCCGCTATTTGACGATGCTGTGGTCGAGGCACCGATAGACCCAGGCTGGCTCAGTGAATCCCTCAAGACATTAAGGCCAACCGGTTGGGATGTTGCAGACCATATACGCAAAGCCTACCCGAATGCCAAGGGTAAAACCGTCAGCGACGCGGTAGCAAGCCTAACAGCAGAACAGAGGGCAGAGTTTGCCGCCGAAATCCAGAAGCGCCTGGAGGCGAAACCAAAATGACTACTATCCTCCTCCTTTCTTTGATAGGCGGGGCCGGAAAGTCTCACCGGCCTCGCCTCCCAGTGAGGTGACGTAATGCTTTGCAGAAACTGTGAGCAAGAACTTTTACAACTAGATGGCAATTCCCAATACTACGCCTACGAGTGCGATAATGTGTATTGCTACCTATTTGCACACCCCCAGCATTACGAGCCCAAGAATCACAAGGCAGTACCTGAAGCCATACGATACCGTAGGGCGAGTTCCACATACGAGAGCTACAAGGTGCAGAAGCGGGAAAACTACCAGCTCCTGCGCAATTTAGGAATTGAGCCAAAACAAGCCAATCTTATATCAAACAGTAAGAAGCAGACGCGACTGGCATTGAAAGGGGGTGTTCAGGAATGAGCGGGAAGATAGAGAAACTAGCTGAGGAACTTTATGACTGGTCTGGTAGATATGGAGCACATGGTGGCGTGCTTTGGAAGGATGCTAGAGGCAATAAGCAGCAAGAATACATTGTCGAGGCTAAATTTATCCTGCGGGAATTTATAGAAAAGGTATTTGGTTATCGCCTTATTTCTGAACTGAGGGAGGAGATTAAGAAGGTGGAGAGACAATATCCAGATTATGTTTGTGAATCCAATCACTGCATTTTTGATGATGGCTTTGAACAATGTTGTGATGAGAAGATTCTCAAGAAGATGGAGGAGAAATGAGATTAGAAAAAGCCATTGAAATTCAAAGCGAATATATCAAAGATGGTGCCTATGAGGGGACTGATGAGTTTATGGCTGCCCTCCAGCTAGGCATCGAAGCTCTGAAACGAGTTAAGGAATGTGGTTGCCCTGCCAGATGTGGCTTATTGGAGCGACTACCAGGCGAGACCAAAGAATAAGAGTTTTTGGAAGGTGATTTAGTATGACAAATGAACGACGAAGAAAACGAACTCGTAAGGCAAGTAATCCAGACGTGCGCAGCCTGCAAGCACGGCCGGAGCCACCTGACTTGCAGGCAGAAAACAAGCCAATGCCACAGCTCCAAAGTACGGCGGTGGCTGAAACAGATACAAGAAATACAAAAACAAAAGGAGGCAACAATATGGGAGAATCATTCTTAGACAAAATCAGAGAACGCAAGGGCATTATTATCCAGGTTGTGGTAGCAGTGGCGATAGCTGTAGTCGTCAGCGCCGTTATGGTATGGCAACTGGCCACCGCCAAGGGCGGCTATGATGCCGCTATCCTAGGGCTGGAGGGAGACATTGCCCGGGCAGGCGCCAGCATCAATACCCTGGGCACCAGCTTAAACACTCGCATGGACGGAGTGGAGGCCATTGCGGAGAACGCCACTAGTACGGTGGGAACAATCAGTGCAGCCACTACGGAAAACACCGGTGCTATAGAAACACTGCAAACCCGGGCCGATAGCGCCGAGGCCAGAATCACTACGGTAGAAGCTCACAACAGCCCGCCCGAAGGATACCTGACTGGCAACTTCAGTGGCAACTATACCCTGCATGCCAAGTGCGACACGGCGGGGAATTACACCGCGAATATAAACTTGGTGTATTTGACACCCGTTATTGTGGGCAACACCACTCAGGAAGATGCCCTGCAAACATTCTACGGAAGTATAAACTGGACAGGGGTAGTACCCAACTATGTTTGTACCACTACATATAGTGGCAACACTACCACCTTGGGCATCAGCAAGGTGTCCTGGAACATTGGCACGTTTGCCATGACAGCTAACAATGAGACACTGGTGAACATAGCACCCATTGGGCTGAATAGCACCTATAGCCCTAACTTTGCCTATATCGAGGTGTGGCCGGTGTTGAAGTAGGGGGTTCTTATGGGTAAAACAAATATAGAGTGGGTAAGGAATCCTGACGGGTCTCAGGGTTACACGATAAATCCCGTCAAAGGGTTATGCCCGATGGCTTGTCCTTACTGCTACGCCCGCCGAATGTATAAGCGGTTTAAGTGGAACCCTGAGATAAGATTTGAGAACCCACCTATCAAAATGCCACCTAAAGGCTCTCGAATCTTTATTGGTTCAACAATGGAACTATTTGGAGACTGGATTAAGTCCGAATGGCTAGAATGGCTCTTCGGTTCTATCTGTGAACACAAGAAATACACCTTCATCTTCCTGACGAAGTGCCCTCAGAACCTAATCAAGTGGAGTCCATTCCCTGGGAATTGCTGGGTGGGAGTAACGGCTACGGATTATTGGAAATATGTTGATGCCTGCAATTATTTATCCCAAGTAAAGGCAGTCGTAAAATTTCTATCTCTTGAGCCGTTACTTTCATGGGATGAAAACCCTCAACACTTTTTCAAGGGCAGTGGTATCAACTGGGTCATCATCGGACAGCAAACCCCAGTCTCAGCCAAGACACAGCCTAAAATAGAATGGGTGAGGCAGATAGTCGAGGCTGCGGGTAAGGCAGAAATCCGGGTGTTCCTGAAGGACAATCTTGATCCTCTTTTACGCACCACAGATGGACAAATACCTACTGGCTTATGTGATAACTATGGGCATACATTAAGGCAGGAGATGCCGAAATGAGACAAGTCCTATGGGCCTACTTTTCGCTGTGGTGCGTCCTCTTCGCGCTATTCTTCCTTGCACCGCACCTGGCGATTGCGGGCGCCATAGGGCTCATAAGTGGGAACTGGAGGCTATGGAACAAGTGGACAATGGGAATGCTGGATATTTAGGGCAAAAGCTATGCCCGTTGTGCGGCAAACCTATGGCGAGGATAGAGGTACAGACCGCCCGCAGGGACTACAGCTTATGGACCTGCGTGCCTTGCGTCAAGGGAGCCGACAAAAAGGCGACCAAGAGTAAGAGGTAAGAATGACTAAACCAAAAGCAACACTGAAACTAATGAACGAGGGATTTTGGGGAGCCAAGGCCATGGAAAGAAGAGTAATCCGGTGCTGCGCCGACCATCCGGCTTGTCCACTTGGGGAACAGTGTTATCGGGACTATGTAAAATTCGTTGATACAACCGAAACCCGGGACAAGCACAGCCAGCGAAGTTACAAACGATCTATCGCCGCCAGGTTGCGTAATTATCATCTTTTACGCCGAGCTGGTTTATCAGGCAAAGAGGCGGCGCGCCGGATGACCAACAAACAAACAAGGTTGGTGCTGGAGGCGGCCGGCCAGTAACCCTAAAAGAAAGTACCAAAGAAAATAAAATAATAGAAAAGAAAGGAATACTAATTGAATAGAAAGGAATAGAAGTGGTTACACAAAAAAGTTACAGGAGGTTACAGTAAAAAGTTACTAGGTATGAGCTATTTAGGTATAAATTATCAAGGGCAACCATGTAAATCCTGTGGCGAGCTAATAGGCGATTACTCAAGGAGTGGTTTATGCCGTAAGTGTTTCCATGAGCATAGGCGAACGTACAAAGAAGGGCTTGAGCACTACTGTAGTGTTTGTGGCACCCCCGGGGAAACAGAGGGCGAATGTACAGCCTGCCGGCATGACGAACAAGATAGGATGGCTAGGTATCGGACATTCCACGGTATACCAGAACACCGCTATGTTTATGAGAAGAGGGTTGGGCCAATACCCCCTAAGTACATTGTCCACCACATGAATGGGCTAAAGGGTGACAACCGCATTGAAAACTTGGTAGCTATAGCGAGAAGGTCACATAATGGCAAGGAACACATCTATCTCTTGCAAGAGCGCATCAGGGAACTGGAAATTCTACTACGAAGGGAAGGATAGATATGGACGAAAATAATAGATGGCCTCCCGATATTGTGTCTCACCTTGAGCGGGCAGCATTGAAGTGGGAGCCTATTATTCAAGAAAAGATTAGAGAGGCAAAATCTCGTGCGGCAAAGAAACGTGGTTGGGTTGTTTTGAGAAAAAGTTGGCTCACAAGCTCAATTAACTACAGGATGGTGCTATCAGAGATTGCAATATATTCAAAATTGATAGTTATGGCTGATGAGTTTGGCCCTGTGCCCGGGTTAATTTCGGATAATGATTTTAGGGCTATGCCATACGATTATCTCGCCCACCAAGCATATTGTCCTATTGAATTACTTAAGTCTACTATCCAGAAGTCGATTGAGGATGACAGTATTTATGTGAATGGCAATGGCATCTTTGTAACCCACTTCGATGAGTACCAGTTTACCGAATATGATAGGCAGAAGCCATACCGCGAGAAACAAAAGATATTACAGTCTCCTAATCCAGAGAAGTTTAACCATGGCAGGTTACAGAAAATAGTAAGACAGCGTACAAAACAAGCAGTATTGGAGGGCGATAATGGCGAAGAGTAGATTCATAGTGGGTGCATTACTCGGCATTCTCTTGGCAGTGGTTATTGTTGTGCCGGTTTATGCCGACACCTGCCGAATCCAAATGCCGGCATCGGGCTACGACCCACTGGGCGGGCAAAACGTCACCAACTCCTGGGTCCGGCTCGGGCAAAGGTTGACGATACCGAACAGGGAGATACTGAGCATAGGCTATCATGTCCGCCGGGTCGGCTCGCCTACCGGGGATGTCACCCTGTCAATTTACGATGTTGAAACAGATGTGGTGTTATTCAGCCAGGTTTGGGGTGATGCTAGTAGTCTACCCGAGTCCGGGGCATCCGGGTATTGCGAGGTGACACTGGACCCACCGATCAGGATAAACCGGGAAGCGCGCCTGTGTGTAGAATACTACGGTGGCAACGCTACCGACTATTGCCGGGGCGCTTATTATACTGGCGACAAGATAACCGGCGAGTCCTATACCAACTACTACCATTATGGCCAGTGGCACGATATAGGCGAGGCGGAGGAGGGTAGTTATTGCTACACGTACACCTGCCAAGCTGACCCGTCGCCGGATGGGGATGGTGTTACCGAGCCCCCGAACATCCGCGTGGCAATTATAGCCGGTGCTGTGGTGTGCGTTGCAGGTATAGCCTATCTCATGCACGATAAAAGGAGGAACACATAATCGCTATGGTATCGTTCTGTTTTAGGGTATGAGATAGAAAGGAGACAAGCAAAGTGAAAATATATATAGCATCAAGTTGGAAAAACCAAGAGGCTGTCCTCTGGCTAGCCAATAGTCTAGAGAATTTCGGCTTTGAGGTAGATGCGTTCTGTAGGTCTACCGATAAGCGTTACGCCTTCCATTGGTCAGAAATGGTTGATGACGAAATAGAATTGAAGCAATACGATGCTCTAAGTTTCCTTAGTGATGCTAGAGTACAAAGGGCATTTAACGAAGATAAGAAATGGTTAGATTGGGCTGACACCGTGATAATGTTGATGCCTTGTGGTAGAAGTTCCCACTTAGAGGGTGGCTATGCCAAAGGCAGTGGTAAAAACTTATTTCTATATGGTGAGTTCCGAAAGGGTGAGTTTGATGTTATGTATGCCCTAGCAGACGGGCTTTTCAGAACCGAAGACTTTGATAAGTTAGTTGATAGGCTCAAGTTAAATGGTAAAGACAGCTTGTAAACACTGTGGTTCAACCAACGTGGTCAAGATTGGCTTCCAATCTGGTACACAGCGTTGCCTTTGCCACACTTGCGGGCGTAAGTTCAAGCTCGATTCCTCGCCCTTTCACATGAGTACACCCGCTCCCGATATTGCGGGAGCACTAGCCATGTACTACACGGGCAGCAGTATCACGGACATTCGTAACCACATACGCCAACAGACAGGTTACTACCCTTCAAAATCCGTAGTCTTCGGCTGGATTGAGAAGTACACGGAAAGCGCAGCACAGCACTTCGCGAAGGCAAGACCAAAGGTGGGCGATAAGTGGATAGCTGACGAGACGATGATTGATTTAGACAAAGGCGTCAAGGTGTGGTTTTGGAACATTATAGATGCCAAGACCAGATTCCTGTTAGCTTCAAGGGTATCGCTTACCCGCACCACAGAGGACGCTAAACGCCTTGTCCAAGACGCTGTAAAACGAGCGGGTAAACCACCGAGGGAAATACTCACGGACAAAATGAAGTCCTACCCTGATGCTATCTTCACCGCTCTAGGTGGTTACACGGAGCACGTTCAAGGGTCGCCATTCAAGGTGAGGGCAACCGAGGAAAGCACCAGCCGTGTAGAGCGATTCCATGAGACGCTAAAAGAACGCACAAAGGTCATGAAGGCGTTTCGGGATATAGACACACTCATTGAGTTTGCGAAGGGCTTTCTCACCTATTACAACTTCCTCAAACCACATGAAGCATTGAAGGGCAAGACACCCGCCGAGAAAGCCAAGCTACGCTATGACGTCAAGACATGGGCTGACGTGGTGAATATCCCTGTGCCCGTAGAGGTCGAGCGGGCAAGGCGCATATCGCCACGCATGAAACTAACACAGCCAAAGGTGAGTATTGAAGGGGCTTTCAAACGAAAGAGACCTAGAGAACCTTTCCAGAGAAGTTTGCCCATCGGAGGCGTTTACTCAGACAGGAAAGGGCAAAGGCTTTCGAGGAAGCATCATCGAGGCTGGAGGAGGATAGTATAATGAACGATTGGGGGCACCTAGTATTGTCTTTGGCTGGATTAGGGTTTGGAGTGTGGTTGTCCTTACATGCGGGTACGGATTTACTGGCTAAGACGCTCGCTGTAGCACTAATATCGGCGATGGGGGTGATTGTCTCGATTTCGGCCTATCGCCTTTCTCAGTTGAGGCAACCAAAATGAGGCTGTACCCTAAAACAGAACGATACCGTTTAAGCATACACCAACATGCACCAAAGAAGAATCGGAGTCGCTTTCTATCCTACGGTTGCGATTATTAAGAGAGGGGAGAGCAAGTGTGCCAGTCCCTATGAATATAGGGCGGAAGATGCAGTATAGTGACGCTGGGTTAATTAGTATGAGGAATAGGGGGAAACACATGCTAGAGTCAATTACACCGGAGATAGCACGGCAAGCTATTGAAAAAGCCATAGAAAAGACAAGCAAACCCCATCCCTGCCCAGTATGTGGCAAGATCGTACCACGTGCTCATCCTATTTGTTGCTCCAAGGAATGTAGAAAGAAGAGGCAGCAACCAGGACTTGAAATAGGCCATAGGCGGTGGGAAATGGCCGAATACCGAAAGAAGATGTTAGGTGTGCTAAACGAGGTAAGGCAAAAACCGAAAACGCACAGATGCCGAGTGTGTGGGAAGTTAATACGAAAATCACGCCCAAGGGCTTATTGTTCCCCAGGCTGTGCTCATAATCCATTCAAGTTGCCTGTTGATGAGATCAAGGCTAGATACCTAGTTGGTGAATCATCGCTAGAGATAGCAGAGTCATATAATTGTTGCGACCATACCATCCGGAGGCATTTAAGAAAGCATGGTATTACTATTAGATAAGGAGGAACACATGAAGGGAACAAACCTGACACACGCTCAGATAATCGTTATCGGCGCCGCCATCGTATTGGGCTTACCTATCTGCGTTGGCCTCGTGGTGGGGTACTTCTTTGGTCTTGGGTTGGGTGTGGGCTCCGGCGCGCTGGTGTTGCTATTCATAGCCTACTTAGCCCAGAGATGGATGAAGAGAGTGGGCAAACCGGGCAAGGAGGATTAGGGGAGAAGTGAGAATAGCGCAAGGAACAGTGAGTGTTTTACTGGGTTGCCATTCACCCCTTCATTCAATAATGGTGCTTATATCTTGGTGTAAATTATATAGAAGGGCACCGAACCCATGGCAAGCTTGTTGCATATTCCTGCACGATATAGGCCATTGGGGAAAGAACTATCTCGATAACTACGAAGGAAAAACACATCACGCTGAATTAGGTGCAAAGGTGGCAGGTAAACTATTTGGCAAGAAGGGTTACGATTTAATCATTGGGCATTGTTCTTATAATGGGCAGGCAAGAAGTGAATTATATGAGCCAGACAAATACTCTTGGATAATCGCACCGCTGTGGTGGATGGTTACTAACACTTGGTTTGAGCCAAAACTTCAAAGGCGGGGGAACACTCGGAGAGAATCTGCCTTAATGTTCAAAGAAGCTATGAGGGATAACCAAAAAACAGGTTGGCAAAAACAAGGGCATGATATTTATATTGAGCAATGGTAGTTACCAACCCAAACAGAATGATACCCCTTTCTATTCGTAGAAGTATCTGAAACCAATTTATGTTTCTTCTCTGCTTTGCCTGAATTGGCTAATCAGGTTCATTGCAGCCATAAGGAAAAGTACGGTGCCTATTCCTATCACCGGCGCCGCCACTTTGATGTCATATCCTAATGCGAAAGCTCCCCAGATAATCAGGCATAGACTTGTGACCACCCGGAGCCAGCCCTGTTTCCACAGGGCACCCCACAATAGTGCCAGTATCACTATCATCTGCGGTATTCCCAGGGGGCTCCATTCGGTCATGTTTCGGCTCTTGCCTCCCTGGAAACTGTAATGATTTGGGATATGCCCATTATAAACAGGATAAATCCAATGCCGATGAACGGTGCCGCTACCTTAATGTCGTATGGCATGGCAAAGACACCCCAGATAATAAGCGCCAGTGATAGCACCACCCGAATCCATGACTTCTTCCAGAACCCAAAGCCCATCAGGGCCACGGCGAACATCATATTCATAATGCCCATCGGTCCCTCGATGAGCGAGATAATCAAGGCTGTCAGGGCTGAGACATCGGCACTGGGTTCACCCTCAAGTCCGATGCTAGCCCGGGCATAGCCGATTGACGTTCCGTACTCGTTTTGCGACCACGCCGTGTAGTAATAAGTGTAGGTATTAAGGCCGAGACTCCCCACCTCGACATATGTTCCATTCCCGCTGTAAATACTATCCCCATCAAAGATACTGAAGGGATAACCGCTTGTGCTGCCGCGGATTATCGTTATGTTGGCCGCGGTGCCCTTCGTCCAGGTGATGTTCGCGCTGGCCGCTCCCGTTTGGGTTATCTTGAAATGGGTGGGCGCCAATGGTGGTACATTCCACTTGGTAACGGTGATAGACACAGTAGGGCCTGCCGCCATTACCCCGCTTGCGCAGAGCAGCAGCAACAGTATCCCTATCAAAATCCCTAGTCGGGCGTTTCTACTACCACAATGTACCATCTGGATTCCAGGGCGGTTATTTGAAAGCCGCCTGAGAGTTCTGTTACCCTTACCCTTAACTCGGCAGG
>Ga0315295_10004694_pt1 | contig 11674 bp, 19 predicted proteins | sample YL17G14_0_MG_FD_204453 | JGI IMG/M metagenome (GOLD analysis project Ga0315295, IMG submission 204453) | Sediment microbial communities from Yellowstone Lake, YNP, Wyoming, USA - YL17G14_0 | ecosystem: Environmental > Aquatic > Freshwater > Lake > Sediment | place: USA: Wyoming | collected...
AGCGAATCTTTTATGATCGTCACTATTAAAATCATGATTTGAATAATAGTTTTCTGTTTTCCAGTATGGTAAATCGCAATAATGAAAAGCTTTTTCTGAATCATATTTTTCAATAACTTCCTGAAAATCCATATTTTCCACAAAAGTAATTTTATCGAAATGTTTTCTATATTCCGAATTTTTTAATTTATCCATAAAAATCAATACTTTACTTCTATATTTACCTTTATAATCAATAAAAGACGATGTCTCTGGTTTTGAGCCTGAAAATACTTGACATAATACAATTACGTATTTTGACGCAATATCAAAATTAGGCGAATCATCGATTATTAATTCTGAATTAAATACTTCTTTTTGACATTTATAAAATAATTCACTATGTTCTATCGGTGTATCTACAATGTCTAATTGTTGATAAGAATATTTATTTAATTCGTCCCATAATTTATCATAATCTTTAATACATCTAAATAAATTGGAATTTAAATTATTATAATCATTATACACAACAGTTTTTAGATTCGGATAATTTTTCAAATCCATTTTGAGAAATACCCAAAACATTCCACTACAAGGTTCTGTGTAAATTTCAATATCTTTTGGTATAAATGTTTTAATCCAACCACTAATGCGAAACTTCCCACCAATATAACTTATTGCCATGTTTTTACCTGTTTAATTATTAATATTATTATATTTCCATCCATTTTTACTTATTTTGGATTGACCCGAAATTAAATTGTACATTGTTCCTATTTTAAGATTGTTTTCGTTACAAAATTTTCTAAGATTGTTAACTATGATATCATTACCGTTTGGGTTAACAAAATGATATGTTCTATAATTATGTATTGTTAACCCATAATCTCGTTTATAATCGTTTTGTATTAAATCAAATTTTTCTTTTTTTCGTTTCAAATATATTGTTGAATTTTCATAAATAAAATCTTTAAATTTTTTTACATCATCTATTTTTGTTATATATAATGTTGAATAATTTTTTTGTTTATAGATATGCCCCATTTTTAAATATTCTATAATATCTTCTATAAAATCATTATTTGATACTATTGAAATGGCAAAACTATTCGGTAAATTTTTTTGTTTATGTATACATCCGTCACCATCAAAATATCCTCGAATAAAATGATTTATAAACCCATTATTAAGATTTGGTAATCTTATTTTTTGCGTTTTATTTTGTACACAACCTAATTTTATTAGATCGTTAATAATTTTAGTATTATAGATATTTATTACCGAATAATGTGATGCATATTTCTTATCATTTTTTTTGAAAAATTCAATGCTATCTTCTATTCTGTGTTCAGATTTTATATCATTTTTAAATGCTTCAATATGACATCTATCTTTAATACTTAACTTTAATTTTAATTGTCCACCATTATGTTTTATTCTAACATATCCATCGGCATATAAAAAACCTAACCAATACGCTTTATGTTCCGTATCAATCTCTTCGAAATATTTATCATTAACTTTTGTTATTTCTCTTTTTTTATGCGTCCCGTTTCTAATTTTATGGTATCTGTGATTACTATTTTTATTTATACAATCCATACATACTCCATTGTGCCCATCTTGGCATCTATTTGTTTTACTAAATCTACTTAGATCCCTTTCTATTCCGCATTTAGTACAAAGTTTTTTTATCATAATATTCTTTCACCAGTCTTTCAATAAATTTTGATCTACTAACTGGTTCTTTAAGTAGTAAATCGTTTAGCTTCGGGTCAATGGATATTCCAAATTTAACTCTCAGTTCCTCTTTTATTTTTTTATGTCTGCCTCGCATATATAAATATTTGTTAAATCAAATAAAGTGCGTGATATTTATTGTATAGTATAAATATAGATAAAAATATTGAGAAAACGAAATTAAAAGTGTATATTTTGCTTATGACGTGTTCAAAATGTAAAAAGAAAAATATGATTAAACAAGAATCTAAGAAAGAATTTAATATATTTGACAAAATGGCTACTTGGGCGATAATCACTTGGTTTTTCTTGGGATTATATGGCGGCTATAGTCTCATAAAAAATTTAATTAATTTATTTAAATGACAGGGGGAAAATATTTTATTATTCTTTTTTGCAATAAGAAAAAGCTGAGAATTTTATATAAATGCCAGAAGAAAAATACGGTTTATGAATATTGGCATGAATTTAAAACACAAAAAAGACCGTCATTTGTTAAATTACAGGGAGGAAAGAGAAAAAAAGAACTCGTTTTTGAGTTGGGATTAATATTTCCAAATAATAAATGGGCAATTCCAACCATTATTAAAGATAGTCTTGGAAGAAATGTCGAAGCTAAAATGGTTGACGAAAAATTTAGAATTAAAGAATTAATTCCTTATTGGGATGAAGAATTAATATATGATCTTGAGAGTAAAAAACGAATAACATATCACCAAATGATGGAAATTATTCTAAAAGTCAATGACATCGCCCAGATTTTCACATTAAACAATAAATTATTCTTACAGGTCGAAGATAATATCCGAATGTTTGGAAATAAAAATATTGCTGATGCTAACCGATTATTTGAAATTGTAAGAGCTGATTTGAATAAAAGAGGAAAAGGTAATTTTATTTTTGTCAAAGATGTTACCACTTATCAAAGAAGTCAATTATATGCGTTATTAAAATCAAAAGGGTATAAAAAAACAGAATTATTTAGACACTACTCTTATTAAAAATAAAATTAACTTGTCCTATCTTTACGGAAAATGTATCATCTGGTTCCTCTAATCTAGTATTAGTTTTTTTAATGATTTTTTCATATATCTTCTTGAATTCTTTTTCTTCAATTACAAAGATAATGGTTGTTGATTCCAATTCTAAATTTGCGTTCTCAAGTAAATCTGATATAATCGCCAGTTGGTTAAAGATTTCGCCCTTTTTTTCCATATCCTAATATCGCCATAAGTTTAGCAAATAGAGATTTCTTTTTTTTCGGCTTTGCCACAAAGATTTTTGACTTATCCAGAGATTTTATTTCTTTAATCAGTTTTTGCTTGTATAGTTCCGTCTGTTCCTGATCCTTCTTGAATTCCCACTCTAATCTCTCTAGCGCTCTTTTTATTTCGTAAGCCATCTTTCTTTAATTGTTTATCAAATGAAATATCTTTTAATTTATCGAGAGGCGAATTTAAAAATACTGTTTTTAATTCTTCGACTTTTTGATTAAATAATTTAAGTTTTTCTTCTTCTTCCATATTAGTTTTAATAATTCCTTTAGCAAGCATAAAAACTTCATTATATCCATCTTTTGTTGCAGTAGAAATTATAGAAAGCAGTTGATTTTGATTATTTTGATCTTGAATCCTAATCTGATCCTCTCTATATCCATCATATCTCCATTTTAAAGGAATTCTAATATCAAGGCTAACATTTCCTTTAATTTCCCTGAGAGAGAAAAAATACGGCCTTAATGAATTAATGGTATCAAACACGGCGGTTCTCATTATAGAAATATAGCGTTTATTATCGCAGTTAAGATAAACGATGCCGATAAATACAATAATATTTTATCTACTGTCCCAATTTTTATTGGAGCTGGGTCGTCTTGTCCTAACATTACAAAAAACGCAATTATGTGCTTAAGACAATATAAACTAGATAAAACAAAAGTAAATATTTCAATCTTCTGTATCATATTTTTTTACTTTTTCAAGAATTTCTTTACGAAAGATTCCAATTAGCGTTTTTATTTCTTGGGCATATTTTCGCGCTCTAATAGATGCGCTGCGATTTCCTTTATTATATGCCTTATAGGCGTCAGCTGACATTAATTCAACCAGTTCTTTTATTTTTACCAATGTTTCCATAATTTATGATTTTGATGATAATATAACGAATTAATTTATCTTTTTCAAGTTTTGATCAAATATTTTATATAAATCTATAAATGATTCTAATTCAGTGGGATTTTTTACTTTATTAAAAGTAAATAATGCTTTAAAATATTGCGATAATATTTTGTGTTTTTCATTATTATTAGATTTATAGTAACTTCTATAAAATAAAAGCCACAAATATTCTTTATGCGTGTTTTTAGAGACAAAATGAATTTTTTCTTGTTCAAAATTAGACATTATTTTATTAAAACACCAAGTAAAATGATTAAATATATCATTTTCTGATTGTAAAATATCCGCTCCCAAGTATGTTTCATCAATTAAATTAAGTAACGATGATATAAAATCATAATATAACTCGGATTTTTCCCGAATTATATTGTGCGCACGATACCAAACATTAATTTGTTCCTTATAGGTTTCGAATGTCAAATGTTCTTCATTCTCTTTATCCATATTATTAAATATATAAATAAAAAGACTTATAAAAAAGAGATTATTGCGTTTTCTTATTATAAGATGCCATTTGTTTCATTCTTTTGATTTCTTCATTAACAGGTCTATTGGGTTCATTTTCGCCCTTGGTTTTTACTGGCACCGCTTCTTTTGGATATATTGGTTCTTTTCTAAGATTTTTTTGCCTTCTTTCTATATTTTTAACCATATTTTCGCCTGTCTTGGTTTTTATAACCCCTACAGCATCTTGCGAATTACCCATTTTTGGATCGCCGATTAAAGACATTTTAAGTCTTTCTTTGAATTTTTTAGGCGGTTCTCCGTTATTGTCAATAAAATCAGAATCATAATCCAAATCTTGGGGTCCACGGCCTCTATTGTCATTAACAATTTCATCTTGATCTTCTGTGTTTTGTCTGGCCGCTTTTTCTTCACCTTGACCAATTTGATTCGGAAATTCGGGATTATCGTTACCTTTGAATGCTAAATAATCTTTTATTTTTTTCTCGACAGCCCTTAATGCATCGTTATTTTGCGTACCACTATCTTTAATAGCTTTTTCTGTTGTCGCGTCCATATTTTTACCAGCCGCTTCAATTATTATTTTTCTTAATAGTTCGGCCATTTCAGCTTCGCTAAGAGTAATTACTTTCTTCATCGTTGATTCATTATTTTCAATTCCTTTTTTAAATCGTTTTGCTAGTGCTTTACGCCTTGGGGTACAAGTTTTTTTTGTCATTGGCGTGCAATAACCCTTATGCTTTGGATTAATAGCTTTTTGAATCCATTTTTTAATGGCCTTCTCGTCTATTTCTTCTTTCTTACCTTTACATTCGTCGCAAACTCCACCAGCATTTTCTTCAGTAAGTTTTTTACCGCATTCTGAGCAAATATCTTTACTGCCTAATATGATATCTTTTTTCTTATCCACAGTTGGGTTGGTATCTTTTTTTGATTCGTTTGTATTTTCTTTCATATCTATATCTCCTAGTGTTTTATCCTTATTTGCTGATATTCTTATTGCTAAGTTTAATGAATTCTCATCGCCTTGAGCATCAATGTCCACATCCATATCGTTACCAACCTGATTATCTTCTAGATCATGATGTATGCCCTGCATTAAATTTTTCAAGGCTTCCTGGAAAGATGTTCCTCCGCAACAATCAACTAATTCTTCGGGCGTAATATTTTGAACATTAATAAAAATCACAGGATCATCAATTCCAGCGTCTTCAATTTCTGTAACTTTATCCAATAATCCAGATAAAGACTGAAAACTTTTAACCGAATCAATAAGATGATCAACATCATTTATCTGTTCCTTAATTAATTTCTTAGCTTCTTGTTCTAAGATTTCATTAATCGCACTATCTAGTTCTTTTATCTTCATATCAATAAATATACCGTTATTTTTTAATCTCTCCAATATGAAAATGAACATTATGATTATGTAATATTATTTTTAATCTGGCCATTTCAACATCATCATCGGTTTTAATATCTATTGGGTTTTTAGTTGTTATATGATATATTGTCTTTGGGTCTTTATCAGTCCATGTTTTCATTGCTTTTTTATTTCCTGGATCGCTCAACATACCAACGGGTAGAGCATATGCTTCTTTCATTATCATTTTCTCTATTTCTTCAACAGTTAATCCGTATTTTTTAGCCGCTTCTTTTATTGCCTCTCTCATACCGTTGATTTCAACCAATTTAATTTGATTATCGTCTCCTTGATTACAATATGGATAAGTTTTACATCTAGCATCTATTTCAACAAATTTTGCGTCTGGGCCTCCAAATTTTGGAAATCCTTTTCGCTTGGCAACCATATTTTTAGTCGGAGCAGCAGTTATGCTCGCTGTTCTTGGTTTATCTATCTTCATTGGATTAGCTGGTTTGTTTTTTTTATCCATTGGGCTTACCTTTCCATGCCCAATTGGCCCATCATATCCCATTGCGGGAATTCCATCCATTTCGTTTAGTGTGAAATTATGTATGTCTCTTTTCAATATGGGCGCGCTAAATATTGGCCCCTCGAATGATCCAGATGCATCAGCCATTGTCTGTTCTTTAGTTTCTTTTTTTTCCATTTTTGCTAGTTTTATATAATAATCTGGAAATTCAAATAAATGATCCTTTGCTATTTCCTCGGCCAGATCTTTATCCGATGTATGCTCCATTTCAACTTTAATACCTTTTTCTAATTGTATTTTAAGCAAATCAACATCCATTTTATGCTTCTTTGCAATGTCTTCTATTGACATACCATTAGATTTACCGCCTTTTATTTTATCTGTCATTATCTTACATTTTTAAGTGCTGATTCCCAGAAAGATTTTCTTTGCCATAATGTTTTAAATAACTCAACGACAACTTTTGTGGCTAGATCGATAATTTTATCATCTATCTTTTTAGTGCCTAATTCATTTTGAATAGCTTTTATTATAACATTATGGGCTTGTGTACTATCCAGAAAACTTTTCATTTCTTTTCTGGCGATATCTTCTATTTCTCTTTTGTCTGATGAATTGATTGCCATATTATAATTCTCTTCTAGTTACTAATAAATCATTTATTGTATTTGAAAATTTTTGTTCAAATCTTTTTAGTTTAGTAATTATGCCAAGTGAACTATCATCTACTTTTAATAATGAAGTATTCGATAGATACAATCCCATATCATCTCCTGTGGAAAACGTGAAATTTAGCCCCAATCCACTAATTGTTCCATCTAATTTGGCACTATCTGGATATATATGTAATTTATCAAATTCAGCAATTTCCGAAACCTCGGCTCTGAAATCATCAATTAATTGCGATATCTTCCCTTTTTCTTCATCTGAAATTTCTAAATCTTCTGGATCTTCTGAATGAATTTCTACCTCAACATTATTAATAACTGCCAAGTCCTCATTACTTTCTTCACCAGGTTTTTGAACCGAATTTGGGGGCATTTCAATATCTTCAGGACCAGTTGCTCCATCCGATACATTATATTCATCTTCTTGTTCTTTAAGTAATCCATAGGTAGGCATTGCTTGAATTTTTCTAATTTTATTCAGCATGCCCTTTATTTCATCATAGCTATTCATTGGTTTGTTTGTCGTCATCTTTATAAAATATATTAAAATCGAATGAAGGGTTTATATCTGTATAAATATTTAGAAAATTTGATTTACATACAATCCCTGTGAATTTTATTGCTTTACTCAAATATCCTTGCGATGGCACTGTATGATAAGGAATGTTATGCTTTTTACATATTTTTTCACATAACAAAACCAGAGCGTTAAGTTGTTCTTCGGAATATGGATCCCAAAAATAATAATCTCTCCACTTTTTTACATATGGCTCTGATCTGTATGGATCTCCAATCCAATTATATAAGACCCCAGTAATGGTATTTTTACTTAGCCATCCTAGATTTTCCAAAGCTATTTTTATTTGTTTGTTATCAAGGTTTTTTAGTCCAAATGTTTTAGAGCTATAATTGGTATCAAAAAGATTATATACTTTTCCACTTTTAGTTATTACATAATGAGGTATCTCCTCGTATTTTCCGTTATTACGATATTTTATCTTCATCATAAAATCATCAAATCTTCTTTGTGTATCATACAAATAAATTTGCGTTTTCTTTGTCTTTCTCTTATTAATGTTTAATTTAACATCACTAAGTATGTCTGCGCTTTGAATCTCTAACATCTCTTAAATAGCTTTTTTTTATCTTAAAATTTCGATTAATTTTTCCACTATCTTCTTGAACAATAGTCGCTGGTTTTTTTTTATTAAAATTATAATGAATATGCACAGGATTTGAATCGTCGGATTCAACATATATTGTTATGTCCGATGAGGTGGGCGTTGGACTTGGAGTTATTTGAGAAATAAGCGGTATTGAAGATTGAGATGGGTCTGGGGTTATTTGAAAAATAATTTCACCAGAAATAGACGTTTCGTTTTTCTTTTCGAGGACCAAACCGCCTATTTTTTTTTTAATTCTTCTTGTTCCCTTGCAATTTTTCTAATTCTTTCTAATCTTTCTTCTTCTATTTGTTTCTTTTCTTCTTCAGATTTATTTTTTATTTTATCATCCGCAACAGGAATTGGCTCTGATACTTGTATTATCCCATCGACTAAGCCATTCTCATTTGATATAGTAATAATAGGGTCCGTTACCACATTAGGAGATGATGCCGATTCCTCGACAACTTCTTCTTCTGGATAATCAAAGTCATTTTCGTCATCCTCATAACCTAAAAGATCTTCAACTTCTTCATCTGTTAATTGATCAGGAGGAGGAATTTCTTCGTTTTCTTTTTTACTTGTTTCATCAATCCATTTTTGACGTTTTTTCTCTTTTTCTTCTGTTGGCAGTACTTTTGGCAATTCTTCTTCTGGCGGCGCTTTTTCTATTGGAGACTTTTTATTTAGCAATTCTGCCAGGGTATCTAAATCTTTTTGCGTTGGCCTAACTCTCGAAACTTCACTTATAATGTCTTTAGCGTCAATTGGCTCTGCAGGCGTCTCAGAATCTAATGCTGTTTTTGCTTTTTTGGCTCTTAACTCAATATTTTGTGCGACTAGCGCTGTCATTGATAACGCTATAATTGGAAGTAATGCTCCTGATATCCATGCAATAATAACTTTAAATATTTCTGGATCGGCCACAGTCATCCAAAATAAAATGGATTTTTGAAAAGCTTCAACGCCCGCCGCGGCGTGTTTAACAATCCAATCATATGAACTTACCACATTACCTATTACTTGTAATGTCGTTAAAATAATCATAACTGCCCATGACAGAAATCTATGCTTATTATCACTAAGAAGTATGCTGAATAACACAGATGCTTGTCCAACTTCAGCGACAAAGCTTAATAATACTGATAACCATACGGCATTTGCAATATTAAAAAATGTTATAGCGTGATACCAAGAAACAAATGCGGTGGCGGCATAAAGTACAATAAAAGTAATTATAAATCCTCCATATAATAATTTGTCTCTATCTGTATTTTTGAACCATTTCATTATCTAATCTTTCTTGTAGTATCAATCTGAGCCCCGCGGACGTTAACAGTTGTATTTGCTCTCATTTTCTCCGCAACTGATTGAACCGCTGTAGCTCTTTTATCTGCCTCCCCCGCTTTTTCAGTTTGAAGTTTTATTTCAAAATGAAGCTTTTTAATAGTGTCGGAAGATGATTTCTCTAAAATATCGTATTTTTTTGTTAAAGAGTCAATAGTATGCTTATATTCTTTTTCAGATATTCTTGTAACCATTTTACGATTACAAGTTTGCAGTGATTTAAAAAGAAATAAGCAAAGAAACGCAAGCGCAAACCATTTCATATTTTTTTCAAAGAATTGTTGTGGTGTTTGTGCCATAGATTACCATTGTAATAAATTATAGTTTATATTTACCCCTATACCTAAATATGGCTTAAATGTTAAAATATTGTATCCAAGTGATGGACCAACGCCAACCGACCACGTATTCGGAAACCATTTTTTCTTTTTCATTAAGCCTTTTATATATGGATTAGTGTTGGGATCAATTAGTACCCCTGCTAATGATTTAGCACTAAATCCAGGATATTTTGTTTTCACAAAAACCCTTAACTGATGATCAATAACTTCTTGACCAAAAGTTAAATCTATTTGCGTTGTTCTTTCTAATAGTTCAGTTTTATAATGCTTCAAATCAAAAGAAGCATTGAATTGATTATTAAATTGAGTATTATATGTTTTATTATTGTTCAATAAAAAATTTGGTGCCGATTTTTTTGCTGTTATTCCAATACTGGTTTGTCCTTTATAAATATCATAATTAGTAGAATCCCAATCATATTTTAATGACCACGGTATACAATAGGTACTGTCATTTATTTGAATAGGCTGGCTCATTATTGATTCAAGATAATTTATGCGGGCTCTTAATACCGCCGTATCCTGTTTTAACTGAAATATTATCTTACCTAGCGATATAACTCGTCCTTTCTGATCTTTAAGTTCATTAGATAAATCTTTATTTAATTTTTCAAGTTCTTTTGTGCTAACAACAAAACCCGCAATGGTAACTTCTTGTTTTCCAGATTTTGTCTTTTCCATTCTTATAGTATCAGTCAGGGCTGCTATATTTTGTTCTTGCTTTTTATTTTTTCTTTCCATATCTCTCGTTTTGGCACAAGATCTGCCTAGCGATAACGCCATAATTATAACCATAATAACTAAAAATGTCTTACTTTTCAAAAATGAAACTATTTTGACTACTTTTAAATATGGCTTTAAAGATATCCATATTCTGGTCCATAATTCTAATAACTTGTCCATAATTTTAATTTTATAAATAATTTAAAAGTAAATAACTGTTGTTTTTATTGCGAATATATTTCATTTTTTAATTTAGTTATTGAAAAAGACAAATTAAAATTCACTATTGTATATATTTTAATAAAATATACGATTCGTTGCGTAGTTTTTTTAAACTTTTATCCTTCAATTGTCTGATTCTCTCTTTAGTACAATTAAATTCTTCTCCTAAATCATCAAGATTGGATTGAACACCATTTAATCCAAAATATTTTTCAATTATAATTTTTTCTCTATCATCTAATACGCTTAATATTGCTGCGACTCTTTTTTTGATTTCATCTGAGGATTTAAAAACATCTTCTGGATTTTGCTCATTTGGATCTCGAATAATATCGATTAATTCATCGCCGTCTTCGTTTATTTCTTGATTTAACTGCACGCAATATGGTAATGTATATGATATCTCACGTACATTCGTATTGAGATTATCGCTGGATCCGAGGCAATCGTCTCTTTTGTTCTTTTGCGTTTCTTGTATTAAATTAGATGGTATACGAATAGTTCTTGAGTTTTCATTCAAAGCCGCCATCATAGATTGCTTAATCCACCATACAGCATACGAAATAAATTTTAAGCCGCTTGATGGATCAAATCTGTCAACTGATTTAAGTAATCCTATATTACCCTCAGAAATTAAATCCAATAAATCGAGGCCCTGATTTTGATATTGTTTTGCTATTGATACAACAAATCTTAAATTTCCCACAACTAATTCGTTGTAAATTTTCCCTTTCTCTTCATTTGTTATATTCTTGTCTTTTAGTAGTTTAAAAATTTCATCTTGTCTTTCGTGAGTAATTACTGGTATTTTTTTTAAATCTTTTAAATAATTTTGAACTTCATCTGCGTTAATAATTTTAGATTTCTGCATAGGATTATTTTTAAATTTAATTATTTACAAATATAATACAAAAAAATCGCATCTCCAAAAAAATCACGAAATTTTTGTTG
>Ga0315295_10004696_pt1 | contig 11670 bp, 12 predicted proteins | sample YL17G14_0_MG_FD_204453 | JGI IMG/M metagenome (GOLD analysis project Ga0315295, IMG submission 204453) | Sediment microbial communities from Yellowstone Lake, YNP, Wyoming, USA - YL17G14_0 | ecosystem: Environmental > Aquatic > Freshwater > Lake > Sediment | place: USA: Wyoming | collected...
TGGAGGGGATGCCGAAGTACCACGTGGTGAAGTTCCAGGTCACCGCGCCGACGAGCGCCGCGAGCACCAGCGGCAGAGTGACGAGATCCGTATTCACGAGGCCTTCGCCCACCGTCTTGGCGACGCCTGTGTAGAGCAGGGCGCCGACGAGGTTGAGGACGGCCGACATCGTCACGGCAACGCGGGGTGAGAGGGCGCGCGTCGACACAGACGTGGCGATGGCGTTGGCGGTGTCGTGAAAGCCGTTGGTGTAGTCGAAGATCAGCGCGACGGCGATGATGGCGATGAGGAGCGCCATAGTCCGCTAGACCGCCGCGAGACCGAGATGGCGAATGACGGCCGCCGGCTCCGGCGGCATGAGATCGAGCGCGATCGTGTCGTGTACCTGCATACTTCTCGCGACGAGTGCGTCTCCTCCTGAGGCCACGCTGGGCGCCGCGAGGCCTTCGTTCTGCCTGCCGTACGGGAGTAATTCCAGCATGTCGGGCTCGTCGACGACTATCATGTTCTTCGCTGCCCCTTCCTACCCCTCGTCGGAATCCACGACACGGTATACGCCATGTGTTAGGACTTCGTTAGCATGAGACAGTGCGCGCGGCCGGCGGGGCTGCCCGTGAGCGCACAGACAGCGGACTGCGGCGGGAGGGCCCCTGGTCCGAATCCAGTCTCGTTGGGGGGAGGTTCTCGGTGAAGCGGCAGACCAGCGGCGCATTTGCGGTTGTCGCCCTGCTCGCCCTCACCGGGGTGGCAGCGTTCGGCGTGTGGCTGGCGGTCCGCGACGTTCCTGGCGACAGCAGGCAGAAGTCCGGCGTCGACGAGGCGCTCGCCGCCCACGAAGCCCAGCTTCGCGCGGTGCCGGGCCTCACCATGCTGGGCACCTATGCCTCGCCGGGCAAGCCGCCCTACATCGTCGTCACGGTCAGAAAGATCACGCCGAAGGTGCGCAGGGCCGTGCCGGCGACGCTGGACGGCTACCGCGTCGTCCTCGAGAAGGACGTGCCGCCGACGTCCCCGCCGACGCTCGCGGGCGAGGTGAAACGAGTGAGGGCGGCGACGACGAAGCAGGCCGCCCTGGGCCTGGCGGGCGGGTTGGTCGTCGACGGCGACTTCTACTCCAAGGGCTACGGGTTCGAGAACGCCGAGCCGCGTACCCTCACCGTGCGGGTACCGGTCGGCGTGGACGTCTGGCGCCCGATGGGCGAGGGCAAGCACTTCATCGAGCTCACGGAGGTCCGTGCCGGCGATGCAGTTCGGGTGACCCTGACCGAGCGGCTGGCGAAGGGCGCTCGCGTCGCGACGGCCGCCGATATCGAGGTCTACTGACCCGATCGCGCCGACGGGTCAGTGCTCTTCCGCCCGCCCTCCGCGCAGAGCGCTTCCGCCTCGCCTTCGTGTGCGGAGCGATGGCGGGGTGACCGGCGCCTGATCCTCCAGGCCTCGAGGCAGCAGAGCGCCCACAGGGTCATCGCCAGCAGGAACGGCAGCGAGAAGAGGCGCCACAGCCCATGCTCGACGATGTACGGATGGGCGGCGACCCAGACGGCCTGATTGATGTCGACGCCAAACGCCAGCGCGACGACGAAGGCGAGGAGTCCCCGGCGACGCTGCGACCACAGGTGACAGCCGACGACCATGAGCGGGATGAGCAGCAGCACGTACTGATGGAAGAAGGTGAACGGGGCGATCACGAGGGACAGCGCGACCACGAGCGAGAAGTCGAAGGGGAGGGCCGCAGCGTCGGCATCCGCTGATGCGTCAGCGTCCGCCGCGGCCGCGCCAGAGTGCCGCCGCGGCCGCCAGAGCGCCGCCGCCGAAACACAGACGAGCCCCGCGATGACGCCCAGCGCGAGCCGGGCGACGAAGGCCCCGCCCGGCGAATCCGTGTTCGTTGTGTGGGGCAGCAGCAGTCGACCGAGGAAGGTGCGCACCCCGTCGATACCTGGGCTGAGCAAGACATCCTTGTTCCTGGTCAGCTCGAGCGCCTTGCCGGCGTAGGCCCCGTACGTGTCGAGACCGGTCAGCGGCAGGAGCACGACGACGAGCGCCGCGAGGGCCACGGCGGCTGCGAACAGACTGCGCCAGCGCCGCTGCCAGGCCAGATACGCGACCACGGCCAGTGGCGTGATCTTCAAGGCGACGCCCAGCGCGAGTGCCGCGCCGCCAAGGGCGAAGCGCCGTCGCGTCAGCGCCCACAGGGCGAGGACGAGCGCGGCGAAGACAAAGGCGTTGACCTGCCCCACCTGCAGCGTGTGGTAGGCGGGGTACCAGAACAACAGCGTCAGCAGAGCGGCGGGTGTTCGTGCACCGCCGCCGAGCGTGCGGGCCAGCAGCAGCGCCCCGCCGATCAGCGCAGCGGCGCTCAGGATGCCCCAGGCCACTGCGGCGCCGCGAGGGCCGAGCGGGAGCAGCAGCCGCGTAAGACCCGCTGTCGGCGGCGGGTAGCGGTATGGCCATTCCCAGTGGCCGACGCCTTCGCGCACGGCCAGCCGATCCCAGTCGGGCCGCGCGACGAGGTAGGGGTCGGAGCCGTCGGCGTACAACTTGCCGGCGAGGTAGTAGACGGCGAAGTCGTTCCCCTGGTCGGTCTGGACACTCCACACGACCAGGCCGGAGAACAAGGCGGCGAGGATCAGCACGAGTGCCGCCGTCGCCCGCCGCGCGCGTCTATCGTCGATCACTCCGGGCATCGTCACCCGCCGTCCTCCGTGGTGAGTGCCGGCGGCGCCTCCGCCGGCCACAAACCATGATTGTAGGAGCGGTCCGGACGGGAGTCACTATCCCGTCGCCGCTCTGGCCGACGAAGAGGGCTCCTCCACGTCAGGGACTTGACCCCGCGCGGCTTCCGCCGGTGAGCGGCAACGGCGACGATGGGGCTTTTCGCTGGTCGGCCGATGTAGAGTGCGGACCACGAGGGATCTTGCCATCTACGCGGAGGGTGACATGGACGCCAAGAAGACGTGGAGCGAGCGAAGCAAGCGCAGCCGCAAGATGATCGTTGGTACCGGAGTTGTTGAGGTCGCTCTCCTGATGGCAGCCATCATCGACATCAAGCGTCGACCAGCAGATCAGATCAGAGGCTCGAAGCGGATGTGGACCGGGCTGGCACTCGTCGACATCGTTGGGCCACTGGCGTACTTCACTTTGGGTCGGCGGCGGCAGCGAGACACCACGGTCTAGCCCGTCAGCGCTGCCCGTCGTCCTGCGTCGATCCTCTCGGCGTCCCCTCTCGCGTGCCCGCCATCACCCGACTGGACGCGTTCCCTCCATCCGCGCGTCATTGACGCCGCTCAACTGGTCGCCGTCGCCGCCGTTTCGCTGGTTTTCGTACGAAACTCGACGTAGAATAGGCGTGTCTACGGAAGGGTCCACCAATGGACTACCTGCGCTACGTTGCGTTCTCCTCGTGAAGTCCCACCTGACAGGCGCCTACCTGGTCACGAGTGCCGGCAAGATCAGCGACAGGGTCCCGGCCTTCGGGCGCGGACGGATCTGCGAGGCCTCGGGCTGCGACACCGTGCTTTCGACCTACAACCCCGCGCTCTACTGCTCCCTGCACGATGCCGCCGGCATTGCCCGGGCTCGCCGGTAGCTGACTGTCGCGCCGCGGCGGTCGGCCGCTCGGGCACACCCTCACCAGGCGAGACTCGAAAACCGTGCAGCCCCTCAGACGGGAGACCCTGCTCCGTGCGCGATGCCGGCATTGGGACGGACTTGGCGCCGCTGACGCCAGCCGGCGCCACCCATCGCTGCGTGTGGGCGCGGCCGGCTCATCGACCGAGCGCGGTGGGTCCGTAGACCTCCTCGAGCATGTCCGCCAGTGCGCGTAGCTCGGCGGCCCCGTCACCGACGTAGGCCGAGCCGTGCATCGTTGCGCACACTCGTGGCCGCAGCTCCGCCAGCCGCTCGAGGCGAGCCCTCGTCTGCGGCGTCCACGGGACGTACCAGTCCATGGGCGTGCCGCGCGAGCTCTCGAGCATCGCCTTCATCGCCGGGACCCGGCTCTCCGTGGTCGTCGCAGGGACATCCCCGAACTGATGCAGAAGGTCCGAGCAGAAGAGGACGCCGGCAGTCTCGTCGTACAGGTGGCCGGCGTCCCAGCCGTGCGGCAGGTGCGGCGTGGCCAGGAAGCGCAGCCGGTGCGAGCCGATCGTCAGCGTCTCGCCGTCGCCGAGCGCCCGCACCTTGCCGAAGGCGTAGTCGTCGACGCTGACCAGCACGCCGCCGGCACTGCACGCCGCCTGCGCCGCCCGTGCCTCCTGGAGCCAGTAGTTCAGTGCTCCGCACTCGTCCGCCTCGAAGTGGCTGAAGGCGATCCAGCGCAGCGAGTCTGGGTCGACGACTTGCCAGACGGCGTCGCGCACGCGTTCGAACGTACGCCGCGTGCCGGTGTGGTAGAGCAGCGGCTCTTCGTCGCGGATCAGGAACTGGCGGAGCTGGAGATCGCTCTGCTCGACGTAGGTGCAGATGCTGAAGACGTCAGGCGCTATCTCGGTGATCGTGGTCATCTCATCCCCTCAGTTGCGCGGCGTGCTCGTACGCCAGTGGAACAGAGCCCCGAGGACCCTGCCTGAGCGAGCGGTCGTTCGCCGGGATCCACTCCGCCCTCCACGTGTCTGCCGGCGCCGCGGCCTGCCTCCACCACGCCGACGACCAGATAGGCATGTTGAGGTTGTTGCGCAGCACAGCCCTCCCGGCGACGGGCCCCGGTCCCGAGTCGAGCCCGAGGGCCTCGGAGTCGCATGCGCGATCCGATGGGTAGGCGATACCCGCCGCGTCCGCCTGGCAAGCGCGTTTCCGCGCTCGAGGGACCCGGACCGTATCCTGCGTCTCCTGCCGAAGGGGGCTTCGCCACTTGCCCGCGGAGCCCGTGACCCGCTGGCAGACTCGCCCCGCCTCTGTCCCGGCGCCCCTCAAGCTGCGCTGCCGCCGAGAGCATCGATGGTTTCCTGCCGCGACGGCTTGGGGACTGTGACTGCATCACGGCTCGATGGGGCGCCCCGTGTGCTGCGCGCTCAGCAGGCTCGGTGAGTCATTCGGTCGCGAGAGGGTGCCGTGTGTGGAAGGGCGAAGGGGGTCAGGGATGGATGCGACGATCGATCTCAAGAGGGAACAGCAGGCGACGCTGGCACGGCCGCGGTACCGCTACTCCATGCTGGCCAAGCTGTTCTTCCGCTCGATGGACAGATTCACGGGGGAGGAGAACACGCTCACCAAGGCGAGGCTGATCGAGGCCCTCGCCCCTATCCCGTACAGGGCATGGGAGAACCGCCAGTACGGGCTGATGACGCAGCGCTCCGCCAACCAGGTCATCGTACGAGAGGCGCGTTCCATCATCGCGTGGGGGCGCGAAGCCGAGGATAACGAGTACTGGCATGCGGTGCTGCTCAACCAGAAGCTGAAGGAGGACGACGCGCCCGACCCAGGCTACCTGCGACCGCCGCTCCCGTGGCTGATGGTCCGCTCGTGGGCCGTGACCCAGTGGGTGATGTCACGCGTCAGCACCCGCAGGGCATTCCTCCTGAACGCCGAGTTCGAGGACCATTCCGAGCATGTCTACGCGGAGCTGGTGCGCGACCATCCCGAGTGGGAGAGCCAGCCAGTCACCAGCGCAGTGGTGCAGGAGTACGGCACGTTCGACTCGTGGGCCGACGTCTTCAGACGCGTCGGGCTCGACGAGCGTAACCACATGAACCACAGCTTCGTCTTCGCCGGTAGGCCGCAGCACGTCGTGGAGTACGAGGGTATGCCTGAGGCTTGAGGAGGCCGCGCAGCAGTCTGGATCATCAGCGACCTCAGTTCCCGAGATCGCCTGACGTCCCGCTCCGCCTTGATCTGCGTCGTGTTCGCGCACGGGAGAGTCGTGTTGGCCAACGGCGAAGAAAACGGGCCGTCTCCCGTCTAAGTCCTTCCATCAAGCCGATCATACCGATGGGACGGGTATATGGTTGCCTCGGTTGCGGCGCTCGAGGACCCGACCTGGGGGACGCTCTGGGCGATCTGGTCCTTCTCCGTCGACATGCTGGCTCACGGCGAGGAGCACGGGGGCATCGCTTTGGCGGCTGAGGCCGCAGAGGGCGCCGGACGGCACGAGGTAGAGCCGCAGGTTCTGCGGCGAGCCCAGCACGGCGACCGCGACGCCTTCGTCGAGCTCATGGGTACCTACGACCGCCGCCTGCGCTCGCTTGCGTACCGCCTGCTCGACGACCGCGACGCCATGGTCGACGCCATGCAGGATGTCTACGTCAAGGCGTTCCGTGCGCTGCCCGCTTTTGAAGGCCGCTCGTCGGTGAGCACCTGGCTCTACCGCATCACCTACACGACCTGCCTGGACTACATCGAGAGGCGACGGCAGGCGCCGTGGGAGTACAACGACGCGGACCCGCCCTCGCTTCGGCTCGTGCCCGATCCCGCGGATGAGGTCGTGGTTCGCGCCGACCTGGCCGCGGCGCTCCGGTCGCTCTCGAGCGAGGCCAGGGCGGCCGTGCTGATGGTCGACCGCGACGGCTACGACTACCGCAGCACGGCCGCGGCGCTGGGCATCCCCATGGGCACTCTGGCTTCGCGACTATCCGCCGCGCGCGCCGCGCTGCGGCGCGCCCTCGACAGCGGGGAGGTGCAGCAATGACCCGCGACGACACCCGCGACACATCGCCCGCGGACAGGGATCTCCGCGTGGGATCCGCGCTCGGCGAGTTCGACGTGCCCGACTACCCGCCGGACTTCATGGCGAATGTCTGGGCGCGGATCGATGAGGAGGCGGCGAAGGCGCCGGCCGCCGGCGCCGTTCGCACGCGCCGGCGGCGAAGGTTCTGGACCCGCCGGTCGCTGCTGGCCGGCGTCGCGGCGGCCGTCATCGCGGCGGGAGCCGCAGCGGCCTTCCTCTTCGGCCTGCCGGGCGCGAGCGACAAGACCGGCCCGCCGCCGGTCAGCGCTGCGGCTATCGTGCACATCGCGCAGACGAGGCTGGGATCCCTCCAGACACTCGTCGCGGACTACACCATCACCTCGCGCCCGGTGGACTCGGCTGCATCCCCACAGGGCGACTCTTTCGGCCCCGTGCACTACCGTTTGAGCTTGCGCTCCGACGGCAGCTATCGGCAGACGCTGATCGAGGTGGCGCCGGAGGACTTGAAGGTCTCAGGCTTCCCATACGAGTCAGATGTGGCGTTCGACGCGACCACCGGCACACGGACCGGATACGAGCGTGCCTACGACGGCATGATGCGGCGCTACCGGACGTGGGCGCGCGTGGAGACCGGCTTCGCGCCAGGTCCGCCTGACCTCGTGTCAAACCAGCCCACGCCCAGCTACCTCACCGACTTCGGCGCGTTCGCGCGTGCCTTGAGAGCGGTCGGGAGAGGCGACGTGAGCGAGGCGAACTACGAGGGGAGACCCGCGTGGGTCGTCTCCTGCGACGTGGCGACCGATCGCGTCGTGTTCGACTGGACCCAGCAAGCGGGGCCCGATCGCCTGACCGTGACGGTCGACCAGCACACCGGCCTGCCGGTGCGCGTGCAGCAGATGCAGGGTAGTCTGGGGATCACGGATCACCGGCTCTCCAACTTGCGGCTCAATGAGACCCTCCCGGCCGGCTCGTTCACTGTGGCGCTGCCTCGCGACATCAAGGTTCAGCGGCGTGACGGCCACTTCCGCACAGTGCCGGTCGATCACGCGGTCGCGCTCGCCGGACGCGGCGGCGTCCTGCCAGCCACGCTTCCCGACGGATATCGGCTCGCCCAAGCGGCGTTCCGAGCCAGGACACGGTCTGTGGACGAGAGGCCACTGGCTGGCGCCAAGGTCATCTCGCTGCGCTACCAGCGCGGCTTCGACTCGCTGACCGTGACCACGCGGGACAGCCCCGCTCGCATCAGCGGCGACTACGCCCTCGCCGTGGATCCGTTCACGGGGTATGGCTGGACGGGCTCGCCGTCGGGACCCGCCGGCGTGATGCTCACGTCGGGAGAGTTCGCCGGGGTGCCGGCCAGGTACGTCATCGCGCCGCTCACCGTGCCCCATCTCTGGGCGACGAAGGACGGCGTGCTCCTCACGATCGCCGGCGATGCGACCGCCGACGAGCTCCTCGCCATGGCCAACTCGATGAAGACGAGGTATCGGGGGTCGGCGACGGGCGCGCCGTGAACGCACGTCTCGGCGGGCGGGTGCGGCCGGGAGCGCCGCCCCGCCCGCCTATCTGTCGCGTCCAGGCTGAGAAAGTCGCCGAACGCGCCCAAGCGAGCGATGTCGTCGACCGCGAGGCGCGCCTCGTACGCGCGGATACCGCCGATCACCAGCTTCACCAAGCGCGCGATCTCGTTGTCGATCACGAGCTGCGCGCAGTCGAAGGTGACGCCCGACTCGATCATCCGCAGGCCGTAGATCAGGTTGGTCCCTGCCAACGCTGCCATCAAGGCCGTGAGCGTATGGCCCAGATCACGTCCGGCGCCTTCGACGGGTTGACCGCGAACATCGCGGCGGCGGCAGACTCCTCCGCGCCTCACCTCTGGGCCGCCAGGGACGGGGTCCTGCTGACGATCGCCTGCGGCGCCACAGCCGAGGAGCATGTCGCCGTCGAGGATTCGTTGCAGGTATGCCCCGCCGCGATCGCGGACCAGAGACCGCCCCGGCGCCCTCCCCGGCGGATCCGCCGGCGCCGGGCGCCCCCCTCGCATCCCCCAACGTCGGACAATGAAGAAACGGGTCCCTTGGCAGGTCTGTCTGAGTGGGGAGAGGGCATCCCCAGCGACAGGGAGGAGGGACCATGGCAAACGACATCTCCCACAGCCTCACGGGTACTACCTACACCTGGGTCGCATCGGGCGACGTGGCCGCGCTGAGGAGTCGTGTGACGATCAGATCGAGGCTCGCGTGCGCGCTGTGCCTGCTGCTGGCCGCGGCTCTTGGCGCAGCGGGCGCGTCGGCGTGCGGCGGTTCGAGTATGGAGGCGACACCATGAACGTGAGGTCCGTTCATTGGAGGGTCTGGCTGTCTGTGGCCGTCGTGCTGGTGTGGGTGACGACGGCGGCCTGCGGGGGTTCGAGCGGAACGAGTGCAGCGGCCGCGAGTGCGCCGGCGCCCGGCGCGACGCCGGCGCCCGGCGCGACGCCGGCGCCCGGCGCGACGCCGGCGCCCGGCGCGGCCCCTGGCGCCACGATGCTCCCGGTCGCCGGGATGCAGACCTTGGTCAAGGCGAGCGCCGGCCAGGTCGGGACGAAGGCCACGCTCGCGTATAGGAGCCAGCTCTCCGATGCCAGGCTGAGCGGCGTCCTGACGCTAAAGGTCGCCGCCGTCCCGCGGGCTGACGCCAGCGGGTACTTCGAGGGCAGCGCGGTGCTGAGCAACGACGGCGGGACCTGGCGGGGCACCGTGCAGGGGCTGGTCTCCGCCGGCGGCGCTGAGCGCTACTCCTATGTGGAGTTGAAGGGCGCCGGCGCGTACGCCGGGCTCACGAGCCGCGGCCTCGGCTTCGCCGCAGAGAAGGACGCCGCCGCTGCACTGGGCACGGCCGTCTCGTGGGCGGGGGCGATCGAGTCGGTTGACGGCAGTGACGTGCCGGCGCCGACCGGCACGGCACGAGTGCCGGCCAACTGGACACCGGTGGCCGGCACGTCGGCCCTCGTGAGCATAGGCGCGGTCTGGTGGACGTTTGCCGACACGTCGTCCGATCCACGCGTCACCGGCATGGTGAAGGCGAACATCCACGGGGACCCGGCGCGCGCCGACGGCAGCACGGAGTTGTGGGCCCGCTACGTGCTGCGCAACGACGGTGGCAGATGGACGACCGGTCACTTGGTCGGGGCACGCGGCATCGACTCAGGCGAGCACTTCGTCGCCGCCAGTGCCGAGGGGTCGGGCGACTACGCCGGGCTCACCTATCACGTGATGAACCACTTCTATGAGGAGCCGGGCGGCGGGATGACGTCGGATACCCCGATCTTCGTGGCCGGCTGGATCGAGGCGGCGGACTGAGCGGCGGCGGCCGCCTTCGCCGTTCGCAGGGCGCGGCTCGCGAGCTTCGAATGGCCGGCCACTGAGTACGCCAAATCCATCAAGAAGCGGATCATCCTCATCGACGGTCGGAGCTCGCCCGGCTCATGGTCCGGTTCGGTGTGGGCGCGAGCGTGCTGAGGCGGCTTCGGATCACGCGTATCGACAACGACTTCTTCGACGAGGTGGATGCGCAACGGGGCGTCGCCGCATCCGGACGTCGCCGAATCGTGCGCCCGGAGCGTGTCCCCGGGCCTCCTGCCGGGGGTCTCGGCCTCGCCGCGTGAACGCGCGATCAGCCAACCCTGAGCGTCGCTCGCATCCCCACGTCGCCGCAGGGTGGAGGCGCGTTTGCAGCTGCTGTGTTCCTCAGCATCCACGGATCTCTGGGCAGGAGTCCGCCGAGCGCGTCGAAAAGAGGGCTGCTGTCGCAGCAGATGGCGCTGCGTCGGCCGCTCTCGTCATAGACGCGACTCGCAGACCGGCTACGTGATTGGATTCGGCGGCCGCTCCAGTGCAACCGCGGCAAGGAAGCACCGTCACGGACAAGGGATTGCGGGCGACGAGCCGACCGTCCCCGACCGCAACAGGTCGTCTGCGCCGCTCGCCGAGGAAATGCTCGTCGCCGATAACTCCGAACTTGGTCCCGGCCTCACGACCAACGGGCCCCCCTCCGACCTGTCCATCGGCCAGGCGTACGGCGCCGACCCGCGGAACCCGCTCGATGGGGAGATCTTCGACTCCGGTCTTCCCGCCGCTGCTCCGCGCGGCAGCTACCACCACTTGGACAGCTTCCGCGCACGCTCTGAGAGCCAGCTCGCCACCGGCACCGTACCTACGCTCAACTACCTCTGCTTGACCAGCGACCACACCCGCTGCACCCAGCCTGGGTTCCCCACCCCGAGTGCCCTGGTGGCCGACAGCGACCTGGCGGCGCGTCGGCTGGTCGACATGATCTCGCACTCGAAGATCCGCTCCTCCCCGGTCATCGCTTTGGAAGTCCGTCCACGTGGCGAACAGCACGCCGCTACCCCCGGGTTCCGCGCCGACATGTACGATTGGGGCGAGGTGGCGCCGGCACCTCGACGAGCTGCCTCACGCTGTGGGGCAGCGCCTTGTCGCGGCGCTCTCAAGCTTCCATAGGACTGTCTCTCGTTGTCGCGCCGGAGTAGTCTGTCGGCACGACTCCTGGGGCGCGGTGAGGGGTCGCCCACGCGAAGGAGGAGCCATGAAGCAGCCCGGAGCTCGCGATGTCTCGAGAGGTGGGGGTGGGAGCCTCCGCGGGAGGAACCGGAGCGTCCGGCTGGCCGCGCTGGCAAGTTGCGTCTTTCTGCTCGTCCTTGGCACCAGTGCGTCCGCATGGGGCGCCGACGCGAAGGGGGCGCATAGGCTCATCTTCGACATCGACGCGACGCCGTCGTGGACGCACGAGTTCCACGGCGTCGGTTCGTCTACTGACGGTGCCGAGGACGTGGTGCTGACCAAGAACGGCGTCGCGTACGTCGCGGGGGTAGTCGGCACCGCCGCCGCCACCGACCTCAGTCTCATGAAGCTTGTCGACGGAGTGCCGGTATGGCCAGCGCCAAAGACATACGACAGCCCATATCACAGCGTAGACGTGGCGACTGATGTGGCGCTTGGCCCGGGCAACACGGTGTACACCGCGGGCATGTCGATTGGCGCGAA